>JGI24766J26685_10000173_pt1 | contig 16743 bp, 15 predicted proteins | sample SanBayMetagenome_FD_26685 | JGI IMG/M metagenome (IMG submission 26685)
GGATCGACTGCGCAGCGCATCGCTGCAAGCATTACGGCTGGTTGTGTTCGAAGTGATCCAACGATGCGAAGCTCATCGCCAATCACCACGTCGGCGGTTACGCCGATCCACACTTCCGTTTCGGCGTTCATTCCCATGTCGAGTGCTACACGAAGCTCAGAGACATCAACCATCATGCTTGCGTGAAGGAACGGACGGGGTACGGGAGCTGCCACTGGGATATCTCGCAGTGCAATTCCAACTGTCAGTGAATTGTATGTGGTTGTTGCCTGCACATCCCAGTGCATCGCATGCTTCGACGCAAACCCACGGAACCACTGCGATCGAAACCTCGGTGCGATGCCCACGGCATACGCAGAGTCAATGGTCCATCGCATGTGCGACCCTACAGTCACATCCGTCCAGTCACTGTTGCCACGACCATCAATCCACCCTCCCAATTGCTGTGATGCCACACCGAAGCCAATGCGAAGAGTCGAGAGCTCTGGCAGACCCACTGGCACGGGCCGAATGCGAACACTCAGTGCCGAGCGCACGGGCAATGCGGGCGCCTCCGCTGCGTCTGCCTCGCTGATTGTGCCGCAACCAGATGCGCTCAATTGCGCATGCAGCGGGCAAGTGTTCAGGAAGATCGCAGCGATCAGCGCGATGGTCCGTAGATTCGTCCACCACTGTATTTGAATGGTACACCTCATGAACCACCAGATCCTAGTCCTCGTGCTATCCCTCCTTGTGGGAGTATGTGCGCCGTTCGTGACGGCCACGGCGCAAGAACTCGAAGCAACGGTACGTGTCGACATGCAGCCACTCACGCTTGACCAACGTCAGGATGTGATGTTGATGGCTGAAACCGTCAAGAACTACCTCAATTCAAACCGCTATACAGGCGAGGATTGGGAAGGACCGCGTATTCCTGTCGACATCACGATCTATCTCAATGGTCGCAATGGAAACATGTACTCGGCTCGACTCTCAATCGTGACCAAGCGTCTGGTGAATAATGTGCCTGGCACTGGCGGTGGGTTCTTGCGCGTGTTCGATCAAGACTGGACCTTCGAGTGGTCGAATAGTCCAACGCTGGTTTATCAGCCATTACGCTATGATCAGTTCACGAGCGTGCTCGACTTCTACATGATGATTGCGATCGGTCTCGACATGGACACGTACGATGACCTCGGTGGCGCAGACATGTACAAGGCAGCACTCTCCATTGCGCAGACAGGAAACGCACAGGGAGTAAGTCAGTTCAGCACAGTCTATCAGCCAGGACAGTTCACGCGCATGGCGCTCGTAACTGAGCTCAACGACATGCGCTATCAGGGACTGCGCCGGTTGTTCTTCGACTATCACGAAGCCGTTGATATCTACGCCGAGAACAAGGAAGAAGGGCGCACAGCGCTCGCACAAGTGCTCAACGACATGGCTACATTCAAGCGCACGAAGATCTCCAACCGCAGTGTTGTGCTGCAGGCATACTTCGATGCGAAGTCTGGTGAGATTGCCGACATCTTTAAGGGTGTCGCAAACCCTCAGGTATGGGCCGATCTTCGGTTCCTCGATCCGGGCAAAACTCAACAGTACGAGGAAGCCCGTCAGGGTAAGTAACGTGTCGGAAGTCGCCCGCAAACATCAACAGTTCATGCAGGAAGCACTTGTGCTCGCCGAAGAGGCCGGGCGTTTGGGCGATGTACCTGTTGGCTGCGTCATTGTGCGTGGCGACGAAATCGTCGGACGTGGTGCGAATGAAATCCAGCGCATGGGCGATCCCACACGTCACGCAGAGATCGTAGCCATCGAACAAGCCGTGCGCACGATTGGCGAGAAGTTTCTCGATGACTGCACGCTCTACGTCACGCTGGAACCGTGCTCGATGTGTGCAGGTGCGATACTGCTCGCTCGCATACCAACCGTTGTGTATGGTGCTGCAGATCCGAAGACTGGTGCATGCCGCAGTGTGTTTGAACTCCTTGATGATCCACGGTTGAATCACCAAGCAACTGTTCGCACAGGAATCTGCGAAGAAGAATGCAGCACGCTCTTGCGCGACTTCTTTGCACGTCAACGAGAGCGCGATGATGCTCCAGAGGTTGAACAATCTCAACAAGGAGCTCCCAACACGTCGGGCGCATTGTACCTCGTTCCAACACCAATTGGAAACCTCGAGGACATGACGCTACGGTCTGTAAAGACGCTTCGCGAAGCCGACGTGATCGTGTGTGAGGATACACGTCACACAAGCCCCTTGCTCAAAAAGTATGATGTGCCGCGCAAGACGCTTCTGAGTTATCACGAGCATAACGAGCGCGAGCGTGCGATGGAGATTGCATATCGCGTTGCACAAGGACAGAAGGTTGCACTCGTGAGCGATGCAGGTATGCCTGGCATCAGCGATCCCGGGTACCGCGCCGTGCAGGCATGTATCGAAGCTGGCTGCCGCGTGATTGCGCTGCCTGGTGCTTCGGCGCTCACAACGGCGATTGCTGCATCGGGCTTGCCAACTGATGTGTTTTGCTTCGTAGGGTTTCCACCGCAGAAGAAGGGGCGCACGCAGTTCCTCGAGACGCATCTCGCATACCACGGAACTGTTGTGATGTACGAATCACCCTATCGTTTGCAGGAGCTGATCGACGATATTGCGCACATGGGTGGAGCTGAGCGAAAAGTTGTTGTGGCGCGTGAGATCTCGAAGCTGCATGAAGAGTACATTCGTGGAACAGCTGCTGACGTAGCTGCAGCACTTCGCGCACGCGGCGGCGTGAAGGGCGAAATTGTGGTGATGGTTGCGCCGGCATTGCAGGGGGCTTCGTAATGTTCATCTCGTTCGAGGGCATCGATGGAAGTGGAAAGAGCACACAGCTTGTGCTCCTCCGCGACGTGCTTGAACAGTCAGGCTCGACGGTGATGACGATCCGCGAACCGGGTGCGACGTTGTTGTCGGAGTCGATCCGCGAGATCCTTCTCAGCACAAAGCAGACCATTACCCCCACGGCAGAGCTTCTGTTGTTTAGTGCCGCTCGCACACAACTCGTTGAAAAAGTGATCGAGCCCGCCCTTGAACAGGGCACAGTCATCCTTTGTGACCGATACGTGGACAGCACCACGGCGTACCAAGGGTTTGGTCGCATGCTCGACATGGATAGCGTCAAATCCTGTAACCGAATTGCCACCCGAGGGGTCATGCCTAGCGTGACGTTCTTCATCGATGTGGCCTTCGAGCAGGCGCAACAGCGTATGCAGTTTGATACAGCTGCTGGCGAACCAGATCGAATGGAGCGCGCTGGACGGGAGTTCTTCGAGCGCGTTCGCGAAGGCTACCTAGCCATTGCCAAGGACGACCCAGCACGAATGGTTGTTATTGATGGCGCTCGGGATCGTGCTGCCATCCACGACGACATTTTGCGGGTGCTTCGAGACCGCACATCGTTGCCCCTGTAGGCCCTTGTAGGGAACTCCTGCGTCACGTCCATTGTGTATCTTTACCGTCCGTTTCACATCGAGTGGCCCATGACACGTAACCTGTTTATTGCCATGGTGTTCGTGATGATCTCAGGGATCGTCGCAACGCCTCTTTCAGCCCAGCGTACCGTAGACGCACGACAAATGTTTGTGCCGGTAACGTTGAAGAACCAAACAAGCGTCCAGCAGACGGGATTCGCCCGTCCGGTAATGATGCAACATGCAGTAGCACGGTCGGTGTTCGACATCGCCGAGCAGCGCATTACGCTTACCAACTTCCCGTTGGTGTGGAACGAGAATGCAACGCTCGTTCTCGAGCGTACGCGTGGCGTTGTTGATGCCAACACTGAGTTCTACACGCACACCAAGCAGGGCAAGGTTGCGATGAAGGTGCGTCCGGTGATTTCGTATCGTGGTACGGTCAACGGTGACCCTTCAACGAACGTTTCGATTCACTACAGTGATGGAAACGTAACGGGCTTTGTTCAATCGGCAAATGGACAGCGTACAGTGATCGGTCGCGACTACTCGCTTGCTCGCCAGGGAGATGCAACGCTCCACACAATTGCTGATGAAGCAGTGATGTTCGGTGTTGATCCACTTTCGCGCTTTGTCTGCGGTAACGAACAGCTGCCAATTGACGCCGATGATGCCGCGCGACAAATGTCGATTCCATCGAAGGCAAAGCTTGCTGAAGGTGCGCAGGCAGATTACCTCCGCGAGTTCAAGATTGCCGTTGTTCTTCGTGAGGACATCGACAGCGTGATGAAGCGTCGCGGTGACACAGACGAAGAGATCGCACAGTATTTCATCAAGGTTGTTGCCGCGATGGCGCAAGTGTATGAGCAAGAGCTCGACGCATTGCTCTACATGGGCTACTTCGAGAAATTCACAGTCGACGAACCGTCGGGCTACTTCTACGATGGCCGCGATCCTGGAGAGCTGCTGAGTGAGTTCTCTCTCGACTGGTCACGTCGGATGAATAACGTTGATCGCACGGTAGCGCACCTCTACGCGCTCATCCGTCCGGTTGGTGGTTCGTTTGTTGGTGGCATCGCCTTCCTCAACGGCCTCTGCAACAAGAAGAATCGTGGTGGCTATGGCGTGTCGACAGTATATCTGAATGCCAACGAAATTCCAGGCGATCCGAATCGCTCGAACGCATTCGTGTGGGACGTGTTTGTTGCTGCACACGAAATGGGACATAACATCGGTGCCTTCCACACGCACAACTGCTACTGGAGTCCGCCTGTTGACACATGTCAGTTGAGCATCGACGGAACTGATGGATGTTATAGCGACCCATCGTTGCGCCGCGTTGTGCCAGGCACAATCATGAGCTACTGTCACCTTGCGAACGGAAGCCGCACCCCACTTACATTCGGTCCACGTGTAGCAGAGCGCATGCGCGGATGGATTGCCGCAGCTTCATGTGCGCCACTGGTCACAAAGCCAACGATCACGATCACAGAGCCGCGCGGTACAGATGCGTACAGCCTTGGCGAGAAGATGACGATTCGCTGGGCATCTGCTCGCGTCTCCGCAATCAATCTCGCATGGGGTCCAACCGAGGGTGGACCATGGACGACGTTTGCACCAAATGTGAATGCAGCGGATCGCCAGTATCTGTGGAGCGTCCCAGCACTTGGCGTGACGACGTTCTGGGTTCGCGCNGAAGANGCATCGAATCCAGCNGTTAATGACACATCACTCGCGAGCTATCGCATCAGTATCCCTGTTACGCTTGACGCACCGAAGGGTGGAGAACGCTTGGGTCAGGGATCAAGCTTCACGATTCGCTGGACCAAGGGTCAGGGCGTTGGAAACGTTAAGCTGGAGTTTGCTCCAGACGGCACGGCATGGGAAGTGCTCCAGGAGTCTTCATCTGCAACATCGTTTGCATGGACAGTTCCGCAGGTGTTGACCGAGAGTGCTCGTATCAAGGTGAGCGCGTTGAGCGCACCAAATGTCCCGTCGACAAGTCAGCCGTTTGCAATCGGCGCTCGTCGCTTCGCACTTGAGATTCCAGCTGAGGGTGGATCGATGTGCAAGAACCAGCCGAACCAATTCCGTTGGAGTGCCGACTTTGTTCCGTCAATCCGTATCCAGTATTCAACCGATAACGGTTCAAACTGGCGCACGGCAACGCAACAGTCAACGATTGAAACGTCACTCTGGCAGATCTTTAGTCGCAACGTGAACATGAACAACGTTCCAGCAGGAACAACGATCAAGCTCCGTGTGATTGATGCGCAATCAGAAGAAGTGCTTGCTACTCGCGAGACACTTCGCCTTGATTCATGCGATGCGCCGGTGTCAGTTCAAGAGGATGCAGCAGCAGCTGGGTTTGCAATCGCAAGCGTTTCGCCTAATCCTGCGACGTCTGTTGTTCGACTCAATGTAACGTCTGCCAACGCGCAACAGAATGGAACAGTGGTTTTGGTATCAACTGATGGACGTGAGATTGTTCTCCGTGCTGGTGTTGCGCTTCTTCAAGGGACAACTACACTTGAACTTCCTCTCAACGCAGTGGCATCAGGATCGTATCAGATTGGTGTCCGTGTTGGTTCGCACATGATCGTTGCCCCACTGGCAATTGTTCGATAACTACAGAAGGATCTGACGACGTGAGTCTCTTTAATAGCCTCGTTGTTGCCAGTCTTCCCATCATCCCGAAGAGTATTGTTCGAATCGTGGCTCAGCGATATATCGCTGGGCCACAGCTCGTTGATGCCGTCCGGGTGACGAAGGACTTGATGGCAAAGGGTGCAACATCGACGATTGATGTGCTCGGCGAATTCGTCGAGTCGCGCGAGCGCGCAATGCACGAGACAGCCACCCAGGCATCTGTGATCGCCGCCATTCAGCAGCACAAGTTGTCGTCGTACTTGAGTGTGAAGCTCACGTCGCTCGGACTTGACATTGATCATGAGTTCGCATACCAGAATCTCTGCTCGCTTGTCGACGAGGCAGCACGACATGGGATCTTTGTCCGCATGGACATGGAGAACACCCCCTACACCGACATCACGCTCGACTTTTACCGTCGACTCCGCCGTGATGGTCGCAACAACGTAGGTGTCGTGATCCAAGCCTATCTGCGTCGCTCTGAGTCGGACATTCGTTCACTCCTTGAGTACGCTCCATCCGTGCGCCTCTGTAAGGGCATCTACGTCGAATCGCCTGAGCACGCGTTTACGGATCCCGATGAGATCCGTGCCAACTACAAGAAGCTTCTTGGAATCTTGCTCTCAGCCGAGGGTCGGACGCACATCGCAACGCACGATGAAGAGCTCATCGCCGACGCAGAACGTCAAGTACGTGAGCGCGGCTGCGATACATCGCGATACGAGTTCCAGATGTTGCTTGGTGTGCGTGAGGATCGTCGCGATTCGCTGATCAAGGCTGGTCATGGTATGCGCATCTACGTGCCGTTCGGAGAAGACTGGTACGGGTACTCAACGCGTCGACTCAAGGAGAATCCTAAGGTGGCGGGTTACATTGCTAAAGCAGTACTAACAGGACGATAATGAAGAACGCTCTCGTAGTCGCTGGTGTGGTTGCCTGTATGTTCGTTGTGGCGTGTCAGACGCCGCAGGGTGCACCCGATACAACGGTGACGATCGGGACGTTCAACATCGAGTGGCTTGGTGATGGCGCGTCGGATATGAAGCCACGGACCGATTCTGAGTGCTTGCTGGTCGCGGATGTTATCGCACGCACTGGTGTTGATGTGATGGGCGTACAGGAAGTTGAGAACGACGCCGCGCTGCGTCGTGTAACACGCTACCTCGATGGCTATACAGGCTACCTCGCAGATGCTGGCATCAAGCAAAATGTTGGCATCATTGTGCGCAAGGGTGTCGATGTGACACCACTTGGTACCTACGAAGCACTGACACTTGGTCGTAAGGGATTGCGTCCTGGCTACGTTGTGCGCTGCACCAAGGGATCGTTCGACTGGGTGATGATGGTAGTGCACTTGAAGAGCACGTCGCGACATGACAGTACAAATCAACTGCGCGATGAATCGCGACAGATTCGCCTCGAGCAGGTGGCGCTCCTCAAGAAATGGTCAGACTCCGTGATTGCTGCGGGGAAAGAGCGCGATGTAATCATCGTTGGTGACTTCAACGATTTCACATCGCGACGTCAGAATGCAACGCTCACACCGCTGCTAGAGAGCTCGTCGATGCAGTTTCTTACAGGTGCACTCAAGAGCTGTAAGAATGACAACTGGACAACGATCGATCACGTGGTTGTATCGACATCAGCGCAAGAGCGTGTGATGAAGGGTTCCGAGCGTATGGAGAATACGCGGACGTTCCTACAGCCGCAAATGGCTGATGCTGTCAGTGATCACTGTCCGGTGATCGTACGCTTCTCGACGGCTGGACCTGATAACGACTGATTACGCGAACACTGTTACGCGATTGCCCGAGCGACGGCTAACCTCGAGTGCCGCATTTGCATGCGCAATGAGGTCGTCCCATGTCTCGCGCGGCTCGGCCTGCGCCAGACCTATAGACACTGTGAACGACATACGCTTGCCTTCGACATCGACCGGTGTGCTCGCGATGTCACGGCGCATCGTCTCTGTCCAGTTATGCGCTTCTTGCGACTTGTATCCAACCAGACCAAGTGCGAGGTGATCGGCATCGAGGCGAGCAAGGATATCGTACTCACGAAGCTGCTGCTTCATCATGCGTAGAATGTGGAGCACGGCGTGCTCGCGCTGCTCAGCTGAGGCGCGTGACGGATCGAGGTGCACGATGCACAGCGTAAGTGGCAGGTTGTAATCGACAGCGCGCGCGAACTCTTCACGGACGCGCATCTCGAATCCTTGTTCGTTCAGGACGCCGGTACCATGATCGAGCAGCGCTGCTGTACGCAGATCGTCTTCCTTGCGGAGTTGGTCGAACAATGCACCAGCCTGCTCAGCAATCGCAGCAGCGAGGGCAACTTCTTGTTGCGCGAGAGGGGCAACGACGTTCTCGATGAAGAGCGCGCCGTATGATTCAAGCGCCGTAGAAAGTGGAACCGAAACGAACTGTCCGACCTCGAGTGATGGCTCATTCGCAAGAACGCGCGTACCTTCGTCATCGGCAGAACGCACAACTGTTGCTGCGCTGTTAATCGACTCGCCAACGGCAGTTGTGACAAGGTCAACGGTTGCGCCAACGTTTTGGCGATACCCATCGTCAAGAGCTGAACGAGCATCGGTAAGCGTCCATGCTCCGGCTTCACGGTTGAACGTAACAACGCCGATGCGGCTGATATCCATGTGCTGGATGAGTGTCGCAAAGAGTGCGCGCACGATCTGCTGCGTGTTCGAAGGAGTACCACCCATGTGCTCACGGAACTGACGTGTTGCTTCCACAACACTTGAGGCCTGCATGAGGTCATACCGCGTTGTGTACGACGAAACCAGACCCGAAATCAGCTTCGTGAACTGTCCGAAGAAGCCAACCGTGATATCAGAGTATGCATCCTCGATCTTCGAATCGGCGCATAGGATACCAACCACACTGCCACCGTAGTACACCGGCACACCGATGAACGACACAGTCTGTGCCGACTTCACGTAGTACGGTAGAAGATCAAGTTCTGCTGTTGAACTGATCTGCGTGATGATCTCAGGGCGACCCTCACGTGCAATCTGGCTCACGGCATCGGAGCCCATTGGGATCTTGCGCTCAGGAGTGAACTCGCTTTCAGCCTCTGTGATCTTCGCTTCGACCACGAGTTGCTGACGTTCGCTATTGACCCACAAGAAGGCCGCCGTGCGAGCGTTCGTTGCCGAACGAATAACCATCAACACGCGGTTGAGCAGGAAGTCGAATTCTCTGCGTGGCTCTTGCGAAGTGAGGTCTTCTTCGTCATCATTCACAAATGTTGCGAGCGACACAGCAGGTGAACGTCGCGACGTTTCGCGCGGCTTTGATGTCTCGCTTACGAGGTCCGAGATGTCATCGCCTGTGCGAACAGGTTCCGCAGGCTCTTCAATGCGCTCTTCCGGCTGCTCATCGACGATTTCTTCCGCTACGATGTCTTCAACCGGCTCCGCAACCTCATTGCTTGGTGCTGATGTGATCAGCTCAGAGCCCGTGTCCACTGACTCACTGAGATCGGCCTCGGTTGTCTCCGGCTGCTCCTCTACTGTAGGAGGAGGCGGTGGAGGAGGCGTGGCACGCGACTTGGAGCGAGGGCGGACGATGATGTCTTCCGAGAGTTGAATCTCATCTGTGACCGGACCAGTGATCATTGCCGTCGTTGACGAGAATGTCGCTTCTTCGATCGAAGCCTCAGGGCTCAACTCTGCGCTTAGTTCAGCGTTCTTGCGATTCTCTTGACGTAGCTCACTCACAAGCTTTGGAGCTGTCGCTGACTTCGACTTCTTCGTGCCAAGAATGCGAATGCTGGACTCTGAGTCGGTATGCTCAATAAACTGCTGTGGTCGCGCTGCTGGCGCTGTTACCGGACGCACCACCACCGGTGCCGGAGGCTCGATGGCAGGGTGTTGCACCAGATCAGTATGCCCTTCAAACAAGTCGATCTGCTTCTCATCAACGAAGGATGGATCGCCCCCTTCAGTGAGACCGAATGAATTGCGATATGCATCAGGATCGAACGTTTGCGAAGTCTTCTTGCCGTCAGTAACAATGCGTGAGCCAAGGTCCGGCGTCTGCGACGGACGAATCGGTGCGATGATTTGGAGATCGGTCAGTCGTGGTGACACGATCATGAAGAGCGCAACGCCACCAAGGATCGAAATGCAGATGCCGATGAGGCGCACTGCCATTTCGTCGAGATAGATTGCAATAAACAAGCCAACTGCGATCACTAAGAAAATGATCGAGTCGCTTGGTTGAAACACACTTCGAAGATCTACCTTTTGCTTCGGCATACGCACTACGGAAGGAGTTCGATTTCGTATCGCATCGTTTGCGACATCGAAACAGTTTGACGTTCACCGCGCTGTCCACCACGAACAGTTGCAGTGACATTCATCGAGATTGTATTCTTTTTTGAAATCGTGTAGCCACCATCAACGTCGAGCAGTGCTGCTGATGAGCCGTTGATCGACGACTTATCGATCGACACGCTGATGCCTGCTTCGCGTGGGAGTGGACGTACGTTCATTCGGCCTGTAACACCCGCATCGATTGTTGCGATGCGATGATCGCGAATCTTCTTTACGGATGTCACCTTGTACGTTGCTGTTGTTGCAACGGTGAACAGCTCAGCAATTGGCGTCGTCATTGCATTTGTCCATGTACCCGTTGAGTCAAGGGGCTTCGCAGGAAACGGGATGATCTCCTGTCCATGAAACGCGCCATAGATCGCGCCTTGAACTTGGGCCGTGAGTTGTTCCTTCGCACCAGGCGGTGGGTTTTGTCCAACGCTCTTGAGCAGCTGATCAACAATCTTCGAAACACTGCCTACGCGGACGATGCCACCACGATGGTCGATCACAAGGTCTACGCTCTCGCCGAGTAGCGCGTTGTACTGCGTGAACTCTGCACTCGAACGTTGTGTGGAATCTGACGACGCGTATGACTTGTTGGCGAGCGTTGCTCCGCTTGCACGATTGCGTGCAGTGAACGCAACGTTGATGGAGTCGAAGCGCATCGCGACGGTGAACGTACCATCGGGGTTCACGCTACGAACAGTCTTTGTGTATACGTGTGAGCTTCGCTGTTGTGCGATGGATGAATCCTGGACTGCTTCTGAGGCCTGAGTGACGCGATAGCGCAGCACATCGCCAACCTTGTAGCGAACAGCGAACGTATCGAGAGCAGCTTCCTGTAGCGTGAGCGTCGTGGCCTGTGCGGTATCGCTCGCTGTTACAACTGCTGTTGAATCGGCCTGCGTTACGTCCTGTGGTGGAGTATCGGCGGAACACGACCATATCGCGAGCGCGATGACGGCCAGGAGTGCTTCGCGAACAAACGATCTCACCATTGATACTGACCCGTGAGTTTCCACATTGTCGTGGTCGTGACCTTGTGTGTGAAGGGTTCGTTCTTCACAACACCACGGAACCAGCTCTTTGCGACGTGTTTGACCTCGTTGATTGTGCCATTGGCGGTGAGGAGCAGCTCGTTGTCGATAACTGCACCGCCGTCACGCACATTGCTCACGTAAGGAATGCCATAGACGTGAATTGGCTGCTGTGGGCGAGCCGCAATCGTGTCCTTCGTGATGATCGTGTAGAGTCCGCCGCTGTTGTTGGCCAAACGCGAGGTGACTGTTCCTTCGTAGATCACGCCATCAATACGTGATGCGTATGCGTGGCGCCACGTGGAGTCGACACCCTTGCGCGTACCTGGAATGACACGCTTCTGCAAATCACCGTACTGGAGGAGATTTTCGCGATCAAGCGATTGCATCCAGATCGTATACACTACTGAGTCGAGATCTGCGGCGTTCTGCTGCAGATAGTCGCGCCAGAAATCGATCTGTTCGCCAGAGAGCTTTGTGACTTCGCCATATGGACTCACCGTAATCTCAAACGTGCGATTGAGCGGTCCGGCGTAGTTGTTCAGGTCTGCAAAGTTCTTTGGCGTGATGTCCTTTTGTGAGTCGTACGCAATCTCAACGCCGGCACTTTTGAAGCGATAGACAAGCGAATCGATGTTGATGATAAGCTTCGCAATCCCATCAAGTGATTCGATGCAGCGCACCGTGATCTGATACGTCGCTGTGCGCTCGTACGTTTTCCTCGATGAATCGCTGTGGATGCGTTCGACGGTTGTCTGCTCCACCACTTCGTAATTCTGCGCGATACCTGCACGGTACAGCGTCTGGAGGCGATACTCACGTCGCGCTGGAGGTGTTGCAGATTCTTGTGCGTGCGAAGCAACGGTCACCAAGCACAATGCAATCAATGTGCTCAAGAAAAAGCTTCTGTGTGTCATGTTCGTGCGCATGGAATAACCGTAGGAATCTACCACAAAACTGCCAGAAACAGGACGAGGGCGGGAAGCCGCCCTCGTCGTTCATCACCAACGTGTGTACAGGTGAATTCGTGTTATCAGGCGTTGTTGATCAGTTCGCTCTCAGCGAAGAAGAATGCAACCTCGTTGATGCCATTCTCTACCGAATCTGAGCCGTGAACAGCGTTCTCGCCCTTGCTCGTTGCGTACTTCTTGCGGATCGTGCCTTCAGCAGCTTCTGCTGGGTCTGTCGAGCCGATCAGTGCACGCCAGTCAGCGATCGCGTTTTCCTTCTCGAGAGCGATTGGAACGATTGCGCCGCTTGACATGAAGTTGACAAGTTCGCCGTAGAACGGACGTTCCTTGTGAACACCATAGAACTCGCCAGCTACTGCTGGAGAGATGCGTGTGAGCTTCAAGCCAAGGATGCGGAAGCCAGCTGCTTGAATCATTGCAACGATGTTGCCAATGTTCTGGTTGCGGACGCCATCAGGCTTGATGATACAGAGGGTGCGTTCGATTGCCATTGTTGTGATCTGTTGTCGTTGGTAAAACGGGAATTTCTGAGAGAGGGAATTACTTGCCCTTGCTTGCGAGCAGGTTCTTCATGGTGACGCCGATCGTAGCTGGCGACTCAACAACGGTGATGCCGCAGGCGCGCATCGTTGCCATCTTGTCTGCAGCTGTGCCCTTACCACCCGAGATGATCGCACCAGCGTGGCCCATGCGACGTCCAGGAGGTGCTGTTTGACCAGCGATGAAACCAACGACGGGCTTCTTGACGTGCTCCTTGATGTATTCCGCAGCTTCTTCTTCTGCGTTGCCACCAATTTCACCGATCATCACGATTGCTTCCGTTGCAGGGTCGTCATTGAACAGCTTGATCGCGTCGATGAAGCGTGTGCCGATGATTGGGTCGCCACCGATGCCGATACATGTGGTCTGACCAAGGCCTACGTCTGAAAGCTGGCGTACAGCTTCGTACGTGAGTGTGCCTGAGCGCGATACAAGGCCAACAGGACCGCCACCAGTGAAGATGAAGCCCGGCATGATGCCGATCTTGCACTCACCTGGTGTGATGATGCCAGGGCAGTTTGGTCCGATCAGACGGCAGTCTGACTTCTCAAGCGCCGCTTGCACTGGGATCATGTCGCGCACTGGGATGCCCTCGGTGATACAGACAATCACCTTGATATCCGAAGCAATCGCTTCGAGGATCGCGTCGGCAGCCATTGGGGCTGGAACGAAGATGATTGACACATCACAGCCAGTTGCAACCTTTGCTTCAGCAACAGTGTTGAACACCGGCACGGCATGTGTGAATGCATCATCGCCCTTCCCGGCGTACATTGTACCACCCTTGCCAGGTGTAACGCCACCAACGACCTGTGTGCCGTAGGCAAGCATCTGTGATGCATGGAAGGTTCCTTCGCCGCCAGTGATGCCTTGGACGATGACCTTGGAATTCTTGTTGACCAATACGCTCATAGTGAGTTGTCCTTTGTGGGATAGACTCCAAAAATACGGACAAAACCGACGATAACCCGACGATAACAGGAGGTTTCAGTGGTTGAAATGACACTTGTTTACGAAGGCCAGCTCCGCTGCGCTGCCACACACGGTCCATCGGGCACAACGCTGATCACCGATGCCCCCGTTGACAATCACGGACGTGGTGAGAGTTTCTCGCCGACAGATCTGCTGGCAACGGCACTGGGCTCGTGTATGCTTACCTACGTCGGACTTGCTGCCGACAAGCATGGGTGGAAGCTCGAGGGCACGCGGATCACGGTGAAGAAGGAAATGGTCGCTGACCCGCTACGTCGCATTGGACGGTTGTCGGTGGAGATTCGACTGCCAGCGCAGATGGATGACCAGGCCCTGAAAATCCTTACGAATGCCGTAACGACATGTCCAGTAAAGCTGAGCATTTCCGAAGCGATTCAGGTGCCGATTACGTTCGTCGGTCAGGCCTGATCGTATTGCCTTACGCCGTGCGTGCTAAGCGTCCGGCCGTAGCCATCAGGAGCTCGTCGCTCCACATCGGACCCTGCAATTGCATCCCGATGGGAAGTCCAGCTGCATCGCTGCCAAACGGCAAGCTTATCGCCGGAATACCAGCAATGTTGGCCGACACCGTGAAGTAGTCGCTGAGCCACATGCTCACGGGATCCTTTTTTGCGCCGCGTTCAAACGCCGTTGTTGGCGTAGTTGGCATAGCAAGCAGATCGACGCGACTGAAGATGTCGGTGTACGCGTCGCTGATGAGTCGGCGAGCTTGTTGTGCCTTGTTGTAGTATGCATCGTAGTACCCGCTCGAGAGTACGTAGGTGCCAAGCATGATACGACGCTGCACTTCAGCGCCGAAGCCTGCAGTGCGTGATGCAGTCGTAATGTCGCCGTCCTCAGCATCCACTCGCAAGCCAAACCGCACGCCGTCGAAGCGAGCAAGATTGCTGGATGCCTCAGCTGTTGCAATGATGAAGTACGTTGGGATCCACGTCTCGCTGTGTGGCACCACAACGTCGATCACCTCTGCACCAAGCGCAGCGAGTGCATCGCGATATGCGCCATAGGCGTCGATCATCTGCTGCTCACATCCGGTGAGTTGCGACAGGGGAATTGCGCCAATGCGCAGCGGTCGATCTGCTGCCGAACGTGGCGTACCCTGGACCGATGTTGAGTCCATTGGATCGTGCCCAGCAATTGCAGCGAACGCATCCTGCATGTCGTGAATCGACGCAGAGAATAATCCAATCTGATCGAGCGACGATGCAAATGCGACCAGACCGTAGCGAGAGATGCGACCATAGGTCGGCTTCAGTCCGAACGTTCCGCAAAACGCTGCTGGTTGACGGATCGAGCCACCCGTATCCGAACCCAAGCTCACGTGACACATGCCGCTGGCCGCTGCCACGGCTGAGCCGCCTGACGAGCCACCTGGGACGCGTGCGTTGTCGATGTGGTGGAGTACTGGACCAAATGCGGACGTCTCGTTCGATGAACCCATCGCGAACTCGTCCATGTTCGTCTTGCCGATGCAGATTGCACCAGCGTCGATCAACCGTTCAATCACGGTTGCATTGAATAGCGGTTGAAATCCTTCCAGCATGCGCGACGCACATGTGGTTGGCAAACCCTTCACGTGGATGTTGTCCTTCACCGCGATCACCATGCCCTCGAGTGGACGTTGGAGTCCGGACGCATAGCGTTCGTCGGCTTCCAGCGCCTGTCGCTGCGCGCCGTCGGCGTCTACCGCGAGAAACGCATTCAGTGATTCCTGCGCAGCAATGCGCGAGAGGAATCCATCGACGGATTCCTTAGCTGATGTTGTTCCTGCGCTGCATGCCGAGCGTTGGTCGGTAAACGTCATTGCGGTAGTGATGCATCCTGAGATGGGTGTTCATCCTCATCGGTTGTCTCCGATGGAGGTGTTGCTCGCGTTGGTGGAGGCGTCGCAACGATCTGATCGGCGGGCGTATAGCTTGGTGGCGGTGGAGTTGTTGCATGCTGCGGCTCCTCCACCGAAATCTCGGCAGAGATATCGCGAATCTGTTGCTTGAGATCCTCTTGCGCGCGTCGGAATTGGCGNATGCCNTTTCCAACCTGCTGCGCNACTTCTGGGATCTTCTTTGGTCCGAACAACAAAATCACGACGAGCACGATGAGCAAGAGCTCGCCACCACCGACATCAAACATCTTAGTTCGTGCCGTCGCCGTTTGTTGGGCGCTTGTCCGAAGAATCGTCGCCCTTGCCTGATGCGGCATCCTTGAACTCGCGTACGCCGGAGCCGAGTCCGCGCATGAGATCAGGAATCTTCTTTGCNCCGAAGAGCAGAACGATNACNAGAGCNATGATGATGATCTCGGTTGTTCCAAGGTTTGGCATGTCGACCTCCGTATTCGATCAACGTGAAGAAAGTTCGAGAGCAAGGCTGGCAAACACACTCACGCCATCGGTNGAGCCGAGCAGCGGATCGCATGCGCGCTCCGGNTGCGGCATCATGCCCATGACATTGCCACGTGCGTTTGTGATCCCTGCGATGTTGTTGATGCTTCCNTTCGGNTTTGCTTCGGANGACAGTGTNCCGTCTTCCGTTGCGTAGCGATAGAGCACCTGATTGTTTGCTTCGATTTCGTTGATCACCTCGGCTGGAGCTGTGAAGCGTCCNTCACCGTGAGCGATCGGAATGCGCAACACACTTCCTGTTGAAAGTGCTCGCGTGAATGGGCTGTTGGTGCGTTCGACGCGCAGGTTCACATCCTTACACACGAAGGACAGGCCTTCGTTGCGGATCAGAGCACCTGGCAGCAAGCCTGATTCGCAGAGAATCTGGAAGCCATTACA
>JGI24766J26685_10000174_pt1 | contig 16715 bp, 27 predicted proteins | sample SanBayMetagenome_FD_26685 | JGI IMG/M metagenome (IMG submission 26685)
TGGCTCTACAGTTCCACTCGTAGTGCCTGTACCAACACAAACAATGGACGACGCACCAATCACTACAACATCTGCCGGCAAGATTCTTCAAGTTAATCTTGCTACAGTGCCACCAATCAAGTTGGCTGAACGTTATGTTCATCGTAAGATTTGGGGTCAGGAAGACTTTGCAGTCTATGACCACGCACGTGCCAACGGCACAAACGTTCTTATCTACGGTCCAACAGGTCCAGGTAAGACCACATCCGTAGAAGCGTGGGCTGCTGAACGCGGCTTGCGCATGGCGTCTATCTCAGGTAACGCATCAATGGAACCAAGCCAAATGACCGGTAAGTTCGTCTCCGATGGAGATGGCTCGTTCATGTGGATCGACGGTCCAGTTACTGACGTAGTTCGCAATGGTGGTGTTCTTCTGCTTGACGAGGTTAACTTCATCAATCCTAAGATCTACACCAACTTGTATTCATTGACTGATGGTCGTCGCAATATTACATTGCTCGATCACCACGGCGAGACAATCGAGGCTCATCCAGACCTCACTATCTTTGCCACAATGAATCCAGAATACATCGGCACTACACCGCTCAACTTCGCATTCCGTAATCGTTTCGACATTCAAATCCCATGGGATTATGACGACTCGGTCGAGGAGAAGTTGATTGCATCCAAGGCTCTTCGTATTCTCATGAAGCAACTTCGTGTAGAAGCTGCCAAGGGTCAATACGAGACACCAATCTCTACCAACATGGGTATGGAGTTCGTAGATCTTGTAGCCGCTCTCGGTTACGAGTTCGCATCCGAAAACTTTATTGCACACTTTAGCTACGATGAGCAAGCTAGCGTGCGTATGGTGTTTCAAACTCATGAGCACAATATCAAGTCAGACTTTGGTATTGCGACCAACATAAACATCGAGAACGACTTAGAAGTCAGCCTTGATGATCAGCTTGCAGCATGGGCAGCAAGCATTCCATCCAACGTCTAAGGAGGTAAGATGTTAATCGATGACTTCAACGACAATCCGTGGTATGGCGAGTCTCGTACAGAAGATGATCAGGAGCGCATAGTTCAACTAGGCTCTCTTTGTCGTGTGTATGAGCAAGCTGACCGTGTGTTAACGGGTGATCCAATCATAGTCAACGTGATGCCAAACGGTCCTGCACCAGCATGGTCTGATGGCGCTGCAATCTATATCAATCAGGAAGAAATTACTGATATGGATCTAGAGACATTGACGCAAGTTACCGGCCTAAACTATCACGAGCTAGCCCATCATTTCTATACTCCTCGTAAGGGTACAGAGTTAATCAAGTGGGTTCTAGCCAATGGTTATATGGAGGCTACAAATATCTTGGAGGATCAGCGCATCGAGACATTGTTATGCGCAAGATATCCAGCAGTTGTTCCGTATNTAACCGGCACAGTTGCTCGTTGGCTCGGTAGTAGTCCGGAGGAAATAGCTGGTGGTTACGTACTTATTCGTGGCCGTCGTTATCTACCTGTAGAAGTTCGTCAAGCTTATCGTGATGAGTTTGCACTACCCGAACTAATACCTGCAATCATGGACATCGTAGATCAATACCGTCTGCTTGCATTCCCACGGGATTACAAGTTGGCGCAGGTATTGATTCAACGATTCAATGACGAAGTCCTTAAGCCTATAAAGGGTGATGACATTCCTTTATCTGGTGGACCTAATGGATGTGGTGCTCGTGACCCAATGTCTAAGGGACGCCCTGAGCCTGGCAAAATGCAAGAGCGTGACTCTAAAGCAGCCAGTGGTATGGGTAAGCCAGAATCAATCTATGTTCCTAAGCCTAAGGTTGCGCCCAACACAAACAACCAGCCATCAAGTAACGAAGACACGCAATCCAATATCCCAGTACCACAGAGTGCTGCGGATGCTCTTACAATGCGTGAAATGAATCAGGAAGCCAATAAGGTAGCACCACCATCTATGACTCCTGGTACAGGCCATCATAAAAGTATGGGTGGTATCCCAGACGATATCAAAACCATGCTTAATGATGCTATGGACGATGTGCTAAGTAACAAAGCGGTTCAACAAGATATCAAATCCAAGCAACGAGTAATCGTTGGTGGTGATGGTAAGTTTGAGGAATCCACAAAGAACGGTAAGTTTGACAATACAACCGTTCCACACGACATCATCATGGCGTATCGCAAGTTTGCTAAAGAACTTGAACGACTACGTGATGAATGTGAACCAGCGTGGGTCAGAGAGACTCCAACTGGTAGGCTCAACGTTCAGCGTGTAATCAATGGCTGTGAGATTGATCAAGCCTTTGATCGCTGGGAAGAGGGCACCGATGGTGCGGATGTAGAAGCTGTGATCTTAGTTGATCGTTCTGGCTCTATGTCTAGTGGCCGTAACGATATGCATGCATCTCAAGCATGCTGGACAATCAAGCGTGCGTTGGAGGCTATTGATGCTCCAGTCACAGTATATGCGTTTGATGANCGCAATGAGATTGCATACAAGCGTAATGAGAAAGCCAACCGCACACACTACAAGTTCATCTATGGCAATGGTGGTACCAATCCATATGGTGCGCTTGTATCAGCCGAGCAGTTGTTGATGTCTTCTCGTAAGAAGAATAAGATGCTGTTCATCATCACTGACGGTGTGTTTAATAACGAGAAGAACGACGAAGTTATTAAGCGCATCGGTAAACGTGGCATCTTGACAGCCATGACCTTAATCTGTACAGATAGGGACTTAGAATACTATGAAAATAACGGTTATGGCGCAGCCACGCTCCGTCATGAAGCAGAAATCTTTGGCCGTATTAGTTCAGCCAAGGACTTACTGCCGTTTGCAAAGTCAGTCGTAGTAGCAGCAATCAAGAAACGCCGTAGAGGCTAACCAACACAAACAAAGGGGGCAACATGTACACAATATGGGACACATTAACAGAGACGTTGATTGAAGTATTCAATGACTACGAATCTGCACAAATGTTCTTACTTCAGATATCGGACCTAGTTCCAGATGGTGGAGCTAACCTAACTATCGAGGCAATATCCACAGTTCAAGACTGGGCTATGGATAACGGCCTAGTATTGGATGCGGTGATGTAATGGGAGAACTGATCAATTTCATGGAGTACTGGGAAGCAAAGCAGAACGGCATATCTGTTAAGGAGTGGCGTGCTGCAGAAAAGAAAGTAGAGGACTTCCTAGAAAATATAAAAGCTTATGAACCAGTTGATCACTTTGGAGAATATATGGAACAAGATAGCGACGAATACAACTGGCCTGCAGGTTACCAGTATGTATTGCAGGAAGACATTGATAGCGGATATCACGATGACTGTGACCACATGGAATGGGAAATCGTAGAGGAAGGCTATCAAGCAAGCTGTAAGAGCTGTGCGCTTAGTGCGTGGAGTGCACCATGGTAAATACGTTTCTACCATGGCCTGACTATAACAAGACAGCCAAATCCTTAGACGATAAGAGACTCGGTAAGCAACGTGTAGAAGCGTTGCAAATTCTGAGGGCTAACTTGGGTCTAACTAAAGGATGGCGCAACCACCCAGCTGCAGTTATGTGGCGTGGACATGAGGGTAGCCTCATAGAGTACATCTATGCTATCTGCAATGAGTGGGGTGACCGTGGCTTTAAAGACAGCGTAAAAGAACAAGTAGATGAAATCTACTATACGTATGACTTTCCACCCAAAAGCTTTAACAAGCCTTGGTGGTTAGGTAAACGTAAGATTCACCAATCTCATAAATCAAATCTAAAACGCAAGAACCCGGAGCATTATACGTTTAATGTTCCGGATGATCTACCGTATCAATGGCCAACGCCTGAGAATACGTTCCGAACAACAGAGAGGAAAGCAAGTGTCACAACAAAAGAAAATGTACAAGGTAACAATTCATGAGCATAAAATATATGACTCGTTTATTCAAGCGTTCTCTGAAGCAGATGCAGAAGACCTCGCTGAAGACCAAATCATCAACGAAGAAAACACCACATGGCGTGAGGATTTCAATGCCGGATGGATTGAAGTAGGTGACATAACTGAGGAAGATGACATAGATGATATCTAAAAAACCTGCCAACACAAACATAAGAAAGGAGCACAATGCCTAATGACAGCCCAAACTACAAGCTAAGAATACTATACGAAGTTAGTGTAGCCAAGTGGCGTATCGATGATCAACGATTACCAGATAACCGCGAGTGGTGTATGTATGTCTACGACAGAAACACACAAGACTGGCGCCCTGTTTCTCAACTAGGCGGTCCTGGCGAGGGGGCGGTTATCAAACATATGCAAATAGTAGAAGAGTAGCCCCGGGCGCATCCGGGGCTTCTCGATGACGAAAGCCTACGTGGTACATAGAGCTAACACAGTAAGTATACATCACAAACTAGAAAGGATAACCAGTGCTAGAATTCGCAGCTATGCGTCTAAAAGACAAGCAAATGAAGAAGCTGGTATCTGCTCTAGAGGAGGCTGGCATGGAGATATCAATGACTCCAGGCAAGCATCACATCAAAGTAGTAAATCCAAATACTAACAAGATGGTCTTCTTTGGCGCCCAGTCACTAGGAGACTTTAGAGCAGGCCGTAATATACTCAGAGACCTTAAGAAAATAGGCTTTGAGTCGGACATGAAACTATAAGGAGAAATAAATGGCTAAAGTAACAAAGACACTAAATGCAGTACTAACTAAAAACGTATCAGTAGAAAAAGGTGGGGCCTGGTTACTAACAGTAACTGAAGGATTTATAGGCTCGGTATCTGAAGGAGACATTACTCACTCCGCATGGTCTAACCCATCTGCTGCAAAGCGTTATCTCAAGGCATATGTTCAAGAGCGTACGCCTCGCAAATCAATTAAAATGGCAGTTCTAGCGACAACACCACTAGGCAAGCCGTCAGCTTTTGCAGGTGACATAAGCTGGAAGGTTGATGCATAATGGTAGATACGAAAGAGTTGTTATCATTTATAAATGAACGTATCTCTAATCTTACGGACTTGCGAAAGCAATACGAAGAAGAGGGAGATTACGAACTAGATGATTACACATCTGGAGCTATAGATGCATATGACATCATAAGAATGAAGCTGGAGTAATAATGGACATGGAAACAGTACTACCTATTAAAACAGTAAACGATATAGTAAAAGAAATGCAAGAAACTAATGAAGGATGTAGCTGTCAGGGCTGCACATGTAAGTCAGACAAATGATAGATAAACAATATGGCCCCTCGCTTAACAGCGGGGGGCCATAAATGTTTGTGTTGGCGCGATTCTTAGCAGACGCAGCCTTCTTCACTGCAATCGCAGTCTTCTGCCAACAGGTCTTCTAGGTCTTCTAGATCTTCTTCATCAAGATCAAAGTCTTCGAATGCGTCTTCAAAGTCTTCATCGAATAGATCTGGGTTGATATCTTCAGTCATGCTATCTCCTCTAGAGTAGGGGTCCATAATCATACATTATCTCTAACTAGTTTTACCTCACAAGCGTCTGTTGTGCAGTAAGCCTCACCGACTGCATCAAACGCCATTCCCTCATAGACTCCTGTTAAGTCAATTGGGAAAAGTGTCATTCGACCATTCTCATATTCATCTTCAGTACTCTGAGTATACGGCATCTGAGGATATACCCCGTCATCCATAGCTAGGAATGAAACAGTCTTGAGCTGGCCATCGTACATGTGCAAAGCCGTTCCGATAGCGGAGGCCTCTGTGCTTGGATCGAACGATACGGTTACTGATACCGAGTTGTCTGACCAATAACGCTGTGCTGTTGCGGCAAGTGCCATCTTCTCATAGATACTTACATCCTTCTCAGAGCGGATAGCCTCAGCCTTGATTGGGAAGTACACAACTGATGTTGTATTAGGTGAGTTAACCTCAGGCTCTACACGGTAGTTAGCCAACTTAAATAGAGGAAGCATAGGATCATTGTTAGCAAACCGAATTGTACGTAGGAAGTGCTTTCCACCCGGTGTCCAGTGAACCCCTGGGGATTCTCCTGCCAAAATAGATACAGTTCCTGATGGCTTGATCGTAGTAGTCTTAATAGACTCACGAACTCCTAGCCATTCTGAGTAACTCTTATCATACTGCTGTACTGTGGCGTATCCTTCGTCCATCCACTTACGCAGTATTGGCAAACCCTTAGTGTCTGCAAAGTTAGCTACGCCTGAGATTGATGTTCCAATGCGACGATTGCGTTGCATGATCGCGTTAGTCTCTTCCCAGTGTGTAGGCAGGAGTGTTACAGTCTTAGCATAGAGATATGCAAACTTAAGAGTGCGCTTGAAGTCTTCTAGGTTGTCATGACGACCGATGTATGTCTCAACGAGAGTACAGCATTCAAATGACTCTAAGGATTGCTCTGCGCATGGGTTGTATCCCGCTGCACGCCAGTCCTTATTGTTAATTGGGTCAGCCAAACGACCGTACTGACGAGTTACGTCCATCCAGATTACTCCAGGCTCACCGTTTCTAGCGATACCATCAATGACGGGAGATAGGTCTGTTCCAACAGAGACTTCTACCGAGTTGTTTGACATCCAACCATGTCCTATGCGGTCAGGATTTGCCTCGTAATTCTTAAGATTAAGAAATACATCGTCTGTAATCTTTCCCATAAGCAGCTCAGCTGAGCGGCGTACGTTACCTGAAACTACGCATACTCCGATTAAGTTACCTAGGTCAGCAATATCTCTGACGTTTACTTTTTCTCCGGCTCTACCTGTGAAGATAGTCCGAACGTGGTTATGTAGTCGTTCCAATGGCTCGGATCCTGCAGCCGTTCCGCCAAATGTTTTGATTGGCGTTCCTGCTGGACGGATCTCTTGGTAATCAAATACTGGATACTTCTGATCTGGCTTGAGGAAGGCATTGATGAGGGCCGTGGTAGATTCAACCCATCCTTCTCGGGTGTCTGGGATGACGACGGTTTCTCCGGCTTGTGGTTCATAGATTGTAAAGTCCTTGTCTGCTCCCTTTGTATCGAAGCCTACGCCCACTCCGAGCATAGATGCCTCCATTAGGAAAGCGAATGGTTTAGCGGGATTGAGCTTTGTCATTGACTCTGTAGATACGAATGAACAGTTCTGCAATGCTGCAGAGTTCTTTTGCTCATTGACCAGTGGAGTACCCATCATCCATAGACCTCGTCCAGGTGGGGTCCACTTAAAATTAAACATGCGGTCAAAGGCTTCCTTAGCGGATGAGGCTGCCTTAGTGTCTGACCATGGGAGACGCTGTTGTTTAGCGTAGTCCTTTTGTAGGGAGTACATGCCGTTGATGACACGTTCGCAAGCATCTACCCAAGTCTCCTTGGTACCATCCTCTTTAAGACGAGAGTAGGTTCGGATGAATGTAATTTCTCCTACAGAGTTGCCGGCTGCGTCCTTATAGCCCCAGTCAACCTTCTTGGAACGATAAGAATTTACGAACTCTTCAGCTAGTTTGAACGAAAACAATTTACAGCCTCATTTCTGGTAGATTTTTCTTGTTATCAGGTATAAAAATTACAAGCCCTCATCTAATATTCTACTCGATTGGGCCTCACTTATGCCACCGTTAGGCAGCTCACGAAGGGTGTTAGCTTTATCACCAAACAAGGCTGACAGCACACCGCCAGAGGTTTGGCGCTCCGCCGTGATACGAATAAACTCTTTGTTCTCTTCTAATTCTTTGACTTGCCCAACCAATTTAAAGAGTCGGTCGATCTCCTGTCCGGTGTTTGGATCAGGGTAACCTCCGTTCAATTCCTCAGCAAAACGTGCAAAAGCGACTCTAGCGCCCTGCATTTCGATAATTGCGTTCAATAATCCCTTGAGTTGCTCTTTAGTTTTAATCTCTACTGGGAGACTAAAAGCGCAGGCATTGCCCGGTTTGAATGCCGGACAGTTTGCCGCAACGAAGCAGGTATCACACTGACGAAGAGAAACTGGGTTGCTGTTAAGGATAGAAACATCTTTAATAGTGTCCTTTCCATCTTCATCTTTCTCTACGATAGTCTTGACTTTTACGCCAAAAACAGGCAGGGTTTGGAGGTCTTTAACGTCTCTTTGCTCTAAAAGTTTCCTACCCAAAACAGGACTGTTATCAGGATCTGACCCCCCTGTTTCCGCAGAACCGGGATCGTCTTTATACTCACTGTTATCAGATAACTTCTTAGTTCCTCTTTTATCCAAGTTCTTCTCCAACTGCAGGTAGGACCAAATAGCGAGGCGGGTTACCTCGTTACTATCATCATTGATAATCTTGTCGTAGTCCAATCCGGCCTTCTCAATGATCGATTTATATCGAGGGCGAGCTTGATCCTTTTGCTTCTTCTGGTAGCGTACCAATCGGGTACCGTCCCAGACAATTGTTTCTCCACGCATCATTGGAGATAGCCAAGCAAGACTGCTGGCTGTAGACAAAGATACCTGGCGTAGGTTATCAGGTTTAGCGCAGGCAATACCGTGAAACTGTAGGTCAGGAAACTGAGCCAACATTGCTCGTGAACGGGCTGCTAGGCTAGTATCGTCTTCTAGAGTCTCTCCGAGTAGCGCTACGTTTATAAAGCGCTCACAGAGGCTGTAGAGGGCCGTATGGCCGGTCTCCTGGTGCCAGACTACCCAAAGCTTATCACCGATGATCTCGTACATCTGAGCACGGTGGTAGTTGTTCCAAGCATTTCCCATGGACTTAACATCTAGCTCGGTTGCACCGGCAATTCTCTCAGCATTGTTAGCTACAAAGTCTAGGTAGGCGTCTGCGTACTCCTGTAGCTCTCGCTCAGTCATATTAAGATCATTGATCTGGTGCCCGCCACCATCAACATATACTACGACATCATCTGGGAATCTTCCCTGGATCAAGTAGTCTTTAGTCTTAGGCAGCCCACGCTTAGCTAATCTATAATAATTAAGAGACACGTGCTTTACACCCATGTCAGTAAGAAGAATACGATGGGACGGGACTTCAGCCCCCATAAATACTATGTTCATTCGAACCTATTTACCCTACTACCCAAATGGGCCTCAAGTAATGCTTCCTTTTGGCGTGTAACTTCAGCCTGAAGATCTTCCCAAGGTCGTATGTTTCTAACAGTTCTAACAAAGATGGGAGAAGCAAAGTTAAGAACAGGGATGCCAATAGATAGAGCTGCGGCGCAATAGTCTGCGTCAGCATCAACAAATAGATCTAGCTTACCTTTTGCCTTAGCTATGTCTAGGTGGCGTAGTCGTAGGTCTTGTCCTTCAAAGAACATAGAGCTGTCATAAAGCTCTCCGTAACCGACAACCATGTGGCTTCTTAGCCAATGCTCTGACTTTTGAGTATCCATGTCTGAGCTAATAATTACTCGATAAAACTCTGAGAGAATTCTAAACAGCTTTATGCCTTCTGGGATCGGATCACCGACCTCGTTCTTTAACACACCCTCTAAAGCAATTATAGCTGACATTATTCCTCTTCATAGTTGTCCAAATGTCTCTCTTCGCAATCTCTTGCTAGAGAAGTTACCACATACATCTTCTTACAAATTTCGCACTGCCACCGTGAGTAATCCATGGCTACAGTCTACCGCAAAGATCTCCTGATCAGAGTACTTGTTGTAGGTAATTCTACCCCGTAAGTCTCTTTTTGCTGCTGTTTTAACTGAGCATCTCTTTGATCTTTGATAGATCTTAAAGCTTGGACAGCCCCAGACTTTTTACCAGCTTGCCAACGATAGTTGTGAAAGTCTGCGTAGCCGGAACCTACCTGGCTAAACGCAATCTTCCGCCCCTTATGAATCTCATCATAGATAGATACGGCTTGTTCTTGTGCCAACTTTATTTTTCTCTCAGCATTTACCTGGTAAGCTGTGTTGGGTGCAGAACGAAGCTCATTGATTGCATTGTTATGGCGATTGAGAACCTCAACAGTCATATCGTAATCTCTTTTAGCTTTGTGCTCCCAGTCACGGCTGTATGGCGAATGCTGATTAGGATTAGGTTGAACCGTCCAATAATCACCGATAAGATCATAAGCTGCGTAAGGATTGATATCTCTGATATCTGTCTGTGGGTTTACATAGAATGTAAGTTCATACCCGTGCCAGTTACCAGTGTTAGGCATAAGCTCTGCGTTAAAACCTTCATTGAATACAGCTGCAATCTCAGCATTGCTGTAGCCTGCGTACTCAGGGTTTGCCTGGCGAAACTTAACGTACTCAACTCCTACAAGACAATCCAAGTCCCCCGGTTCACGAGCTGCTTGCCATTGGTATGACACGCCAGAACCTGCTAACCAAGCCTTGGTCCACTTGTGTGGATCATTGAAGTGAGCAAGCATATAGTCAAACAATAATGAAAGAATTCCTTCTCTCATAGTTATCTTAAGCTGCTTGTCCATAAATAGTTTTGGATCTAGATCGGCTGCGGGTGCACTGAAATACGAAGTAGCCCCAGGTGTTATACCTGGAGCTGCTGCGTAATCATATTTTCCCATATGCCTATTCTTCCATCCATTACGTACTTACGTCTCGGCTTGAGGGGTATGAATATTAGGCTTGAGGTGCTTCTTTGTCTGCGTTAAGGCGGAGAGTTACATATTCCGCTGCTGACTGTGCTTGTAGGTCCATCAAAAGCTCTGAAGTGTATCGACGGATTTCAAGCAAAGATGCTGCACGTTCTACCGGGATAGAAAGCAATGCTGCGTCCTTCTCGACAAATACGTTTCCATCTTCTGAGACTAGTACAACAAACCCAAACTTAAACTTAGGTGTTTCAGGTGCTGATGCGTCTGGAGATGGAGCGTGTGTGTGGTCTTTTGTTTCTTCTGACATGTTTCCTCTATTCGTATAGGCCCATTTTTTTACGGTTTTGTTCTACTACATATGTTTTAGCTGGACAGAAGTCGCAAAGGTACACTTTTGTGCTAGCAGATTTTGCGGCGCTATCCAAGCCAAGATCCTTTCGGATATCTTCAGTACCCTTAGGGATCAATCTTTTGGATTCTAGCTTCCAATCATAGCATCCCTCTACAGGACGGAGATGAAGGTTGAAGCATTTCATGGCATCTTCAAAAAAAGTTGCCTTAGTTGTATAATAATCTGGATCGATATCAGCAAGGCCTCCACCAACACGGTTACGGAGGTTCTCAATGATGTGTTTACGTACTTCAGGACGAGAGTATAACTTAACACCGATCTTAGATAGGAAACCTGTGTGAGGAATACCTGCAGATTCGTGTCGATCTACAAGAACTTGTAGTACAACATCGTCGTCAGGATGTCCCTCAAAGTCAGGGATCTCCTCGATAGTCTTACAGTTGTAACAGTAAAGTAAACGGATCTTGGGACCTTCATCCTTGATCTCTGTGTACTTACCTTCGTCAGCAGGACCTGCCCCGCCTTGACCTAAAATTGGAATACTCATTTGTCCCCCTATTTATACCCCTATATAAAACAGCATACCACACTATTGAGAGTCTTATTCCAACTCTTTTGGTTTAGATACGTCAAACTCTGCTTGTCTACTACTAGTAACTGCTCTTTGTTCCCTAGGACTTAATCTACGGAACGCTTCTCGGTCACGTAAAGTCTTAGCGGTAGCATCTTCTGCTCCAGTAATTATTCCAGTTGGTCGCCCATTTTCATCTACGTTTTCACCAATCTGCTTAGTTAAACGTTCTTCAGCAAACTTTTCCAAAGGTGTTACGGCTCTTACTGTTGCTGCAGCAACTAATGAACCTTCTCCTGTAAGCATATGAGCAGGAAGAGTCGCCTTACTATATTCCTCTAAGGAACCATACGGCACAGACTCTACGGACGCACGCTCACTAGGAAGACTTTGCCCTACTCGCTTAGGAGAAGGCTCTGTCGGCTTTGCGTTTCTTACGTCAGGCTTATCAGAATCTGAGGGCCAACCTGGTCGGCGTAGCACACCTTCTTGATTTCTAGGTGTAAATGTATAGTTAGTCTTAGCTTTATTTGATGCAGGTGTTGCATCTGCCACATTGTCTGCTGTGCGTGTGTACATCTCGGCGCAGTGAGGGCAATCTTCAGTAGAATTTTCTGAGTGATATTGCTCTAAGTGAGCATCTTGGTCTATACCGGGAGTGGAGCGAAACTTATCTAAAGCAATATTAAGAGTGTCTTCTTTTTCTAAATTACTTCTACGAGCATTCGCTTCACTTAAGTTTGAGCCAGCACCTGAGTGAGCAGCCCAGGTTAAATGAGATTGAATACTTCCGTCATCTGCCAGGGAAGTTGCTCCCTCACCATCTCTAAGATCGGGACGAACTGCCCCACGAACTCCAATACCTGTACCGGAAGTTTCTTGTCCCCACAGCAAATCGTTTGGTGGTAGAACAACGTTCTTAGGTGGTTTAGGCTCACCTGTTGGTAGAGGAACTGATAGTCCACCCGTTTGTAACAAAGACTCAAGACTTCCTCTAGAAGAATCAAGCATCGCTTGCTTCTTAGCTTTGTGCTTTTCTATGTCCTGTGGCTTAATAGGTGTAAAACTAATATTAGGATCTGCGGCGTGTTGAATTTGTTTTAACTTTAAATGATGTGAACAAAGAACATAGGGAGTTGATGTGAACGGATTGTCTTGAGTACTTCCCATAAAATGAGTGCCGGTAGGGCCATCAGTACCGTGACTATATGTGCCGCCCGGTACATCGCATGTTAATCCAAGTTTAGGGCTTCCTGGACGTGCTCGTAGATCTTCATACCAATCATAACCGCTTGGTGTTCTTCCTGGACCAGCTGCAGTAAAAGAAGCTAAGCCGCGAGTATCTCCGCTACCTGGGAGGGTAACTTTTGTTCTAGGCTCTAGGTCAATTGTTCCTTCAGGAATATCGGAAGTTGTTTCAGAAGTTCTTGCAACAAGATCGGGACCTTTTGTTACAACACGGCGAGGAGTACGCTTAACAGCAGGCGGTCTTTCAACAGAACTAGTTTCTTCTGTTGTGGAGCCTTGAGATGTAGCGTTTTCGGTAGATATGTTTGATGTAGCATAAATATCTTGGGATGTAACTGGCTTTTTTGCCATGGAGGTTAGTACCCTTCTGGTTTACGTGCTGCTTTTTCTCCACGATACTTAATAGCGTTAGCGATAGAAGAAACGTTTCCATCTGAACCTAATCCTACACCACGTCTAGCAAATGTATCTAGTTTTTCAGCATCATCTGCTCTAACAGGAATCATTTGCCCTGCTGACTCATTAAAGACGGCTTTGCGAGTTTGCTTAATAGCTGGGCCGTGTTCATTAGGCTGAGGTTCGTTTGCATCACGTGGCGGAACTAGACCAAGAAACTCTGCTGTACGACCAGCAGCATCCTTTAGCATTCCTGCCGCAGGAGAATTCTTAATCTTGCCTATACGGCCTTTATGCCACGGATCTTTAGCCATTAGATTGCGTCAATTCCTTTACGGCCTGGTTCTTGGTTAGACCAGTCCGACCCAGTAAACGAACTTCCAAAATGTTTAGTCGCCAAACTTGCTGAAGACTCTTTACTTGATGGAAATGAAAAAGAATCCCTATTAGATTCCCTACGCTTGGGGCTACGAGGAGCGGGTGATCCACTAAGTCTTGGTGGGCGGCTCATTTTAGTAGTTCGCACCCATTTGATTGTTTTCAATGTTAGCTACAGGTGTAGCTGGACGTGGGTTAGAAGATGCTGAACCAGCACCTGGATTAACCTTTGATGGTGCTTCCTGGTCAATAAAATCATAGTTCCAGTATGGGTTAAGAGCACGTCGGTTAGCCAACATGATGTCTTCGCCTGTACCTGGAGCTACAGTTGTATTAGGACGTACCTTGCGATACTTTCCATCTGTTGCACCATCTTTGTAACTTTGATTAAGTGACTTATCTTCAATTCTCATAATTAGTCCTCATCCCATGCTTTCAATCTAGGTTTTGGTTTTGGTGTGCTATCTTCACGCTTTACTCTCTCTACATCGTCTAGTGTAGGAAGATAATCTTCGTTGTCGCTTGATTCTCCACGTTGTTTTGCATTTGCATTGTTAGCACGAACTCTTCCGCGAGTTTCACCATCAATTTTCATTCTCTCGCCAGTTGGATTTGCACCTGGATACTTTGGCCCTAAGACTGTAACGCCGGCAGAACCAGGCATACGTGCGCCTCTAGCTGCTTCTTCTCCTGGAGTTTCTACTTCTTTAGAGAATCGATCTTTTCGGCCATGAGGCATATCTGCAAACTCATCTTTACCACTCTCATCGAACCAGTCACCATCTCCACTTTTTGGATAATTATGTTCCGGTACTTCGCGCTTAGCCTTTGGTGCTGCTGACCAATTATTTGCTGGTTGTGGTCCCCAAGACTTTGAATTAGATATATCTGCGTTTGGATCCCACGGATCAATTGAAGCACCGTTCTGTCCACCAAAAGCTGAAAAATCTCCAGTGCTTAGCTTTTCACGTGCTTCTCCTGCACGTGAAGCTTTTACCTGCTTGCGGTCTCTTACATAACTACGAATTCCCATTATTTTTTCTTCGCTTTCTTTTTAGCAGTTGGTTTAGCTTTCGCTTTGGCTTTAGCGTCGATCTCAGCCTTGCGCTCAGGAGTCATCGGCTTAAGCTTTTCAACTTTATAGTCCATATCCTTGCCGTTTGGGTCTTTAATGCTACTCTTTGCCATGGTGTAAGTATCCCTCTTGTTTTAGCTTTTGTCAGGGTTATGTTGTTTTCTAACCCTAGGTCTTATTACTTTTTTTCCTCTAGCGTGACTGGTTTTTTGTCGCCTTCTGGTAGAAGCTTGTCTTGCCCCAGGGTTTAAAGCCGATGATTGACCGGCTGTCCAGTGCCCTGAAGACCTTTTTTCCCAGCTATGTACTGAGGTGAACTGCTTGCTTACTGTCATGAGCTCATCAGCTTCTTTGCGTGCCCCTGATAATTCAGGTTACGGCAATTTGGGCACAACCCATCATCGCTGTACATAGCCTCCAGTGGAGTCATAGGGTAGCCACACTTTTTACACATAATAGTACCATCATAGATAGTTACTGTTGATACATCATCCACAGCTGCAACCTCCTGAAGTATCTTTAAGGGTAGAACAACCTCTGCAAACACCTGAAGATACCGCATTTATGTGGTGCTCAGTAATTCTGCGTGTCCCGCCCGGAGTTTTAACATGACCAAGTTTACCAGCATCCATCCAACGCCCTACAGTTTTAGGGTCAACGTCAAACAAGGCAGCTACTTGTGAAGGGGTGTAGATCTTAGTAAACTCTTTATCGTCAGCCATTACAACCACATCCTCCACTTGTATCCCTAAGAGTACTACAATCCCGGCAAATTCCAGAAAGTTTAGGGCTACGGTTAGCTGCTACAGCTCCCGCATAATCATCTCCATGAGACCACCCTCTATTTATATAGCAATCTTTACAATGATAAATGGAATTTGTCATAACTCCGGTGTATTCAGGATCTCCCTTTTTTACACCCTTCCACTTTTTTTTAAACTCATCTAAATCAGACATATTACCACACTGATTCTGAGATATTGCGAGCTGTTCCCTGGTAGGAACCCTTCTCCCCTGTAAAGTCTACACGGGTTGGTTGGAACTCATTATTAACATCTAGTACGTCTAGTACACCAAGCTCACGTGTACGGTATCCAAATCGTGGTGGAAACAGCTGGATCTGTGGGAGTGGTGGTCGAACTAAGTCCTGTAATAAAGCTGCAGGCATTGTAGCTGAGCGAAGTGCTCTAGACATGAAAGCTTCTTGAGCATTTGCAAATGGGCCCATGTAGTCGTAGCGCAATAGAGAGGCGTCTGGATCCTCACTTAGGATAGGACGACCTTTACTATAATCATAAATACTATTTTGGTTTTCCATTAGTTAGCTCCTTTGTGAGACCGTTCATGAGCAACAGCATCTTTTATAGGTACATCTGCTTTACACACATCGCAGCTTAATGTAGAGGTCCCGTTAACCTGCTCTGCTTGTGTAATAGTTCTTGGTTTTGATCCTTCTGTAAGACTATCTCTTAACGCATCTATCTTATCTTTAGGATAAAAATAATCATGTTTACGCACACCGTTTGCGTCAGCTAAACCTTTAAATCGTTTTTCTACTGGGATGCGATTAATGCGTGTAAGAGAATGAACAGTGTCTGGGTGAATACCAAATATAGTAGCAACCTCTCTATGATTGTAATAACCTTCAGCGTTACGTGACTCATCAAGTGTAGGTCTACGCCCTGTTCTAGGGCGCCCGCCTTTGTTCCTAGATGGCTCTGCCATTAGTTCCACCGTGGTCTCATGTGCTGAAAGTTCTGACCAGTGCGTGGATTAAACTCTGCGGGAACGTTTGAAGATATATTTGCTTTACCATCATTAACAAGATGTGGTGCTGGAGCAAGCTCAACTTCTGGTGCTGTTCTCATACGAGAGTAGACCACTGCACCGTCGATAACTTCAAGTCGGTAGTTTTTTGGATTAAGACTTCTGTCTGGCTCAAGATTTTCTGGCCACATGTATTGAGCAGCATCAATGCGTTCACCCTTGTGCACACCACGTTGGTATGCTCGTTGATTCTGTCGGTTCTTTAATGAATCAAGAACTGTATCGCCTAATGAATAAGGCTTTCCCTTATCATCACGTCGTGTACGAATTGTTCCTAAGTATCCGTCTGGATACTCGGCTTGAGGTGCACGGCCAACACCCATACGTGCAAAATCCATACCGCTTCGAG
>JGI24766J26685_10000179_pt1 | contig 16518 bp, 17 predicted proteins | sample SanBayMetagenome_FD_26685 | JGI IMG/M metagenome (IMG submission 26685)
CGGCCGGACTGCACGAAGCGGTCCTTCTTTCCACCTGCAATCGCGTCGAAATTTATGGTGCCGCTGCCGATCCCGGCGCGGCGATCCCGGCCGCTGCGGATTTTCTGCGCCGCCGCTCGGGTCACGAGGCACCGTTCTACCGGTTCGAAGACGACGATGCTGTGCGGCACCTCTTCCGTGTGGCGGCGGGGCTCGACTCCATGGTGTTGGGTGAGACTGAGATCCTCGGGCAGGTGAAGGATGCCTACGCCGTCGCGTTCGGAGCGGGCTACACGGCGGGACGGCTCAACCATCTTTTCCAGCAGACCTTCCGTGTGGCCAAACTCGTGCGCACCGAGACGGCACTGGGACGCGGGTCGGTGTCGGTCGGCTCGGCCGCGGCACGTCTGGCCTCCTCCGTGCTCGGTGACTTGTCCGCCTGCCGCGCGTTGCTCCTCGGAGCCGGCGAAGCGGGTGAGGGTGTGGCGCGCAGTCTGTGCACGCGGGGTCTCAAGGAATTGCTCATTTCCAACCGCACAGCCACCCGGGCCGAGGCCTTGGCCGGGGCACTGGGCGGTCAACCGGTGGAATTCGCCCACTGGCGCGACCATCTCGCCACGGCGGACATTGTCATAGCCAGTGCCGCGGCGTCCGAGCGCCTCCTTTCNGCNGGCGAACTTGCCCCGGTGCTTTCCGTCCGCGAGGGGCGTCCTCTGTTTCTCCTCGATCTGGCCGTGCCGCGCGATTTCGACCCGGGCATACGCCACTTGCCCGGCGTGGTGTTGCATGACGTCGATGCCCTGGAGGCCATCGCGAGGGAAGGAGAGTCGTTGCGTGCGGCCGAAGTGCAGCGGGCCGAAGCTCTGGTCGCCGCGCAGGCGGACGAGTTCCGTGCCGGACGCACGGGCACCTGGCCGGTGGCGGCCTGAACGTCATGGCCGACTTCATCCTCGCCACGCGGGGCAGCGAACTGGCCCGTCGCCAGACGCAGCTCGTCATCGCGGATCTGCAACAGGCGTGGCCCGCATTGCATTTTCGCGAGGAGATCGTGCGCACAACGGGCGATTTGCATCCATCCGAAGATCTCACCGCGCTCGGGGGTTCCGGCGTATTCACCAAGGAGTTGCAACGCGCCCTGCTCGAGCGGCGGGCCGATGCCGCGGTGCACAGCTTGAAAGATCTGCCGGTGGAATCACCCGCGGGAATACGGCTGGCCGCCATTGCGCGACGGGCCGACGCGGCCGACGTTCTGGTCAGTCGCCATGCGGGCGGTGTCGAGGCACTGCCGTCCGGCGCACGCATCGGCACGGGGAGTCCGCGCCGTTGCGCCATGACGATGGCGTTGCGTGGCGATGTGCGGATGGCGTCCATCCGCGGCAACGTGCCGACCCGTCTGGCCAAAGCGGCATCCGGTGAATTCGACGCGGTCATTCTGGCTGCAGCCGGCCTGCAGCGGCTCGGTTTCGCAACCTCGGGAGCCGTCGAGGTGGCGGCTGGGACGCTTTATGTCTCGGTTTTGCACGGATTCCTGCCGGCCCCCGGTCAGGGTGCGATAGCCATCGAGGTGCGCGAGGACGACAGCAACGCATCGGGGGCGGTGGCGGCGCTCAATGATCACGAGACGGCCGCGGCGGTGCAGGCCGAGCGGGCGGTCCTGCGTGCGTTGGGTGGCGGGTGCCACCTGGCCCTGGGTGCGCTGGGCACGGTGCAGGGGGAGGTATTGCGATTGCAGGCGGTTCTGTTTGACGATCCGGGCGCGTCGCCCAAACATGCGGTTCTCGAGGGACCGGTCGCCGATCCGGAAGGACTAGGCAAGGCTGTGGCGAGGAAGTTGCATGGCGAATAAGAAGGCAGGCATNTGTTATTTGGTGGGGGCGGGTCCCGGTGACCCCGGCCTGCTCACTTTGCGCGGANGCGACTTGCTCGGGCGTGCCGAAGTCGTGGTCTATGACAATCTGGTCAATCCCGAGCTGCTGGCCTTCGCTCCGGAAAAGGCGGAACTGATTTACGCCGGGAAAAAATCCGGTGACCATGCCATGGCGCAGGAGGAGATCAACCGCCTGCTCGTGGAGAAAACCAAGGCGGGTCACCGTGTGGTGCGGCTCAAGGGCGGGGATCCGTTCGTTTTCGCCCGCGGGGCGGAAGAGGCGCTCGAGTTGGCGCGTGCCGGGCTGCATTGCGAAGTGGTGCCCGGGATCAGTTCGGCCGTTGCGGGGCCGGCCGCCGCGGGCATTCCGGTGACGATGCGCACCATCAACACGGCTTTGACCATTTTCACCGGACATCGTGATCCCGCCGAGGATGAAGCGGCCGATTTTTACGCGCAGACCGGCGCGGCGCCGGGAACGAAAGTGATGCTCATGGGTATGGAACACCTGGGCGGCATCGCCGAGGCCATGATGCGTGGCGGATTGCCNCCGCAGACTCCTGCCGCGGTCATTCGCCATGCCACGCGCGGTGACCAGCAGACGGTGACGGGGACGCTCGCTGATATTTCGGCGCGTACGCGGGAGGCCGGACTGACGGCTCCTGCCGTAGCCATCTTCGGTGATGTTGTGGCNCTGGCTCCCGAGCTGCTTGCAGCCATGGCNCGTCCGCTCGCCGGTCGCCGCATCGTGGTCACCCGCAGCCGCGCGCAGGCTTCGAAGTTGTCCGCCGCGTTGCGCGATCTCGGGGCCGACGTTTACGAGATGCCCTTGATCAAACGCGAACCGACGCCGGATCTGCGTGAGTTTGCCGAGTTGGTGCAGGATGCCCACTCTTACGAGTGGCTGGTCTTCACCAGTGCCAACGGGGTGGATGTCTTTTTCGAAATCTTCGACAAGCTTTATGACGATGCGCGCGAGATTGGCGGGGCCAAGTTTGCCGCGGTCGGCGCGGCCACGGCACAGCGTCTCAAAGAGCGCCACTACCATGTCGATCTGGTGGCGGAAAATTTCCACGCAGCCTCCTTGGCTGCAGCCTTCCGCAAGGAGACCGACGTGGAAAACGTGAAAATCCTCGTCGTGCGTCCGGTCGAGACGAGCAGGGAATTGGCGTCCGAATTGTCCAAGATGGGGGCGATTGTCGACGAGGCCATCGCCTACCGCACGGTGGCCGAGAGCGAGGACCGCACCAAGGCCCGCGACCGGCTGGTTTCCGAGGGGGCCGACCTGGTTGTTTTCACCAGTTCCTCGACGGTGAGGAACTTTTTCTCCCTGAAATTACCGCTGCCAAGCGGCGTGAAGTTTGCCAGTATCGGTCCCGTCACGACCCGGACCCTCGAGGAATGCGGGGCACTTCCCGCCGTCGAGGCGGCGCGCCACGACGTCCCCGGCCTGGTCGAGGCCATCCAAAGCTATTTGTCCCGCTGACATGTCGACCGTGCATAAACTTACCGGCTTGGTTTCGATCACCGTTCCCGTTTTCAACGAATCCGGGGCCATCGATGCGCTCTATGAGTCCACGCGCAAAGTTCTTGGTCAGCTCGGGCGCCCATGGGAACTGATCTTCGTCAATGACGGCAGCACGGATGGTTCCGACGAAAAGCTCGATGCCATCGCCGCCCGCGATCCGCACGTCCGCGTCGTCCACTTCCGCCGCAACTTCGGTCAGACCGCGGCCATGATGGCGGGATTCGACCATGCCCGCGGCGAGGTGATCATCCCGATGGACGGCGACGCGCAGAATGATCCGGCCGACATCCCGCGCATGCTCGAGAAAATCGACGAGGGCTACGATGTGGTCAGTGGCTGGCGCAAAGACCGCCAGGACAATGCCCTGCAGCGCAATATCCCGAGCATCATGGCCAACCGCCTCATTTCCGGCATGAGCGGCGTCGATCTGCACGACTTTGGCTGCTCGCTCAAGGCCTACCGCGCGGAGGTGATCAAAGGCGTGCGCCTCTACGGCGAGATGCACCGCTTTCTGCCCATTTACGCGAAGTGGCACGGCGCGCGCATCACCGAGCTTCCGGTCAACCACCACGCGCGCCGCACGGGATCCTCGAAATACGGGCTGGAGCGCGTGATGAAAGTCATCTTCGACCTCGTCACGGTGAAGTTCATGGACAAATTCATGCTCAAGCCGATGTATCTCTTCGGTTTCTGGGGGATTCTTTTCTTCACTGCTTCCCTCGGGTTTGTCATTTGGACGTTCTACATGCGCTCGCAGGGCTACTTCTTCACCGACACGCCGCTGCCCATGATGGCCGTCTTTTCCTTCATGACCGGCGTCATCTGCGTGCTCATGGGTCTGCTGGCCGAAATGGTGACGCGCACCTTCCACGAGTCGCAGGACAAAGCCATCTATCTGGTGCGTTCCACGCGCAACTTCGACCGCGCGGACGGCTGACCCGCGTCCCGGCCATGTGCGGCATCGCGGGATTTGTCGGAGCGGGCATGCGGGAGGACCTCCTGCGCATGACGCGGTGTCTTGTTGATCGCGGACCGGACGACGAGGGCTACGCCGAAAACGAGGGCGTCTTCCTCGGTCATCGCCGCCTGAGCATCCTCGANCTCGAGGGGGGGGCGCAGCCCATGTGGAACGCCGACGGAACGACCGGCATCGTGTTCAATGGCGAGATCTACAACTTCGCCGAACTGCGNGAGGAATTGGCGCGTTGCGGGCAGGTCTTCCGCACCGACCATTCCGATACCGAGGTGCTGCTTGCCGCCTACGCCGAGTGGGGTGACAACATGGTCGACCGCCTGAACGGCATGTGGGCTTTTGTCATCCACGACCGCAANCGNCGNCGTCTTTTCGGAAGCAGAGACCGGTTCGGCAAGAAACCTTTCTACTACCACCANGCTCCGGCTTCGGGGCTGTTNGCTTTCGCCTCGGAACTCGATGCGCTCTTGGCNCATCCCGACGTGCCGCGCGGGATCAATGCCATGGCTGTGCGCAAATATTTCGCTTACGGCTACGTGCCCGCGCCGCTGGCCATGACCGACGGAGCGCGCAAGTTGCCCGGGGCCCATTGTTTTTCCTTCGACCTTGCCNGTGGGGAGTTGCGCGTCTGGCGCTATTGGGATTACCAACCCGCACCGGAGGAGGGCGGGTCTTTCGGCCAGCGCTGCGAGGAATTGCGCGGCCTGCTCGCGGCGGCGGTGAAACGGCGCTTGGTTGCCGACGTGCCGGTTGGAGTTTTTCTCAGCGGGGGTATCGACTCCTCGTTCATCGCGGCTCTTGCCGCCAAGGAATTGCCGCCGGGTGAATTGCGCACCTTCAGCATCGGATTCGATGAGCCGACGTATGACGAACTGGCCTACGCGGACGAAGCTTCACAATGGATCGGGACCAAACACCGGACCGAGACGCTGAGTCTGGACGGGGCGCGCAGCCTTTTGCCCGGGATTTACGGCCGTCTGGATGAACCGAACGGGGACAGCTCGTTGCTTCCGACCTTTTTGCTCTGCCAGTTTGCCCGGCGAGAGGTCACGGTGGCGTTGGGAGGTGATGGCGGGGATGAACTCTTCGCCGGCTACGAGCCGTTCAGGGCCCTGCGCTACGCTGCCCTTTACCGGCGCCTGATGCCGCGTGCCTTGCATCCGGCCCTCACCACACTGGCCGATCGGCTTCCCGTCTCGCACCGTTACCTCAGCCTCGACTTCGCGGCCAAGCGCTTTGTCCGCGGCGCGGCCGAGCGGCCCGCGTTGTGGATTCCGACCATGATGGCGGGAATGGATGCCTCCGATTGGCGTGAATGTTTCCACGGAGCAAGTCTTGAGGATGTTTTTTCCGAGGCTATCGAGGCATGGGACGGCGTGCGCAGCAGCGACCCGGTCGAGAAGGCCACGGCATTTTTCGTCCGCCTTTATTTGCAGGAGAGTGTTTTGGCCAAGGTCGACCGCGCCAGCATGATGAACAGCTTGGAGGTGCGCGCGCCTTTCCTCGACATCAACGTGGCGAATTTCGCGCGGCGCATCCCCTCGCGCTGGCGCCTGCGCGGCGGCACAACGAAATACCTGCTCAAGGAGGCAGCGCGCGGTTTGTTGCCTGACCGCATCATCGATCGGAAAAAGAAAGGCTTCGGTGTTCCGGTCGGGGCGTGGTTCCGTGATGGAGCTTTGCGCATCGACCCGGATCTCATGCCGTGTCCTTCGGTCGCCCGCCGCCTGCAGGACGAGCATACCGCGGGGCGGCGCAATCACCGGCTTTTCCTCTGGAACGCGTGGGTCTACGGCGAATGGAGAAAAGCTCGTTCATGAAGATTCTCGTGGTCAATTACGAGTATCCGCCGGTCGGCGGCGGCGGCGGGCGTGTCGCCGCGCAGGTGGCGGCAGAACTTGTGCGGCGCGGACACGAGGTGCGTGTGCAAACCTCGCGCGTGGGAGAACTTCCGGCAAGGGAGACGGTTTCCGGTGTTGATGTCCACCGGGCGTTTTCGTTCCGTCGCAAGCCGGACACCTGTTCGGTTCCGGAGATGGCGGGTTATGTGGTTTCCAACGCGTGGCCTGTGCTTCGTGCGGCGCGTTCGTGGCGCCCCGATGTCATGCATGTCCACTTCGCGGTTCCGACAGGGCCCGTGGCTTGGTTGGCGCACCGCTTCACCGGCATTCCCTATGTTCTGACCGCGCATCTCGGGGACGTGCCCGGCGGTGCGCCGGAGCAAACGGACCATCTGTTCCGATTGGTGAAACCTTTCACCGGAATGATCTGGCGCGATGCTTCGGCAGTGACCGCGGTTAGCACGCACGTGGCGTCGCTGGCACGTGAGGCCTACGGCATCGAGCCGCGCGTTATTCTCAACGGCATCGCAACCCGTGCGTCGGCTCCGCCTGACCCCGCGCCGGATGGAACCTTGCGGCTTTTGTTCGTCGGGCGCATGAGCGTGCAGAAAAATCCGGTGTTTCTCGCCCGTGTGCTCGCTGCGTTGAAAGGATGGCCGTGGCGCGCGGTTTTTCTGGGGGACGGTCCGCTGCGGGACGATCTGCAGCGCGAGTTGGCGCAGGCGGGCGTGGTTGGACAATGCGAGTTGCGCGGTTGGGCCGACGAGCAGCAGGTGCGGGCCGCCCTTGATCAATCCGATCTTCTTCTCATGCCGTCTCTGTCCGAAGGCCTGCCGGTCGCGGCCATCGAGGCTGCGGCGCGAGGCCTGGCCATCTGTGGCAGTGCCATTCCCGGTCTGCGCGATGTGTTGAAGGACGGCGTCAACGGATGGAGTTGTCCGGTCAACGACGAACCGCCGTGGGTCCGCGCCTTGGAGCAGGCCATCGGCGACCGCGAAGTTTTGCAACGCCGGCAGAGGGAAAGTCTCCGCATGGCGGAGAAGTTCGAATTGCCGGGAATCGTCGACGCTTACGAGCAGGCGTTGGCGGCTGCAGCGAAGAAAAAGTAGTCCTATTCGCCGAGATAAATGCCGAGCGAGCGGGCGTGGCGCAGGATTTGGCTGTCGGGAGAGACCGAGCGACGGCGTCCGACGGCATCGGCCAAAGCGACGTCGGTGACCGAACCGAACCGGTAACTCACCATGCGGCCGAACATGCCGTCGGCGGCAAGTTCCACGGCGCGTACGCCGAATTGCTGTCCGAGCACGCGATCGAAGGCGGTGGGCGCCCCGCCGCGTTGCAGATGCCCGAGCGTGCAGGAACGCGTTTCGCGTCCCGTCCGGGTGGCGACGAGGGATTCGACGAAAGCTCCGATGCCGCCCAACCTGCTGTCGCCCGTGGAGGTCTGACGCCGCACTTGGCGTCCGGTCCGTGCACGGGCGCCCTCGGCCACCACGGCAACAAGCGAGCGCTGGCCGCGCCGGTCGGCCTCTTTGACCGCGCGAACCAGCGCGTCGCCGTCGAAAGGTATCTCCGGAATCAGCGCGATGTCCGCGCATCCGGCCACGGCGCCATGCAAGGCGAGCCAACCGGTGTGCCGTCCCATCACTTCGAGAACCATGAGGCGCCGGTGACTTTCCGCCGTGGTGCGCAATTCCTCGGCGGCCGCGGCCACGCGCGCCGTCGCGGTGTCGAAGCCGAAGGTCACGTCGGTTGAATCGATGTCGTTGTCGATCGTCTTGGGAACGCCGATGACACGCAGTCCGGCGCGGGAGAGTTGCAGGGCGGTGCGCAAAGAGCCGTCGCCGCCGAGAACAACGAGGGCACCCACGCGGTGTTGCTCAAGAGCCGTGCGTGCCGCGCGCACCAGCGGATCGGGCAGAACGGGTTGTCCCCCCGCACCGCGCCGCGTTTGGAAACGTCCCTTGTTGGTCGAACCGAGGATGGTGCCACCTGTCGCGGCAATGCCGCGGGTGTTTTCCACGGTCAGCGTCNTGGCCCGCGCGGGCTCGAGCAGTCCCTCGTAGCCCTCGGTGAAACCGATGACCTCCATCTGCCGCTGCGCGGCNGCACAGACGAGNCCGCGGATGACGGCGTTGAGCCCNGCGCAGTCGCCGCCGGCGGTGAGGATGCCCAGTCGCGAGGCCGGCATGGGAATCAGAGCGCCGAGCGCTTGCTCACCGGTCGCCCCTGCGACATCCAGCGCTCGTGCAGGTCCCAACCGCGTCGGACCATGGCCAACCCCTCGCCGAAACGGTCGGGTGAACCGAGCAGGACAACGATGAGCCGGCGGGCAATGGCGACCTTCTGGCCCTGCTCATTGGTCACGGGGAGGGGATCGCGGTCGGCCGCAAGGATGAGGCAATCACCCGCCAGCGAGGTGCGTCCGGTCTTCACGCCCTCGATTCCGTCTTGGCCGAGCAGCTCGTTGGTGTTGCGCAGCAAAAAGGCGCGCGGTAGACCGTCCATACCTTGAATGGTGATTTCGCGCGTCGGTTGCGAGGCGTAAAAATTGAATCCTCCGTTGCTATAGGCGTAACGCGTCAGGCGTGCCATGTCGGCCGCGGTCGAATGCGGCGCCGGCGAGGAGTTGTCGAGGCCGTGCGGATTGAGGAAAAGCGTGCGTTTCATGCCCAGCTTGCGCGCGAGCGCATTCATGTGCGCGGTGAAGTTATCGACCGGCGAGAGGCCCTGCGGGTTGGGCAACCGTCCGCCGACATTATAGGCCAGCGTGTAGGCCGCATGGTTGTCGGACTGCATCATGGCGGCGGAAACGAGATCGCGGAGCGAGGCGCTGTCTCCGGGCTGGAGTCCGCACGGGTTGACCCCGCCGACGCTCGTCACGCCGGCCGGCACCTCGACCGGAGTGGCCATGGAAGTGCCGGTCGCTTCGGCCCAATCGAGCACGACCATGGTGGTGGCCACTTTGGTCAGGCTGGCCACCTGGCGTTTGTCGTTGCGGTTTCCGTCGGCCAAAATGTGCCCGGTCTCGCTGTCGACAATGATGTAGCTGGCGGCGGCCTGTGCGGAGGGCGCGGTCGGAAGCAGGAGCAGAATCAGGAAAAGAGGCAGGAAATGTCGCATGGTCACGAGGCGTCGAGCGTATCCGCCGCCCCCCGAAAATCAATGTCTTCCCGTGGTGCGGCCATTGCCGAAAGGACGCGCCGCTGCTTTACTGGAGGGCCGTGAGCAAACCGTCGTTCGACCCCATCGAGGCCGTCCTCAAGGACATCCGTGCCGGCAAAATGGTCATCGTGACCGACGATGCCGAGCGGGAGAACGAGGGGGATCTGGTCATGGCCGCGGCCAAAGTCACCCCGGAGTCGGTCAATTTCATGGCCAAGCACGGCCGCGGACTGATCTGTGTGCCACTGACCCCGGAACGCGCCCGCCAACTCGGACTGCAACGCATGGTGGCGCACAATCGCGAGCTGCACCGCACGGACTTCACCGTCTCGGTCGATGCCGCGCGCGGCGTGACCACCGGCATCAGTGCGCGTGATCGCGCCCGCACGATCAAGACGCTCTCCTCGGCCAAGTCCGGTCCGGCCGACTTGACCGAGCCCGGACACGTCTTTCCCCTGCAATCGCGCGATGGCGGCGTCTTGCAACGCGCGGGGCATACCGAGGCGGCGGTCGACTTGGCCCGACTCGCCGGGCTCGATTCCACAGGAGTGATTTGCGAGATCCTCAACGAGGACGGATCGATGGCGCGGTTCCCCGATCTGCTCAAATTCCGCCGCAAGCACCGCCTGAAGATTTGTTCCATCCGCGATCTCATCGCCTACCGCCGCCGCCGCGAGAAACTGGTCGAGCGCGAGCAGTGCGTGAAAATGCCGACCGAATTCGGCGACTTTGACCTCTATCTTTACCGTTCGCTGACCGACGGCGCGCACCATCTCGCGCTGGTGCGCGGAGTGATCGATCCGAAAAAGCCGGTCTTGGTCCGCGTGCACAGCGAGTGCCTGACCGGTGATGTCTTCGGTTCCCGTCGTTGCGACTGCGGCTCGCAATTGCACCAGGCGCTCAAGCAGATCGCCGAGCACGGATCCGGCGTGCTGGTTTACATGCGTCAGGAGGGACGCGGCATCGGCTTGCCGGCCAAAATCCACGCCTACAAGTTGCAGGAGACCGAGGGGCTCGACACGGTGCAGGCCAACGAGAGGCTCGGTTTTCCCATGGACCTGCGGGAATACGGATTGGGCGCGCAGATTTTGTCCGACCTCGGCGTGCGCAAGATCCGCCTGCTGACCAACAACCCGCGCAAAATGGTCGGTCTTTCCGGCCACGGTTTGGAGATCGCGGGACGTGAGCCGATCAAAATCAAGCCGCACGCCGAAAATTCGCGCTATCTACGCACGAAAAAGCGCAAGATGGGGCACCTTCTCTGATTGCCGCCCCCGGCGTCTTTCTGAGACAAGAGATCCATGTCGACCAAGCTTCCGACGCGTCCGGCCAAGGTGCTGCTCGCGGCCACGCCGCGCTTCGCCATCGTGGCCAGCGAATACAACCCGGAATTCGTGCAGGCCTTGGTCAACAACACCTGCAAAGAGCTCTACGCCATCGAGGAGTATTGCGTCATCGAACTGTTCGGTGTCCCGGGATCTTTCGAAATACCCGTCATCGCGGAGATGATCGCCGCGCAGCGGCGCCATGATGTCATCATCGCCCTCGGCGTGATCCTGCAGGGCAAGACCAAGCACGCGGACCTGATTGCCTCGAGCGTGAGTGACGGTTTGCAGCAAGTCGCGCTCAAGCACGCGGTGCCGGTCATCCACGAGGTTCTGCTCCTGGCCTCCGAGGACGATGCGCGCGAGCGTTGCAGTGGCAGCGAACTCAATCGAGGAATCGAAGCGGCGCGCGCCGCCTTCGCCATGCTGCGCGTGCGCGAGGAAGTGCAGAAGAAAAAAGCCGCGCGCTGAATTTATCCCGCCGTGCCGAAAGAAAACCGCCGCCAAGCCCGCGTCCAAGCCGTGCAGCAACTCTACGCGCGCGAAATGCGCGGCGTGCTCGTCCCGACCAACGTGGAGAAAGAGCCGGACTGGCCGGTGGAAGGCGACGCCTCGCCCTTTGCCGGAGAACTGGTGGAGCAGGCGCTCGGCCGGTTGGAGGAGATCGACGGTCTGCTTTCCGCGGCCTTGCAAAATTGGGACCTGCGCCGTCTCGGGGCGGTCGACCGCGCCATCCTGCGCCTCGCTGTGGCCGAAATGCTGGCCCACCCCGACATCCCCGCGGCAGTGACGATCAACGAGGCGATCGAAATTGCCCGCAGCCTGGCCACCGCGGAGTCCGCGCGCTTCGCCAACGGCGTCCTCGACCGCGTGCGCAAGGAGCTCGGGCGCGACGCGCACAAAGCGTCCTGACCATGGCCTTGGGCTTTCTGCGAGGCATTGCGGACAAATTCCGCGGACGTCCGGTCGATTGGGACGAGCTCGAGGCCATGTTCCTCCAAGCCGACCTTGGCGTGAAGACAACGATGGAATTGCTCGAAAAGCTGCAGTCGGTCTCGGGATTTTCCGCCACGGCCGTGCAAGTCGAACGCGAGGCTCGCGAGGAATTGACCAAGCTTCTGCCGCCGCCGCTACCGCCCCTGCTGCCGTTGCCCGGGCGGCCGCGCGTCATGCTCATCGTCGGGGTCAACGGCACGGGAAAGACAACGTCGCTGGCCAAGCTCGCGGCGTTGCTCAAGCGCGAGGGCCGCTCGGTCATGATGGCCGCGGGCGACACCTTCCGCGCCGCGGCCATCGAGCAGTTGGCCATGTGGGGCGACAAGCTCAGTGTTCCCGTCATCCGTGGCGCCTACCAAGGGGATCCGGCCGCGCTTTGCCACGATGCCTACGAGGCTGCCGAACGCAGCAAGGTTGAGTTCCTGCTCTGCGACACGGCCGGACGGCTGCACACCAAGCACAATCTCATGCAGGAACTCTCCAAGGTGAAGCGCGTCCTCGGACGCAAAGATGCGGAGAGTCCGCATGAAATTCTCATCGTCCTCGACGCCACCACCGGATCGAACGCCTTGGAGCAGGCGAGGCAATTCAAGGAGGCTTGCGGCCTGACCGGTGCCATTCTGACCAAACTCGACGGCAGCGGTCGCGGCGGCATGGCCGTGGCCTTGCAGCAGGAACTCGGCGTGCCGGTGCGGTTCATCGGGACCGGCGAGCGGGAGAGTGATTTCGCGCGATTCGATCCGAAAAAGTTTGCGGACGAGATGCTGTAGACGGCGCTTACTCCGCGCAATAATGCAGGCTGACGCGCCGCATTTTTTCATCGCCCTTCTGTGCGGTGTAATGGACGAGGCGCAGGGAAACGAAATTCTGCAACCACAGCCAACCGCGCAAGTTGTGCTGGACGCCGTCCGCGTCGCCGCGCTCGTCGGCGTAGAGGCGGCCGGCTCCGTATTTCTGGTCGGCCTGAGTTTTGATCGTGCTGACCCACGAATTGACCCGCGTCTCATCCCAGCCCTCGCGGTCGTATTGCAACTCGACCTCGCTGAGTCCGCCCTCCTCGAAATAAAAGAGGGTGCGCTTCAGTCCTTCCTGCACGATCCCTTCGACCACCATGACCTCGCGTTTATCGGACGTCCGTTCCTCGACGACCTTGGCTTTGGCGTTGGTGACAACCGTGCGGATGCGTTCCGGCGACTCTCCCCACTGCATGCCGAACGGAGCTTTGATCTCCTGCTGTGCGCCGGCCGCAGAGGCGGACAGCAGGAAGGCGGCAAGAAGTAGTTTCGGCGCGGAAGACACGNGCATGGGCAGACGCTTTCCTATGTAGCGGTGAATCCGGCCGCAAGCAAACCCGCGCCGGTTGGCAGCGACTCTTTCGCCGGTTGACGGAACGCAAATATTACCAGAAAGTAATACTGATGAAAATGTTCCTGCTCATTGTTCTTCTGGTTCTCGTGGTCTTCGCGCTCAAGCGGGTCATGGCCGGGCCCTCGATCAGCCCGGCGGAGGCCGACGCCCGGATCAAGGCCGGCACCGCGGTCTTGATCGACGTGCGCGAACCCGACGAATGGTCCGACGGCGTGGCAGAGCCGGCTCTGCTCTGTTCGTTGAGCGATCTGCGTGGCGACCGCGCACAATGGAAGGCCGTGCTCGAGGCCAACCGTGAAAAGGAACTTATTCTTTACTGCGCGAGCGGTGCCCGTTCCGGCATCGCGGCCGGGATGCTCCGAAAAGAAGGATTCAACGCCGTCAACGCCGGGGGCTTCGGCGATTGGCGTTCGGCAGGTTTGCCGGTGCGTACGCCCTGATGTTGCAACAGAACGTGCAGGAGCGACTCAGAATTGGAAGCGGAACCCGATGACGTCGCCGTCTCGGACGACGTATTCGCTGTTTTTCGCCGTGCTGCCGGGCCTCAGCCGGGAATGGCGACGATGCAGCGCGGGCGGCGTTGCAGGGTCTGCGAGGGGCTTTCGCCGAACAGTTCGCGATAGCGCACGGAGAATCTCCCGATCTCGGTGAAGCCCAGAGCGGCGGCGATGGCGGTGACTTTGTCTTCGGCCGGGTGCGCCTGAAGCAAAGCGTGCCTCGCGCGGTTGAGCNAGCGGTGTCTGAAATACGCGTTCGGNCCCATACCGGTGACCGAAATGAAAGCCTTTTGCAGGGTGCGGGGACTCATATGCAGCCGAGCCGCCAGCACATGGACGCGCGGCACCATGCCGGGTGCTGCTTCGACCAGTTCGGTGGCGCGTCGCACGATAGCGGCAGCCGGCGGACGGCCGTAAGACAGATCGGCGTGTTCGACGAGGGAAAGTATGGCCTCGTAAATGAGATCCTCGAAGTTTTCCTGGCGTGCGTCGATTTGGCCAGTAACGGCGCGGTCGAGCATTTCGCCGAAAGTCTTGGCAATGCAGGCGGCTGAATTCGGTTTGGCCGAGAGGTTCATTCCTTGTCGACCGGGGCTGAGGCCCTGCAGGATTTTTGGAGCAATGCGCGCGGCTTCCGCCATTTGCAGGAGCTTCGCGTGGTCCACTGCCATGATCATTTGGCGATAGCCGCTTTCTCCGGTGAAGTCGATCTGCTCTCCGCTCATCGCGGACGGCAAATTCTGCCCCACAACTTCCTCCCCGGCGAAAGTTCCGTCGGTCTCCCCGAGTCTGATCCCCAAACCGAAGCGACCGCCGAGGAGCTCGCCAATAATGCGCGTGGTCCGCGGGTAGTTCTCGCGGTAGATGATCGCCCCGCTCGAGGCGATGAAGTCCAGACGGCTCGGGTAGCNGCCCGGCCGCAGTTGATAGATGTCCAACGCGTAGTAACGCTTCAGCGGTGCATCCACTTCCTCCACGGCTTGGCGGCGGATGGAACCGCTGAGAACCCGGTCACTGGACTGGCTCGTGGTTTTGTCTTCGGACATGGGAACAACTGCGGAATGCAGTGCTACAACGTGTCGCATGACTTGCGGCACCGCAAACCGGCAGTCTTCAGGATGGCCCTGGGGCTATGCAAAATCGGCACAAAAGAGCCTCATGGACCGAGAAACCAGCCCAGGCGATGCTGTTGTCGCCTACTGGACGAGGCCCTGGGTCTTACGGCTATGCCTTCCATCCCCGGCGATCGGTTGTGGTTGAACGTCTTCCGAAATCGTCTGCCGGAGAAAAACAGGAAAATACCTTCCTTTGGGAATGGTGATGCGGATGGGACTGAACCGGCCGCTTTTGAGGTAATAAACCTCGAGGTCACGTCGCAGTCGACCTGCCTCAATGCGCACGATGGGGTCGTTCTCGGGGTCGAAGGCCCCGCTCCGCCCGAAGGCGCGGATGGCAATGGACTTTGCGGTGATTTCTTCCCTCTTCCCCGCCAATTCCCTGTCGACAACATAGGCGAGAAACCTGCGGTTCCGCCGCGTGGCCGGAAAGTCATTGCTGCGCAGGAGCCTTTGCAATTCAGCGGTTACATCTTCCCCGTGGTCTCCCGTCAGAGTCGCAACCTCCGGTCGGGCCGATTCCTCCTCCGGCGTTTGCCGCATGAACAACGGATCGTAGCCGCCGCGAGGGATGTCGATGCGCAGCGGATTGCGCCGACCGGATTTCAGGTAATACAAGTCCAGGTCGCGGCGTAACTTGGCTATCTCGATGCGCACGATCGGATCGTTGTTGGGGTTGAAACTTTCTTCCCGGCCCAGAACGCACGTCGCGATATCGCGTGCGCTCACTGCCCGGCGGACCGATGGATTCTCCAGTGCACGGTCGACCAAATAGGCGAGGATTTTGCGTTTCCGCGGCGTAGCGGGAAAATCCGCGCTCGCGACGATGCGATCCAGTTCCGCACGTTTTTCCTCAGCGGTGATCCCGTCCGGAGGTTGGCGAGNAAAGGTTGCCGTCTGGGGTGTGGCNTAAGGNTGTGCGGATACAGCTTCCATGCAGTGGGCGACAATTAAAAATCCGGCCTTTCGCGGTCTCAGGACATCCACGCAAAGAATACGGCGCCGACTCCGATCCAGAACAACACCGCCGCGGCGAGGATGGCGGCCCAGATGAGGACGCGGAGGATGGCGACGCGTTTGCTGCCGAGGTGCAACTCACTCATGGTTCATCAAGTGCTTTGCTGTGGTGGCCCCGCACGAAGCGGTAGGACTCCATCAATCCCACCAAGAGTGTCGGTCCGGCGGCGATGACCGTGTAGCCGGATATTTCGGTGTCGTTAAGCGAGGCGAGAAGCAGCGTGAACAGGAAGACAAGCCAGCCGAGCACGCCGAAAGTGTAGAGGGTTGGCATGATCATGCGTGTGAAGTTGTCGCGTTCGGTTCGCCTTGCGATGCGCTTCCTTCGTTCGTAGAACCGGGTATTCCCGGCCCAGTCGCGTTGTTTGGTGTGAAGCATTGTCAGACTTACTAGCTACCCATGCTGCTGAGCACAGGTAGGTGGAAACCCCAGTTATCCGCCACGATCTCCCTGCTTGCATGTTTTACCGTTGTGCAGAAAACGCACAATTTCACAGGCGGGCTCATGCTTTGCGTGCAGCGGGGTGAAAGAACATGCAATCTTTGCCTGCGATCGTTCGCGACAAATCCACCGTTTCTCGCATCATCAAAAATCATGACGCACGCCCACATCCGCAAAATTCCCGCCGCGGTCGCGGTTCTCACCATTGTCCCCGCACATTCGCAAACGGCCCGCTTCGACAAGTTGGCCAACGCCGAGTTCGCGGAAAACCGTCCGACGGCGGAGTCCGCACAAATGCTGCGCGACGAACTCCTCTTCCAGCGCGCAACGCAGGCCTACCTCTGGGCTTTGCCGCTGATCAACACGCTGGGCATGAAGGAGGGTTCGGAAAAAACTTTCGGGGCG
>JGI24766J26685_10000181_pt1 | contig 16433 bp, 17 predicted proteins | sample SanBayMetagenome_FD_26685 | JGI IMG/M metagenome (IMG submission 26685)
AAGAAGGATCTCCTTGACATCATCAAAGAAGTGGATGAGCGAGTCCAAGAAATCTTCGAAGAGGCTTACCGCGATACCGCTCGAGAATTCGAAAAAATATTTGCGCGACTATTTCCGGGAGGAGAGGGTCGCTTGATCCTTACCGATCCCAGCGATATGTTGAATTCAGGCGTTGATGTTGAAGCTCGTCCACCTGGAAAACGCATTAAGCGTCTNTCGCTCTTGTCTGGCGGCGAGCGATCACTGACTGCTGTTGCGCTTTTGGTTGCGATTTTCAAGGCGCGACCAAGCCCCTTCTATGTGATGGATGAGGTTGAAGCAGCGCTTGATGACACTAATCTCGGTCGACTCTTGGGTGTACTAGAAGAGCTGCGTCAGGCTTCCCAGCTCATCATCATCACTCACCAGAAGCGCACCATGGAGATTGGCGATGCGCTCTATGGAGTAACAATGCGCGGTGATGGAGTCTCTGAAGTAATTTCACAGCGGCTTCGTGAGATTGAAACCGAATCAGTTTAACTATGGGCTTGTTCGGCTCCTTCTTATCGAAGTTCTCTCGAAACAAAGCTTCGATTGAAGATATTGAAGAGTTCCGCACAATACTTATTGAGTCGGATCTTGGTGCGGCGACCGCAGATGAAATTGTTGAATTAGTTAAGAAAGAAAAGTCTGAGAACCTAGAATCTGCAGTTCAAAGCCGGATTAAGTCGTATCTGACTTCTGAGTCACGCGACCTGAATATTCAAAGTGGTTCACTCACAACAATCCTGATTGTCGGTGTAAACGGCACTGGCAAAACAACAAGCGCTGCAAAGCTGGCCAACCTTCTCAAAGACGAAGGGAAGAGAGTTTTACTTGTTGCCGCAGACACATTCCGTGCCGCAGCGGTTGAACAACTCATCACCTGGGGCACTCGAATTGGAGTAGATGTGGTGCGTGGTGCTGAAGCATCTGATCCTGCTGCGGTCTGTTTTGATGGTGCAACCCGTGCCAAAAATGAAAACTTTGATGTTCTCATCATCGATACTGCAGGAAGACTTCACACCAAGAGCAATTTGATGGATGAGTTAGGAAAAGTTCGCCGCGTCATTGAAAAGGTCACGCCAGTAAATGAGATCCTCTTTGTCCTCGATGGAACTACGGGACAGAACGGAATTGCACAAGCAAAAGTTTTCTCAGAGAGCGTTTCATTAACGGGGATGATTGTTACCAAAATTGACGGCTCTACTCGCGGTGGCATCGCGCTGGCGACAGAGCGGGCTCTGCGGATTCCTCTGAAATTCGTCGGCGTGGGCGAATCCATCACGGATATACAGCGCTTTGACGCTGATCGCTATATCGCTGAACTTTTAACATAGACGTAACAGAAGCCCTCTAACTGTCACCTCACGGAAACCTCGACCGTGGGGTATCTGTAATAGACCCATAGCACCCTTCTCTCATTCTCAACGGAGAGAACCGAGAAGACTCGTGAGGCGATGCCGCATCCCCAAGGTAGTCCTGCTGAATCAGAGTTAACAAAGTCTGGAGAAAACACATGGATGAAGTAGTCCTCAGCGCTGGCGATACTGCATGGGTATTGGCTAGCTCTGCACTCGTTCTACTTATGACACCAGGTTTGGCCTTTTTCTATGGTGGAATGGTTCGGGCAAAGAGTGCACTGAACATGATGATGATGTCGATGGTAACCATGGGCGTCGTTAGCGTGCTCTGGGTAATTTACGGTTTCAAATTAGCTTTTGGTTATGAAGCGAATTCCGAATGGTATGGATCATTCTCGCTTTCTGGACTTGGCAATGTCGTCGATGAATTGACCAACAATGGTGGTGTCTATCCGATTCCACTTCTGGTCTTTGCAACATTCCAATTGATGTTTGCGATCATTACGCCCGCCCTCATTTCCGGTGCGATTGCCGATCGAACAAAGTTCTTATCATGGACAATTTTCGTAGCCCTCTGGGTCACTATCGTGTACTTCCCAGTTGCTCACTGGGTCTTCGCCTTCGGCAATAAAGTCGGCGACACAGTCACAGGTGCAGGATTCCTTGCAGCACGTGGCGTACAAGATTTCGCAGGCGGTACCGCCGTTCATATCAATGCGGGAGCTGCTGGATTAGCGCTAGCGATTGTCCTTGGACGTCGCATCGGATGGCAACGCACTCCAATGCGTCCGCACTCACTTCCACTAGTACTTCTCGGAGCAGGTTTGCTCTGGTTTGGATGGTTTGGATTTAATGCTGGATCTGCACTCGGAGCAAATGGCATTGCGGGCCTTGCATTTATCAATACTCAAGTAGCAACAGCAGGTGCACTCCTCGGTTGGATCGTTACTGAGAAAATTCGTGACGGACATCCATCATCACTCGGCGCTGCATCAGGTGCCGTAGCAGGACTTGTTGCAATTACTCCGGCATGTGCATTCGTCGCACCATGGGCAGCAGTCGTCATCGGCTTCCTGGCAGGCGCGATCTGCGCGCTTGCGGTGGGATTGAAATACAAATTCGGCTACGACGATGCCCTTGATGTCGTCGGAGTTCACCTCGTTGGAGGAATCGTTGGCAGCTTGGCGATTGGATTCTTTGGATCAAGTGCCGTGAATTCCATCGGACTAGATGGGCTCTTCTACGGTGGAGGCACAGCGCTATTAGCAAAGCAAGCACTTGGTGTCGGCTTAGTAATGGCCTACTCATTCGTCATGACGTTGATTATCGGATTCTTGATTGAGAAGACGATTGGTTTCCGCGTGAAGAGTGAGAATGAGCTCGCAGGTGTAGATCTCTCTGAACATGCTGAGAGCGCCTACGAAATGGGTGGAATTCTTAAGGGAGGTCGTTAAAGATGAAACTTATTACTGCAATCATCAAACCTGGAAAACTCGATGAGGTCAAAAGTGCTCTTCGAGAAGCAGGCGTGAAAGGTATGACAGTCTCTGAAGTATCTGGTGTTGGTCGCCAAGGTGGCCATGTCGAGGTATATCGCGGAGCGGAGTACCCCATCGATTTGATTCAGAAAATTCGTCTCGAAATTTTGGCGGAGAATAAGGAAGTTGATTCGATTATCGACATCATCGTCAAAACTGCATCAACTGGCTCAATTGGAGATGGAAAAGTCTGGACAACTCCAGTTGACCAAGTTGTAAGAGTAAGAACTGGCGAGAAGGGTGAAGCAGCGATCTAGCTCTTCTTTTGGTGCTCTTGGCAGGTGATTAGATAGGCTTACGGCCATGTTTGAGTCCCTCAGCAATAAGTTCTCCGATGTTTTCGGAGCGCTGCGCAAGAAGGGGCGCATCACTGAGTCCGATATCGAATCTACCTGCCAAGAGTTACGAGCTGCGCTGCTTGATGCAGACGTCGCGCTCTCGGTAGCCGAGTCTTTTGTTTCGAAAGTTCGGGAAAAGTCTCTAGAAGTTCTGCCAGATCTACGGCAGAGCACCAACCAATCCCAAGAAATCTACGCAATCATCAATCAGGAACTGGTTGCGATCCTAGGTGGCGCAGCCCGACGAATTAGATTTTCGAAGAATCCTCCGACTGTAATCATGTTGGCCGGTCTACAAGGTTCGGGAAAGACAACGCTGGCTGGAAAGCTTGCTCTCTTCCTAAAAGAGAATGGAAATACCCCGCTTCTTGTTGCAGCGGATCTACAGCGTCCGAACGCCGTCACTCAATTATCAGTATTGGCTGAATCAATTAAAGTTCCAGTCTTTGCCCCTGAGCCCGGCAATGGTGTCGGCGATCCAGTTTCGGTGGCGCGCAAGGCAATCGCATTCGCTCAAGAGAAGCTCCACAACATCGTCATCATTGATACTGCTGGACGTTTAGGCGTCGATGAAGAGCTGATGAAAGAAGCTAAGGCGATTCAAACTGCGGTCAGTCCAGATGAAACCCTCTTTGTTGTCGATGCGATGATTGGTCAAGATGCGATTCGAACAGCGCAAGCATTTGAATCTGGAGTTGGATTTGATGCAGTTGTATTGACCAAACTTGATGGCGATGCAAAAGGTGGTGCTGCTTTATCAATCGCTGAAGTTACAGGCAAGCCAATTCTTTTCACCTCGACTGGTGAGAAGCTCACTGATTTTGATTACTTCTTCCCAGATCGAATGGCCTCTCGCATCCTTGGCATGGGGGATATTCAGACGCTTGCCGAACAGGCAAAGAAAGCGATGGATGGCGATAGCGCACGTCGTTTAGAAGAAAAGTTTGTCTCAGGCGAAGATTTCACACTAGAAGATTTCTTAGAGCAGTTACAGGCGATGAAGAAGATGGGCTCTATGACTAAGTTGTTAGGCATGTTGCCCGGAGCAAATAGCGCCGCAATGAAAAAGCAGATTGATTCGCTTGACGACAAAGAATTAGTGCGTACTCAGGCCATTGTTCAATCAATGACTCCGGAAGAACGTCGTAATCCTAAAGTTCTTAATGGTTCGCGTAGAGCGCGTATTGCCTTAGGAAGCGGCCGCACAGTCACAGAGGTCAACTCCCTTGTAGATCGCTTCTCTGCAGCGCAGAAAGTTATGAAACAGATGCGCAGCGGTGGGGGAATGCCTCAAGGAATGGCTCTTCCGGCTGGAATGCCAAACATGATGCCGAACGCAGCGATGCCAATGCGCACTGCCCAAGGTGCAGGTTCACAGCCACCGAAGAAGAAATCTCGATCTGGAAACCCTGCCAAACGCGCCGCTCAAGAAGGACGATAAACGGCTGATTGGGCATATAGCCCTGAGCATGGCAATATTGGCCTCCTGTTCAAGAGCCCTCTACCTCTTGACCGGCAACCATTAACTAGAACTGACGGAACTCGCCTGGCATCCCAACTCGGGCCGATTCCCAAAGTTCGATCGATTACGCAAGGAGAAAGCCCTCGTGGCCGTAAAGATTAGATTGGCACGTCTCGGAAAGATTCGTACCCCGCACTACCGCATTGTTGTCGCAGATTCACGCAAAGCGCGCAATGGTTTGAAGATCGAAGAGATTGGCCGTTATTCGCCAGCCTCAGAGCCTTCATTGATTCAAGTTGATTCAGAGCGCGCACAGCATTGGCTAAAGAATGGCGCGCAACCAACTCCCGCTGTAGAGGCGATTTTGAAGGTAACCGGAGATTGGCAGAAGTTCAAAGGCGTTTCTGGTGCGGAAGGAACACTCAAGACTCTTCCTGTTCGTGCAGATAAGCGCGCAGCATATGAAGCAGCCGTCAAAGCAGCCATGAACGAGCCAAAAGATGGCGCAACCACAATGAAGAAGCGTGCAGCTGAGAAGCTTGCAGCTAAGTCTGCTCCAGCAGAAGAGGTTGCTCAAGCAGCAGCTCCTGAAGCGGTTGAAGAAGTAGTCGTTGAAGCCGCTGCTGAGACACCAGCTGAAACTCCAGCAGAAGTAGTTGCTGAGACACCAGCTGAAACTCCAGCTGAGTAATCATCGTGATGATTGACGAAGCTTTAGAACACCTTGTCAAAGGGATAGTCGATAATCCTGAAGAAGTTGTCATCTCCGAAAAAGATGGACGCCGCGGAACAACTCTTGAAGTTCGCGTGCATCCAGAAGATATCGGCAAGGTAATCGGTCGTAATGGCCGCACTGCCAAGGCGCTCCGTACTGTTGTTTCTGCACTTGCAGGACGCAGTGTTCGCGTCGACCTCATTGAGGCGGATGAAGCGCGCTAATCGCGCTCAACGCAGTTGTTACTAGTCGTAGGACGTATCGGTCGCGCACATGGCGTGCGCGGCGATGCGACTATAGAAGTTCGTACCGATAATCCTGAATCACGTTTCCGTGTTGGCGCAAAACTTCAAACCGATCCGGCTGACAAAGGACCACTTGTAATCCGCGATGCAAAAGTTCATAGNGGAACTCTTTTACTCTCATTTGAAGGCGTTGAAGACCGTACCGCAATAGAAANACTCCGCAATGTACTTCTCTTGGCTGATGTGAATCCAGAAGAGTCAAATGTTAGCGATGATGACTTTCACATCTCTCAGATTCTGGAATGTAAGGTCGTAGATGAGAATGGTAAGGAATGGGGGACTGTGGTTGATGTCCTCCAGCTACCTGCCCAAGACACTCTTGTAGTCAAGAGTGGCAATAAAGAAATTCTCGTTCCTTTCGTTCGTGCATATGTCCCTGAAATTGACATTACTAAGAAAGTCATGACAATTCTAAATTTTGAGAGTTTGCTATGAAGATCACAGCAATCTCTATCTTTCCTGAGTACTTCACGCCTCTTGACCTCTCACTCATAGGTAAAGCGCGTCAGCAAGAAGTTATTGAATTCACCGCTGTTAATTTGAGAGAGTTCACGCACGACAATCACCACACAGTTGATGACACTCCGTATGGAGGTGGGGCAGGTATGGTCATGAAACCTGAGCCATGGGGTGAAGCTATTGATGCCGCGTTAGAGGTCTCAGACCAGATAATTGACTTAGTGATCCTGACTCCTGCAGGAAAGAAATTTACCCAGAGAATGGCGGAAAAATTTGCTTCGTCGCAGGAGATTGTCTTTGCTTGCGGTCGCTACGAAGGAATTGATGCTCGTNTAGGTGATTACTATCGTTCAATTGACAGAGTGCGAGTTCATGANATTTCAATTGGCGACTATGTCCTTAATGGAGGCGAAGTAGCAGCGCTGGTGATGATCGAAGCTATTACTCGATTGATTCCTGGCGTTATCGGAAATCCAGAATCTCTCGCAGAAGAGTCACATAATGAAATAGGTGAAGTGGAGTATCCGAGCTACACAAAACCTGCTCAATGGCGCGGACTTTCTGTTCCAGAGGTCTTGATGTCGGGAAATCATGGACACATTGCTCAATGGCGCCGCGAGGAAGCGCAACGCCGCTCTCAATCACAGCAATAAAGCAGCAATAACGCTCAGCAAGAGGGAATATTCGCGACACGCCGCGTGTTGGTCAGGACACGACGGTGAGTTTTAGGCATTATCCGCCCCGTGCGCGCCGTTTGGTGCGCGACATACATATCAAGAGTGNAAGTACGGAAAGAGATAGGTGGTGAGAGATCTATGGCAACTGATTACGACACGCCCCGAAAAACGGATGAAGAGTTACACGAAGAGTCCCTTGAGGAGCTAAAAGCACGTCGCGCGGAAGCGCAATCAGGACAAGTAGATCTTGATGAAGAAGAGGCCGAGAATGTCGAGCTGCCTGGTGCAGACCTATCTGGTGAAGAGCTTGCAGTGCGCGTTGTGCCAAAGCAAGAGAATGAATTCACCTGTTCGCGCTGCTTCTTGGTGCATCACATTACTCAATTAGCAAAAGGTGAGGGAGCAAAAGCTATCTGTAAGGATTGCGCTTAGTTCTTACCCAGAATTGCGCTTTCAATTTTTTCAGGATTTTTCGAACTGACGAGCCAATACGGTGTTGGGTCCCTCTGATCATCGATAGTTAACTTCAGTCCACCCTTAACCCAGAATCTAATTGCCAGATATGCCGCAGGATTGAGATGCATGCCATAAGCGAGTTTCATTTTCTCGGCGGAGAGAACCTCAACCTGGCCAATATGTTCGACACTTATATGTGCACGACCAACNAAGANCTCGCCGTCTGCNATGTTGATGTTGAGTGCCGTGAAGAAGTAGAACGCGATTGTGAGCGCAATAACAATAAATATGCTGGCGAGTGCAGCGGAATTTCCTAGACCTGCCCACACTGCAATAACAATTGAAATATCAAGTGCGATTACAAGGCCCATTAACCACCATGGCCATCGAATTTTCTCGCGCACCTGAGCTGCCTCCATATTCCCAGCGTACATTGAGGTCACATTTGTTGCTGCGATAAAAATTGCTCAGAGACAGGGTAACCTTCCACCTATGTCACGTGGTTTGAATATCACTGCACCTGCAAACGCGGTAGTTCCACCTCGCCATCCTCAGGCACCTGTTCCTGGAACACTTCTTGGTTCGCATAATCCTGACTGTTATGGATGTGGAGCTTCACACCCCGCCGGTCTTCATCTTGTTGCTTACTCTGGCGAAGGTATGACAATCAATGCGAAATTCACTGTTACAGAGATGCATCAAGGAGCGCCAGGGCTCGCACACGGTGGTTTGCTCTCATGTGCCTTTGATGAAGCTCTAGGCAAGTTGATGTGGCTTGTTCGACAACCTGCGGTGACCGGAAAACTGGAGACTTCATTCATTGCTCCAGTACCTGTGGGGACAATTCTCTTTATTCAAGCAGAAATCATTGGGCAAGAGGGAAGAAAGATCTACTGCAAGGCGCAAGGGCGCATCAACTCCGACAGCGGGCCTCTTGCAGTTGAAGCGGCTGCGATATTTGTCATTGTTCCCATGGAGCATTTCATCTCTAATGCACCTGAAGGATTCAGAGATGTTTTGGCTGGACGGACTGATCTTTCAATTGATACCGAATTCGAAATCAATCCATGAAGGTCTTCATTACTCGACTCGATAAAGATCTTCCGATTCCACAATACGCTCAAGCCGGGGATGCAGGAGCTGATGTTCATTCTCGCATCGATATCGCCATCGCTCCGGGTGAACGCGCATTGGTTCCTACGGGAATTTCGATTGCGCTTCCCGACGGATACGCGGCCTTCGCGCACCCGCGTTCAGGTCTGGCCATTAAGCACGGAGTAGGAATGGTGAATGCGCCAGGGACAATCGATGCAGGCTTCCGGGGAGAACTTCAAATTATCCTGATCAATCACGATCTGCGTGAAACTTTCACCATCAAACGCGGCGATCGGATCGCCCAATTAGTCTTTCAAAAAGTAGAGAGAGCTGATTTCATAGAAGTTGAAGAGCTACCAGGTTCTGACCGCGGAACTGATGGTTTCGGTTCGACAGGACGTTCATGAGTCACGACGAAGATAAAGCCAAGATCATGGCTGCTATGGGCGGCAAGAAAGGTCTACTGGATTCTGGATTGCCCGCACTTGTATTTCTTGTTGCTTTTAACTTCACCAAAGATGTAGCGCAGTCCTCGTATGCGGCTCTGGGACTCTCACTTATCCTTACTGCAATCAGATTAGCCAGACGTGAAACGATTCAACACACAATCTCGGGCGTCATTGGAGTAGCAATTTGTGCGTGGCTATCGAATCGTTCCGGAAAAGCAGAAGATTTCTACCTTCCTGGCTTATGGACCAACGCAATCTATGGTGCAGCATATTTGGTTTCGATAATTGTTCGATGGCCGGTTATCGGCCTCTTTCTGGGTCCACTATTAGAAGAGAATTTCAGATGGCGTAAGGATCCGGCTCGAACAAAGGTTTACGCTAAAGCGACCTGGATTTGGGTTGGGCTCTTTGCGCTAAGAATTATCGTGCAGTACCCGCTCTACCTCAGCGGCAACGTCAATGCGCTTGGTACAGCGCGACTCATCATGGGTTACCCGCTATTCATTGCAGCTGCATGGGCTACATGGGTAGTAATCAAGAGTGGTCCGAAATTGCGCGAAGATTTACGCGCTACTTCATAACTACTTTTTAGCTACGAAACACTCCTTGAGGTAATCCTCAGCTTTTGCAGAAGCAACAAAGATAAGTTCATCCCCAGCAGANAAGACATCATGCGCTGAGGGNGCAATCACGTGACCATCGCGAATAATTGCAGCAAGAGAGGCATCCTCAGGAAGAGTGATCTCTTCTACCGATTTTCCGATACAAAGTGAGTCATCAGGAAGAGTTAACTCAACAAGATTCGCCTCGCCAGCTTTGAGGGAGAAGAGTCGAACGACATCGCCCACGGAAACCGCTTCTTCTACCAGCGCTGCGATGATGCGCGGAGTAGATACAGCAACATCAACACCCCATGAAGAATCAAATAACCACTCATTCTTTGGATGGTTTACTCGTGCTACGACGCGCGGAACTCCATACTCAGTCTTTGCAAGTAACGATGCAACGAGGTTGACCTTGTCATCTCCGGTTGCTGCAACCATAACTTGGCAGGTATCTAACTTTGCCTTATCCAGTGCGCTAATTTCGCAAGCATCTGCCAAAAGCCACTCCGCAGATGGAACGCTCTGCATCTTGAGAGATTTAGGGTTTTTATCGATCAAGAGAACTTGATGGCCGTTTGCAATCAATTCTCGTGCAATGGCGCGGCCAGCGTTACCGGCTCCTGCTATGGCTATTCTCATTTTTACTCGCCGCCTGGGGGGAGAAGTAAGGAATTTTCAGTCGCTGTTAAATTAGAATCTTCCACCATTACATGAACGAGATCGCCTTCTTGCAAGACTGTGTGTTCGTTTGGGATTAGCCCCTCGCCGAGACGTGTTATGAATGCGACTCGAGCTTGCGTGTGCTGCTCGATGAGCGAAATGGGCTTTCCAAACCATTCACGATGTAGCGGAACTTCAGCGAGTTGAACTTTGCCTGAAGGATCTTGCCATTCGGAGCGTGAACCTTGCGGCAATATTCGCCGCATAATTTGATCAGTTGTCCAGAGGACTGTTGCAACGGTTGGAATTCCAAGGCGCTGATAGATCTCGGCGCGAGCTGGGTCGTAGATTCGAGCAACGACGCTGAGGACTCCATAAGTTTCGCGCGCTACACGTGCCGCCAAGATGTTGGAGTTATCGCCATTGGAAACAGCAGCAAAAGCATCTGCCTTTTCAATTCCTGCTTCAAGCAAGGTATCGCGATCAAAACCAACGCCTGTGACTGTTAGGCCATTGAAATCTGCGCCAAGTCGGCGAAATGCTTCTCTATCTTGATCGATAACCGCCACTGAGTGTCCAAGCGATTGAAAATCCTTGGCTAGCGTTGAACCGACTCGTCCGCACCCCATGATGACGATATGCACAAAAGGAGAATTTACACCTTTAGGCTACATACCCTGTAATCCACGCGTGCGATTCAGGCTAGCAATACCGATAGGTACTTCACCTCACAAAGTAGGGAGCGCTCATGGAGATCGGCGACCAGATCGAAGTCGACGTCAGCTCTATTGCTCATGGCGGACATTGTGTCGCGCGATTTGAGGGACAAGTTATCTTCGTACGTCATGCGATTCCTGGCGAACGAGTGGTAGTAGAAATCACTGGAAAGAGCAAGAATTTTGCACGCGCTAATTGCATAAAAGTTATTAACGCATCGCCACACAGAGTCTCGCCTCCATGCAAGTATGCGCACGCAGATGGATGCGGTGGTTGCGACTTCCAACATATTGAACTTTCTCACCAACGAGAGTTGAAGTCCACCATCATTCGCGAGCAATTCAGTCGATTGGCGAAAATTGATATAGAAGTCAGAGTTGAAGAGGTGCTTCCAACGCTTCATTGGCGAAGCCGGATGGAATTCACGGTTTCGGAAGGAAAGAAGCTGGCTCTTTTTTCGGCTCGAAGTAATCAGCTTATTGAGATTGATCAATGCATGATTGCGAGCGAGAAGATTGATATTCCAGAGATTAATCAGGGAAAGTTGCCCGCTGGGAAAAAAGTGGATGTTGTTATTTCTTCTGGCGGTAATCAGGAAGTTGTGATTGAAGGGCGCGAGAANCACTCACTCATTCAAGAAGACGTTAATGGTCGCCAGTTCTCGCTTAANCCGATNTCATTTTGGCAGAGTCATACCCATGCTGCCCAGACCTTGGCAGATGTCGTCCATCAATACGCCCAAGTTCGCACAGGCGATCATGTTTTTGACCTCTATGGGGGAGCAGGACTTTTCACCGGAGCTCTACTTGATNCCGTCGGCCCTGGCGGGCGAGTGACGCTGATTGAATCGGATGAGAACGCCATAACTGATGCCAAGCGAAATTTCGCAACGGATGACAACGTCGAAATCGTGCAGTCACGAGTTGAAAGCGCTATGAAGAAATATGTATCGGCAAATGTGGTCGTTCTTGATCCACCTCGAGCCGGTGCAGGCGCACAAGTAATCTCGGCAGTCGCTGCGCTCAAGCCCCGCACTATCGTCTATGTGGCCTGTGATCCGGCGGCTCTAGCCAGAGATACCGGCTATCTACGAGACCAGGGCTTTACTCTGGATGAGATCAGAGCTTTCGACCTCTTCCCGATGACGGCTCATATGGAGTGTGTGGCGCGTTTCATTCCGCAATCGGAGTAGCCACTACTCACGGGCCGTGAGCAATAAAAGCGTGGCGGTTAGTATTCGCCCATGAGTAAGAATTCGTTTGACGCTAAGTCTTCCCTCGAAGTCTCTGGAAAGAACTACGAGATATTCGACATAACTAAGTTGCCTGCTGCCGCCACTCTGCCCTTCTCGCTCAAGATTCTTCTCGAGAATCTGCTACGTACTGAAGATGGCGCAAANATCACAGCAAAGCAGATTGAAGCTTTGGCATCATGGAATCCAGATTCTCAACCCGACACCGAAATCCAATTCACTCCTGCACGCGTCATCATGCAGGATTTCACGGGTGTGCCTTGCGTTGTTGATCTTGCAACAATGCGTGAAGCGATCGCTGAGTTAGGTGGAGACCCAACTCGTGTCAATCCTCTTGCTCCTGCTGAACTAGTTATCGACCACTCGGTTATTGCAGATACGTANGGCACGAAAGATTCTTTCCAGCAGAACGTTGATATTGAGTACGAACGTAACCAAGAGCGTTATCGCTTNCTTCGATGGGGCCAGAGCGCATTTGATGAATTCAAGGTTGTGCCACCCGGAACAGGAATCGTTCATCAAGTAAATATTGAATATCTGGCCCGCGTAGTGATGGTTCGTAACGTAAACGGCGTCGAGCGTGCATACCCTGACACAGTTGTCGGAACAGATTCGCACACCACCATGGTCAATGGACTGGGCGTTCTCGGTTGGGGCGTTGGAGGAATTGAAGCGGAAGCTGCGCTTCTAGGTCAGCCAGTATCGATGTTGATCCCACGCGTTGTTGGTTTCAAACTCAAAGGATCACTTCCANTCGGCACAACCGCTACCGATCTCGTTCTCACTATTACTGAGATGCTCCGTAAACATGGAGTTGTTGGAAAGTTTGTCGAGTTCTATGGGCCAGGTGTTAGCGCATTGCCGATGGCNAATCGCGCAACGATTGGAAATATGTCCCCCGAGTATGGCTCAACCGTCGCAATCTTCCCGATTGATGAAGAGACCATCAAATATCTGGAATTAACAGGAAGATCACGCGAACAACTCGCATTGGTTGAGAATTATGCGAAGCGACAAGGTATCTGGCATGACCCCACAGCTACGCCACGGTATTCAGAGCACTTAGAGCTAGACCTTGCATCAATTGTTCCGTCGATAGCTGGTCCAAAGAGACCTCAAGATCGCGTTGCCCTGAGTGACGCCAAGAGCGCGTTTGAAAAGAGCGTACCAACTTATCTTTCGGAGAAGAGCGCAAAGAATCCAGTCGCTATCACGGTGAATTCACGTGAAGGCAGCGTCACTCATGGCTCGGTTGTTATCGCATCGATCACATCATGTACCAATACTTCTAATCCCAGCGTCATGATTGGTGCAGGTTTGCTAGCCAAGAAGGCGGTTGAAAAGGGACTGCAGAGTAAACCATGGGTCAAGACAACTCTTGCTCCTGGTTCGAAAGTAGTGACGAACTATTACGAGAAGGCGGGACTTACGCCATTCCTTGAAAAGCTTGGATTTAACTTAGTTGGATATGGTTGCGTTACATGTATTGGAAACTCAGGTCCACTTCCAGTCGAAGTAAGCAAAGCGGTAAATGACAACGACCTTGCTGTAGCTGCTGTCCTATCAGGCAATCGCAATTTCGAAGGTCGTATCAGTCCTGATGTAAAGATGAACTATCTTGCTTCTCCACCACTTGTAGTGGCGTATTCGATTGCAGGAAGCATGGATCATGACTTTGATAAGGATCCGCTTGGCAAAGATTCCAGCGGCAACGATGTCTTTCTCAAAGATATCTGGCCAACGCCTGCCGAAATTCAAGCAGTGATTGATAGCGTCGTTTCATCTGAGATGTTCAAGAAGGATTACTCCAGCGTTTTCGCAGGAGATCACCGTTGGACCTCACTTGCTACCCCAACCGGCAAAGTTTTCGAATGGGATGCTCAATCCACTTATGTTCGCAAGCCGCCGTATTTCGATGGCATGCCACGCAACCCAGTTCCTGTGACTGATATCAAGGGAGCCCGAGTTCTAGCCAAATTGGGCGACTCGGTTACCACCGATCACATCTCGCCCGCCGGCTCTATCAAAGTTGATTCACCCGCTGGAAAGTATCTTGCTGAACACGGTGTTGCTAAAGCAGATTTCAACTCTTATGGATCTCGTCGTGGTAATCATGAAGTAATGATTCGCGGAACTTTTGCCAATATCCGTTTGAAGAATCTTCTTCTCACTGGCGTTGAAGGTGGATTCACTCGCAACTTCATCGCAGGTGGAGAGCAGAGCACAATTTATGATGCTTCGATGGCATATCAAGCAGCGAAAATCCCACTAGTGATTCTTGCAGGCAAAGAATATGGTTCAGGTTCTTCTCGTGACTGGGCGGCTAAAGGCACTGCGCTCCTAGGGGTTAAAGCCGTGATCGCAGAATCTTTCGAAAGAATCCATCGCTCTAACTTAATTGGAATGGGAGTACTTCCTCTCCAGTTCCTCGATGGTCAGAATGCAGAATCTCTCGGACTTACTGGTGAAGAAGTTTTCTCAATCGAAGGTGTCACTGCTCTCAATAATGGTGGAATACCTTCTAGTGTCAAGGTAATCGCGGGGGAGAAGTCCTTCACTGCAAAGGTTCGAATCGATACCCCTGGTGAGGCGGATTACTACCGCCACGGAGGCATCATGCAATACGTCCTTCGCTCCTTGCTCGCCTAAGAACTGCATAACTGGCTATTGCCAAAAACGCAGATACCATTACAACATGAAGTTCTTGCCTCGCATCTCATCGCCGAGCGATTTGGCGCGCATGAATGTCGCAGAACTCAATGAACTTTCAGCTGAGATTCGAAGCTTCCTGATTGAGAAAGTATCTAAATCAGGTGGCCACTTAGGTCCAAACTTAGGAATCGTCGAACTCACCATCGCATTGCATCGCGTCTTTGAATCTCCGCGCGACGTNTTGGTCTTCGATACTGGCCACCAAACCTATGTACACAAAATCCTCACGGGTCGCGCTGGTGGCTTTGACAAGCTCCGTCAACGAGGTGGACTTGCTGGATATCCCAATCGCAGCGAGAGCGCACACGATGTCATCGAAAATTCTCACGCGTCGACTGCACTTTCTTGGGCTGATGGAATCGCTCGTGGATTTATGATTCAAGGCGAAGACGAACGCACCGTCGTCGCAGTTGTTGGCGATGGATCACTCACTGGCGGCATGGCTTGGGAGGCGCTCAATAACATCGCTGCATCTGAGAACTTGCGCTTAGTGATAGTCGTAAACGATAACGAACGTTCGTACTCGCCAACTATTGGTGGCGTCGCAACGTATCTATCAACTCTGCGCGCCACTAAGGGATATGAGAAGTTCCTGGACTGGGGTAAGGGCGTCCTTGAACGGACCCCTGTTGTCGGTCAGCCAATTTACGAAACCTTGCATGGCATGAAGAAGGGGCTCAAAGATATTGTTGCTCCACAAGGAATGTTTGAAGATTTAGGACTTAAGTATCTCGGACCTGTCGATGGACATGACATTGTCGCCCTTGAGAAAGCTCTGCAACAAGCAAAGAAATTTGAAGGCCCAGTTCTCGTTCATGCCATCACAGAAAANGGTCGCGGCCATGCGCCAGCAATTCAAGATGAAGCTGAGAAATTCCATGCTGTCGGCGTTGTTGATCCCGAGACTGGTGAGCCATTAAGTAAAGGCGGCCCATCATGGACCAACGTTTTTTCACAGGCGCTGGTTGATTTAGGACATGAGCGANGAGAGATAGTTGCTGTTACTGCCGCGATGCTCGGCCCCACTGGACTTGATAAGTTCCAGGCAGAGTTCCCTGAGCGCACATTTGATGTCGGAATCGCAGAGCAACATGCGACTACATCTGCAGCAGGAATGGCATATACCGGACTTCATCCGGTAGTTGCTGTGTATTCGACATTCCTCAATCGCGCGTTCGACCAACTTCTCTTAGATGTTGCTCTGCATAAGGCAGGCGTAACTTTTGTTCTCGATCGCTCTGGAATCACTGGTGACGATGGTCCGTCACACCATGGAATCTGGGATCTTGCACTCACNGGAATTGTTCCTCATGCGCATGTTGCCGCGCCGCGAGATGGCTCTCAGCTTCGAGAACTTCTCAGCGAGTGCGTATCNATCAGNGATGCGCCATCGATTATTCGATTCCCGAAAGGCGGAGTCGCCAAGGACTTGCCAGCATTCGAACGTCGTGATGGCATCGATATTCTCTATCGCGGCGAATCAGCCGATATCTTGCTCGTCAGCGTTGGCGCAATGGCATCCACAGCAGTTGAGGCTGCTGCTCAGGCTTATCGCGAAGGAGTCGGAGTCACTGTCATTGATCCACGTTGGGTCAAGCCGCTTCCCGTCAA
>JGI24766J26685_10000188_pt1 | contig 16098 bp, 17 predicted proteins | sample SanBayMetagenome_FD_26685 | JGI IMG/M metagenome (IMG submission 26685)
AACATAAACGGATAGTATTTGTTAATGGAATTTATGCCCCCCATCTCTCTGATATTACAGAAATTCCCGATGGTATTTTTATTGGGAATTTAGCAGAACTTCCCGAACAATTTAGAGATCGTCTTCCTGACTATCTCAGTCAACAACAGGGAAATCAAGACGTTTTTGCCACCCTCAATTCCACCGGATTAAAGGATGCGGCTGTCCTTTGGGTTGACAAAAATAAAATTCTTGAAGACCCGATTCATTTATTATTTATTGGCCTACCGGATAATATCCCGGTGATCAATCAACCCCGCACCTTAATTGTAGCAGAAACTGGCAGTTCAATAACCTTGATTGAACATTATGCCACGGCGGACATTTTTGGATGTTCTGATCAGGTAAAAGTTCAACCCTATTTTACCAATGCGGTAACAGAAATCTACCTAGAAGAAAACGCTCAAGTCAATCATACCAGGCTACAACGGGGATCTGGATCTGCATTTCATATTGGTAAAAACGCGGTTTTTCAAGCTCGAAATAGTCGCTATACTTGCCATGCAATTAGTTTAGGATCTAAACTATCTCGCCATAATTTAGAGGTTTATCAACGGGGAGAAGGGACGGAAACAACCCTGAATGGATTAACCTTAATTGGAAGTGAACAGTTAGCTGATACCCACAGTTCTATGATGCTGAATCATCAACATGGTACATTTAATCAAGTACATAAATGTATTATTGACGACAAGGCGCATGGCATTTTTAATGGTAAAGTATTTGTACCACAAACAGCACAGTTTACCAATGCTAATCAACTGAGTCGGAATTTATTGCTATCTTCAAAAGGAAGAATAGACACTAAACCCCAGTTAGAAATTGTGGCGGATAATGTTAAATGTTCTCACGGTGCTACCGTCAGTCAATTAGAAGCAGATGAAGTCTTCTATTTGCGGAGTCGGGGGTTAAGTGAACAGATGAGTCGTCACCTCTTAATTGATGCTTTTGCAGCAGAAATTTTAGGCAAATTACCATCAGAAACATTAACCCAAGTTTTATCCCGTTGCGTTTCCTGTCGCACTGACTTCAGTTAACCGTTGTTGGGTTTTAACCCACTCTTTTTAGGGTACAAGCCCAACAACGAAAGGATTTATTAATTTGATTAAAGGATATTCAAAATTATGTTAACTCAAGAAAAAACCCTGGCTGAAATTGTTCGTCAAGATTTCCCTATTTTGCATCAGGAAGTCAACGGTCATCCTTTAGTCTATTTAGATAATGCGGCAACTTCTCAGAAACCCTTAGCGGTCTTAAATGCCCTGCAAGACTATTATCAAAATTATAATTCTAATGTGCATCGAGGGGTTCATGCGTTAAGTGCAAAAGCAACGGATACCTATGAAGCCGCCCGGTTGAAAGTTGCCCAATTTATTAAGGCTAAATCCTATAAAGAAATTGTTTATACCCGCAATGCCAGTGAAGCTATTAATATTGTAGCCTATTCTTGGGGATTAAATACCTTAAAAACCGGAGATGAAATTATTCTCAGTGTTATGGAACATCATAGTAATTTAGTTCCTTGGCAAATGGTCGCAAAAAAAACCGGAGCGGTGATTAAATTTGTCGAGTTAACAGAAACTCAAGAATTTGATTTAGAACAATTTAAAACCCTAATTTCTGACAAGACTAAATTAGTTTCGGTTGTTCATATTTCTAATACATTAGGTTGTATTAATCCCATTGAAGAAATTACTCAAATTGCCCATCAATACGGCGCAAAAGTATTAATAGATGCTTGCCAAAGTGCGCCCCATACTGCCTTAGATGTGCAGAAAATTGATTGTGATTGGTTAGTGGCATCGGGTCATAAAATGTGCGCTCCTACGGGTATCGGCTTTTTATATGGCAAATTAGAGGTATTAGAAGCCATGCCGCCGTTTTTTGGGGGAGGAGAAATGATTGATGAAGTGTTTTTAGATCATTTTACAGTGGGAGCATTACCCCATAAATTTGAAGCGGGAACTCCGGCGATTGGAGAAGCAATTGCTTTGGGTGCGGCTATTGATTATTTAACATTAATTGGTATGGATAAAATAGAAGATTATGAGCATGAATTAACCGCCTATTTATTTGAAAGATTGCGAGAAATTCCCGAATTAAAACTTTATGGCCCCCAACCCAATGCTAAGGGAGAAGGGAGAGCCGCCTTAGCTTCTTTTAGCGTGGATGGGATTCATGCCAATGATTTATCAACTATGTTAGATGATGNNGGGGTTGCTATTCGTTCAGGACATCATTGTACCCAACCCTTACATCGTTATTTAGGCTTAAATTCTAGCGCCAGAGCGAGTTTNTATTTCTACAATACTAAACAAGAAATTGATGTTTTTATTGTAGCATTAAAAGATGCGATCGCATTTTTTAAAGAAATAATGAGTTAGTACATAATTTGAGAATTAACGGGGAATATTGATTCTATTTTAATCAACAACCCCAGCCCGAAAAACTCGCCCAATTACATTTTCAATTGGAGGGTCACTCACGGTTAAATCTAGTATATTGAATTCCGCTAATATCTTAGCGACCGTTGTAGTTAAGGTATCGCGCTTGACTAATAAGCGCACAACTTGACCCTCCATGGATTCAATTTCTGCATAGGTTAATAATTTCTGACGACAACTTTCTAATACTTCAGGAGAAGAATGTTCTAATTCAATTTTAACTTCTCTATAGGGAGAAAATTGTTCTAATAACCCCTCTAAACTGCCATCATAAATTAACTGTCCTTGATGAATTAAAATCACCCGTTTACACAATGCTGTAATATCAGCCATATAGTGACTGGTTAACAAAATTGTAGCTTGATAACGACGATTATATTCAGCTAAAAATTCCCGAACACTGACTTGAGCATTAACATCTAATCCCAAGGTAGGTTCATCTAAAAACAAGACTTGAGGACGATGTAATAAAGCCGCCATTAATTCCACCTTCATGCGTTCCCCTAAAGACAGTTTTCGCACGGGTTGTTTTAACTTTCCTTCTAGGGATAACATCTCGCTTAATTCCCCTACCCGTTGACGATATTCACTATCAGAAATTCCATAAACGGCGGCATTAATTCTCAAAGAATCTAAGGCGGGTAAATCCCAGATTAACTGTTGTTTTTGACCCATAACCAGGGTGATTTTTTGTAAAAACTTAGATTGACGTTTAAAAGGATTATGATGGGCAACTTCCACAAATCCGCTAGAGGGATAAATTAACCCCGTTAACATTTTTAATGTTGTGGTTTTTCCGGCTCCATTAGCTCCTAAAAATCCCAACTACTTCCCCCGATTCAATTTTAAAAGAAACTTCTTTAACAGCTTGTATATTCTGATAGGTTCGTTGGAAAAAATGGCGAATGGTTCCTTTAAATCCGGGTTCTTTGATGGCGACGGGATAAACTTTACCTAGTTGTTCAGCAATAATAATTGACATAATGGGGAATAGGGATCACGGATTTAAGAGGATTTCACGGATTTCACGGATTCTAATTTGTGTTAATCTGCGTAATCCTCTTTATTGACTATTTTTTATTACTTTAAAACCAAAATATTAGGGTGCATCAACGTTCATTTAACGCACCCTAGAAACAATGATCACTATCAATTAATTAAATACATTTTCCGAACCCGAGGATGAGGTATCAGTTCCGCCTTTAACTCTAGCTTTGGCTTTAGTTGCACTGCGTTTTAGAGCTTGTAAACGAGCTTCATAACGGGATTTTTGGCGTTTTTTAGGGGTTTGATCCACTAAGGTTTTTAAGGCACTTCCTAGACTTTTGTAGGCGTTGGGTAGGGTATAACCGAAACGGGTGGCCAGAGAAATCGCCTTTTCATCGGCGTCTAAGGATTCCTGTAATGTGCGTTCTCCGTTATTTTTTTGATAGAGACGATAACCGGAAACCCCACATAATGCCAGGGCTAATAATAGCAGTAGTCCGTCCTGTACCCAGAGTTCTCCGACGGCTCCCCCTAAACCAATGGCAAGGGCGGCCATTTCCCAACCATCTCTGGGAATCGTATCATTTTGAATGCGGGCGACTTCATGCCAAAATAGGAGGTTGCGCTGATCCATTGCCAACTGTTCCCAACGAACCAAGTCAATTTGAATTTCGACTTGATCCTTGCCAATTTCTTCGCAACGGACGAGGGGCGGGTTGACTTCGACGGTTTTTTCCACCGTCACCCAACTCTGCAACTCAGGAGGAAGTAAGCCTTTTAATCGCCGGAGTTCGCTCATTTCGGCTCTGGCAGTGGAGGTTGCATAGGATGTCATAGTTCCGGCTCAATGAAGTTTCTAACCAAAAACAGGGTTTCTTCATATTTTAATGTATTCTAATCCGTTTGCAACAACCGTAAACCTAAAATCAGCAAACTTGATAGTGTTGAGAATCAAATTCCTAAAAATTCTCGGACATTTTGTAAGTAAGTATCGGGATCTTCTAACATGGGAAAATGAGCCGTATCTTTGAGAATTGCTAACTGAACATTAGGGTTTAAAGTGGCGGCTTGTCTTCCCATTTCTGCGGGAATAATTTGGTCGTATTCTCCAGCGACTAATAGGGTGGGAACGGTTAATTTTTTAAATTCTGCGGGGAGCCATTCCGTTGCTGCTTTTGAAACGGAGGTTAATACGGTTCCATAGGCGGCATCAAAATCCGCTAAGAGAAAATCTTCTAAAAAGGCTTGACTCAAATTGCGAGGAATTGGACGATACAGAAACCGAGCCATAAACATTTTATCCATCCCGGGAATTAAGGTTAACCATTTAGGGCGAAACATGACAACATAACGACTAAATTTGTGAAAGGTATTGAAGGTTTTTTCGTCATATTCAAAGATGCCACTACAGGTTAAAATCGCTCGTTCGACTCGTTGGGGGTATTTATTTAAAAATAACATAGCAATGGAACCCCCCATGGAGTGAGCATTGATATAAACTTTGTCTAAATTTAACTGGTCTAATAAAGTGACTAAATCTTCAGCATATTCAATTAATTCATAACGTTCTGATGGTGATTTATCCGTGACCTCTGGGGAGGAATTTGACCGTCCAAACCCGCGTAAATCATAAATTAAACAATCAAATTCCTGGGATAATGCCTGGGCGGTGCTTTCCCAATAGCGTCCCGAACCTCCCCAACCATGAATAAAAACCATTACAGGTTTGCTTCCGGGTGTGGAGTTGGCTGTTGTCACCCACTCACAATAATGATCGACTCCATTAACAGAAATTACGGTTTTATTTGGATTTGTGGCTACAGTCATTTTTCTAAATATTGAATGAGTTTCTCTAGTTTAAACTATTAAATACATTTTGAATAAATGTTCTTGCGGTGGTGGGAGTTGCGGTTTTTAATCCCGTTGAGGTTTGATGTATCCACCATCCTTTTGTGGTTTGGGGCGATCGCCATAATTCTAAATGTTCAACGGCAGGATCGGCATAAAAACTTTCTATTCCTCCTCCTAATAATGCCGAACTCCAATGGGTAAAATAATCATGACTGATGCGATAAATCGGGAAATTACCGATTAAAGGAACCCCCCAACCATCAATGGCAATCAATCCTTGAATTTCCCCCCTCAATTGTTGCCAAGCTAAAGCAGCCCCAATTGCTCCGACAACTCCGGCACTAAAAGCTATAATCATTATAGCAGATTTGGGATTATTTTTATCAATAAAATTCAAAATGTCAAGACTAGAATAGGCAGAATAATCTTGAGTGGGAAAAATCAATAATTCTCCCAATTGTTGTTGATTTTTCCAATTTTCTAAAACTCCATCTAAAAAAGATTCCGTTAATTCCGGTGGATGAATTCCAGGACAAATTAATAGCATTTGTTGATGGGTAAGTACGAATGGGGAATGGGGAATGGGGAATGGGGAATGGGTGCTATGATACTACTTCACTGTTTTACCCCATCCCCCTGTAGGGGATGTTAAACTATCAAAGAGAGTCATTCTAAAGGATATACCCCCGTCGGATAACGTCGGGGACGGTTCCCTAGCAGGACTCGATAGTAGCACTTAAACGTGAGGACAAAAACTTGGTTGCCACTCCTGAGAAACTGGAAAAAATTACTTCAACGCCTACCCATACAGACGGTGAAAATCGAGTTGCGGTTTTGCTCATGGGTTATGGTGAAGTCGAAAGTTATGAAGACTTTGCCAATTATAACGAACANGCTTTGAACCTTTTAACGGCTAAATTTGCCCCGGTTCCCACTTGGATTTATCCGCCTTTGGCTAAACTTTTAGCGATGTTTGATCTNCATGAATGGGGTCATCAACATGGGAATTTTATTTCTCCCCATAATGCAATTTTTGAAAAACAACGGGCGGGAATTGAGGAACATTTAAAGGAAAAATGGGGCGATCGGATTAAAGTCTTTAAAGCCTTTAACTTCTGTGCTCCCTTTCTGCCTGAACAGGTTTTAACTCAAATTCAAGCCGAAGGATTTGATAAACTGTTAATTTATCCTCTGTTAGTGGTTGATTCTATTTTCACCAGTGGAATTGCCGTAGAACAGGTGAATATAGCCCTGGAAAAATTAGCAAATGAAGGTGAACATTGGATAAAAGGTCAACGGTATATCCCTTCTTTTTATAATGAACCTGCCTATATTCAACTGCTAAGACAGTTAGTAGAAGACAAAATTCAACACGATCTCATTGAATCCTGTCTCCCCTCTCAAATTGGGATTGTTTTAATGAATCATGGTTGTCCTCACAAAGCCAAAGGATTTACCTCTGGAATTGATGAAAGTCAAGCCCTATATGAACAGGTTCGGGAAAATTTAATTAACCGTTATCCGTTAATTTCTGTGGGTTGGTTAAATCATGATACTCCTTTAATTGAATGGACACAACCTAACGCTCAATTGGCGGCGAATAATTTAATTGAATTAGGGGCAAAAGCGATTGTATTTATGCCAATTGGATTTGCCACCGAAAACCATGAAACCCTGTTAGATGTTGAGCATATTATTGAGGGTTTACGTCGAAAATATGGTGATGTTAAATATGTACAAATGGAGTGTGTTAACGACCATCCAGAGTTTTTAAAAATGTCCGCAGATTGGGCAAACCCCCAAATTGAAGCATTATTAAATGAAATGGCTTTGGCGGTCAATCCTTCCTTGGTGAGTGTTCATAGCCATGATGATCACCACCACAGTCATGATCATGATCATGGTCACGATCATCACCACCACCATTAAAACAGGTAGGGGCGAGGTCTCCTCGCCCTCCAAATCCCCAGTTAAAATTGTCGTGACCAGTCAGATAACCACCTTTCAACCACAACTTTTGTTTGGGTAAAAAACTCAACCGCCTGCTGTCCTTGGCCGTGTAAATCGCCAAAAAAACTATTTTTCCAACCACTAAAAGGAAAGAATGCCATCGGTGCGGCAACACCAATATTAATCCCAATATTTCCCGCCTGAACTTGATACCGAAACTGTCGCGCCGCCGCCCCACTGCGAGTAAATAAACAGGCCATATTGCCGTATTCACTTTGATTAATAAATGCGATCGCTTCTTCCATTGTATTTAGATGAATTAAACTTAATACCGGGCCAAAAATTTCGGTGCGGGCAATTTCTCCCTGGGGGTTAATATCTTGTAAAATAGTCGGGCGGATAAAATAACCCTGTTCATAGCCGGAAATTTTAGGATTTCTGCCATCAATTAAAATTTTGCCTCCTTCCTGTTTTCCCTGTTGAATTAATCCTTCAATTCGAGTTTTACTTTCGGCGGAAATAACCGTTCCCATTTGGACATTTTTATTTAATCCATAACCAACAATTCGAGTTTCCGCAGCCGCGGCGATCGCATCGGTAAAACTCTGTTTAGCTTGACCAATAGTAATCGCAATTGATGTGGCTAAACATCGTTGTCCGGCACAACCAAAGGCACTATCAGCAATAATTTTTGTGGTCATTTCTAAATCAGCATCGGGTAAAATAATCGCCGGATTTTTTGCCCCGCCCTGACATTGTGCCCGTTTGCCATTAGCAGCAGCCCGACTATAAACATATTTAGCAACGGCCGTGGAACCGACAAAACTAATCGCTTTAATCTGGGGATTTTCTAAAATAGCATCAACGGTTTCTTTGCCTCCATTGATTAAATTAATCACTCCTGGGGGTAGTCCTAATTGATCAATTAAAGCAAAAACCTTTTGCATGGTTAAAGGTACTTTTTCCGAGGGTTTAATAATACAAGTATTGCCACAGGCGATCGCATAAGGAAAAAACCAAAACGGAATCATCCCCGGAAAATTAAACGGGGAAATAATCGCCACAACTCCTAAAGGTTGACGAATCATCATTTCATCAATTCCCCTAGCAATATCTTCGGAATTGTAACCTTGAATTAAGCTAGGAACACCACAAGCTACTTCCACATTTTCAATCGCTCGTTGTAATTCTCCTAGGGATTCAGCCAGGGTTTTTCCACATTCTAAGGTAATTGTTTCCGCTAAATCCTGTTGATTTTGTTCAAGTAATTCTCTGAGTTTAAACAGATAACGAATACGCTCTGTAACTGGGGTTTGTCGCCATGAATTAAAGGATTTTTGGGCGATTTCTGCCACCTGATCCAGTTCCGTTGCAGGAGAAAGAGGGACTTTTGCTAATACTTCTAAGGTCGCCGGGTTAATGATCTCTAAGGTTTCTGTTGCCTGGGATAAATCCCATTTTCCATTAATATAGTTAGGTAAAATTTTAACTGTTTTCATTTTTGCTATTCCCTAAAATTTTTACTTTTGACTGATATTTTTCTAGTAAAAGCTGTTATAATAGTTAATTAACTATAGTAAGCTTTACTATCTTATCCTGCTAATTATTTAGTTCCAAATAGGCGATCGCCCGCATCCCCTAACCCCGGAATAATATACCCATGTTTATCCAAATGATCATCAATGGCAGCCGTATATAGAGGAACATCAGGGTGATAGGAATGAAAATTTTTAATCCCTTCGGGAGAGGCAATTAAACACAGAAATTTGACCGAAAAAGGGTTGGTTTGTTTCAATCTTTGAATAGCAGCAATGGCTGTATTTCCCGTAGCAATCATCGGATCAACTACTAAAACTTCCCGTTCTTCTATATCATCAGGAAGTTTGAAATAATATTCAATAGGGATAAAGGTTCTAGGGTCTCGATATAAACCAATATGTCCGACTCTTGCCGAAGGAATTAATTCTAAAATTCCATCTAAAATTCCCTGACCTGCCCGCATAATGGAAACAATCACCATTTTTTTCTCCGATGCTAAAATCGGTGCTTCCATGGCAGCAAGGGGGGTTTGAATTAACTCTTTTCTTAGGGGTAAATCCCTGGTAATTTCATAGGCTAATAACATACTAATTTCCCGCAATAATTGCCGAAATTTAGCGGTACTGGTTTGTTCTCGTCGCATCAAGGTGAGTTTATGTTGAACCAAAGGATGCTCAATAATCGTAACGTTAGGATACATAGGTTAAGGGGGAATAAAATCTTAATAAAAATTAGCTGGCTGTCAATGATTTAAAACAATAATCAACAGCTTGGTTGATACTAGAAAGATGGCGACGGGTGTTTAATTGTCTCATAATTTGATGATTAATCAGTTTTAAAGATTCAGTTTGAGCTAGGGCTAAATTGCGAGGCATAAAATCCATCACACATAGGCTTCCAATGGCAAAACCTTGATTATTAATTAAGGGAAAACCACCATAAAAACGGATTTTAGGTTCGGATATAACCAGGGGATTATTAATAAATCTTTCATCTTTTAAGGTATTCGGAGCGGGTATCATAGAGAGGATTGAGTTAAAGTTCACTGTTACTATTGTATATTAATTTGAGTTTTCAAGATCAATTATCAAGTTTTATGATGTCAAAAAAAATTAAGTTTTTCAAGTCATCTGCGATAATTTTAAAAGGAAGTACGCCAAACTAAAACCAATATTGAACGGTTTTCCCATCCCGTATTTAATTATGTGGGTTCGGTGATGCCGTTTCAATTAGAACCGGGACGGTATTTGTTATCAATTGTTAATAATACTCAGGGTCATACTGATGACTGGTTATGGATGACTACTGAACCCAAAACCCAATTACAGGATGCCGATCTAAAAATCTTTAGGGGTTAATGGGGAAGAATGCTATAGTGATTGAGTCTAAAAGTTAGGTTGTATCTTCCGTAACCCAACTAATCACCACAATTTGATATTATAGTTGAAGTGCCAATCTTAGTAATTTTGCAGTATTATGACTCTGAGCAAAACGGAATCCAGACAACTTTTAGAACGTATGATTTTTGATGATGAACTCCCTAGAGACTGGGTACAAGATGTTTGGGATATGAGTCCCATTTTAGGAGAAAATGCCGCTAAACTGCTAGATGCTTTTGATATGTTAATTGACTGTTGTTCTGAAGAAAAATTAGAAAATCTAGTTGAAAGTTTATATGATGAAATAGAAAATCAATAAATTAATTAATCAGTGGCTTGAGGTACGGTCTGATAGTTCAATTTGGGTTAATATTCATCGCAAACAACTGAATTAATTATGGTTATCAGGAATATTTTCTGNATTTTATATCAACAATGATTTAACGCATTGCTAACACAGAAAAATTAATTGATAAAGATTTAACATTTTCATCAATTAAAGTAGGATAACTTTCTTTGATTTTTTCAAAACTAATCATTTTTAAAATACCACAATCAATAAAAGCCAATTTTTTGTTTTTGATCGTTGTTTAACAGCAACATAAACTTTAAATTTTGGCTGGCAATGGTGAACTTTTGTCGTGAGTTTCATTACACTCAACCCCAGCAACGGAACTCACCCTTAACTGGCAATAGTCAACAGTCAACCGTCAACTCTTGCGGCAGATTGTCCATTTAACGCTATAATCTCTGGATTATTTCTTTTTTCTTTATAATCACAGACAGGCTCGACCGCGCCTAGTGAGGAGACACCGATGAACATACTTGGAATTTCAGCCTACTACCATGACAGCGCCGCGGCGCTCGTCTGTGATGGTAAGATTGTGGCCGCGGCCCAGGAAGAACGGTTTACGCGCAAAAAACACGACCCGGCATTTCCCGCCAACGCCATCCGCTACTGTCTTCAGGAAGCGAATATCACCTTTTTTGAAATTGATCAGGTGGTTTTTTACGATAAACCCCTGGTTAAATTTGAACGACTCCTAGAAACCTACATCAGCTATGTGCCACGAGGATTTCGTTCTTTTGTTAAGGCCATGCCCGTTTGGTTAAAAGAAAAACTTTACCTAAAAACCGTATTAAAAAAAGAATTAGCTACCCTGGCTGGGGCTAAAAAAGCCAAACTTCCCCCGTTATTATTTACCGAACATCATCAATCCCACGCGGCTTCTGCCTTCTTTCCCAGTCCCTTTCAAAAAGCGGCGGTAATGTGTTTAGATGGTGTGGGAGAATGGGCGACAACCTCGGTTTGGCTAGGAGATGGCAATAGTTTAACCCCGGTTTGGGAAATAGATTTTCCCCATTCTTTGGGTTTACTTTATTCGGCTTTTACCTATTATACCGGGTTTAAAGTTAACTCTGGGGAATATAAATTAATGGGATTAGCACCTTACGGAGAACCCATTTATGTTGATAAAATCCTCACCCATTTAATTGATTTAAAAGATGACGGTACATTCCGATTAAATCTGGAATATTTTAATTATGCCGTCGGTCTGACCATGACCAATAGCAAGTTTGATCAACTCTTTGGTGGCCCGCCTCGNAANNNNGAAACNNCNAATTAGTCAACGGGAAATGGACATTGCCGCCTCGATTCAAGTTGTCACCGAAGAAGTGGTTTTACGTCTAACCCGCAGTGTCCAGAAGGAGTTAAACGTCGATTATCTATGTTTAGCCGGAGGTGTGGCCCTCAACTGCGTGGCTAACGGTCGGATTTTGCGGGAAGGGCCCTTTAAAGATATTTGGATTCAACCGGCGGCTGGAGATGCGGGGGGTGCGTTGGGGGCAGCCTTAGCGGTTTGGTATCAATATCATCAACAACCTCGCAACGTAGAAACCGATCTTGCCTTTGATATTTCGGCGGAAAAACTATTAGAAACCAGTGCCGGATCAAAACCTTCCGTTGTGGCGTTAAAAACCCATCAAAAACGATTGGATTATATGCAAGGTTCCTATTTGGGGCCGAAATTTAGTGATGCTGAAATTCAGGAGTATTTAGACACTGTTGGAGCGAAATATTTACGGTTAGATGATACCGAATTAATGCCTCAGTTAGCCGAAATTTTAGAACAAGGAAACGTGATCGGATGGTTCCAAGGACGGATGGAATTTGGGCCGAGGGCGTTAGGGGGACGTTCAATTATTGGTGATCCACGCAATCAGAAAATGCAGTCGGTAATGAACCTAAAAATCAAATATAGAGAATCTTTCCGACCCTTTGCCCCATCGGTGAGGGCTGAACGAGTATCTGATTATTTTGAATTAGATCGCCCCAGTCCCTATATGTTAATTGTGGCTCCGGTTCAAGAAAGTTTAAGAATTCCTATGACTCCAGAACAGGAACAACTATTTGGGATTGAAAAACTCAATGTTCCCCGTTCAGAACTTCCCTCTATTACCCATGTTGATTATTCCGCCCGGGTACAAACCATTCACAAAGAAAGTAATCCCCGTTATTATGATTTAATTCATCATTTTGAAAAACAAACGGGCTGTCCTGTAATCGTGAATACCTCTTTTAACGTGCGGGGAGAACCGATTGTTGGGAGTCCCGAAGATGCCTACCGTTGTTTTATGCGAACGGAAATGGATTATCTGGTTTTGGAGAATTTCTTATTAGCTAAAACTGAACAAACGCCCTGGGAAAAAGATGATGCTTGGCAAAAAGAATTTGAATTAGATTAACGTTACTCTGGTTTGTAGGTTATGCCTAGAAATGCTTAGGGGTGGCTCTGTAACCCTGAATATAGAAGGCGTGAAGCCTTACTACGAATGATTTTAGAGCCCTTCAGGGCTCACTACGGTTGAATTTAATTAAGAAGATTATGACTGATCACGATATTCCTCAACTTGACGCTAAAGGATTACGCGAATTTGGACTAACAACCGGAGCCATTATTATTGGCTTATTTGGTCTGGTTTTACCCTTGTTATTCGGACATTGGCCCCCCCGCACTTGGCCCTGGGTGTTAGGAACCGTTATGATCATTTGGGCTCTAATCTCCCCCAAAACCTTAAATCCCGTGTATCACTACTGGATGAAATTCGGGTTATTCATGGGGGCAATTAACAGCAAGATTATTCTGGGTGTCGTCTTTTACGTTATGATGGCTCCGATGGGATTTATTAAACGCCTATTCGGTTCTGATGCGATGCGGCGCGAATTAAATCCCAATCTCTCAACCTATCGGGTTGCGAGTCAAGTTAGAACCAAAGAAAGTATGGAGCGTCCCTTCTAGTGTTTGAAGCAACATTAGATTTTTTGAAAGATATTTGGGCGTTCATGAGAGAACGCAAAAAGTATTGGTTATTGCCTCTAATTATTACACTCGTTTTATTAGGGGCTTTGATTGTTCTGAGTCATGGTTCGGCGATCGCACCGTTTATTTATACCTTATTCTAAACGATGGGGCAGTTGAAAATATGGGCAGTAAATCTAGGGCTGGCTTTAAGTAGTTTAGTCCTGGGTTTTGCTGTCGGGGAAATCGGTTTAAGGGTAGCCAATATTCAGGGATTAAAAAAACTTCCTGAACCCGGTCATGCGGTTTTTTCTCCCTCCTTTTTTACCCAATCCGATCCTGATCTCGGTTGGTCGAATCGACCTGGGGCAAAGGGATGGTGGCAGTATGAAGGTGAATCTTATATTGAAATTAATAGTGATGGATTGAGGGATAAGGAATATGCGATCGCTAAACCTAAAAATACCTTTAGAATTGCGGTTTTAGGGGATTCTTTTACCTTAGCTTCCCAGGTTGCAGGGGAGAGTAACTACACTTCAGTATTAGAAAAAACCTTAGGTAATTGTTCTAAATTTAAAGGTAAAAATATTGAAGTTCTCAATTTTGGTGTTGATGGCTATGGAACCGCCCAACAATTAATCACCTTGCGGGAAAAAGTAGGAAAATATAATCCTGATTTAGTCATTGTTTCCTTTTTTGTTGGCAATGATGTGATTGATAATTCCCGACAATTAGAAAATAACTATTATCGGCCGTTTTTTGTGTATAAAAATGGTCAATTAGAACCGGATTTTTCTTTCCGTGATTTGCCCTTGGGCTATAGTAATCGCTATTTGATTACAACCGTTGATCATTTTCCCGATTGGTTAGTCAATAACTCTCGGATTTTACAGGTGGCAAAAAAAGCCGAATTAGAATATCGCAAAAATAATTTGGTTAAACACTCTAACGAATTAAGTGTTAGTACCTTTCGGGAACCTAAAGACTCTAATTGGAAAGAAGCATGGCAAATTACAGAAGATTTAATCACCTCAATGCAGCAAGAAGTCAAAAATAAAGAAGCTAATTTTTTATTAGTCATTATTGCCGATCCAATGCAAGTTCATCAAGATGAAGCCACCAGAAAATTTTTTCAAGTCTCTAATAAAATTGATAATTTATATTATCCCAATCAACGGTTAAAAGATATCGGGAAACGGAATAATTTCCCTGTCTTAGACTTAGCCCCCGCTTTTCAGTCCTATGCAACCAAAAATCAAACCTGTTTACATGGGTTTAAAAAAAATGGTACGCTTTGTGGGGGACATTGGAATCCAGACGGACATCGTTTAGCCGCAGAATTAATTGCTAATCAATTGTGTGAAAATAAAAAATAATTATGAAGATTTGGAAGTCGTTAATTTTAAATACAAGCTTAGTTTTTGCGAGTTTAGTCTTAGCAATTGTTTTGGGGGAAGTGGGATTAAGAATCGCAGGAATTGAACATCAACCGCCCCTTCCGGCGGACTCCGAATCTCTCGCATATAGCGTCAACGATCCCGAACGGGGTTGGTCACCTCGACCGAATGCTAAAACAGTTTGGGCGGGGGAAGGAGAGGTTTCGGAAGTGAAAATGAACAGTTTTGGAATGCGCGATCGCGAACGAACTTTAGAAAAACCAGCTAATAGTTATCGCATTGCTGTACTAGGGGATTCTTTTATGGAAGCTTTGCACGTTCCCCTAGAAAAAACGGCATTATCAATTATGGAAACTCAATTAAAAACCTGCCCGATTTTAAAGNGGAAAAATATTGAAGTCTTAAATTTTGGAGTTCAGGGTTATGGGACTGCCCAAGAATTAATGACTTGGCGACATCATGCCCAACAATTTTCTCCCGATTTAGTAATTTTGGGGTTCTATCCAGGGAATGATATTAGAAATAATTTTCGCCCCTTAGAACATGATCATTTACGTCCCTATTTTGTCGAAAAAAATGGTGAACTTGTGGAAGATGTATCCTTTAGAAAATTAAATCCTAATAGTATTGAACGAGATTATTATTTATTTTCTAAAATGGATCAATTACCTTATCCATTAATGACAAATTCTCGAATATTACAAGTAATGAGACAAGCAGAAATGGAATCTAAACGTCGTCAGTTGCAAAAAGACTATAAGGAAACGGAGATTGATTTTTATAAGGAACCCCCCGATCAAAATTGGCAACAAGCTTGGAAAATTACAGAACAGTTAATTACATTACTCAGGGATGAAGTTAAAGCCAAAGGAAAGGATTTTATGTTAATAATGGTGAGTGACTCCTTTCAAGTTCTGCCCGATCTCAAAAAACGTCAAGAATTTATGGAAAAACATCAAATTCAAGATTTATTTTACCCAAATAAGCGAATTGAAGCGTTAGGAAAACAAAAGGGATTTCCGGTTTTACAGTTAGCAAAACCCTTACGAAAAGAAGCAGAAAGAACCGGAATTTGTTTACATGGATTTGAGAATGCGGAAGTCTGTGGAGGACATTGGAACGTTCAGGGAAATCGCGTCGCCGGGGAATTAATGGCGAGTCAAGTTTGTCAACAACTGATGAGTCAAACCAAAAAAACTCAACCATGAAG
>JGI24766J26685_10000190_pt1 | contig 16027 bp, 13 predicted proteins | sample SanBayMetagenome_FD_26685 | JGI IMG/M metagenome (IMG submission 26685)
CCACTTGTCTTCTTCTTCGACAACGACGACTTCTTTGTTCATCGACTTGCCGTCGACGACGCTGACGGTGGCTTCAGTGGTCGGACCGCCGGCACTGATCGGTGCCGAGCGGGAACGATCAAGGGCTTGGGCTCCAGCAGAGGTGCCGGTTTCGACTTGGGCTTGCGCCAGCGGGACCGCCACCAGCGAGGATGCTATTAACGCGAGGAGTTTTTTCATGTTTTATGTGGGTTTGTTTTTTTCTTTGGCCACCCTTTGTCAGGGCAGTGTTATCAACGGAAGAGGAAAAAGCAGGTTCCGTGCCATGGGGCAAGAATTTTATTTCTACTCTGTAGGGGACCTCTCCGGCTCTGGTTCGTGAGTCCGCCAATGGCCAAAAAACTCCACCCGGGTTTGGTCAGACGGCCGCAGACGCTTGTTCCCGGACGAGGAGACTGACGTCGTTGGGATGGATGAGGCACCAGACGTTCTCTCCCTCATGAAAATCAAGTCCGGTTTCCCCGGCGTTGGCCAGCAGGGCGCTGAGTTCGAGCCCGCCCTCGGTCACAATGGTCATGTCGTCCACCGCGCCTTTGAACACCTCGCTGCTCACGCGGCTGGCGAAGACATTGCGGTCACCTTCCGGTCGCTCGCGGAAGAGACGGATTTTCTCCGGGCGGACGGAGACGAGCATCTTGCTGCCGATGGCACCGCCCTCTGCGGTCTTGATCCAAAGCTTCAAGCCGCCCTCGAGCCGGCAGAAAATGAGACCGTCTTGGCGCTCGAGCACCTCGGCCTCGACGATATTGGTCTCGCCGATGAAGCCGGCCACGAATTCGGTGCGCGGGTGGTGGTAGATTTCCGCCGCGGTGCCGATCTGCTCGACACGGCCTTTGTTCATCACGGCGATGCGGTCGGACATGCTGAGCGCTTCTTCCTGGTCGTGGGTGACGAAAATGAAAGTGATGCCGAGGCGTTTCTGCAGATTTTTCAACTCGGTGCGCATTTGCGTGCGTAGTTTGGCGTCGAGCGCGGAGAGGGGCTCGTCGAGCAGCAGGACATGCGGCTCGCAGACGATGGCCCGCGCCAGGGCGACGCGCTGGCGCTGACCGCCGGAAAGCTGCGCCGGCTTGCGGTCCTCCATGCCCTGCAACGAGGTCATGGCGATGGCCCACTCGGTCTTTTCGGCAATTTTTTCCGGCGGCAATTTTTTCATGCGCAGGCCGAAAGCAATGTTTTCGCGCACGGTGAGGTGCGGAAAGAGGGCGTAGCTTTGGAAGACTTGGTTGACGTTGCGCTTGTAGGGCGGGTCGTTCGAAACGTCCTGCCCGGCAATGAGAATTTGTCCGGTGGTCGGCTGCTCGAAGCCGCTGATCATGCGCAGGCAGGTCGTCTTGCCGCAGCCGGAGGGCCCGAGGAAGGTCATGAACTCCCCCTCGGCGATGTCGAGGCTCACATGGTCGAGAGCGACAAAGTCGCCGAACCGCTTCGTCACATCCCGGACTTCGACCATGGAACTCATTGCATCAAATATTCTTGAACCAGCCGATGCGGCCGGGCGCTAGGTTGATGTTGATCTGTTTGACTTCAGTGTAGGCCTCGAAGCCGTAGGTGCCGAGTTCGCGACCGATGCCGGATTGCTTGTAGCCGCCCCACGGCGCTTCGTTGAACGTCGGGTGATAGGTGTTGATCCACGTGATGCCGGCGCGCAGTTGTTTGATCACACGCTGGGCTTTGGCTCCGTCGGAAGTGAAGACCGCGCCGGCCAGTCCGTAAACCGTGTCGTTCGCTTTGCGGATGGCCTCCTCCTCGGTGTCGAAAAGTTCGACCACCAGCACGGGGCCGAAAATTTCCTCCTTCATGATTTTGGCGTTGGCCGGCACGTCGACGAAGACGGTCGGTTCGACGAAGTTGCCCTTGGCCAGCGAGCCTTTGGTCATGCGCTTGCCGCCGCAAAGCAACTTGGCACCTTGATCGAGGCCGGACTTGATGTAGCCGAGGACTTTTTCCATGTGGGCCTGCGAGATGAGCGGCCCCATCTCGGTTTTTTTCGCCATGCCGTCGCCGACCGCGATTTTTTGGCAGGCCTCGGCCAGGCGCGGGAGGAACTTTTTGGCGATCTTGCGCTCGAGAAGGAGCCGCGAGCCCGCGCTGCAGACTTCGCCCTGGCCGGCGAAGATGCCGAACATGGCGAATTCGAGGGCCGCGTCGAAATCGGCGTCGGCGAAGACGATGTTCGGGCTTTTGCCACCAAGTTCGAGGGTGACTTTTTTCAGGTTTCCGGTCGCCGCCGACATGATTTTTCGGCCGGTCACCCCGCCGCCGGTGAAGGCGACTTTGTCCACGCGATCGCTGGCCGCGAGGGTCGANCCAACCGGGTCGCCGGGTCCAAGCACAAGATTGGCTGCACCGGGCGGGAAACCCGCTTGCTCGATCAGTTCGAAAAGTTTGACTACGGAAACGGGCGTCATTTCCGACGGTTTCAAAATGCACGCGTTGCCCGCGGCGAGGCCCGGGGCCAATTTCCACACGGCCATGAGCAGCGGGTAATTCCAAGGGATAATCTGCGCGCAGACGCCGATCGGCTCGCGCACGGTCATGCAGACCATGTTCGGGTCGCCCACACTGTAGGTCTGGCCCTGCGGCTTGCTGGCCAGGCCGGCGTAGTAGCGGAAACAACCGACGGCATCGGCCGCGTCATAGTTCGCCTCGCGCAGCGGCTTGCCGTTGTTCTCGGTGTCGATCTTGGCGAACTCATCCGCGTGCTTTTCAAGGAGGTTGGCCAAGGCGAAGAGCTTCTCGGCGCGTTCCGGTCCCGTGCTTTTGCCCCACGGACCTTGGTCGAAAGCTTTGCGGGCCGCGGTGATGGCGTCTTCGGCATCGGCCGCACCGCTGTCTGTCGCCTTGGCGATGACCTTGTTGGTGGCCGGGTTGAAAATATCCCGCGTGGCGCCGCTCTTGGCCGCGACCCACTTGCCGTTGATGGCGTTCAGGAGGGTTTTCACAAGAACAGATTAATCCACCTCACCGGGGTTTCCACAATGCCGCATTGAGGCAGGACCACAAATGAATGATCCAACCGAGGAAGACAAACCAGAGGATGACGCTGGCCACGAAGAAGAAAACCGCGGCCAGAAAGCGGCCCTGCACCAGCTGACCCAGGCCCGGTATAAAGAGACTGGCCAAGGCGGCTATCACGTTGCCTGCCGAGCCTTGTCCGACCGCCGTCATGCCGCCAATAAACGCGCCGCGCTGCCGGTTGTCTATCCCGCAGAAGCGGCGCCCGCGCCTTCGCGCATCCTTCCGAGCAGGCCGGTGGTCGAACGGCCCGGCACCAGCGGCAGGATGCGGATCTCGGCGCGGGCTTCGTCCAAGACCCGCTTTTCCTCCGCATCGAGCGAGTCCGGCGTGTAATCGCCACCTTTGGCATAGACGTGCGGCCGGACCGCACGCAGCACCTCGGTGGCCCGTTTTCCGTCGAAGATCACCACGTAGTCAACGCAGCCGAGTGCCGAGAGCACCTCCGCCCGGTCGTCCTGCGCGTTGAGGGGACGGTCGGGGCCCTTGAGCTCGCGCACCGAGCGGTCGCTGTTCANACCGACGGCCANGGCATCGCCCAAAGNGCGCGCCTGGCGCAGATAGCGCACATGGCCGGCGTGCAGCAGGTCGAAGCATCCGTTGGTAAAGACCAGCCGCTTCCCCGCGGCATTCATCTCATCGCGCAAACGCGCCAACTCCCCGCTCTCCACCACCCTTCCTTCGTGCATGCGGCGAGTAATCGCATTCCGCCCGACATTGCGCAAGGCTGTCCGCGCGCCTACAACTTAACCATGCGCATCGCGCGAATTGCCGACGAGTCCGGCGCCATCCGTTACGGCTGCCCCACAGACAGGGACGGGCTTTACGAGTTGCTCGACGGCTCTTGGGAACGCGGTTTCCGCACCAAGGGGCCCACGGTGCGCGCCGCGCGATTGCTTGCCCCGCTCGATCCTCCCTCCGTGTACGCGATCGGGCTTAACTACCGCGACCATGCCGCGGAAACCGGGGCACCGATCCCCGAATACCCCGTGGTCTTCATGAAAAACATCCGCGCCGTCACCGGATCGGGTGAACCCATCCGTTTGCCGCGGCGCTTGCGCAGCGACCAAGTCGATTACGAAGCGGAGTTGGCCATCGTCCTGGCCCGCGATTGCCGCAATGCGACGCGCGCGGATGCCATGGCATACGTGGCCGGCTTGACCTGCGCGAACGACGTGAGTGCGCGCGATTGGCAACTGCAGCGCTCGGGGCGCCAATGGTGCCGGGCCAAATCCTTCGACACATTCTGTCCGCTCGGACCGTGGGTCGTTACCCCGGAGGAATTGCCCGATCCGCTGCACCTGCGCATCTCCTCGCGGCTCAATGGCGAAATCATGCAGGAGAGCAACACGGCACAGATGATCTTCGACGTGGCCGCCGTGATCGAGTTTTTGAGCGCCGACACGACCCTGCCGGCCGGCGCGGTCATTTTGACCGGCACCCCGCATGGCGTGGGCATGGCCCGTCAACCACCCGTTTGGCTTCAGCCCGGCGACAACATCGCCGTCGAGATCGAAGGCATCGGAACCTTGCAAAACCCGGTAGTGGAAGGCGACTGAATGACCACGGCACCGGTTGTTCTCCCGCGCGGCGCGGCCGAACCGCATCCTCCGCCGCCCTGCCCGATCGCACGCCTCGCCGCGTTGCTGCAGGAGGAGCCGCGCCTTGAGGCAGTGGCCTTCAATCCGTCCACGCGACGCCTTTCCATCGCCACGCTCGGCGGCGACAAGGACGGGCGTCTTGCGCAACGCGTGACCGAGACCATGCTGACCAGCCACGAACCTTGTCCGCATTTCCGTCCGGAGAAGTGCGAAGTGTGCGGCGTGAGCGCCGAACACCTGCCCGGCACCTCGCGCATCCTTGTCTCGGAAAAGCTCGGCACCACGCTGGTGCGCAAGGCGACGTGTGTCACCGCCATCTCGCTCTGGCAATGGGTCAAACTCGTCTGGCCCGCCTACGCGCCGCGGCAAAAAGGAACGATCGAGGAGCACAGCGAGACGGACTGGAAACCGATGGCCGCCCTCGCTGCGGGATGCGCGTTTTTTGGACTGACGGGTTGGGCGCTCGACTTTGCGCACGCGCCGGCTTGGGCGCCGCTGGCCGCCTACGTGCTGGCCTATGTCTGCGGCGGCTGGGACGCCGCGGGAGACGCTTGGGAGCGCCTCAAGTCGGGGCAACTCGACATCCATTTTCTCATGCTTGCCGTGGCCGCGGGCGCGGCCCTCATCGGCGCGTGGCGGGAGGGCGCACTGTTGCTTTTCTTGTTCTCAGCCTCCGGCGCGATGGAGCACTACGCGATGGGACGCACCCGACGCGAAATCGGAGCCCTGCTGCGCGGCGCACCGAAAACGGCCCTAGTCATCGAAGGCGACCGCGAGCGCGAGGTGCCGGTGGAGGAACTGCATCCCGGCATGACGGTCCGCGTGGTGGCTGGCGGTCAGATCCCGGTCGACATGAGCATCACGCAGGGAAGTTCGGAGTGCGACGAGTCCAACCTCACCGGCGAGTCCGTCCCCGTGCCCAAGGGCCCGGGCGATACCGCGCTGGCCGGCACGATCAACTTGAGCGGCGTGCTCGAGGGTTCTGTCCTGCGCCCGGCGTCGGAAAGTTCGCTCCAGCGCATCATCCGGCTCATCCGCGAAGCGCAGGCTTTGCGCGCCCCTTCGCAAACTTTCACCGACCGCTTCGGCACGACTTACACATGGACGATCCTCACCGCGTGCACCGTGATGTTTTTTGTCTGGTGGCTGGTCTTCGGTCTGCCTCCCTTCGCCGGTGACGAAGAAACGCGCAGCGCATTTTACCGAGCCATGACCCTGCTTGTCGTGGCCTCGCCCTGCGCGCTCGTCCTTTCCGTGCCGTCCGGGATCCTTTCCGCCATCGCCGCCGGGGCGCGGCGAGGCATCCTTTTCCGCGGCGGCGCACCGATCGAGAATCTTGCCTTGGTCGACATCGTTGCCCTCGACAAAACCGGGACCCTGACCTCCGGGCAGCTCACCTTGTCGGGCATCGAATTGGTGCACGGGACGGAGGAGCAACTGCTTTCCGTGGCCCACTCGCTGGCGCGGCACTCGGCGCATCCCCTCTCCCGCGCCATCCGGCGTCTGGCGCTGCAACGCGGCGCTGAGGACCGCAACGCCGGGAAGCACGAGACCGTTGCCGGACGCGGGGTGCGTGCGATGATCGGCAGACATCCCTGCGTCCTCGGCAACCGCGCGTTCGTCGCGGCGGAGACTGGCCTGTCGTTGCCTGAAACACCGCATGGAGCAGAGGCCGCGGAGGTCTGGGTAGCCGGCGACGGTGCGGTCGGCTGTTTGCGGTTCCGCGACGAAGTGCGCCCGCAAAGCCGTGAGCTGATCAACAGGCTGCGCGACCGCGGCATCCGCACGGTCATGTTGACCGGCGACCGGTCCGGTCCGGCTGAGGCCATGGGCCGCGCGGCCGGGCTCGATGAAATCCGAGCCGGACTCCTCCCGCAGGACAAGGTCGCAGCGATCGAGGAACTCAAAGACGGCGGCAAGAACCGCGTGGCCATGGTCGGTGATGGAGTGAATGATGCGCCATGCCTCGCCGCGGCGGATATCGGCGTGGCCATGGGCGCGCGCGGATCGGACGCCGCCCTCGAGCAGGCCGAGGTCGTCTTGATGAACGACCGGCTGGAAAACTTTCTTCTCGCCCTCGATTTGAGCACGGACGCGCGCCGCATCATCCGGCAGAACATGTTCATCGCCCTCGGCACGGTGGCCGTCATGGTCGCGGCAACGTTCGTCACGCCGGTGCCCCTCGCGCTCGGGGTGGCGGCCCACGAGGGCAGCACGGTGGTGGTTGTTCTCAACAGCCTGCGCCTGCTCTTCATGCGCCGCACCTGACAAAGGCCTGCCGGCGGGTTTACCTTGGCGGGAATGTCCTGGCGCGCCCTGACCCATCACTCGCTCAAGACGATCCTGCGACTGGTGCAGTTGATCGTCTTCGTCGTCGTGCCGGGCGCGCTGCTTTGGCTGCACTTTGCCGGCTTGCCGCGGGCACTGCACAAGCCGCTCGTCGAAGCGGCCAAACGCGAGGGGTTGGACATCGATTTCACGCGCATGCGCCTGAGCTTCATGCAGGGGTTGGTGCTCGACAACGTCGACATGCGCGCGGAGCGCTTGCCGGAAGCTCCCGAGGTTTCGGTGGACCGCGCGGCCATCTCGCTCAATTGGCGCGAACTGCTCCGCGGCCGCGTCGAACTCACTTCGCTCGACCTGCGCGGCGCGCAGCTTTTCCTGCCGGTGTCCTCGGCCGAGGGAGTGACCCGGACGCTCCGCCTGACCAAGGCGCGCGCCCGTTTGATGCTGGCCGACGGCGTGGTCGGCGTCCCGCTGGCACGCTTCAATTTGCAGGGCATTGATGTGATCGCGTCGGGCCAAATCGTGCTCGGAAAGGGAGCACCCCCCTCGACCCCGACCGGGTTGGTTCCACCGGAAGTGGGACGTGCATTGGAAGTGCTGGAGATCCTCGACTTCGGTCCGACCCCTCCGGTCTTGGAAGTGGAGTTCGCGGCCAAGTCGGGCGATGCGGCAGCGTTGCAATTGCCGCGTATCCACCTCGAGGCGCCGTTCGCCGCTTACGGGCGCGGACGGCTCAAGGACATAAGGTTNGAGGCGTCCTATGCCGCCAATCTCCTCGAGGTCCGCAGCCTTGCCGCGCGCGACGACAAGGGCGGGAACCTTGAGTTGACCGGGACGTGGAACCTGGCCGAAGGCGCCGCGCAGGCCGAGGTGGAATCCTCGCTCGATCCCGCGCCGTGGCTGACTGAACTACGGCCCAAAGGCCCGTGGAGGGACCTCTCCTTCGGGACGCCCCCGGCTGTGCAGGCTTCGCTTGAGGTGCGCCCCGGCGAGATCCCGCGCGTGCGCGTCATCGGCACGGCCGATGCGGGCGACTTCGCGTTCCGCGGCGTGAAATTCCGCGGCTTGTCCAGCGGCTTCGCGTGGCGGGACGGGGAGCTTTATGTCAGCGACATCCTGGTCAAGCCGGCGAGCGGCGAGATACGGGCGGATTTCATGTTGCGCCCGGAAGAGGTCAAGTTCCGCGTCGATTGCCGGGCCGATCCGCTGCAACTCCTGCCATTGCTGCCGGCCAAAGCTCAGGAAGACGTGCGCAAGATCGAGGTGGCCTTCACCGACGCGCCCGAAATCCGCCTGGAGGGGAGCGGCACGGCACTCGATCCGGCAAAACTCTCGGCGCGCGGCACACTCAAGCTGGGACGCACCTCGATCCATGGATCGCCGATGGACAACGCGACAGCCGATGTCGCCTTCGAAAATCTCGCCCTCGTCTTCACCAACATGCAGGTGACCCGCCCCGAGGGCACGGGAAGCGGGAGCTTCGTCTACGACTTCGGACAAAACCAAGTCCGCTTGGCCGACGTCCGCAGCACGATGAATCCGTTCGATGTGCTCCAGTGGGCGGACCCCAAAGTGGCACGCGAGACGCAACCCTACCGCTTCAAGGCCCCGCCCGACGTGACGGTCAACGGTGTGATCGGTCTGAAAAATCCCGAATTGACCCGCCTGCGCGCGGACTTCACCGCACCGCGCGGCCTCGACTACGACCTGCTCGGCGAGACGCTCAATTTCGGAACGGCCACGGGGACGCTGCAATTCGCGGGACGGCAAATCGCGGTGGATGTGCCGTCGGCCCGGATTTTCGGCGGCACCGCGCGCATCAATGCCATGATCACCACGGGACAACCCGATGCGCGGCAGAAAATGAATGTGGTCCTCGACAACGTCGATTTCGAGACGTTGACGCGCCTCTACTTCGAATACGAGGGATCCAAAGGCGTGCTCGACGCGCGCTACGATTTCACCTTCGTGCCGGGCAAACCGAAACTGATGCGCGGACAGGGCAACCTTCTCGTCTCCAACGGCAACGTCTTTGCCATCCCGGTGCTCGGACCCCTCTCCGTGCTGCTGGATGCGGTCATTCCGGGCACCGGTTACCAGACGGCACGCAAGGCAACCTGCGATTTCCGCGTGGCCGACGGCGTCATCCGGACGGACAACCTCGACGTCGAGGGACAGGGCTTCAGCATGATCGGAAAAGGCGACCTCTTGTTTGTCGAGGACCGCATGGACTTCACCGTGCGGGTCAATGCGCAGGGCGTGCCCGGACTGCTGCTCTATCCAGTGAGCAAACTTTTCGAATACGTCTCGGACGGAAAACTATCCGAGCCGAAGTGGCGTCCGCGCGTCCTGCCCAAAGGCTCGGAGCGCAGGAGCGAGGAGGAAGGGAGGCCGGCGGCCCCTCCCGCGGAGAAGGAAAAACCCGGGGCCAAACGCGAACCGGCGAAGAAGCCGGGGGAGCCTAGCGCAAGAGCAAAACCGAACGGGCGCGCTTGATCGCGCGGGTGATCCGGCGGTGCAGGTGCGCGGGCACTCCGGTCAGGCGGCGCGGCAGGATCTTGCCGCTCTCGGTGACGAAGCGTTTGAGCAATTCGGGATTTTTGTAGTCGATGGCGTCGACCGCGAGGTCGATGCGGCGGCGGGGCATCGGGCGGTTGGCCCGGCGCATGGCGGCGCGGCGTTTGGGTGTCTTCGGTTGCATGGCGTTTTACTTGGTCTCCCGGTGCAGCGTGTGACGGCGCAGGTGCGGGTTGTATTTCTTTTTCTCGAGACGGCCGGGCGTGCGCGGGCTTTTTTTGTTGCGCGTGCTCATGTATCGCGAGACGGGTTTGCCTTCGGCGGCGGCCTCCGTGCATTCGAGGGTGATGGTTTCCTGTGGCATTGTCTTACTCCTTGCTGTCCGCCGAGGATTCCTCGTCGGATTCCTCCCCGCTTTCGTCCTCGATCGTCTCGAAGAGACGGCCGATCGGTTGGCGGATGCGGCTGAAGCGGTTTTTCTTTTCGATTTCGTTCTGGCACTCGACGGTGAAGCGCGCGAACGGGCGCGCCTCGAGGCGGGCCTTGGGAATGTTTTTGCCACTCATCTCGCAGACGCCGTAGGAGCCTTTGGCGATGCGCTTGAGGGCTTCGTCGATTTCAAACAGGGCATCTTGTTCCTGAGAGAGCAGGCTGAGGGCGAAGTCGCGATCGTAGGCGTCGCTCCCGGCGTCGGCTTGGTGCAGGCCGTGCGCGGACACTTCGTGGGCGTCATGCCCGGTGCGCAGATTGTCGCGGGCCACGCCGGTCATGGAATCAAGCAGCGTGTCTTTGAGCGCGAGAAGGCGGAGTTGCTGTTTCTTGACCCACGGATTGAGGCGGCGGGTTTTTTCCACCGGCTGTCCGAAGGCCAGCATGTCGCGCGTGCCGACCAGCGGCGCTTTGCTCGCGCGCGACGGGCGTTTGGCCGGCGCGGCCGGCTTCTTGGCAGCGGGCTTTGGCGCCGGGGCGGACTTCTTTGGCGCCGGGGCGGGTTTTTTCGGGGCAGCTTTTTTCTTTGCCGCCGGCTTTTTCACCGCTTTGGCCGTGGTTTTTTTCTTGGTCGCAGACATGGAAAATCTTCCCTGAAGGGGCGGGGAAGCTAACGGCCTATGGCGGGGGGCGCAAGGCTTTTTGCCCTCAGGACCCGGGCAACGGCACGGGGCGATCTCCTATCTTGTCGGCTTCCATTTCCGCTTTCTCCTCCTCACCCGGCGTGTAGGGGCGGCCGCCGGANACAACCACCGTGCCGCCGTCCTGCTTGGCCAGGCGCGGACGCGACCCTGCTTCGACGTAAAATTGGCGGTCGATCACTTTGCCCTCGAGGTTGAGGTGCGTGTAGAGGAACTGCTTGGGCGCGCTGTTTTGCAGGATGTGGATTTCGTTGCCTGCGTCGAGAATCACCTCAGGCCGGCCGAAAGTAAGGAACGGTCCGAGCTGATGGGTGGCGTAGATCCGGCCGTTCTCGCGGTCCTCGATGCGGGCGTAGAGCCTCGTGCTGCGCGATAGTTTGTGCGAGAGCAATGTGATGGTGCGCAGGGCCGGTTTGCCGTCGCCACCGGGCACGCCGACCACCTCCTGCCAGATCGGACGCCCGTCCGTGATCTCCACGGCCAAGGGCGGCGAACTGAAGAAGCGTCCGAATTCCGGCACGTAAACCGATGCGCGGATACGGTAGAGCCCGAATTCCTGCAGCGGGAAAAGCGGCGTGAGGTTGAACGCCGCCGGCAACTTTTCCCCGGGCTCGATGGCGGCCGGAGGGAAGGCGTAGTCGGGATTGTTCGGCGGAATGATGCGGCCGTCCGCCGTCTCGATGTTGAAACTCAACCAACGGTGCTCGGCCGTGTCGTCGAGGAGGAGTTGACGACCGCTGAGGTTGTGCACCGTGACCGCCGCGATGAGCGGCTCATACATCACGTAGAGCTTGCGCTTGAAGGAAATGTCGACCCGGACCTGCGCGGCGGCTTCGTGCGCACAAAGTGCGAGAAGGAACGCGGCAACGGCAAGGACGGCAATTGACGGGCGGCGATTCATTTTTGGGGCGTGTCGGACACAGTGCGGAACCCGAGTGTATCCTGCGGCTGCAAGGGGTCGAGAATGGCACGGCGGCGGGTGATGGTGTGGTCGGGATTTCCCCAGTTTCCGCCGCGAATCACCGGCACCTGGCCGCCCATCCCNTCCTCGTGGTCCGCGTAGGTGGCGGTCCATTCCGAGACATTCCCCGCCATGCCGCGAACGCCGTAAGGACTGGCATCGCCCTCGGGCACATTGACCGGCGACCAGCGCTTGTAGCCGTCGAGGTCGCCGCCTTTTTTCGGATTGGGGTCGAAATCATGGCCCGTGCTCGCGCGCTTGGGATCTTCGTCATTGCCCCAGGGGAACTTGCGGCCGTCGGTGCCGCGCGCCGCTTTTTCCCATTCCTGCTCGGTGGGCAAACGCCGCCCCCTCCATTTGGCGTAAGCGTAGGCGTCGAACCAATCGACGTTGAAGACCGGCGAATCCACATTGAGCGGCGAGTCCTTGTATTGTTTCCAACGCACGGCACGCGTGTAGTAGCCGGGCATCGGCGGCTCGAGTTGGTTATTGTCCGCCCAATCGAGCGGCACGTGCGATTTGCCCTCGGGCATGTCGGGATGCGCGAAATTTTTCGCCTGATCGGGATTGGCCTCGAGGAAATCGAGGAACTCCTTGTAGTCCGCGATGCTCACCTCGTGTTCGTCGATCCAGAAGGCGGACAATGTGACCTTTTCCCCGTCTTGATAGGCGAATTCGCCGGCCGGAATCTCGATCTGATCTGTTTCCACCGTGCGGTTGCCGCCGCCGGTAAAAAACCGGAAGAGCGCCAAGGTGCCGAGGAGAAGGAGAACCAAGGAGAGACCGGCGGTGATGAGCAGACGCTTTTTCTGCTGCTTCTTCGATTGCTCGACCCGCACTTTCGATTTTTCCGCCCGCGCGCTCAAGCGTCCGGCATCCTTGGGGGCCGCCGCCGGTTTGGCCGCGGTGGCCGTCTGCAAGGCCAGGCCCCATTCGGGCTGTTCCGCGCCAAGCAACGCAGCCGCGGTGCCGGCTGCCGCACCACCCGGTTCAGCCAGTTGGGTCACTGCCGCGGCCAAAGCGCGCACTTCCGACGCCTCATCGACCGGCGCCGCTTCACCGGCCCGCGCCAAATTGGCCAGCCGCGGGCGCAATGAGGAATCGAGCAGCACATCGTCCGGTTGCATGGCGCGTCTCGCCAAGCCGTGCCGCTTGAAATGTTCCGAAACCTCCGCCGCCATGCGCAGCGCGCCGAGGAGCACGCGATCTTCGAGTTGATGCCCTGCCGCTGCATAATCAGCCAAGCTGTAGCCAGGCACGAAATCGGAGCTGTAAAAATAATGGCCATCGGCTTCTCCCGCTTCGTGGACCGCAAGCAGGTAGGGATGCGAAACCGCTGCCTTGGCCCGGGCATCGGCCAGAAAAGTCTCAACCGCTCCGGACTCCGCGGCGGCCTGCGCGCCGAGCACGTGCAGAACGACGTGACGCGACATGGAAGCCTGCCAGGCGAGGAAATCCTCTGTGCCTCCGCCCGAACCCGCGGGCTCCTGCAGATAATATGCACCGAGCGTTGTGCCCACCCCGAGGCCGGCCGTTGTTTCTGGCGGGCCGGACAAATCCGGCGCGTTTTCTACACCAAGCGCGGCGGTGATTTGCTCCGCTGTCACGGGTTTGGCCAGCACCACGGCGCCCGATATCCGGTCGGCGTAACCCGAGAGGTCGTAGCCGCTGACGAAGACTGCACGCATCTGCGGAAACTCGGCCGAAAGCATTTCCCGTAGACGGAAGCCGTCCATCGGCTCCATGACCACGTCGGTGATGAGCACGTCGGGACCGCCCCACTCGCGCGCGGCCTTGAGCGCATCGCCGCCGGTCGACGCCGTGCGCACTTCCGCGCCCGCGTCCCCCTCCAGCAAGGCGCGCCAAGCCTCGAGCACCTGCACCTCGTCGTCGACGAGAAGAATTTTCATGGGGCCATGCCGCCGGTGTCGGACTGGTCCACGGCCGGCAACTCGCTGAGCGGCGGCGGAAACAAATCCTGCAGCTGCACCGGATCGGCGCGCGTCTCCTGCAACTGGCCGCGGTGGTAGATNTTGACCAGATAGCCGTAGTATTGCGGAGCCGGTCCNCCNTCGGGCCCGACGCGCGGCACCTCGTATTTGACCTCGAGAATTTCGATGCCTTCGTTTTTCCAATCGACCGGCGTGGTGAACCAGACCGACTGCACGCGGCTCATCGTCGGCACGATTTCACCATTCAGCATCTCGTAGAAGGTTACGTTGATGCGCACATCGCGGCCGTCGATCGGCTCGCCGGGCCGGGCTTTAACCGCCAGACGCAGGTCTTTCATGGCCACGCCGCCCTCCTCCTTGTCGTTCATCCTCAGATCGACGACGCCAAGGCTGGATCCGGGCTGCAATCCGACTTGGTCGCGCAGTTGCAAACTTCCCTCCGCAGCGGGTTCCGCGCTTTCATCCTGCCGGAGAACGCGCAGACGAATCTCCGCCACGTCGAGATAACGTCCGGCATCGGGCCCCAGCGCGATGAGGTTTTCCCAAGCCGTCTCGGCCAATTCGCGCTGGCCCAACCGCTCATGCAGGCTACCGAGGCGGGAGAGCACCTCCGGGTTGCGTGGCTGAAGGATGGCCGCTTCTTCCAGTGGCACGAGGGCGTCGCCGGCCGTCGGACCGGTCTCCAGGCGCTCCGCTTCGGTCAAAAGCTCGGCCACGCGGGCGCTGGCCTGTTCAATTTCCGCTTCGCTCGGACCTTCGGGCGCCGGGGTCGGCTCTTCGGGAGTGACCACGGGCTCGGCCGGAGGAGGAGGCGCCACGGCTGCCGTTTGTTGGGCGAAACCCGGACCGAAATAGATGAGAATGGCCACGAGTTGGGCCACGGCAGCCAGACCAAGCAAGGTGGCTGCCACCACAAAGGTCGTTCCGACGGGAGGTTTCATCGATCGTTCAGCATGCAGGTGCCACCCGCCGCAAGTCAACGGCGGTCAGACTGCCGACGTTACGGAGCCACAACTTCGAAAGACCGCACGCGGCCGCGGGCCAAGAGCAGCATGGCCGGTTCGTCGGGACCGAGCGCGGCCACGGCGGCATTGAATTCTTCGAGGTTGGTCACCGGCGTATCGTTGATCTGCTCGATAGCATCACCCGGTTGCAGGCGGGCGGCGGCAGGTGACCTTCGCGCAATCTCCGTAACAAGCACTCCCTCGATGTTTTCCGGCAAACGGTGCCGGGCGATCAAAGCCGGGGTCAGTTCGACCACAGAAACGCCGGCCAGAGCACCACCGGCCGGCTGGAGTCCCGGCGTAGGCGCAGGCAGCGCGGGCGGGAGAGGTTGCGGCACGACGGCTCCGCTCTGCGGCACGGGCAGACCGGCCATGCGGTTGCGCGGCGGAGTCTCGCGGATCATGACGGGCAGTTCCACGGTCTTGCCGGCGCGCAGGACCTGCACCTTGACCTCTTTGTCGACTTTGGCTGCCGCCACTTGTTTGCGCAGATCGAACAAGTCCCGGATTTCCTTGCCGTCGAACTTCCGGATCACATCCCCGGACTGCAAACCCGCCTCGGCCGCTGGCGATCCCGGAACCACCGCGCCGACCAGCGCGCCGCGGTCGTCCGGCAAACCGAGTTGGTTGGCCACGCTGGGATTGAGCTCCTCGAGCATGACGCCGAGTTGAGGGCGCAGCACGCGGCCGTGTTCGAGAATCTGATCGAGAACGCGCCGCACGGTGTTCGAGGGAATGGAGAACCCGATGCCTTGGCTGCCTCCCGATTGGGAAAAAATGAAGTTGTTGATGCCGACAATCTCGCCACGGATGTTGACCAACGGGCCGCCCGAATTGCCGGGATTGATCGCCGCATCGGTCTGGAAAAAATCATTGTAGGCCGTCTCGCTGAAAAACAGCCGTTCGCGCGCGCTGATGATGCCCTGCGTGATCGTTTCCTGCAGCCCGAAGGGATTGCCCACCGCGAAGACCAACTGCCCGACACGCACCTTGGCGGAATCGCCGAAGGACAAAGGCCGCAACCCTTTCGCCTCGATTTTCAACACGGCCAAATCGAGCGAGGCATCCGCCCCAAGCAATTTGGCCGGATAGCGCTCGCGGTCGCTCGTGGTCACCATGATTTCGTCGGCCCCTTCGATCACGTGCACGTTGGTCACGATGTGCCCTTCCTCCGAAACAATGGCGCCCGAACCCTGCGGGACCGACTCCGACTTGGCTGTGGGCGGGAGACCGAAAAATTGGCGCAGCCAGTCCTCCTGCGGATTGGTTGCGGCCGCGCGCCGCGAGGTGATGCTCACCACCGAGGGAATAACCGCTTCNGCCACGCGGGTGAACTCNTCGTCCANAGCCGCCAGACCAGGCACCGCACTGCGGCCGATGGCCGGCTTGACGTCGGGCAAAGCGTGCTCCTGCTTGGCCGCNTCGGGCGAAGCAGTGCGCTCGAACTGTCCGCTTTTCCACGCATACAGCCCGGCCAAAGCCAGCGTGATGACCAGGACAAAAAGCAGGAATTGCAGGA
>JGI24766J26685_10000191_pt1 | contig 16000 bp, 16 predicted proteins | sample SanBayMetagenome_FD_26685 | JGI IMG/M metagenome (IMG submission 26685)
GACCCCAATTATCCCCTCATTGCAGCTTTATTCAAAGCAATGAATCTGGCTAAAAAGTTTATCCATTTTACCAGCCTTGGGATTAGTCATCAATTTCTAGGCGCATTAAAAACAGTATCTCAAGGGATTCCAGTTAAAGGTATTGTTTCGCTAACCTCTCATCAAACCTATCAATTAGACGAATTATCTGAATACACCCATGAAAGCCCAAATTTAGATATTAAACCGATGTGTGAAACTATTTTTAATTGGGATAGAATTCCTCATCAAAAGCTGATTGTTGTTGATGGATTAATCGCCTTTAAAGGGAGTGCAAATCTAACTGTTACCGCATGGCGAAAAGCCGAAAAAAATTTAGAAGAAATTGAAGTGATCACCAATATGGATGAAGTGATTTATCTCCATAATCGCTATTTTTCACCCGTTTGGGCTGATTTTAGTTCCGATGGAAAAGCCATTATTATTGATCACGATAACCTTGAGGATATGGCAGCTTAAAAAACATCAATTCCTGTAGGGGTAACGCGCACATAGATGGAATCCCCGCCCGTTTTACGGCGGGGCGGATGTCAACGACAACCTAGCACCGCTTTTGGATAAGCAATTCGTTTGTGATTAACTTGTTCCCAAACTCGCACAAATATTTCGGCGATTTTTGCCATTTCTGCCCGGGTTAAACCCGAATCAATTAATTGATTATCTTGCCATCGAGCCTTTAATATTTTATTAACCATATTTAATGCTTCTTCGTGGGTGGCATCCTTAAGCGATCGCAATGCCGCCTCACAGGAATCTGCTAACATCACAATTCCCGTTTCTTTAGATTGGGGAATCGGCCCATCATAGCGAAAATCATCTTCTCGGACTTCCAATTCAGGATTTTCTTGAGCCAGTTGTTGGGCGTGATAATAAAAATAAGCAATCTGCATATTTCCTTGATGTTCAGGAATAAACGCTTGAATTGCTTTGGGTAAACGGTATTTTTTCGCCATTACTAACCCCTCACCAACGTGCTTTTTAATAATTTTGGCACTTTCCCAAGGGTCATCAATCGTATCATGTTTATTCGTTCCCCCCATTTGATTTTCAATAAATCCTAAAGGGTCGTGCATTTTTCCAATATCATGATATAAAGTTCCCGTTCTGACTAATTCCACATTACAGCCCAATTCTTGAGCGGCAGCTTCGGCTAAAGTTGCCACAAACATTGTATGTTGAAATGTTCCGGGTGCTAGGGTTGCTAATTTTTTTAATAAGGGTCGATTGGGATTTGCTAACTCAGCTAATCGAATCGGAGTAATTAAATCAAATAGATGTTCTAAATAGGGACTTAACCCCAGGGCGACAATACTCCAAGCCACTCCTTCTAATACTTGTAATCCTACAACCTTGAGCAGAACATACCAAATTGATCCGGCCGTTGCACTCGCCATTAAATTAAAAATTAAGTAAACAGCACCTTGAGCAATTCCCACCTCTAATCCTAGTAATGCTAATTCTTCTCGACTCCGAGATTGCCCTGCCAAAAGACTCCCAACTAATCCCCCACGGCACTAGCCAGTAAATGAAAACTATCAATTTCCATTCCAATTGGTAATAAAATTGAAAGTAGACCCACAACCGTTACTCCCACGGCCGAGCCATAAAAACTGCCCACCAATAATCCCACCGCAGGTAAATTAATCAGAGGTAATTTCAACAAAATAATAATCGGCGTACTCAGGGTTAGCAATAATAATAAAAGCCGATCTCGACGACGTAAACCTCGATGAAATTTCCATTCAACCAATAAAACAATTCCAACTCCGGCACTAACTAACCCCACTAACTTAATTAATCCTTTTGAATTAATTCCCCGTTCACTCAAACCAAAATAATCCAGTAAGACAAAATCCCGTTGAGTAATTTTTTGTCCCCTGTTAACAATAACTTCTCCCTGACTAATATTCACTAACACAGGTTCAATTTTTTGTGCAACTAACTCCGCTCGATGACGGGTTGCTTCGGGATCTTTAACTAAATTTGATTTTAAAACTTGATTTAATAAATTAGTTGCAAATAATTGAGTTTCTAAAGGAATCGTATATTTAACATGAACTTCAATAGCTTTTTTCAGGATTTCATCGGGTACACCAGGAGCAATCCCCTGGGCTAACATCTCTTGAGTAATTTGAGTAATTCCTGTTTGGGTTTGCAACCAAATTTGATCAGACCAGCCAAAGATAGACTCACTATAAAAGACTGTTTGATCAACAGAGGATTTCTGGGAAAAGGAATTCAATGATGCGGCATATCGCCAACGGGCTTGGGTGACATCGGACAATAATTGTGAAAATTCAACCGGGGTGGTGCGCTGACGGTAAGCCTGTAATTGTCTGAGGGTGTGTTGGCGAATTTCGACTAAGTTGGCTTCTTGCCAATCGGTAAATTTGGTCAGGTTTTTTTTATTAGGGGTTTTTGATGGGGTAGTTGAGGGAATTTGGACAATCACCTGTTCAACTTGGGCGATTAAATCTTGCCATTCTCGTTCTGGAACCCCGCGCAGGTAACTCTGAACTTCCGTCGATAAAATTCCCGTATTCACAAAAGGAAAAGGTTCGGCGATATTGCGGATAGATGCCCCCTGGGCTAATACCTTTTGAATGGTTTGCTCGATATCTTGATTGACGGCATTGTCAATCACTAAAACCGGAATCGCACCAATTTCAGCCGCTTTGCGCTTTTCATCGGTGGTTTTCAGGTCAGGAACATTGGCATCCGAGGGGGCGTTAATGGTTTCCTGGGCAATACGACCGACATCTAATTTGGGTTGGTTGTAAAATCGAACCCCGATAACGCTAGTTAAGGAAACTACACTTACCAAGAAAAAGATTGGACTCGTTAGAGAACTCAATTTTTTTTTGACTTTTCGGGGTTTAGGATTGGATAACAATGAAGGGTTGGAACCGGATAGTTTTGTGGGTGAAGGCTGTATAGGAGGCGAGGCGGAATGGGCGCGGCTACAAAGCCGTTCAATCTGTTGCGTCAGAGTAGGTCGCGTATTCATCTGCTTGGAAACTAGATCAAGGGGTTGAGCAGCCGTTTGAATTTAATTGTATAGTATTGTTTTGAGTTTTTAAGAAAAGCCAATGACCATTGGTTGTAAAGGGCGATATACCCCTGACCAAAGGGCAAACAGACCCTGAGATAACTGTAGCAGTTCTCCCTGAGTGGGGTTGGGTTTTACAGGATTATTTTCGATTTCTGGATGAGTTAAGGGCCAAATAGAGGGGTATTGAAACTCCAAACGCCATTTTACCGGAATTGCGATGTAGCCTTGATAGGCACCGGATAAAGCCCCACTAATGGCTGCTGTGATTTCAGGGTGATATCGGGTTTGTAGCGATCGCAAAACCGTTAAGGAATAGTCTTCTGGGGTGCTGAGAAAACAATAGAAGCCCAGGGCCAAGGCCGTCCAATTTTCAGGATCGAAATGATTTGGAACAGTCGCTTGAGGAGAATAACTGAGTTTTGAGGTTTGGGTCAGTTGATGAACGGCCGTTTCTAAACTGGCTTTTTGCTGTAATAGGGTTTGAACTTGTTCTAATTTAGCCGTTAAAGCGGATTCGGTCGGTAACAGCTTTAATAAATTGGGAATCAGTTGATCGAGTTCTGGATTTTGAGTTAGGATCTCGGCGATCGCGGTCGCCATGACCAAAACCCCATCCCAAATACTAGCCACCTGTTCCGGGCTATTTGATCTTAACTGTTTTAAGTAGATCAAATTATCGTGAAAAAATAGGGCCAGTGGGAAGCCAACAATAGCCGCCTCACTCCCTGAATTTAACCCCTGTGGGCATGGTATCGAGGGTTTTTGAGAAATTTCCAATTTTCGAGGTTCTTCCCTCTGGTTCGCCACTAATGCCCAGTAATCAATCGGATTAAATCCTTGATATTTGATTAAGCTTTGAGCGAGTTGGGGAATCAGTTCCCCCCAATTTAGGGAACAACCAGGAGATAGGTTTTCAGACCTGGGTTTAATTTGGCCTAACCGATAACCGAGGACTGTGCCTAGAAAGGCCCCTTGAAATTGGCTAGATAGTGAATATTGGTTCATGGAGAGGATTCTAACGGTTTTTGCCCCTGCAAATGACGAACCAAAGCCTGTAGTCCCAAGCGGTAACTTTCTGCTCCAAATCCACTAATTTGTCCAATCGCCACTGCTGCAATAAAAGAATGATGCCGGAATGGTTCTCGACGGTAAATATTGCTTAGATGTACCTCAACGGTAGGAATCCCAACTCCTGAGATCGCATCTCGCAGGGCAATACTGGTGTGAGTATAGGCTCCGGCATTAATTAGCAAGCCTTGGTGTTGCCCGAATGCGGAGTGTATTGCATCCACCAAAACCCCTTCGTGGTTAGACTGGATGATTGAGAGTTTAACAGAGAGTAACTGAGCCTCCTGTTCCAACAGTCGATTGATTCCTTCTAACGTTGTTTTCCCGTAAATTTCAGGTTCTCGCTGACCCAAGAGATTCAAATTGGGGCCATGCAATACTAAAAGACTTAGCAAAGGATTAACCTTAATCAAATGTTAAATTAACTACCTCCGACGGCGGGGCTCATCCACAGGTACAGGAATTGGCTCTGCTTCGGGTTGAGCCGCCGGGCCCAATAGGGCATCAATAAGCTCCCGCGCCCATTCTTTTAACTTTTCCAGTATTCTATCAATGTATTCCATTGAACAAAAAGCTCCTCGCTGTAAACTAGCTACGCAACTGGACTGGGGGTTAAGGTTAACCGAATGGTTAGCCCAATCACCGTATAACGCTCAAAACCAATGCTTGCTATGGGTTAGCAAGTTTTATCCTTAACGGATATCTGCTCTATATTTCCTATTCTATTATATTACTCCAATTCTGGCTTAAAATTTTATAAAAGTTTCTAAAATTTTAAGCACTTGGTAATAGGACATCCTAGAATAATCTCTTTAATTTAGGGGATTTTTACACCCCCAACCATCTCCTAGATCCATGGCATTTAGGATTAGTTGAAAATTGGTTTGATCGGGGTCGCTAATTCACAACTGCCTAACTCAAATAAACCTAGAGAGACACTGTACTAGCTCCATCTTACCAAATTTTTCAGTTATGGTTAGGTATTGAATTGAACAACACCACCCTCAGCATAACGAATCTTTACAAGTTTAGGCAATAGCTTGACAATTTCTTGTTTTCCCCAACCATTAACCTTTACCGAGAAGATGACGACGCAGAAGGTCAAGGGCCGTACTGCTGCTTACCCGCCGTATCCAGTCCCGACTCCGTTTTTCCCCAAAACGACATTCCAGACTCTCTACTGACCCCTGGGGCGTCGCTAAACCAATGTAAACCAGTCCGACGGGTTTGGTCGTAGTACCGCCTCCTGGCCCAGCAATTCCGGTAATACTTAAGCCCCAATTGGTTTGCAAGAGATTTTTGACACCGATGGCCATTTGTTCAGCGACGACCGCACTAACAGCCCCGTATTCCTCTAAATCATCGAGGTTGACATTGAGCAGAGAAGCCTTCACCCGATTATTATAGGCAATTACACCGCCGAGAAAATATTCAGAACTGCCGGGAATTTGGGTCAAGATGTGTCCTAAACCTCCTCCAGTGCAGGATTCAGCCACACTCAAGGTAGCTTGATGTTGTTGCAATAATTCCCCCACCACTGAAGCCAAAGTTTGATCATTGGCCCCATAACAATCGAGTCCAGCAATTTCTCGCAGTTGGGTTTCAATGGGGGTAATTAATTGTTGGGCAATTTCTGGAGAGTCGGCCCGGGCAGAAATTCTTAATTTCACTTCTCCATGATTAGCATAGGGAGCAACGGTGGGATTTTTTAGATATAGGAAATCAGCAACTTTTTCGGCTAAAGTGGATTCGGCTATGCCCCAAAATTTTAGGGTACAACTTTGAATAATTCCTTGACACCAATTGTTATTTTTTAGATAGGGAATTGCCACATCTGACCACATTTGATAAAGTTCTGCGGGAACCCCTGGAAAGGTTAAAATTGTTAATCCATCTCCCCTGGGTTTCCAGATAATTCCCGGTGCAGTTCCGGTTAAGTTTGCAAGGATTTCTGCCCCTTGAGGAATTAAGGCTTGTTTACGATTACTCGCCGACATCACCCGTCCCCGTTGATTAAATTTTTGAGTGATATCTTCAATAATTTCCGGTCTTTCTATCAGGGGAAATCCAAAAAAATCAGCGATGGTTTCAACGGTTAAATCATCGGGAGTCGGCCCCAAACCCCCGGTAAAAATCAATAATTGAGAGCGTTCAGATGCGATCGCAATTACTTTTTTTAGGCGTTCTCGATTATCTCCAACTACACTTTGATAATAATGGGGAATGCCTAATTGAGCTAATTGTTGTCCCAAAAACTGAGCATTGCTATTGAGAATATCACCCAAAAGCAGTTCCGTACCGACACAAATAATTTCAGCAACCATAAGCTCAAGATAAGATAGATTTTGACATCCGCCCCGCAGTAAACGGGCAGGGATTCCATCTATTTTAGCAGGTTAACCCTTCGACCGTTCGACTGGCTCACGGCTCAGGAGATAGCTGCTGAAATTCTGGTGGGATAATATAATTTTTNAAGAAAAATTACCTCCAGAATGAATAGTTAACGTAATAATTTTATGCTCAATTAAATGGGTTTGATTCAGAGGTTTTTCGGTTCCTGAGTTCACGGGATAAGCTGGAAAACAAGCCCCACTGATACTTAAACGTAAACAATGGTTTTGAGGAATTTTAATACAAGTAGGCTGCAATTTAATTTGATAAGAATTTATATTTTTATCTTGACTAAAATCATTATTTGTGTTAAGATTAATGGTAGTAATTCGTTGATAACCTTGACTAAAATTATAAACACTGCCATCGGGTTTAACTTCTGATAAAACCGCAGATAAATCAAACGTTGGCTGGTCTGCTGTACAATAAATTTCTACCGCTAAATCCCCGGCTAAATGTAAATCTTGACTCAAGGGTTCCGAGGTATAAGTAACAATATCACTGCGACAATCTAAGCTAGAACGGTCAAAAGAACCCGTGGGATACATGGCATGACCTCCCAGGGCGGGAACCGGACGCCAAGGGTCATGAACAAAGATATCTTCTTGAGAATTTTCAGGACAATTTGGCGTTAAAATTCCGGCATCTTCTCGTAAATTTGCTAGTCCATTTGTGGATAAATAATAAATCTGGGAAGGTGATGACGGCCATTGTTGAAATTGTCGCCATTCTTGACTTCCCATCTCAAATAAACAAACCTGATTTTGATTAAAAATTGGGTTTTCTTTTGCTTTTAAAAAAGTATCAAACCATTGAATTTGCAGGTTATCAATAAAGCTGGATGCGGTTAACCCATAATTCACAGACCCGACCTTTCTCCCCCAGGGAAGATGCGCCCAGGGGCCAACAATTAAATATTGGGGGGAGGAGCTACGCTTGACCATTTCTTGATAAAAATTAATTGTTCCTCTTAAATAGGTATCAAACCATCCCCCAATATGCAGCATCGGTAAGTCTAAATTATCTAATTTTGGCGATAGATTTTGCCAATATTCATCGGGTTGATTATGGGCTAACCATTGGTGATAAAATGAATTTGAATCATGGATTTTTAACGCTTCTGGACTAGCAGGAATGGGATCAAAAAAGGGTAAATTTCGAGAGGCTTGATACAGAGAATTATAGGCGGTTTTATCCCCTTTTAATCGGGCTGTTTCGGCGGCAATTTGAATCGCCCATCCTAAGTTAGCATATAAACAAAAAGNCCCTCCTTCATAGGCCCAATCTCTATATAAATCATAACTCATCATCGCCGGACAGATAGTTTTTAATGCTTTCGGGCGGCTAGAAGCGGCATAAACTTGAGTTAATCCTTGATAGGAAAATCCATACATTCCCACCTGACCGTTACTATGGGGAAGATTTGCGACCCAATTAATAGTATCTAAGCCGTCCTCTATTTCATTAGTAAAAAGTTGGAATTTACCTTCCGAGGTTCCCCGTCCTCTCACATCTTGAATTACTACAATATAGCCCTGTTGAGCATACCATTTTGGATGGGCATAAACAACGGTAGATGCGATCGCTCTCCCATAGGGTTGTCGCATTAATAAAACGGGTAATTTTTCCTCTATATCAGGTCGATAAATGTCCGCATCCAGTCTAATTCCATCCCTGGTAATTAGAGAAGTTGTTTCTTTAATAATCATTTTTTTAAGTTATAGTAGGGAACAGGGAGGAGGATGTGTAATTAATTTTGTTTAGGTACTTAGCAATATTTTTAACTCCTAATCTCTACTTAGAGTCCAAANTTGGGGTTTATGGTTCACAAAAATAGAGGGTATTTAGGTGCTAATTAATTCTGAAGGTAAGACTTGATTGAGTTTTCCGCTTCGATATCCCTCCAGGTCTAAAGTAACATAAATAAACCCAAATTCTTGGAAGGTTTTCACTAATTTAGGCAGTTCAATAATTAATACAAAGTCTTTAATTTCTTCTGGAGATAATTCGATGCGGGCCGTATCTCCTTCTGAACGAACTCGTAGATTTTTCCAGCCTAATTTTTTTAAATACACTTCGGCTCTACCAACCCGTTGTAATTTAGAAATTGTGATTTCTTCTCCATAGGGAAATCTGGAACTTAAACAGGGTTGAGCGGGTTTATCCCAAGCTTTTAAACCGAGATATTTAGAAATTTCTCGGACTTCAGTTTTGCTAATCCCTAATTCCGCTAAAGGTGAACGGACTCCCCGTTCTTTTGCTGCTTTAATTCCTGGGCGATAGTCGAGTAAATCATCACTATTCACTCCATCAATAATATAGGGATAACCCCAGCTTTGAGCCAGGGGTTTTAGAGTATCATGGAGTTCACTTTTGCAAAAATAGCAGCGATTAACTGGGTTTGATGTATAATTAGAATTAGCCATTTCTTGGGTTTGAATTTCTTGGTGTTGAATCCCAATTTCGGCGGCTTGAATTCGAGCATCTTCTAAGTCTTCGGGTAATAGGGAGGGAGAAACGGCGGTTACAGCTAAAGATTGATCTCCTAATACATCATAGGCAATTTTAGCGACTAGGGTACTATCTATTCCTCCAGAATAAGCGATTAACGCCCGTTCCATTTCTTGAAATAGGGCTTGGAGTTGTTGTAATTTTTCTGTGATGATCATAGTTGAGATGAAACCTATTTTTATAATTTAACTAAAATTCTCTCTGCCAAAAAACTGCAATGGACAGGGATAATATAAGAACCATATAAATGATAGCATAAATTCCATTAGTTATTAACACTGAAGATGGGGGTAAGTAACCATAAACAGCCTCATTTTTCAAATCCAATCTTGCTAAATCGGGTAAGATCATATAGGTGACTTTCATCATTTGTTCTAAGGTGGGGTTTTCGCTAATTTTTCCTAATGCGAGTAAGTCACGACTGAGACTTCCCATCGCATAAACACCTAGGGTTAATAAACTCGCGAGGAGGGAACTGGTAAATACTCCTAATAAAATACCGACCGCCGCCACTAAAGATAATTGTAGCCACATAAATATAAAAGCAATACTTAGGGAGGTGAAGGGGTAGGGAATTTTATTGAAACTGAGAATGCCAAAAAATAGCAGGGTCATCACCAAGATTAAAACTGCAATAAAAGCCGAGATACCAAAATGTTTTCCGATAATTAATTCCGCCGGACTGACGGGTTTAGAAACCAGGAGATAAACGGTTTTTTTATCAATTTCTTTGTTAATCAGATTAGCACTCACAAAAACTGTAATCAGTAAGCCCAATAAACTAATCATGGCGATACCAAAATCTAGGGTTATTTTGTTTTCTAACCCGGCGGAAACTTCAGGAAGTAAACGAATAGAACCCATCAAAAACACAGCAAAAATGCCAATAATATAGAGAATGCGGTCACGAACGACTTCTAAGAAAACGTTACTGGCAATAGTAAAAATTCGGCTGAAATTCATCTTGATTTCCAGATTATTATTGTGATCAGGTTTGACATAAAATAAGCAATATCCTTATTCCTGTTTCATTCCCAGAAATAAATAGGATTGAAACTCTGGGTTGATTTTAGCAGAATCCGGCTGCAAAGTCTCTGGTGTAGGAAGAATATCTGGAACTTTTCTTACCCAATTTTCCACGCGCAAAGAAAATTCTATCCAACAGTAAATATTAATGTGAATTAGGAAAACAATAATAAACCCCATACGAACTAAAGGCGGGGGAGAATGAATTTTAAATTTATCTTTAATAAATTCCAGAATAAAGATTAAACAAGCTGCGATGATTGGCCAAGATTTTAAGGCAAAATTAGGTTGATTTATTTCTGTATTTTGATATATGATTAGACATAGTAAGAATGAAGTAATCCAAGGACTTAAAGAAATATTTCCCATTATAAATGGAGGTTTATTCGTTCGGATACTAATAGCAACAGTTAGCATTAATAAACTCAGAAATACCAAACCATTTCTAGTATATTCATTGTTAATTACAAAAAAAGATGCCATCCAAATAGCAATACCAATCAATATAAACGTTCTCCAGTCTAAGGGATGAGAGGGTTTAATTATATTTAAAAAATTAATTAGTTTTTTCATTTTATTTTAAAATTAATAATGTAAATGCTAACCCTAAAAACAGAGAATAACTGAAAGTATGTGCTAGTAATATTACTCTAAAATCCTTATATTTTTCTGACATTTGAATCTGGTCTTCTGAATTTCCTGAAAATACTTTACTAAAATTAGTAAAGTCTGTGCTTGATAAAAACCGGAGGGTTTCAAAGCCTATCCATTTAATTAATAGTAAGAAAGTAAAATTAAAAACCGTTAATAAAAAAATAACGAAGGAGGTTGTATCAAGCTGTTCTACCAATAAATAATTAATTAATTGTGTTCGAGCTTTCAATGGTAATATTGCTTCTGCATTTACAACAATCATCCATTCACAGGCACTTGCTAATAAATTGAGAGCCATGGTATATTGTACACTCAATTTTGGGGAGATATTGAAACTTTTTTTGAAAATCCAGGCTTCAATAGNAATAGACATTAAAAGCCGAATAATTCTTAATAAAATAACTCTTAATATAGTCCTGACTGGCATATATAGTAGGGAGATTAGGTAAGAGGCAAGAGACAAAAAGCAATAGGGATGAAAACCAGATTATATTTTTAAGCATACTCTGATTTTAACGGATTAGAAACCATTTGAGGATCACCAAGCCCCTAAGCTAATTTTAATCACGGGGGATTTCCCTGTTCCGTTCCCTGTGCTATCTGAATATCCATTTGAGTTTCAATTTTTTGTGCTACAATTCACCCTAAAATCAACAGTTAACTGATATATGAATCATCCCATTCCCACAAGCCCCCAAGAAATGATGGCTCTGCGACAACAACCTGTTACTGATGATTTAGTCGTAACGGCGTTGGCAGGAGTCGTAAAAATTGCGCGTTCTCGTCAACAATCTTTAGAAGATCTTAAGGCTGAGGTTTTAGCCGATGATAGTCTACTCAATCGAGAACAGCGAGTCTGGTTAAGTGAATTAGTCACCCATGCTTGGCAATCTTTACCCTAGGAAAAAATTTAGGATTTTTAGAAAAATAGAGCATAGCAAATGATTATTACCATTGAGGATGGGAGAAAAGTAGAGTTTCTGCGGCTTCTACATCCAAAGGTTGAGCGAATAGATAACCCTGAGCTAATTCGCAACCTAAAAGCCTCAGAAGGGATAATTGTTCTGGTGTCTCAATGCCCTCAGCTACAACACTCATTCCTAAATGATGGGCGAGATTGAGAATGGCTTGAACCACTTCTAAATTTTTTCCAATCAAATCTAAGTTACTAATAAAAGAGCGGTCAATTTTAATAATATCTAAAGGAAATCGGTGTAAATAACTTAAGGAAGAATATCCCGTCCCAAAGTCATCTAAACTTAACTGAATGTTGCGCTTTTTGAGTTGTTCAAATAGCTGTGATGCTAATTCAGAATTATCCATAATGGCACTTTCTGTAATTTCTAATTTTAGATTTTTGCTATCTAATTTTAAATGTTCAAGAACTTGATCAATTTGTTCAATTAAATTGGGTTGAGAGAACTGTTTAACAGATAAATTAACACTCATCGTAACATCAAAAACTTCCCCTCGTTGGGCTGATTTTTCTTGCCATTGTTTCAGTTGACGACAGGAGTTTTCTAACACCCAAAATCCCAAGGGAACAATTAAACCGGTGGCTTCAGCAATAGGAATAAAATGATCTGGTGGAACTAAGCCCCGTTGGGGATGTCTCCAACGAACTAAGGCTTCAAAACTACTAATTATTCCCGTTGATAAACAAACAATTGGTTGATAGTAAACAATAAATTCTTGACGTTCAATCGCACGTCGGAGGTCATTTTCTAACTGTAAACGAGTTAAAGCGCGGGTGTGCATCTCTCGATTGAACACCTGATAACGGGCTTTTCCTAGAGTTTTAGCCTGATACATTGCCGTATCTGCATCCCTGAGCAAATATTCTGGCTGTTCGTAATCAGAATTTCCTAAAACAATCCCAATACTGGTATTAATAAAAACTTCATGTTCATGGAGTAAAAAAGGTTTAGTTAAAGCCTGTTGAATTGTTTCCGCTAATTGGGTAGCTTCATCAACGGATTCAATCTTTTCTAACAGGACAGTGAATTCATCCCCTTCAAATCGAGCCAAGGTATAATTAGGATTAATACAATTGCTTAATCTTCTCGCCACCGCCTTTAAAAGTTGATCTCCAGCTAAATGTCCCAAAGAATCATTAACAACTTTAAAATCATCACAATCGAGAAATAATACCGCAAATTGAGAGCTAGAACAGGTGTGGGTATAAGCCAAAACTGTCATCAATTGTTCCATAAAAAACACTCGATTCGGTAAACCCGTAAGTGCGTCATGGGATGCCATGTATAATAATCGTAAATTAGCTAGTTCTAGTTCCTCAGTGCGTTCTTTAACCCGTTGTTCCAGTTCGGTATTGAATTTTTTAATTTGTAATTTTGCCTCTTGTAAATTTAATTGATTTTTGATTCTAACTAAAACTTCTCGAATTTCAAAAGGTTTAGTAATATAGTCTAAACCGCCCACTTCAAAGGCTTGAATTTTATCAAAAACTTCATTTGATGCACTTAAAAAAATTACAGGAATATCTCGGGTGCGTTCGGAAGATTTTAACTTTTTGCAAACATCATATCCACTCATTTGAGGCATCCGAATATCTAATAAAATTAAATCCGGTGGGTCAGAAATCGCCACCATAATCGCAGATGAACCATTAATAACACAGCGAACATTATACCCCTGTTCTGTTAACATCGCTGACAAAAGATATAAATTATCGGGTGTATCATCAACAATCAAAATACTGTTGAGTGAGTGATTTGGTTGAGCGTCATTCATCAGAAAAGACTATAAATACAAGAAAAGATAGGTGGTAAGTGCTGGTTGAGTTAAGGTTTAGCGCAAAATTTCTTCAATCATCTGATTAGCTTGTCTACCATAGCTCCCTCCAAATAAGTTAAAATGATTTAGGATATGGTAAAGATTATAAATCATTTTACGACGCGCATAACCAGAATTTATCGGAAAAATCGTCTGATAACCTTGATAAAAACGGGGAGGAAACCCGCCAAATAATTCCGTCATAGCTAAATCAACTTCTCGATCTCCAAAATAAATAGCCGGATCAAAAATTACTGGTTCTCCTGCTGAAGAAATCGCCGCATTTCCTCCCCATAAATCTCCATGAACTAAGGAAGGTTTAGGAGTATAATTAGCTAATAACTCTGGGATTTTTTTTAGTAATTTTTCTTCCTGTTCAAAATAGCCTCCTCGCCGTTTAGCTAGTTTCAATTGATAGCCAATTCTATGTTCTTGCCAAAATTCTACCCAATTATTTGTCCAGGTATTGATTTGAGGTGTAGAACCAATTGTATTATTAATTTCCCAGCCAAAGTTTTCAAACCCAGGATAATTTTGTTCTGGTGTCCAGTCATGGAGTAAAGCTAAGTTTTTTCCCATTTCTTCCCAGGCTGAAGGATCATTTTTTCCATCTAAATTCAGCCATTCTAAGACTAAATAAGCGGAATTTCCCAACCCTCCCCAACAAATGACTTGAGGAACTCGAATAGTCTGGGTTTTCCCAATTTGTTGAACCCCTAAAGCCTCAGCTTCAAACATTCCCACTTGACTAATTTTATTCAGTTTAATAAAATAGTGACGGGAACCTTGGCTAATTTGATATCCTTGATTGATACATCCTCCACCGACGCCATGGCGATCGCAAATTTGAAACGGTTCTCCCGTAGCCTGTGTAATTTCTTGAGCAATTTCATCCCACATCATATCTGAGTTTTTTATTCTTCTAACTGATTATATCAAATTTTAAAAACTCAACTATAATTATTATATTTCAGCAAAAATCCCGATAAAAACGCTAAAATTAAGATATAGCAATCCTAAATAATTCAATTATGCACATTTTTGGACTGGGTAAAAAACTCAAAATGCCTTCAGCCTCCGACGCCCTACCCGGACGGAAACAAGCCATGTCCGTACCCGACAAACATTATGTCAATGGTAATCCCCTCAAACCTCCCTTTCCCCCAGGATTAGAAATGGCGGTATTTGGGATGGGTTGTTTTTGGGGTGCAGAACGCCGATTTTGGCAGCAGGAAGGGGTGTTTAGCACCTCCGTGGGCTACAGCGCCGGATTTACCCCTAACCCCACCTATGAAGAAGTTTGTAGCGGGCAAACGGGACATAATGAAGTCGTGTTAGTGGTTTATGATCCGAAAATTATTAGTTATGAACAATTGCTAAAAGTCTTTTGGGAAAGCCATAACCCGACCCAGGGAATGCGCCAGGGTAACGATGCTGGGACACAATACCGTTCAGGAATTTATGTTTATTCCGAGCAGCAACGGGAATTAGCAGAAGCCTCCCGGGACATATATCAAATCGCCCTGAAAAAAGGAGGTTATGAAACCATAACCACGGAAATTCTGCCAGCGCCGGAATTTTATTATGCCGAAAGTTATCATCAACAATACTTAGCTAAAAACCCCAATGGCTACTGCGGTTTAGGGGGAACAAAAATCAGTTATCAGTAATCAAGTTATCAGTTATCAGTTATCATCAAGATATCCAGAAATCTAAAATAAAAGTGTTGTAAGATCATGCCCACTGTCAAAATTGAAGCCCAAATATCAGCCTTAGATTTACTCCAAGCTGTTCAGCAATTAAATCAAGCTGAATTAGAGCAATTTATTGAGCAAATCCTACAAGTTAAAGCTCAAAGAATTGCTCCTAGTCTATCAATAAATGAGTCTGAATTATTGATCAAAATTAATCAAGATTTACCTCAAGAATTACGACATATATATCAAACTTTGATGGAGAAACGCAATCAAGAAATTTTAACAGAATCAGAGTATCAGCAACTTTTAGAATTAACTGAGCAAGTAGAAAAATATCAAGCTCAACGCTTAGAATATTTAACTAAATTAGCTCAAATGCGTAAACTCTCTCTCACCAATTTAATTACACAAATGGGGCTTCAACCAATTAATAATGACTGATAACAAACTCACCTCTCAACTTAAACAAGAAGTTAGATTAAGAGCAAAAAGTTGCTGTGAGTATTGCCATTCTCAAGAAAAATTTGCTACCCATAGTTTTTCTGTTGAGCATATTCAACCTTTAAGTAAAGGTGGCGACAGTAATCTTGATAATTTAGCCTTATCCTGTCAAGGATGTAACAACTATAAATACAACAAAACTGAAGGGAAAGATCCCATTACTCAATCAATGGTTTCTCTTTATCATCCTCGACAACAAAATTGGCAAGAACATTTGAGTTGGAATCAAGATTATACTCTAATTATTGGTTTAACTCCCATAGGAAGG
>JGI24766J26685_10000192_pt1 | contig 15984 bp, 13 predicted proteins | sample SanBayMetagenome_FD_26685 | JGI IMG/M metagenome (IMG submission 26685)
GGGTACTGATCGTCATAGTCTTCACCGTACTCGTCAAAGCCGGTAATTGTTTGCCAAGTGTAGCCTGCCGCTGTCAAAGCATTGTACTCAAACGAACCAGTCTCACAGCGGAAACGCGTCCCACCATGAATGTAAACGTAAACGTTATCCGCTTTAATCTGGCTGTTCTCAAACCCAGGACCCTCAACAACAGAACCATCGTCATAAACGATCACGCTGTTCTGTGCTGGCGGTGACAGGAAGTACATCCACAGGCGAGAAACCCCACGGCCCATAGCAACATCAGGGCCGTAGGTTCCTCTACCTAACAGTTGGACGGTAGCCACTACTTCTTCCGCTTCGGCCCTTCAGCGCCCTTACGGGCAACAGACTTCTGAGCCTTCTTGGGGCGCATCATTACAACGCTTGACTTGCTGCTACGGCTGGCCTTCGCGTAAGAACTGGTAGCGCGGTTGCCCTTAGTCTGAGCCTTCACTTGCCGCCCTCTTTCATCCCATCGTGGGTGACCTTGACCTTGCCGTCAATCATCACCGTAGACTTTTTATCGTTAGCGATACCGCATCCACAATCCATGCACATAACTACCACTTCACCTTATTGGCCCAATACGCTGCGGACATTTTGCCCTTAGCGATGTTCTTAGCGTGACGCGCCTTAAACGACGCCTGACGCTTCGTAGGCTGACGATCACCCGTCACACCCTGCTGACCAAACCGAATCGTCTTCACCCTACTTCCCTCTTTAGCCACAACAACATGCGACTTAGTGGGATGCGACGGCGTACGCTTCGGCTTGTTATACCCGCTGACACCAGCGCGAGCGAGGCGCGGATCTTTCTTACTTGCCGCCACGCTTCCTCCTCACAGCAGCGTTATCCACAAGATTAGGATACGGCCTACCAGCAGCCTTAGCCCTCCGTTTGGCGGCAGCCTTTTGAGCCGCCGTCAACGGAGTAGACTTTTTCTTGGGATTTGGTTTATCCCAAAAAGCCTTTTTAACGGCCACGCTTCATTGGCCTAACAGGCTTAGTGATACCAGGCTTCTTCGCAGATTCCTTCATCTTGCCCTTACCGGGCTTGCCCGCAAGAGGCTTGTACTGGCTAGAAATCTTTTCCTTACGCTTCTTGCCAGCACCGCCACCAGACGCCGCCGAACCCATGCGCTTTCCGTACGCCATAACTACCTCTTCTTAGTTTTCTTAGCAGCAGCAGCCTTCTTGCGCAGCACCGCCACCAGACGCCGCCGAACCCATGCGCTTTCCGTACGCCATAACTACCTCTTCTTAGTTTTCTTAGCAGCAGCAGCCTTCTTGCGAGCAACAGCAGTAGTGCGCTCATACTGAGGACCGTAAGAGCCGCTAGTTTGGCCCTTCCACTTAGGGCCGTTGCCCTTAGTGCCACCCGTGGATTGAGACTTCATCGCTTCTTCTTCTTCTTAGAAGTGGGCATAGCAAACCGATTACCAGAAGACTTTTTTGGACCCTCAGCCCCGGCGCGAGAAGCCGAACCAAAACCACGGAACATACCACTCTTGTCAACGCTGCCGTAGCTAGAAGTGCTTTTAGCCTTCCGAACCTTACTCATGCCAGTCTTAACGCGAGAAGCACCAGACGGCTTGGCGTGGCGACCAGCGCCACCACTCATGCGACCGCTGCTTCCGTAACCAGGGCCCTTAGCAGGCATTTACTTACTCCGCTTCTTTAGGTGACTACTACTTCTTCTTTCGGGGCGAAGACTTCTTCGGCCCCTCAGATGCTTTGCCACGGGTGCCCTGAACCTTGGCTGCCTTAGCCTGATTGCGAGCGTTTGCCGTAGTCCTCTGGTACATGGTGCCCTTGCCAATTTCCGACATTGACAAAGTGCGCTTGCCGCGATTGCTTCCGCCGCGACGACCTGCCTGTGCCTTCATTACTTACTCCGCTTCTTTACGCGCCGCTGCTCACTCAAAGCAATAGCGACTGCCTGCTTACGAGACTTAACCTTCGGCCCCTTCTTAGAGCCTGAGTGGAGAGTGCCACGCTTGTACTCTCCCATAACCTTCTGTGCCTTATTCATCGGCATGAGTGACTCCCCTGAGGGGGAGAGGCCCACTCAAACTAGGCCCCTCCCCCATCAGTCCGTCTTAAGCAGGCGGCGGCTGGAGACCGGGATCAGTCTCAATGCGAACAAGAGCATCCGCACGGAACACCGAGTACCCGACGAGGTGGTACCACCCGATAGAGGCGAAACGGCGCAGTTTATCCACAACCGGCGACACAACCACGCGAGGGTTAGGGCCGAAACCAGGAGCGTCGGAGTAAACCTTCGACAGCGCCTCGGCACCCATGACGTAAGCCATGCCCGTGCTGGTGAGGTGGTTGTTGACAATGATGCGGACACCCTCGTAGGTGCCGATCTCGCCCATGAAGATGCTGTTGCCAGCGGCGCCCTCGTTACGGGACACCGTGTAGCGCCAGCCCGTGTCCGTAGTGTCGGACTTGAGGTGCTGGGCCTGGTACGGCGACACGACAGCGACGTACTGGCCGCCACGGAACGGGCGGACGTTGTTCGACTGGAGCGTAGCCACAGCCTCCTGAATAAGCCAGGAGTTGAGGTAATCCGTGCTAGAGCCGATCTCCGTGATGTTCTCGGTGCTGGCATCGTCGTAGGTGACGGACGCGACATCGAGAGCCTGACGGGCCAGCGTGTCAACCGAGATACCGGCGTTGTAGCCGACACGCTCAGCGACCAGCGGGTCAATCGGGATCATGGAGGTGCCGCGCAGAAGCGCCGTGGTGGTGACAGCGGTGCCGTACTCGTCCATCGGGACGGAGAGGGCCTTGCTGGAAAGCGAAACGCTGTCAACGTCAATGTTCTCCAGAAGCGGGGTAACCTGCTCCGAAATGTCATCAACGAATGAGAAGCGGACGCTTGCGCCACGGTGGGTGAGGCGGGTGGCGCGGACCGTAGCGAACTGATCGAAGATAAGTTCGGGGCGGAGGGCCGGGTAGATCGCAAGGTCGTATGCCTTGGTGACGAACTGTGAGCCGAGCGTGATGTCAACCACGGGGGCCGGAGCGTTGTTGCTCAGGGGGCCAGCGGCGGTGACGATCTCACCGGGCGAGTAAAGCGGCGTAGTTGCCGGTCCATTCTGATTGGAGCCGGGGGTGCCGGTACCTGCGGGCATTTCGTTATCTCCTAATATTCAGCGTTAGTGGGGATGCCGTACTGTCGGGCAACGTCCAACATTGCCTCCAGACCACCCTCTTGCATTGCGGATTCCATGCGGGCAATCGCTGCCGATTCAGAAATATCCTCAGCGGTAGCGCCTGCCGATGCCGCCATAACGCGCTGCTGGATACTTGCAACAGCCTCAGCGTTAGCGTCGATAGCCTGCTCCTGGGGAGCAACCTCAGCGGCTAGGAACCCGGCTTCTGTCGCTGCCTCACGAATCGCATCGGGCTCCAACTCGCCCTCGTATCCCTTGACAAAGTAATTCATCTTGGGGTCTGTGAGGGGAATCCCGGCCTTAGCGAAAGCGAGTTCGCGCTTCATTCGGGTGTTTTCGGCCTTGAGTTTCTTGGCAGCGTTAGCGGCCCGGCGTAGTGCCTGGATGCTGTTGCTGTCGTCGGCGTCAAGATCGAAGTCGTCATCTGTGTAGTTGTCGGACATTGCCTTCCCAATCTGCTATAGCGCGAAAACCACGGGAGCATGGCTTTCGGAGCATGGTTAAATGATTGACCCTTATTACTCAGGCATAGGACGGTCAATGCCTAGCCCGGCACCTGAGCCAGTTAGCACGCCCCTTTTCAGGGGGCCAACGTTTGGCTCATTTCAAATACTACATCCTGTATTCGATTATGCAAGAGGCGGGTTAGCGTGTCGTGGATGTGCCCAAGCCGCTAACGCCACCCTGCCCGGCAGCGTAGCCGCCGCCCTCGGCAAATCTGCCGGTGCGGGAAGCGGATACCCGACCGACCTTCTGGGCAGCCTCAACGTTTCCGAACTGTGCGGCAATTAAGTCTTGTTCGGTAGCGGTTTCTCCGGCTCCTGTAGTGAAACTGCGCCCTGCGGCAGCGGACTCGAATCCAGTCTGTGCTTGCTGGGCGCTGTATCCCTGCTGAACAAGACTTTCTGCTACGCCTACGTCAATTCCAAACTGTTGGCGTGCGGCTTCTGTGCCGATCTGTGCCGCTACCATTCGCTTAGCCAGTTCGGCCTCTGTCTTACTGGTATCCAGATAGAAACTAATAAGATCGCCCGTAGTCAAATTGTAGTAATTCTTGAGCATAGAAAGAGTCTCAGGAGGCGTGGTAGCCACAGCCGCAGCAGCAGTCTCCATGCGCGACACAATATCCCTGTACGAATTACCACCGTTAATGTATGTATAGATAGACTGATTATCTACAAGCGAAGGACTGATTCCGTAGGCGGTAGCGGCTTGGCGAACCTGCTTCCGGTATTCCTGATACTGCTCTTCTGGCGATCCCATCCCCCCGCCAAAGATTCCTCGCTGAAGAAAATCAGTCATGCCAGGATAGACACGCTGGTACTCGTCATAGAAACGCTTATTTGCAGGATCAGGGTCGTTGCCGTATCGAAGGAAATTCAGTACATCTTCCTCGGTAAATCCCTTAGCCTTCAAGCCGAAGTAATACTCACCAAGACCACGAATACCAGTAGTTTGGTAAATCAGGTTTTCGGCAATAGAAAGTGAGTCTTCTGCACTCAAATCGAGAGGAGGCGTTGCCATTTATCCCACTCCAAACGCTCGTAGCAAATCTTGAGTCATAGAACTAACCTCTTCACGGCCCCTGGCAGTCTTCGTATAGCCATAACGCTTATCCGTTTTCAACGTAGCCTGCCACGCATCCAACGACATTGGGGTGTTCTCGCTACCCTTCAACGCAGAATTCCACATCGGATCAGTCAACTGCTGTTGCGCCGGAGGAATACCCAACAAGTCAAACGCCACATTCCGGTAAGGCGTCATGATTGTTTCTACATCCGTAGTGTCCAAAAGATCGGAAATAGACGGGTACAAAACCTTAGCCTGCTGCTGGAAAACACCGCGCTGACCGGCAAGCCAGTCTGCCGGATTTTCCTGACCAAGACCCTCAGTAACTTTTTGATTAATAAAGTCATCGTTAATCGGAATACCGTAAGACTTGGCAAGAGCACGCAAACCATTGTCCAACTGGAACGATTCGCCCTGTAGCGCAGGAGCCGGTGCAGCCCCGTCTGCTGCGGGCTGATTGGGCTTGTATTTACCCGCTACCCAGATACGAACGTCAGATTCTGTAATGCCGTCACGCAAAACGCTGCGCGCGTACTTCTGCAATTCGGCATCGTCAATACTGAAATCTTTGCCGAACGCGCTCTGCAAATCAGCAAGAATCTCATCCGCTTTATCGTCAATCTGCTTTTCAATGTCCTCTGACCTGGAGCCAGCAATAGCAAGATCAAATGCCGCTTGAGCGTCAGTACGTGCCTTCCCAAAAGCGGTATTGTTCTCAATGTAAGTATTGAACTTTGCTTGACTCCAGTTCCCTTCGCGTGCCTTCTTCAATGCCTCAGCAACGCCTGGATGCCGCTCAAGAAACTCAACAGTTAACTTGTCAAGCCACGGCTGAGGACTACCAAACTGCGTAACCTCCTGAGTGGTTTCAACAGTAGTCTGACCATCTTGCTCGGTAATAACTTGAGTGGTAGTGCCCTGCTTCTTCCGGTACGCCTCTTTCTCGCTATTAGTTACCTTGCCGTCACGGGGGCTAGTGTCCTGCACCGCCAACTTGTCATCATCAGCGTCAACTAATTTATCGCCGTCATAGTCATAACCCTTAGGATTAAACTCAGTAGCGGCAGACTTATCCCGATACGGCTTCTTAGACACCTGGCGCTCCTAGCGAATCAAACAACCCAGACAAGTAATCGTAGTCGCTCTTAGCCTCAAACTCGGCCCCACCGCCGATGCCCTGAGCAAACTCCTCGGCAAGCGCCTGGGCGTCTACGGTAGATGGGGTAGTGCGGCTAACAGCGCGTGTGCTATCTCCCGATGTGGTGGTCCTAGTAACGGTTTTAGTAGGCGACTTTGCCTCACGCTTATTCAGCAAGAGAAGGAACCGCTCTACCTCTTCGTCCGTAGGAGCGCGGCCAAGCGCCTCCTGCAACACGTTCACCATAAGTGACCTGGCAGCAGCAATAGAGGTCTGTGTGTACTGGATTTGCGTGTACACGTTAGTGCCGCCACCGCCGCCACCACCGCCACCGCCGTAACTAGCGGAAGCAGCCGCAGCAGCCTTGCGACCCTCAACAATCTCAACGTCAAGAATTTCCTGCCAACTAAGACCGTTCAAATTGGCGACTCCCATGAGTCCGGTCATAAGTTCAATTTCGCGGGGAGTAATAATGCCCGGCGTGTACACCTCGTCAGCATCATAAAGACCCGCTTGTACAAGTTGCCGCTGGAACTGAGCGCGCTCCTTCGGGCCCATAAAGGTTAGTTCACGATATGGGGCGTCTGGCTTGTACAGCGGCTTAGCAAACACGTTGTCCAAGGCCTTGCGGTACGCAACCTGCTCAGAATACGGGGCGTCGAGTGGTGGCGGTTCAGGAATGGGACGAATAGGAACGTCTCCTGGATTAAGCCCGAGATACTGAACGTTTTTGCCACCGGGACCTTCGGCACCAATACCGGGCTCCCCAAAGTACCCGAACTCTTCACGCAAAAACTCACGCTCAGTCAGTTCATCTTGACTCAAGCGCCTACCAGTCTTGGTATCAAAATAGACGGTTTCGCCGTTCACTTCTCTAGCAATGTAATCAGTAGGGGACTCGTAGACAATTTCTCGCGGTTCACCCCAAATATCTACCTGCATGCGCCTGTACTCGGCGGCAAGGTCGCGGTTCAGGTAGGCAGCCTGATTGCCCTTAGCGAAATCTTCCTGGCTAATAGCGCGGTCTTTTGCGCTACGAATAACATTTTCGATGTCGTAACTATCGGGAATGGACGACGAACTAAGTTCGCCTGTTTCGTCGCGCAAATACGGAAACGCCTCATAAAGTTCTTCAAGGCGCTGCTTGCGCTGCTCCAAAGTTTGCGCCACAAACGGACGAAAACGTGAATCACTTGTCGAATAAGAATCTTCGCCTACGGCAATAGCGACATCGCCTGTTTCGGTCTGCCAAGCACGCGACTGTCGAAGAGGATCAATTACCTGGCTATCAACATTCGGATTAAGATTTACTGATTCTGGTTGACCAAACCTGGCACGTTGCCAAGCGGGGCGCTGATCCTCGCCTAACGACGGCTCAAAGGAAGTAACGCGAGGATTGCCCTGCGCGTCAACAGTCGTAGAAAGACTGTCGGCACTCTTAAAAAAGGTGCCTTCCGCGCCCATAGTGCGAGCCTGCTCAAGAGCCTTAAAGCGATCATAAAAAGACTGGCCTTCAACAATGGCGGGACTAATGGGAGCGTTCTGATCCTGTTGCTGGGCCTGTGCTGCCCGTAGGGCCTCTTCTCGCTGCCTACGGAGCAGTTCTAGTCTGGCTCGCTCTTCCTCTGCCCTGCGTAGCGCAGCAGCGATTAGAGCGGCGTTAGCGGAACTAGAAGAAGTAATCCCATAAAGGTCGGCCTTAAAGCCGGGACGGTTGTAGATGGACAAACTTGCATAGGTGGAGGGGAGGTTGGCATTAACGGTGCTAGGCCGGTCTAGCCGGTCAAGATTGGGCAGGTAACGAGTCGTGTTGCTGCCGGTGTTGAAACTCTTGGACGCCATTAACGCCACTCCTTCTTAAAGTAGCCAGCCAGAAGTTTAAAATCTGGATGCTCCTGAGTAATAGTATCAATATCAGCAAGATACTTTGCGTAAACGGACGCGGCATCCTGCGAACCTAAACCAGCCTCAGGGTCACCCGTTGCTGTACGGACCCGATCCAACGCCTGCCCACGTAGAATCCATGCCCTACGGAATCCAAGAGCAGCGTCGCTGCCCTGGACCTCGGGCAATTGGGAAAACACGTTAAACCGCTCTAGTTCTGCACCATAGTCCAGAATCGTTAGCACATTTGAGCCAGACAACTTGTAGCGCTCGTCTAACTNGTCAAGAGCCTGGTCGTGCTGCTCTTCGCTAATAATGTTATTTGCGTATTTAGCGTCAAGGTGCAACTTCTGGATACGCTTCAACGAGGAAAGAACCTCGTCCTCAATATCATCAGGCGTCTTATATGTCTCGTTGTAGAAACCATTTCTATCTAGCCAGCGCACAGCCTCAGCCTGAGCAATATCGCCGCCGGGATAAAACAACTCGAACGTATCTCTCCACGCAGGAGCAAGATCAGGATTCTTGCGCGCCCAATCAAGAGCAGCCGACCTAGGCATCCTGGTAAAGCCCTTGACGTTACCCGTAAGCGCATACAAAGCACCAACACCAAAGTCAGCGACTATCTCTTGCTTTGCAAGGCTGGAGTCGTTTCCGTTGCGTGGCAAATAAGCAGCGTTAAACAAGGTGCTGAGATAACCCAAACTGTACTGCCGCGCAGTCATATCCTGGCGGTTATCAGTCGGCCCGAACTTAGCCCCGTAAGTAGGCTGCGGGGAAAAGGGCGAAATATTCTGCACAACGCCCTGAATTAGCGAAAATAGCGCGGATAGTTCGGTTTGGTCTTCTTTAAACCTCTGCCGCACCTGGGGATCATCAGCGTAATTAGCGTATCCGCCGCTAGTGGCAAGCATCGCGCCAGCATCGTTATTATTTTTACCCTTCAACCCAGGGGCAAGCATATTTCCCAAACCGCTATTAACGATTCCGCCGACACCAGGGATAACACTCATTCCAGCAGCAGTCCGCTGCAACCACGACGCAGCAGCAGAAGAAACTAGATCCTTGTCGCCAAACGGGGCAGCAATATCTCGTAGTTTAGAAATGATCTCGTTGTCAGACGGTCCAGCACTAAGAGCCCAAGGAACCAACGGCGAAGCACCAGGAAGAATACTGTCTCCACCAAACGCCAGGTTTGCAGATGACGCAGGCGCTTCATAGTCAACAGCAAACCCAGATGTATCAATTCCATTTAGCCGACCCCAAATGCCGATAGGAGCCGCGACCGTTTTACCGATAAGAGGCAAAACAAATGTTGTTTGCCCAAAATTATTGCTGTAGAAAAAGCCTCCATTTAGGTCTTGTTCCCAAGGAGCAGTACCTTCTGGGTAATCTGTGTAAAAACCCATCTCCTGGCCCAACTCGTAGATAGCCTGCGAGTCACGCTCCTGAACAGCGTTAAGAACCTTAGCCACCTTGTACGCCTGAATAGGGGCCTTAGCAGCCAACTTGCTCCACGTTTGCATGGTATTGCCATAGGCCTGACCAAAGGGAGTAAGCAGACGCAACTGATACCAGAAATTGTTGCGTCGCGCAGCGTCGTAAAAAAGACCAGATACAACCTCAGAAGCGTGCCTAGCGGCGAGTTGGTGAATCTCCTCAGCAGTTAGCAGACCGTCAGAATTTTCTTGACGCGCCTTACGCAAAGCCTCCCACGCCGGATGATTGTCACCAATCAACACCGCCTTACCGCCGACCATGCGCTTCAGGGGGCGCAGCGTTGTTTGGGCCGCATCCCACATTGTCCCTACGTCAGAACGGCGAACACCAGGAGCAAGTTCTGCAACACGGTCCCAGTACGCCATGCGGAACTCGGGACCAACAGACGAAAGCCGCTCAATCTTGTTGCTTTGAGCAAAGAACCAATCAAATGCCCCAATGCCGCGCTTTGGTTGCGCGCCAAAATCATTCCACGGAACAGTAACCTGGCTGCCCTTGTAATGATTCTTCAGCGCAGAATCCGCGTCAATCTTCTTTTGCAAAATTGAACTAAACTGAACGATCTTGTCTTTAGGATTTTGCACAGCACGCGGGTAAAACAGGTTTGTGCCGTCACGCAAATTACCGGTGCGAATGTAGTCAAGAAGGTCAGCGTCGTTGCCGGTGTAGCGAATAACCCTATTCAGCACACTATTCTCGTTAGTGAACAGGAAATCCATTGCTGCGTCTTCATCGGAAAAAATGCGCTTAAAGTCATCCGATGCGGAAAGCAATTGCTCACGAACCGACGCAAAATCGTTTGAGTACATAAACTCTTGCGCCATTGACCGCTGTGCTGCCTCGTCTAGCGGCCCATTCAACGCCCCACCGTAAGAGGCCCCACGATTGCCAGCCACAAGCCGAGCAACCTTGGATCGCTCTAGCATAATCAACTCGTTAGCAAGACCATCAGTAAAGTTAGCGTTGCCGTATTCGACGGGTCGCCAACCGGCGCGTGCCGCGTACTTGTACACGCGAGGATCGGTTAGTGAGTTTGCTTCACGAATTAGCGCAAAGAAATCATCCACGTAGTTCGCTGCGGCAATGTCCTTGTCAAGCGTCGTAAACTTTGTATCCAAAACCGTATCTGCATACATATTAAACGACTCAGCCAACTTAGACTGCTTAGGTGGCTCACCAATAACCGCTCTTACATCGTCGTCAGTAACCTTGCCGTCTTTACCCGCACGCTTCTTAAGCGCTTCCTCTGTAAGATCAAACCGCTTGTTGTAAAGTTGGACCTTGCGCGCATAGCGGGCATCGGCAATAACCATGCCGGTAAGAACAAGCGGATCACTAAATACGCTACTATGTCCGTTAAGGAACATGCGGAATTGCATTTCACCGGAATTACGGAGAATGTATGCCGCGCGGAAAGCGAGTAGCGATGTACGGAAAAAGTCATCGTACAAGCCAAAAGCAAAGTCCCAGCCTTTACCGACTGCTTCGTACCGCTGCATAGCGAGCGTAAAACGGTTAAAGGCTTTACGCCATTCATCAACTGACGGAAGATTTACAAACCCTTCCGCAATTTCTGTTTCCAACTGAATAGACGGAAAATCAAGTTTGGCGCCGTTATCAGCAACCATTCCGGCCGCTGCGGTATCTGTAGCAACATCTTCCGTTGCTTCGCCGCGCAACTTAAAACGTCCACCCATGTAAAGAGCGGTAGAGTTACGCATCTGAGTAAGAAGTTCCTTCTTGCGCGCCTCTCCCTTACGCCCTCTAAATATTTGGATAAAGTCGGCGTTCTTGCTCAACTCTTCAACAAGAGTGTCGCTAATCTTGTCGAATATTCCGGTAAGAGCGTTCCGGTTAGCCGCGATCATGCCAGCCGTACCCTCAGCCATGCTCACCTTGCCGACAAACTCAGCAATAGTTTCATCGTCAATACGACCACTCTTGCCGTAACTAATAATCGCGCTAATTACATCGTCCGAATTAGACAAGCCAACAACACGACCGGCAGGCAACTCTCGGGTCAAAGCCTTAATCGTGTTCTTAACTACAGGCGTTGTATCTCGCCAAGTCTTAAAACGATTGGGACCATCACCAGGCATAGACCTAACTGTCTTGCCTACGCTGCCCTGCGTAACGTCAACACCCAGTCGCGGAGCAAGCGCATCAATGAGCCCCTGCCTACCGCCGCCACGAATCGCATTATCAACAACGGCCTTAGCGGTATCAGCGTCCCATCTACCGTTAGTCAACATGCGGACCTGGCCCACGGTATTTGCGTAGTAATCGGTCTTGCGTGCCTCAATGAGATCATCTCCCATTTCCAGCAGTTCATTCCGCTTAGCCTCAGGAACAAAATCACTCAAGGCATCCAGGGTACGCCCACCCAAAGACGCAAACGGGCCGATACCAAACAAGAACTGGCGCATACCCTTATCGTCAAGAGTGACGCCGTTAGGTCCATAACGCAGACCAGCCTGCCAACCGATAGTTGACTTCAAGCGGCTAACAGGATCAGCCCACTCGGTATCAATACGCGCCAAGTTGTCTTCAAGCGCCAATTGCTCCTGCTGAGCCTTAAACATTCCGTCCCGGCGCAAACCCTCAAGGCGGTTCCAATTAACCGCTGCCTCCTCGCCACGCCCAGCAGCGCGCGCAGCAAAATCTGACACGTTCTGCGAACGCGGACCAACAAGAAAATTCTCGGTACCTACAAGAGCGCCTAGAGCAGCCTCACCATCTGGCACCTCTCGCGCAGCAACACCGGCTTCCTTAGCGGTATCAGAAATCTGATAGCCGACAACCTTGCTGCTATCACCAATCCACGTACGCCCAGCGATACCGCGAATGTCAGTAATGCCGTCTAGTTGCATACTTCTAGGTAGGCCACGCAAAACATCATCAAATACAACGTCCAAGCCGTACTTAGCCATTTCATCAAGCAACGCACCATAAGTAATAACTGGACTATTAAAGAAAAAGTCTTCCAGCCCTGCACGAATATCACCTGACTGCTCAATCTTGCGAGATACCTGAGCGGGAACCGTGTCAAAATCAAACAACGCGTTATCAACCGGAATCGGCTTCATGTTCGGATCGTCAATAATCTCAAAAATACGATTCTGAACACGGCTAAGAACCGGAGCAGCAACCTGCTCGGCAGCCGACGCAACCTTCAACGTGGCCCCAGTAGGAGCGTAAAACACAGCGCCCGTATCGCCATAAGCGCCAAGAACAGCGGAGTCCCGACCAGGGATTCCCTGCAACACAATACCGTTAATGTCGGTGTCAATCATGCCTTGCACATTGCCGGGAGCGTACTCGTCGGTGTAATACAAACGAGCAGCGTCTTGCTCAACCTTAGTTGGATCGATCTGACGCTGCTGCTTCCACACCCGCGCGTCAATAGGCTGGTTAGCCAACGCGTCACGAAATGCTGTTTTAGTAAACGACGGATTCGCTTGAAGTGCGGTGCTGTATGCGTATCCCAATTGCTGGAAAAGAAAATAGTCCTCGTCCTGGGCTGCTGTAGAAAAACGTGACTGTAGCCAATTATCAAACATCTCAGCGTTAAAACGACCGTCGCCGTCAAAAGCATTAGCCGTGTACTCATCCCACAAACCAACAACACGCTGCGTATCAGACTGGGCNGCAGCAAGCACAGCCGCATCCTCAATAGTCTCATCAGCNAGAAAACGGTTNTACTTACTGTTTTCCAACTGCGCCCTGCGTGCTTCACGGGCAAGACCAGCGGCCTGATTAGTGTCAGGCCTAGACCGTGCAAGAGATTCAGCGGTAACTTGACCACGCTTTGCCTCATAAACAACGTTAGCAATTTCTTCAATTTGCATCCGGCCAAGAGTCGCCTTGTTAAAAAACTCCGGCTCAGAAAGAAACTCGTCAATTTCCTTGTCGGTCGGGGGACGATCAAATGCGTCGCGTANCACCGGGTATGCNGCGCGCCGCGCCTCATCCAACGATCCAGCCTGTGCAAGATCAAACGCCTTGCCCAACTGGAAAACACTAGTCTNGTAAAGTTTTAACGCCTTAGCGCGCTCAGCGCCAACAAGAACTGGACCCGCCGCCCGTGCGCCAGTTGAAACCTTAATCAATTTAGACGGAAGACCCAGTTTGCCGCCNACAATTGTCGGATCAAGAAGAACCGACGCTGCCGCATCAACTAAACCAGAAGCAACATTGTAACCCTCCCAATCGGGGCCACCGATGTTGCTGAAAATGCCGCGCCCAAGAGTCCACGCAGTCAACTCGTCATTCGGGCCAGGAATAGCCCAAGCCTTAAATGCTGACTGCCGTTGAGCCTCACCAACCGTGCTAGTTTCGTTAATGTACCAACCCGGCTCACCGTAATAACCGTTTTCCTCAGCGTACGCTTCCGCTGTAGCAGACAGTACGTCCTTAGGCTGTGCAGCCAACTCGGGAAAAAGTTCAAGCAACTCTGCCTTGGCACGATTTACATCAAGACCAGCCTGACCCTTGGTAAACGCTTCAAATCCTTGCCCGTTACCAGCCGCAAGAAGTGTCTGCCCAAAATCTGTCTGCTCATACGGGTCTTGAAAATCCTCGCCGTAAATAGCGTCAGCAACAAAACCAAGCGGCGGGGCAACGGTGGTGGCTGCCTGGAAAAACGCCTGCCCAAAATCAGGGCCGCCTTCGGCGGTAAGTGCGCCGCCAATGCCACGCACCGCGCCCTGCGTTGCTTCAAGCGGCATACTTAGCGCGGCAAAAGCATTACGGGTAAACGTTTCAAACGGTGACCAGAACGAACCACCCTGCTCTGCTTCTGTCTGTGACGCAACCGAACCAGCGGCCTTAGGGCCACGGGCCTCATGCTCCTCATAAAACGATTTAGCATCAGCGGCAAGAACCTGCTGAATTGTGTCATTCTCAGAATCAAAGCCAGACTGAGCAAGTGCCCACAACACACCCGGCGAGTTTGTGTGACCGTAATCCAAGAGCAACTTAGAAAAGTTATCAAGGTACGCGCGCTTAATGGGATCAGACCAATTCTCTACAAGAGCGTTAATCTGATTGATCTCGTTGCTGCCGTTGCTCATAGCCGCAAATGTCGGGCCGTTGTAGTAGTAGCCGTTGCGCCCGAAGTAATTAGGGCCGCTCTTGATCGGCATACGTGACGTATAGACGTTGTTGTCTAGCCGCGCAGCAGCAGAAGTAACCGACCTGCCGTACTGCGAACTACTAGAAGACCCGTAAGTGCTTTCCGGGCCTACCGGAATATTTCCATACACATTGTCGTACTGCTCAGGCGGAACGTAGCCCCACGGATCAGGATTAACAGTCATTACCGGCCTTCGTAATCAAGTCGGTTAAGAACACGCACAAGATCGGGATTAGGTGCAATCAACATCATTGCTTGAATAGCCTGACGAACAGGATCAGTCGGATTAGGCGGCAACGGTCCAACAACCTCAGAGCCACCACCAAGCCCAACATCCAATCCAGTAGTTACCGGATCGTTATTGTCGCTGGGATCAAAAATGTTTGGAACTTGGTCAGCACCAATAGCAGGACCCATAAATGACTTCTGCGCCGCTGGAGGCGTCATACCACCAGTAGCCGGATTCCCACCCGCAGCATAATCCTGACCCAAATCAGTACGATTCGAGTAACCCTTACCCTGCGTACCCTTACGCTCACCACCACGCGGCATTACACAGCACCCCTCTCAACTCCACGCATCGGAGCAACAGTCATAGCCGGGCGACGCAACGCCCCCAGCAAAGAACCCAAATCTTCCATGCCCTGACCAGCGCCAGGAATTGGAGACTGCATCTGAGCCGCTGCCTCAGGCCCCATCATGGAGCCCATAGTGGCACCAGCAAGCGCCTGCTCCATGCCCATGCCGCCTTGCTGCTCCATCATGGCCTCTTCCTCGGCCCGACGCTGCTCCTCCGCAGCCTCCTCGGTAACCTTCTGGATAGCCTCAGCAATCTCCATGCGGTCACTCTTAACCAGGGTCATTACCTTAGCCAGCACCATCGGGGGAATCTGCCCACCCGCAGCCTGCTGCTGAATAGACGCCACAAGCGCCTGCTCTAAGCCCTCGGCAATGATTCGGTCATGCTCAACCTCAGGGTTGTCAATGAACGGGTCAAGCGACGCAGCGGTTTCCTTGGACATAATGCCAAGGCCGATGCGCTGCCCCAAACCGATAAGAAGGCTGTTTACGTCAGTTCCGGCAGCCGGATAAGAAACAACATGCTCGTTATCAGGGAACACCTGATTTGGCGTGTACGTCACAGCCTTAGTCGCGTTACCCGTACCCACATAAATAGTCGTAGTCTTGCTACCGGAGAACTTCTTCGCCAGGTCGATAGCGATCTCGTCCTCTTCCTCAAGAGCAAACGCGAAAGTTTCCTGCGCCTCAGCCACCGGGAAGTCAATAACCGCTGAAAGAACAGCGTCGCCACGGCGACCCGTACGAATATTGGTGGACGACTCGCCACCGAACTCTGCCGGGATACCCGCAGTCACCCGCTGGTTCCGCTCAATGCGGTCAATCGTCGGGTTAGTCAAGTAGCCGGGCTGCGGCTGCTCTGTACGAATGTCTCCACCAGCGATAACGTTGATAAGTCCGGTGCGTCCGTCGTGGGGGCCGTCGATAATGCGCCCGACCTCGCCGGGGCGAGACACAATGTAGGTGTCGGGGA
>JGI24766J26685_10000193_pt1 | contig 15951 bp, 12 predicted proteins | sample SanBayMetagenome_FD_26685 | JGI IMG/M metagenome (IMG submission 26685)
CTGCATCCAGCTTTGAACTTGGTACTTGCAAGGTTCATCATAGATCGAGGCGAGCAGGCCATGGATCGGGATCACCCAAGGGCCCGCTGCCGGAAAGAGCATCTGGACGATCGCCTCGCCGACGGGTCGTGGATTTCCGAACATCGGAGCGACATGGCAAGAGAGGGACGGACCAGCGTTGACCTCGACGACCGCTCCGCGCTGTGGGGCCAGCGGAGCGGAGATGTCTTCGGCTAGCACATCCAAGCCGGCGACATCCAATCCGACGACTTGGGCAGCCAAGACGGCTTGAGCGGCGGTTTGTGGGTGGACCTCATCGGTGCAATCGGTGGTTAAATCTCCGGTGCGGCGGATCAAGACCTCGCGGTGCGCCTCGGGGATCGATTCGACAGTGAGCCCCTGTTTGGACAGTTCGATCTTGGCCGCGGCATCGAGTTTCAAAACACCCAGCGGATCGGTGTAGGCTTCTCCTCGCCGTGGATCCTGGTTCAAGATTCCAACGAGTTGTTCGATCGACGAGCGACCGTCGCCGGTGACGGTTTCGAAGTGTCCTCGGCTGGCCGCTACCATCCGATCGCCCACGACGAGCAACCGGTGATGCTGTCCGCGCGCGAACTGTTCGACCATGACATGGCCTGTTTGGCCGTCTTCGATCGCCCAATCGTAAGCCTTCATCACCTCGTCCTGTTGGGTCAATTCGATGGAGATTCCGCGCTGGTGATTGGCGTCTTTGGGTTTGACGACGACGGGTAAGCCGACTTCCAACGCGGCAGCCCAAGCGTCTTGTGGGCTTGTGACCATACGGCCCAGTGGGACTGGCACACCGACGTTGCGCAGGAGCCGTTTGGTGAGGTCTTTGTCGCTTGCGATCGACTCGCCGATGGCGCTGGTCGCATCGGTCTCGGCGGTCCAAATCCGGCGTTGGTGCTTGCCTTCGCCCAGTTGGCACAAGGAGCCTGAGGTGAGGCGATAGGAAGGGATACCACGGGCTTTTGCCGCATCGAGGATCGCTCGGGAGCTAGGTCCTAAACGGATGTCGTCGGCATAATCAAAAAGTTCGCGAAACTTCGATGCGATAGGATACGTGTCCCCGCGTTGGCAGGCTTCGATCCACTCGTGGGCTAGACCGAAGCACTTGCAGGCCAGGAGTTCTTCTTCCATCTCCAGGGGGAGAACCCATTGGCTTTCGCAATCATCGTCCGAGGCTAAAGATTCGGCGGGTTCGAGCCAGACGACCGGTACTCCAGACATGGCCGACATCCACTGGGCGATCCTGAGCCAGACTTCCGCCCAGGTCGCTTGCGTCTGAGGTGTCGCGCGGAGTCGATCCAGGACCGATCGAGCCGAGGAGGTGCTCTCAGGATGGGTGGTGGTAAATCGCCCTGAGTCCAGAAAGTCGGCTAAGGGATCGACGACGCGAGCCAGTGGAGGTGCACTTCGGAACGCTGCTTCTGGAGGGAGGTAGAGTTCCAAGACACTGCGGCCCGACCATCGGTTGGGTCCTCGCAAAGCATTGGTTTGCCAAGGGATCATTTCAGAGATGCGGTGGAAAGCTTAGCCACTTTGTCTTCAACAGGCGATGCCGATGGCGGGAGAAGCTTCGGGTTCCAATGGGGTTTCCCATCGAATCCTTCAGGCGCCACGAGCGGTTTTGCGTTGAGAGTTTTGGTGCTTGGTTGGTAAGTAGGGAGAGCGGGGGATGTCGCTGGATTGTTTGTCGAGGAGCCCGGGAATGGGCTAGCGATGGCAGCCGGATCGTTCGAGATCGATCGGCTTGTCGGATAGGTTGCAGCGGCGTTGGCAACGGGCCGATCGATGGGCACCATCGGGAGGCGAGTCATCGGCGACATTTTCGCGACCCGTTCGTCGCGATCGGACCAGAGTCCGGCCGAGGAGGTCGTCGGAGCGGCGCTGGTNGATGGAGCACTGGGTGATGGGGCGCTGGGAGGAGCGACGCTGGGGGGTGGCCAAGTCGGTGCGCGGGCGGCTTCTGGATCGAGCGTCGCACCGCTGGGTGGAAGGACAGGGTTTGTAGTTGAGGAGCCGGGCACAGAGGACCCGGGCAGATACGTCACTGGTCCCATCGGGACGATCGACGCGGCGCCTGGGACGTTGGGGGGAGCTAGGCTTGTTGTCGGTGCGTTGGCGGTGTACGCGTTGCTAGGGCATATTCCGTTTGGACAATTCACCGCTGGGTTTGCAGTGGGGTTTGCTGTTGGAGAGCCGTAGTAGACGGCGCTGGAGAGACCGGGATTTGTGTTGGCTTGAAAAGTCGCTGAATTGGGGCTCATCGCGCTGGCCGGTACGGTGCCGTTGGAGGGCAGGTATTGGACTTGCGGGTAGGTCGGTGGAGCGACCATGGAGCCGGGCAGGGGGTTGTTGGGATTGGCAAGAGGGACAGGGTTCATCGCATAGGCGTTCGCAACACCTGTGGGGTAGTATCCGGGTTGGTTGATCGCTGGCCATTGGTTGGAAGCTTGGGCGTAGGCACCACCGACGGGGGTCGGTGCGACCATGGGAACGCGTTGGGCTTGGTACTGATACGAGGTGCAGGGTTGCAGCGAGGTGACGGTTGTGCCGTAGTTGGGATCGAACTGGGTCACGGGCCTGTAGTAGGTCACGGGCGTACGTTGCCACTGGGTATCGTAGGCTGCGGTGGGCATGGCCGAAGTGACGGTTTGTGGGAAACCGTTGGGAAGAGCGTTTCCGGTTGCCGGGGGTAGCATCCCGTAGTTGCCGTAGTAGCTTTGGGTCGAGCCGTAGGATGGTGTGATAGGGACAACGGGGATTGTCGGTCGGCCGGCGGCATAGCTGCCCGCTTGGGGGGCCGGATTGGCGCCAGCATAGGGGTTAGTAGCCGGATAGGGATTCGCGACTGGATAAGGGCTACCGACGGGGTAGGGAGCTTGTGGTTTGGAGCCCCAGCAGCATTGGGCGTGGGCACTTTCCGTGAGGGTCCACGGGCTCGAGGCTAGTGCGATGGCCGAGCCGAGGGCGAGTCTGGCGGAGTGTTTGTAGATCATGAAGGGAGTCCGTAAGGGGAGTCCAAATAGGGAGTCCGAAAAGTCTTGGGAGGTTGTCGGAACTGCTGTTAATCAGATTCCATGCTAGGTCCGGTGGTCAACATGGACTTTAGTATATTCCCGAGGGCTCGAAAAGAATTCGAAAATCTGGTTGGGTTTCTGCGGGCTGTGCCGGTTGGGCGGGTGGCAAGCGGGGGCGAAGGGGCCGCAGGGGATCTGAGGTTATGCGTGTTATGGGTTTGGGGTATCGGGGTCTTTTTTGGGTCTTGGGGATCTTTGGCGAGGAGTGTCCCCTTTTTTCGGGTCCTTGGCACTGCGGAAGGCGCTTTTGCGGCGGAGCAGGTGGTGGTAGTGTTGTGCGAATCGGTGGGCTTCGTCGCGCACGTATTGGAGCAATCGCAATGCGAAGGAATCGCGGCCCAGGCGTATGGGTTCTTTTTGGCCGGGGAGAAAGATTTCTTCGTCTTGTTTGGCCAAAGAGACCAGGACAGGGGGAGTCAGATCGCAGTCGCGAAAGGCGGCTAGAGCGGCATTGAGTTGACCTTTTCCGCCATCGATCATGAGCAGATCGGGGAAGGTTTCCTCTTGGTCGGCCATGCGACGGAATCGTCGCGCGACGACTTCGTGGATAGAGCGATAATCGTCGATGCCTTCGACTCCTTGGATTTTGTAGCGGCGGTATCCGGGTTTGAAGGGGAGTCCGTCGAGGAATTGGACCAAGGAGGCGACGGTGTCTTGGCCGGCCAGGTGTGCGATATCGATGCCTTCGATGACGCGGGGGTCGCGATCCATGCCGAGGACCTTGCGGAGCCCCCGCATACCGCGTTTTGGGTCGATGTAGAAGACTTCGGGTTGCGCGTGGGTATCGATTTCGCCGCGGCGGTTGAGATTTTCCAGGAGTTGGATTTCATCGCGAAGTTTTGCGGCGCGTTCGAAGTCGAGTTGTTTGGAAGCATCGAGCATTTCTTGGCGCATCTGTCCGAGGAGTTTTTGTCCACCTTCTTCGAGGAACGTTTGGAGGCGTCGAATGTCGCGTCGGTAGTCTTCTTTGCTGATTCGGAGGTTGCAAGGAGCCGAGCATTGCTCGATGGAGGCCAATAGGCAGGGTCGGAACCATTGCCAGCGCGGATCGTTTTCTTCGATATCCAGCGAGCAGGTTCGGAATTGGAAGACCCGTTGCATGACTTGCAATGCGCCGCGCAATTGCCCGGCGCTGGTAAAGGGCCCAAACAATTTTGCCCCTTTGATTTTGGGGGACCTTGTCACCTCGACACGGGGAAAGTCCTCGTGGGTGGTGATCATCAGGTAGGGGAAGGACTTGTCGTCTTTGAGGTCTTTGTTGTGACGCGGTTGGATGTCTTTGACGAGTCGGTTTTCGGTCAGCAGCGCGTCGACTTCGCTGTCGCACTCCATGAAGTCGATATCGGCGATCTCGCCGATCCATTCGGCGGTTCGGGCTTCTTGGGCGGCGGTCGCCTGGAAGTAGCTTCCGGCTCGGGACCTGAGGTTTTTGGCTTTGCCGATGTAGATCACCACCCCTGAGGCGTCTTTCATCAGGTAGACGCCGGGTGTCTGAGGAAAATCCCGAACTTTTTGTGCGGCCCTGCGGAAGCCGAAGTTTCCGGCTAGAGGATCGTTCGAGGGTGGCGTCGAAGATTTCTCGGTTTCTGGAATCTTGGGCTCGTTGGCTTGTTCAGGCTCTAAAGGTCCGCAATCGCTTGATTTTCCGTCCGACACGCCCCCTCCTTTTTGGTGGTTTTTTGGGTTGCTTGGCCGCTGCACAAAATTTTGCCTCTTGTACAAGCCCCGGCGGGGCTTTATGGTGGATTACGTCGAGCGGGTCGATTCGAACCTGCCATTCCTTGCATGCATATCCTTTATGAGCCAAATCGGTTCGCGTGTCGAGCAAACTCTCGAAGTATTCCGTGGGATTCGCCCGGCGATTCTGCCTTCGTTGCTTCTGTGCGACTTTGCCAATCTGCAGAGAGAAGTCGAGAGGCTCGAGGAGGCCGGGGTCGAGGCGCTCCATCTGGATGTCATGGACGGTCAATTCGTACCGAACCTGACGTATGGTATGCCGATCGTCGAGTCATTGCGTCGGGTCACATCGCTCAAGATCGATGTGCACTTGATGATTCAATCGCCAGCGCGATTTGCTAAAGCCTTTGTCGATGCCGGTGCCGATTGCATCACGTTTCATATCGAGGCAGAGCCTGAGCCCTCGGAGTTGCTCGCCCAACTTCGCTCCGCAGGGGTGGCCGNCGGACTCGCTATCAATCCAANGACCCCGATGGAAGCATTGCTGCGGTTTGTCCCAGAATGCGACTTGGTGTTGGTCATGAGTGTCCAAGCGGGATTTGGGGGCCAAGCCTTCAATCCGGTCGCTTTGGAACGTCTGAAATACCTTCGTAAAACTTTTGGACCGGACCTCCTTTTGGAGGTCGATGGTGGGATCAACAGCCAAACCATCGCTTCGGTCACGTCCCATGGAGCCGACCTGCTTGTCGTAGGCTCGGCCATTTTCCGCGAAGCAGATTACTGCCAAGCGATGACGCGATTGCGATGCCAAATCAAGGCCTTTGGGGCCGGGTCCGACGCGTAGTCTTTTTGGAGTTCTAGGTGTATGAGTCAAGTGTTGGTCGTTCGTCCAGGTGCCACGGCCCTCGACGAGCAGGAACGGATGAAAGGGAGTTTAGATATCCCTTTATCCGAAGTCGGGAAACAGCAAGTCCTCTTAGCGATCGATCAGATCTCTAAATATCCTATCGCGATGATCTACTGCGGTCCTTGCGAATCGGCCAGCGACACGGCCAAGATGCTCGCAGAAAAAGCCAACTGCAGGTGGAAAATCTGCGATTGGCTCCGCAATCTCGACCACGGCCTTTGGGAGGGCAAGTGCATCGAGGAGATCAAGCGTCAGCAGCCCAAGGTGTATCGCCAGGTCCAGGAAGACCCCAGTTCGTTCCATCCCCCCGAGGGAGAAACGCTCGCCGAAGCCCTGCGCCGGGTCGCCAAACAACTTCAGAAACTCCAGAGAAAGCACGCCAAAGAGGTCATTGCGGTCGTCATCCCCGAGCCCTTGGCCACCCTGGTCGCAACGCAACTGAAATCCTCGCCATTCGACGACTTTTGGAAGTCCGAATGCGATGACGGAACNTGGGAAATGATCGACTCGGAGAAAGACTCCCTGAAACTCATGGCCTAGATTGCCCCCGAGGATCAATTGCCCTAGCGAAACACTCAGGCTAAAACTTAGACCCACGGGCCCCTGGTGAAATCCCCCTAGCAACCGTCGAGTCATGGCCATCGCTGATCCGTCCAATACCGAACCGACTTCCGGGCAAGAGCCCGCTACCCAACGAGGAATTCCCGAGGGGCTTTGGGTTCGATGCCCAGGCTGCGGGGAGTCGATCTACCGCAAGGAGCTCGAGAAGAATCTGAGCATTTGCCCCAAATGCCGCTACCACAACTACGTATCGGCCTGGGAGCGAATCGCTCAATTGCTCGACGACGGGACCTTTGAGGCCCAAGACGAGCATGTCTTGCCTTCGGACCCCCTGCGATTTTCGGACAAAAAATCGTACGCCGATCGGCTTACCTCCGAACAAGCACGCACGGGTTTGACCGACGCGGCCTTGTGCGGCACGGGCATGATCCGGGCCCGGCGGGTGGCGATCGCAGTGACCGACTCGGCGTTTATCATGGGCAGCATGGGCTCGGTCGTCGGCGAACGGCTCACAAGGCTCATCGAGCGGGCCACCGAACATCATCTCCCCTTGATCATCGTCAGCGGTTCGGGGGGCGGGGCGCGCATGCACGAAGGGATTTTGTCGCTCATGCAGATGGCCAAGGTCTCTGCGGCCCTGGCTCGCTACCATGCCTCGGGTGGCTTCTTCATCAGCGTCCTGACCAACCCGACGATGGGTGGCGTGGCCGCGAGTTTCGCAAGCCTTGGCGATTTGGTGTTTGCCGAACCCAAGGCCCTGATCGGGTTTGCCGGTCCGAGGACCATCAAGGCCACCATCCGAATCGAGCTTCCCGAAGGTTTCCAAACCAGCGAATTTTTACTCGAACACGGGTACATCGATCGTATCGTCGAACGCTTCCGTCTCAAAACCGAAATCGCAGCCGCGATCGACTACTGCGGCAAACAATAATTCACCCTCGGGTCCAACCACCCGCCCTAAGCTCTGGGAAATAGCATGATCAACGCAACCCTCGACTCTTCGAAACCCTTTGCTCCCTATCGCCAACTGGGCAACGAGGAACTTTGCGAGCGGATCGCGCAAGCGAAGAAGACCCTCGGCAAAAGCTTGCTCATCCTCGGGCACCATTACCAACAAGACGAAGTCATCAAGCATGCAGACCTGACGGGCGACTCGTACCAATTGAGCAAGCTCGCTGCTGAAAGCCCCGATTGCCGCAACATCGTTTTCTGCGGTGTGCACTTCATGGCCGAGACGGCTGACATCCTGGCCAATCGACCCGAGAAGCTCAAAGAGCGCAGCGGTCAACGCGTCGCCGTCGTGCTGCCGGACATGGCCGCCGGATGTTCTATGGCCGATATGGCCGCAATCCGTCAAGTCGAGTCGGCTTGGAGCCAACTCTCCGAAGTGATCGACACCCGAGATCTCACCCCGGTGACCTACATCAACAGCGCCGCGAGCCTCAAAGCCTTCTGCGGAAAACATGGCGGTATCGTCTGTACAAGCAGCAATGCCAAAGCGGTCCTTGATTGGTCCTTCGCTCAACGCAAACGGGTGTTCTTCTTCCCCGACCAACACCTCGGTCGAAACACGGCCCTTAAGATGGGAATTCCCAATTCCCAAATGCCCGTGTGGAACCCTCACGAAGAAGAGCACGGCGGAAACAGCCAACAAGCCATCGAGGACTCGAAAGTGATCTTGTGGAAGGGGCACTGCTCGGTCCACCAAATGTTCCAAGCTTCCCACGTCCATCAGTTCCGCGAAAAGTATCCCGGGATCCAAATCCTGGTGCACCCCGAATGCCCTCAAGAGGTCAACGACATCGCCGACATCTCAGGCTCGACGAGCAAGATCATCGAGACGGTCAAAAAAGCTCCACCCGGTTCCCAATGGGCCATCGGCACCGAACTCCACTTGGTCAATCGCCTCAAAGAACAACACCCCGAACAACAAATCCACTTTCTTTCTCCCCTGGTCTGCATGTGCGCGACGATGTATCGAATCGATCTTGCACACCTTTGTTGGAGCCTCGAGAACATCGTCCAAGGCACGGTTGTCAATCAGATCCACGTCAAAGAGGACGTCGCTAACTGGTCGCTGATCGCCTTGGAACGCATGCTCGCGGTTAAATAATTATGCTGTTCTATCATTTTGCGGTTCAATAAGTTTCCCGCTTAGTTACTGTAGATCGATTCGCTTTATACTCCCCTGGCATTTCACTTCCTAGAAGAGCATCCATGTCTAAACTTCCTTTCGTCTTGCTCTTTACCGCAATGACTGCCTTCTTTTGGGGAATCTACGGCATCGTGCTCCACAAAGGAACTTCCTTGATGGAGCTCAAAGAGAAGACCTTTCAGGGGGAATTCGGCGTTTCGCTCCGAGCGTTTGTCGGGGTAGGACTGGCCTATTTTCTTATCGCTGTTTTGGTCCCCGTCGCTTTGCTTAACCGCAAACGCGAGACTGGATTCTGGTCTGTCAGTGGAACGGTCATGTCGTTGTTTGCCGGCACCGTCGGTGCTCTAGGAGCACTCGGGGTGACCCTAGCTCTGGCGTTCAAAGCCCAAGCCATCTTTGTCATGCCGATCGTCTTCGGCGGAGCCCCGGTCGTCAACACGCTGCTGACATCCTACCTGAACAAGTCCTTTAAGCAGATCAAGCCGATGTTTCTCGTCGGTATGGCCATGGTCGCCTTTGGAATGATCGGTGTGTTCTTGAACAAACCGCAGCCCAAAGCCGTCGACGGCGAGGTCGCGTTGAATTGGCTAGCTGTTGGCCTGTCGATCGGTTTAGCCGTTCTGTGTTGGGGCTCCTATGGCCCATTCCTGCACATCGGACAATCCAAGATGGGTGGGTCGCGACTGCGACCTTTCTGCTGCGTCGGAATCGCGTATTTCCTTATCGCTGTGATCATCCCCGTGGTGCTGCTCGAATCGATGGCTATGCATCAGACCAGCGGCTACCGAATACCAGGCATGATCTGGTCAATCCTTGCCGGAACGTGCGGCGCGATGGGCGCCCTTGGGATCATCTTGGCGTTTACCTACGGCGGCAAACCGATCTTCATCATGCCGCTTGTTTTCGGTTTCGCTCCGGTGATCAACACGATCGCGAGCATCGTTGAAAAAGGAAAGTTCGACAGTCTCAATGCGATGTTCGCAGGATCTTTGCTCCTGGGAATCCTCGGCGCTGTGACCGTTCTTCTCAACGCCCCGAAATCCGCACCGCATGGTAAACCGGCTCCCGCCCCTGAGCCGGCCAGTGTTCCCTCGGTCCCGTCGCATGCTCCCGAATCCCCCGAATCCCCACTGTCTTCGTCCTGAATCCTGAGCATGCCATCGCTTTAGGTTATAATGGCGTTCTGAACATCCGCTCCCCGCATCCGAAAGCAATTTGACATGGCCAACACACGACGCGAGTTTCTCTCTGCCGTTTCCACTGCTGCTGCCCTGAGTGCTCTGCACACCCAGGCGGGTGCTTCCGTAAGTCCCGCACAGCTTGCCTCTGCAAGTTGTGCTCCCGCCATGGGGATCGCTCTGGTCGGCCTGGGCGCACAGAGCCTTCGAAACGTCGGCACCCTGCTAGCCAATCCCCTGCTTGCCAATCCTCTGCTTGCCAATCATCCCGCTTGCCGAATCTCAGCGCTGGTCTCAGGCGATGCGAGTAAAGCTCAAGCTTATGCGAAGGCATGGAGCATCGATCGGAGCCATGTCTATGACTACGACTCCTTCGATCGTATCGTCGCCGACGAAGCGATCGACATTGTTTATCTGGCAGTGCCGACCGGGATGCACTGCGAACTGGCCGTGCGGGCTGCCAAGGCTGGCAAGCACGTTTTCTGCGAATCCCCCATGGCCATCGATTCGGTCGAGTGCCGCGAGATGATCGATGCTTTCACGAGGCACTCGCGACGCTTGGCCGTTGCAAGCGCACCGCTGGCTCGGTCCTCGAAGTGCTTTGGCCCGATCGAGTCGATCGACGCGGCCCAGTCCCTTCGAATCGAACAACCCAATTCCTGGCGGCTAGACCGGGCCCTATCCGGTGGCGGGGCGGTCTTTCAAGCGGGTATCGACGTGCTTCGCACCTCTCGGCTTTGGGCCGGGTCGGATCCGGTTTGGGTCATCGCCCAAGAGAGCAAAACCGATGCTCGGCGATTCGCCGGAATCGATGAGTCGGTCACCTGGACCCTCGGATTCGATAACGGGACAATCGCCCACGGAGCCGTGAGCTTGAACTACCAAGGCCAAGGTCATTTGCGAGTCCAAGGTCAGTTGGCCAGCCTCAGTTCGGAATTCCCAAACCAGAACCAATGGTCCAGGGCCGACCAACTCCTGGCCTTCGCTGGTTCGATTCAAGGCAAGCCGGTTATTCCCGACAATCGTTTCAATCCTCTCGACGCCCACGAAGCCCTTCAGGACGTCGTTCTGGCTGAAGCGATTTTCCGTTCGATCCAAGAGCGACGCCAAGTACAATTAGGTTAGTCACACCCGACAGTGCCCATGCAACCTAACCTTGGAGACGTTTAGCCCTTGGATGCCAACCGATCATGGGACCCCGCATCCCTGGAACCTCAAACCGAAGTCCAACTCTATCCGACGATCGGATACCCCATCGAACGAGGTTCGCTCTGGCGGATACAGGTCCAAGGTAGGATCTGCTTAAACACCGTCCCGTCGCTCGCAAAACGGCTTATGCTCAAAGCCTTCATCCGAGCCCTCGAGCTCGACGAGTCGACGGCCAAGAGCGTTCTGTTCCAAGATCGTATCCACGGGTTCCTCGTCAGCCCCATGGTCCGCGAACGGATCCGAGTCTCGATCTCCAACCAACAGTACGTTCTGTCTGGAAGGTCCAAGTCCAGCGGTTTGTTTCAATGCCGACTCGATCTGCCCCGAAGCCAACTCGATTCCCATCGCGAATGCTCGATCCAATGGGACAATGGCATCCGACCGATCAGCAGCCAGGTGTTCTTGGCCGATGATACCGGTGTGAGCGTGATCACCGACATCGATGATACGATCAAACAGACCGATGTGTGCAGCCGTCGAAAGATGCTCCGGCGAACTTTCGCCGAACCCTTTACGGCCATCGACGGGATGGCCGAGATCTACCAGGAATGGGCCTCCCGAGGTGCGATGTTCCACTACGTCAGCAGCAGTCCATGGCAGATCTACGACTCGCTCAACGAGTTTCTCCGCGCCGCGGAATTCCCCGTTGGCAGCATGCACCTGAAATGGTTTCGACTCCGGGATGAGCTGATAAAAAAATGGCTGATCATCCGACGCAAAAGCAAATTCGGAGTGATCAATAACATGGTCAAGCGCATGCCCTACCGGCACTTTGTGCTCGTCGGCGACAGCGGCGAGAAGGATCCGGAGATGTACGCCAAGATCGCATCGAAGTATCCCAAACAGATCGTCCGTATCTGCATCCGTCAGATCGACGCCAACCCCATCGATGCTCCCCGTTTGCACAAGATCTACAAACGCTACGGGATGATCGCTCCGATCCAAGTCTATTCCAACGCCAAGCAACTTGGCTCCTCGCCTACCTAAAGACGCTATGCCAGTCCGTGTCCTGCCAGCACGCTCGATACCGCATCGAATCGCATTTGCCACCGCCTGCATTTGCCTGCTCTCGGTGGGGTGCGAACCGAATTCCCAACTCGAACCGCCACGTGGGCAAGCGACCGACTCGAGGAGCCTGCTCTCGGATCGATCGCTTGTCGAACGGATCGATCGGACCCTTGCCTTCAATCGCGATCGACGCGTGCTCGACGTCGATCGCAATGCAGCTTGGCAAGTCGCCCACGGAGCGGTGGCTTATGGAAACGACCTGAAACTCCAAGTCGATGGACAGAGCGTTGCAGCCCTGAAGTACCTGTTCGAGGGTGGCCAAATGCGAGGCTGGGAAATCGATGCCGGACCGGCGCTTGCAAGCACCCAACGCCCGAGTCTACAAGCCTATGTCGAGGCGGGTAGTTACGTTGGCCAAGGGCACGTCGATCAGTTTCTCGGGTATCTATCCCAAGCCTCCTTGCCATTGAACACACCGATTCGTCTTGGGGATCAAACTCTGACGATCGCCGATTGGGGGCGCACCGCCCAGCACTTGGTACCCAATAATCCTTACCGCGAATATAGCTGGACCTTGATTGCACTGACGAATCTCTTTCCCGATGAACTCACCTGGACGGCTGCCGACGGCAAAGAATGGACGCTCGAACCGCTAGCGGAGTTCGAAGCCAAACAGGATCTTGCAGAGAGCCCATGCGGTGGGATGCACCGCTTGATGGGGCTTGCCCATACGGTCCGATACTGGAAGAAAAGGGAGTTGCCATTCCGAGGCGGTTGGCTTGCAGCCAAACTGACGGTCGACCAAGCCATCGAGACGATCAGGAAGTATCAAAACTCCGACGGCAGCTTTTCGACCAACTACACCATCCGGCCCGGAACCAGCGCCGATTTGAGCACTCGCATCGGGACTACCGGCCATACGCTTGAGTTCCTCGCCTATGCTGTCGAACCCGATGAGCTTCTAGCTCCTTGGATGCAGCGATCCGTCGAACGGCTTTGCGAATGGCTCGATGCGGCCTCGGACGTCGAGCTCGAATGCGGAGGACTCTACCATGGTTTGAGCGGACTGCGCATCTACCGAGACCGCTTGCCCAAAGCCAACTCGGGAGCGAACGTAAACTCGCCGGCCAAAGAAATACCCTAGAGAAGATTCGAACCGCTTGAAGACCTTGAATGCTCGCTACGCGTTTGCCAATTCGCGAAGAACTCTNAGGTTGATCGCGTCCCATTCCTGACCGCTCTCGTCTTGCCCTTTTTCGGTCTCAAGNTACATCGGCCATTTCTTCAAGACCCGGTGCTTGAGGACCCGCTCGAAGCCCTCGCGGCCGATGGTGCCAAGTCCGATATGTTCGTGCCGATCGACGCGCGATCCGCAGCCTTTTTTGCTGTCGTTCAGATGCAAGGCGCGAATCGCTTCGAGCACGCCATGTTTCTTGGCATCTTTCTCCCAAGCTTGGAATCCGCTGAGACTCGAAAAATCATAACCTGCCGCATGCGCATGGCAGGTATCGAAACAGACCCCAACCCGCATCGACTCGCCGGTCCGCTCAAGCATCCATCCGAGTTGTTCCATGCTCCAGCCCAAACACGACCCCTGTCCAGCGGTGTTCTCGAGCAGCAACCAAGAGTTCTTAGCGCTGACTTGCTCGGCTACCTTGGCCACCCCATCGACGATCCGCTGCATCCCTGAAGCTTCATCGGAGTCGACAAAGGCTCCTGGGTGGACCACGACCCCATCGAGCCCCAATTGCTCTGCCCGCTGCCATTCGATGACCATTCCATCGATACTCTTGTTCCAGAGTTCGTCTTTGGGTGAGGCCAGGTTGATCAGATACGAGGCGTGCGACAGGGGATTGGTAACCCCGGACTCCTTGAGCGATTGGTTGAACCGATCGACCTCACTGCCGAGGATCTCCTTGGCGTTCCACTGGTTGTTGTTCTTGGTAAAGAGCTGCACGACATCCATACCGAACTGCGAGGCAGCATCGACGGCCTTGTAGTAGCCGCCAGCGATGCTCATGTGGGCACCGAGTTTAACCATCGAGGGTTCTTTCTAGAATCAATTGGAAAATCGATCGGGACGCTATTTTTCGAAGGCTAGCCGATCAGACCTCAGGAAGTGGGGAAGTCGCGTCGCCGAAACTGGACTTTTGTATTCCCATCTTTTGCATCATCGAGAGATACAAGCGGCACATCTGCCTTTCGGTGCTTTGGCGGTAGTCGAGGACCTTGCCGGTCTGGATCTTGCCGCCTCCTTTGCCAACCATCACGACCGGGAGCTGGGTCGCATCGTGACTGCCGCTCATCATGCTCGAACAGAGCATGATCATCGAGTTGTCCAGAGCCGTGCGCTCTCCCTCCTGGATCTTGCTCAATCGCCGTGCGATGTAAGCGACCTGCTCGGTGAAGAACTGATTGACTTTCAACCAGTCTTCGGTGTCGGAGTGCGAGAGCAGATGGTGGATCATGTAATCGATCCCAAGATGGGGGAATCGCAATGAGGAGTGGTCGTTGTTGAGTTTCAATGTAGTGATGCGCGTCGTGTCGGTTTGGAAGCCCAAGACTAGAATGTCGCACATCAGACGCATGTGTTCAGAGATGTCTTGGGGGATGCCGTCGGCCGGACGGTCGATGTTCGGTTTATCGAGCGTCGGCTTCCAGCCTTGGAGCTCCCCGCGCTGTCCTGCGTTGGCGATCCGTTGCTCGACGTCCCGGACCGAGTCGAGGTACTCGTCGAATTTCTGCCGGTCCGAGTTGCTGATCTGACGTCGGATATCGCCGGCGTGTTCCAAGACCGAGTCGAGCACGCTCTGGTCGCCTCGATGGTTCTCGTCCTTGAAGAGCCGATCAAAGGCCAGGGCAGGGTAAAGCTCTAGCGGGGTCGGAGTCGTGGGACTCGACCAGGAAATATGCGAGGAGTAAATCATCGAATAGTTCTTGTGAACTGATGGATTCGATTTCTCACAACCCAAGACCAAACTCGGAACCTTCGTTTGCCGTCCGACACTCTGAGCGAGCATTTGGTCGACGCTCGTGCCGGATCGGATTTCGCCCCCGGCGCTCAGCGGCGCTCCGGACAACAAGTTTCCGGTTTGGGAGCTGTGGATGTTTCCTTTGAGAGCCTCGGCATTGTAGAGACCTCGGATGAAGAGGGTCGAATCGCTGAACTCTTGGAGAGGAGCCAAAACCCGCCCAAGCTCGAGTTTGCTGGACTTGGCCCGATCCGTCGGCGGTTGATTCGTCGACGGTTGGTCCGTCGACGCTGGATCATTGGACGTCTGGCCAGCGTTTTCCTTGGCCCACCACTGGCCTGCGTGGAATCCGTTGCCAGCAAAGAGGATAGCAAGCCGGACCGGGGCCTCGGAGGATGGTTGTCCGCTCGCGGTTTCCTGGCCCCAGACGGCCATGGACTCCATCCAAGGAAGGGCCATACTCACCCCGACACCTTGGAGCCAAGCTCGCCTTGAGAGGGCTCTGGAATCTCGCCGATTCGCATCGTAGTTTGCCATGGAGTTCATTTCGGATACCTGTATTGGCTGGATGTTCGATCCGTGGGGTGTGCGTCGTTAAACCGATGTTCAGTCTATCGAGGCTCCAACGCTGAAACTATTGCTCCATCGCCGGATCCCGGAAATCTTTTCCTCGGATTTGCCGGAATGGTTTGCTCAAGACGATCTGGCAGACCGTTTCCTGGATGCTGAAGGAGTTTTCCGACTGCCTCTGGAGAATCTCTTTGAGGATCGGCTCGTCGGACAATTGGACCGATCGTCCCAGCGCGTAGCCGAGGAGTTTGCGGTTGAACTGACGGACAAAGTCCTCCTTGCGATGGGTCTCCAGGTGGGAACGTAGGTCGTCGAAGCTGCGGATTTCCTCTCCGGTCGGAAGCCGCGACGATGCATCGATCGGATTTCCTGCCGCATCGCGCACACGGTAGCGTCCGATCGCGTCGTAGTTCTCCATAGCGAATCCGTAAGGGTCGATCCGTTGATGGCATTTCGAGCAAGCTGGATCGCTGCTGTGACGTTCGGTCAGTTGGCGTTCGGTGAAGCCCTCGGGAGGCAGTTCGGCAAGCACCGGTACATTCTTGGGCGGCTTGGGTAGCTTCTCCCCAAGAACCACTTCGCACAACCAGTTTCCTCGCAAGATCGGACT
>JGI24766J26685_10000202_pt1 | contig 15678 bp, 12 predicted proteins | sample SanBayMetagenome_FD_26685 | JGI IMG/M metagenome (IMG submission 26685)
TGTCCGCCGGAAGCCACGGCCATGGGTTTGGCCCCATGATGCTCGCGGACGAGTTCGACCACGTGGTGCACCGCTTCGACCTGCGGGATCATTTCGCGGTAATAGTGCTCCTTGCGCTCGACGACTTCCTCGACGTCCAGCGAGGTTCCGCATCTCGCGTTGAGGCGCCGCACGATCTCGGCGGTGGGCACGCCGCCCCACTCGTAGAAGAGTTCCTCGGGATACGATCCGCCGAAGTCCTCCATGGCGCGGGTCCATGCGCGGAAATGAAGCGGCATGTTGTCGGCCAGTGTGCCGTCGCAATCGAAGATGAACGCGCGGAAATCGCCCGGCGGAAGCTGCAGGGCCATGGCTACGACGAGGCGGGCGGTTTGAAATCGGGATAGCGGCGCTGCAATTCGTCGCGCGCACGGTCGGCATCGGTCGTGTTGTTGGCCTGGCGGTAGGCCTGCTCGGCCAAGACGAGGGCTTCGGGGGTGAGATCTTTTTCGTCGTAAAGCAACGCCACGGCCATGAAGGCGCGGGCCGCATCGTCATAGCGATCCTGGGCGAGCAAAGCGCGGCCGTTGGCCAGGCGCGCCTCGGCATTGAGGCGTCCCTCGGGCTGGAGCTTGAGCGCTTCCTCGGCCTGCAGCTTGGCCGCTTCGTGGTCTTTGAGCCCGATGAGGGCCTGGGACATGAGCAAATGGGCGCGTGCTTTGGCCTTGGGCTCGTGGAGACGTGCGAGCAGTTTTTCCAACGTGGTGCGCGCGCCGCCGTTTTGTCCGGCCCCGATCTGCGCCTGGGCCAGGGAAAGACGCAGGTCGTCGGGCGCATCGTCCGCACCGGCGATGGCCGCGAGAAATTCCACGGCCTCGGCATGCTGTCCGTTTTCCAGCGCGGTCAACCCGAGCCAAGTGCGNACCTCGGCGGGAGCTTTGTCGGCCCCGAGCGCGGCAGCTTCACGGGCCGCATTGTCGCGGTTCTCGGTGTAATAGTGGGCGAGGAGAAGGCGCAAGGTGGCGCGCTCGCCGTATTTGGACGGATCCATCTCGCGTGCTTTTTCCAAGGCGGCAATGGCCTCGGGGTATTTTTTGGCCTCGAACGCGGTGTAACCGATCCAGAAATGAGCCTGTGCGGCGGACTTGGTTTCCGGATATTCGGCGAGGAAACGTTGGAAGGCGGCAGTCATTTCCGCGGGCCGCTCGAGGCTGCCGAGGAGCAGGGCGGACTGCAGCATGGCGTCCTCGCGCTCGCGGGCGTCGGGGAATTTGTCGACAACCACCCCGAAGTCGGCCAAGGCATCTTCGCGTTGTCCGTTTTCCAACTGCGCCATGGCGCGCTGNGCGTAGGCCGAGGCGACCATGGGNTGGCGCGGATACTGCATGATGAAACTGGTCAGCGCGGAGACCGCGAGATCGTATTTCTGCTGGTGGAGGCGGCAGTAGGCCAATTTGTAGAGNGCGTCGGGTTTGTATTTCTCCGCACCGGGNGCNGTGGACGCCTCGGCGTAGAGCGCCTCGGCATTGACATAATCGCGCTGTTCGAAGAGCANCTCGGCTTTGAGCAGTTTGGCCCGCGCGCGCTGGGCCGGGTCGGGGTTGTTGGCGAGAAAGAGGTCGATTTGTGCGCCGGCGCGACCGTCGCGCTGGGCCACGAGACTGACCAGGCGGTGGAAGCCCGCTTCTTTGGCCGCGGGCGAATTGGGAAATCCCGTGACGAGGCGGTCGTAAAGATCGAGCGCGCGGTCCTGCTCGCCGAGTTGCCGTCGGGCGTTGGCGGCGAGGAGAAGGACATCGGGTTGCGCTTCCGGCGGCAGCGTGGGAAGCAGCTTGGCCGAGCGGTCGGCCACCGCCTGGTATTTGCCTTCCTCGTAGTCGAGGCGGAGGAGTCCGGATTCGGCGGGTGCTTTCCACGCGCCGGGCTGAGGCTCGGACATGGCCTTCTCGAGGAGCGGGCGCGCGGCGGGAAAGTCGCGCATGTCGATGGCGAGGAGTCCGCCCTTCACCGCGGCGGCCACGCGCACGGGGGCGTTGGTCGCGGTGGAGGCAAGTTGGCGGTATTGGCGGAAGGCGCCCTCGTTGAGTCCGGAGCGGGCATCGGCTTCGGCCAAGTCGTACATGGCGCGTTCGCGGTAGGGATTCTCGCCCTGCTGCGCGGCGACCTCGCGGTAAACGGAGAGGGCTTCGACGCGGCGGTTGGCCGCATCGAGGGCGCGGCCTTCGAAAAATTTCGCGGCGAGACGCAGCTTGGGATCACGCACATGGTGCGCGGCGAGGCGGAAGGATTCGGCGGCCGCGTCATTGTCCTGCGCGGCGAATTGCATTTCGCCAAGGCGGTAGGCGGCCGGACCGATAAAATCGCCGCTGTTGAATTCCCGGACCAGTTCCGTGTAGGCCCCCGCGGCCTCGGACTCGCGTTTGAGCGCGCGCAGACTTTCGCCGAGACGGAAGAGCGCGGGCTGACGGTCGGCGCCTTGGGGGCGCAGTTGCAGGAACTCGCGGTATTTGTCCACCGCCAGCTGGTGCATCTTCTGCTGATAGAAAGCATTGGCCTGCTCGAGAGCGGCGGCCACCGGATCGCCCATCGCGGCGGAAGGCAAGGCACGGATCTCGCCGGCCGCGACGGCATCGGCGGTGGCAGGCGTGGCGGCGGGGACAACGGCCTCCGCGCGGGGCACAGCCGGCTCGGCACGGCGGACTTCGACCGGTTCTTCCTGGGCGAAGACGGACGAGGCGGCAACGAGCAGCGGGAGAAATTTCCTCATGACTCGGGACGGCCGGTGGCGAAGGCCACGTTCCAGATGTTGGCCGCGCGGCAGATGTCGAGCACGGCGACGATGTGACGGTAATCGGCGGCCTGGTCGCCGCGCAGGATGACGGCCTGGTCGGGATAGAGTTCGGAAATTTTGCGCAGGGTGGAGGTCAGTTCGTCGGCCGACAATTCGCGGCGGTTCATGACGATGGCACCGTCGGATTTCACGTTGATGATGACTTCACCGACGGCGCGGCGGGACTCTTTGCCTTCCTTGGCCGTGGGGACTTTGACGTCGAGCTCGGTCTCGTAGCGCGCGAAGTTCCAGGTGACCAAAAAGAAGATGAGGAGCAGAAAGACGATGTCGACCATCGGGGCGATCTGGAACGCCCCCGGCTCGGGCACGGCCTGTTTGCGGAAGTTCACGTCGGGCGCAGTGTGCGGAGAAAGCCCACGGCGGGACAACAGTTTTGCGCGCTCACAGCGCGTCGACGATGGCCTTGCCCATCTCGGCCGTGCTGACCAAGTGCGTGCCGTCGGTATGGATGTCCTTGGTGCGCAGGCCGTCCTTGATCACGCGCTGCACGGCGGTCTCGATGGCCGAAGCCGCGTCGTCGCGGCCCGCGGAGTAGCGCAGCATCATGGCGGCGGAAAGAATCTGCGCGATGGGATTGGCGATGCCCATGCCCGCGATGTCCGGCGCGGTGCCGCCGCTCGGTTCATACATGCCGAAGTAGCGGCCGTTGCCCTTGGAAATACCGAGGCTGGCGCTGGGCAGCATGCCGAGGGAACCGGCGATCATGGCCAACTCGTCGCTGAGGATGTCGCCGAAAAGATTTTCCGCGAGGATGACGTCGAAGCCCTTCGGGTTGCGGATGAGCTGCATGGCGGCGTTGTCCACGTAGAGATGGCGGAGTTTGACGTCGGGATATTCGTTGGCCACGCGGTCGACGGTCTGGCGCCAGAGGATGCCGTTTTGCAGGACATTGGCTTTGTCGATCGAAGTAACGTGGTGACGACGCTTCATCGCCGTCTGGAAGGCGACATGCGCGATGCGCTCGATCTCGCTTTCCCAATAAATCATGGTGTCGACGGCAAACCACTCGCCGCTCTCGTGCTTCATGTATTTCGGCTCGCCGAAATAAAGGCCGCCGGTCAATTCGCGGACGAAGAGCACGTCGAAGCCGCCGGCCACGATGGATTCGCGCACGGGCGAAGCGTGGGTCAGTTCCGGCAGGCAGATGGCCGGGCGGAGGTTGGCGTAGAGGGCGAAGGTCTTGCGCAAGGCGAGCAGGGCCGCACGCTCGGGTTGCTGGTTGGGAGGGAGAGACTCCCATTTCGGACCGCCCACGGATCCAAAGAGGATGGCGTCCGACTCTTTGCAGGTCTGGAGGGTTTTATCCGGCAGGGCAACGCCGTCCGCATCGATGGCCGCCCCGCCGACCCGCTCCTCGCGGAGTTCATAAGAAACGGCAAACTTGGCGGCCACAGCCTCCAAAACCCGCAGGGCTTGGACCATGACCTCCGGCCCGATCCCGTCCCCGGCCAACACCGCCACCTTGAACTTGTCTTCCTTGCTCATAAATCAGCCCTGCAGACTATCCGAGGGTCTGCGGACCGACAAGGATTGGCGGCTGGGCGAGCGGGGAAGACACACCTAAAATATTTTCGGTCAATTGTTTAGACATCACATCACCCTCACCGTGCCGCGGGATCTTTCCATTTGCGCCACTCTTTTTGCGGTTTGTCGTAGAGGGTGAAGACGGTTCCGGCCGGAGCGGGCGGGGCGGTGTCGTCGGGGGTGGCGAAGGCGATGGCACCGCCGCCGATGACGGGCAGCGGGATGGCGGTCTGGATGTTGATGTTGAGAAAGCCGATGGAGCCGCGCAGTCCCCGTTCGTCCCAGAAAACGGTGTTTTCGCGCACGAGGTTGGCGTGCTGCGGCTCGAGCCCGATGATCAGCTCGACGGCCTTGCTATCGTCGGCCAGGACTTTGTCCAGCACCGTGCCGACCTGCAGGTCGCGGTAGAGGACGGGGGCGCCTGCGTCAGTCGAAGTGGCCCGCGAAACGAGACGGAAATGCCGGCCCTTGCGGCTTTGCACGAGCATGGGATCTTCCTCGTCTTTGGGCACAAGGCCGGAGAAAGAGGTGGCGCGCCCGGAGCCGCGGCCCGGTTCGCATTCGATGACCACACCGGTGATGAGAGTCTCGAGACCGCTCACGCCTTTGAGCGAAATCTCAGGTTCCACGAGGGTGAATTTCGATCCCGGCGCGCGAAAAGAGTCGAAACCGGGATCGAGCCGCGCGGTGACGCGCACCGAGTCGCCCACCGCGGTGACATCGGTGACCATGCCGACGGGAATACCCAACCGCGTGAGCCGGGTTTGACCCGCACGCAAGCCGCGCCCGCGCGGGAAAGTGATGGTGAAAGGCTCGCCGCACGCCTTGGCCAAGGCTTCGGAAGGGAACAACACCGCGGCCGCGCCATCCTGCATCGGTTCGCCCGCCACGCCGAAATCATCGAAGGCCACCGCACCTTGGATCAGCGTGTCGAGGCCGGACACGTCCACTTTGATCCCGCCAGGACCCATGCTGACCGACGAAGCGGAGACCGACCAGAAACGCGAACTTGTTTTGAGCAGCCCGCTCTTGGCGCGATCGATGGCGATCTCGATGTAGGGTTTGCCCTCGGGCGTGAGCGCCTGCTCGCGCACGCGTCCGACTTTGACTCCATGGTAGGTGACGGGCGCGCCGCGGTCGAGAGGTTGCGTCTGCTCGGACTCGAGCCGCATACGGAACGATGTTTCGTCGGCTGTGACTGCCGAGGCCGTGTCGTCGGTCTTGGGCACGCTGCCGGCGAATTTCGTTTCCAACGAACCGCCGCGGCCCGGTTCGCATTCGATGACCACGCCGGTGATGAGCGTTTCCAGTCCGCTGATGCCCTGGAGCGAAATTTCCGGCTCGACCAGCACGAAGCGCGAACCGCCGGAGCGGAGGAAATCGAAACCCGGATTGAATTGCGCAGTGACTTCCACCTGTCCCCCGGCCACGGCAAGCCTGGCGACCATACCGACGGGGATGCCGAAGTATGTCATACGCGTATGCCCGGCACGCAAACCGCGTCCGTTGGGGAAAGTGATGACAATGGGTTCGCCGCAAGCTTTGGCCAGGGCCTCGGACTCGAGCAGCGGAACCACCGCACCCTCGGCGAGAGGTTCTCCTTCCACCCCGAAATCGTCGAANGCCACCGCACCCTGAATGAGGGTGTCGAGGCCGGACACATCCACTTTGATCCCGCCCGGTCCCATACTGACCGACGAGGCAGGCATGGTCCAGAAGCGCGAACTCGTCTTGAGCAAGCCGTGTTTGCTCTGCTCGATGGAAAGATCGATGTAGGGCTTGCCATCGGGCGAGAGCGATTGCTCGCGCACGCGTCCGACTTTGACCCCGCGGTAAGTCACGGGCGCGCCGCGGTCGAGCGGTTGGGTCTGCTCGGATTCCAAGCGGATGCGAAACGACCTCTGATCGGCCGACAAAACGGGGCCGGTATCGAGCCCGGTGAACTCGTAGCGCGGCGGACCCGTTCCCTGGCGCGCACGGATCGAATTGCCGGAGATGAGCGAGGTCAGGCCGCTCGCGCCCTGCAGGGACAATTCGGGTTGCTCGATCCAGAAGTCGGTCGATTCGACGGCCAGTCCGGTGGCGAATTTTTCCAGACGCACGGTGACGATGGCCTGGTTGAGTTCCTTGTCGAGATTGACCTTGGTCGCCGTGCCCGCGACAACGCCGCGGAAAATGAGCGGCGTCTTTCCCTCCTCCACGCCGGGCGCGTCGTTGAAGCGGATCTCGATTTCCGGACCGAGCGAATCGCGGTAGTCGAAATACATCCAGACCGCGGCGCCCAGGGCAACGAGTGGAAAGAGCCAGACGAGGGAAATGCGTCCGCGCCTGCGCACCACCTCGCCGTGGTCCTTCGGCTCGGCCTGGTCCTTGCTCACGCTTTCCCCTCCCGCCAGATCATGCGCACGTCATAATTGGCCGCGGCGAAGATCGTGCAAACCAGCACGGCTGCGAAAAAGAGGGCTCCCGGTTCGGTCTGCACGCTGGCCAGTGTGCCGAGTTGGCCGACAGCGACCAGCACGGAAAGCAGGAAAATGTCGACCATCGACCACGTGCCGACCGTTTCGAGGACACGAAAAAGCCTGGTGCGCCCCAAGCGGAAGTCCGGCTTGCCGTCCATCCAGAGCAACCAAGCCAAGCTGACCAGTTTCAAAAACGGCACACACATGCTGGCGAGAAAGACAATCACCGCAGCGGGCCAGAGGCCGACATGGTAAAGCTCCATCACGCCGCCCCACACCGTGAGCGCGGCAACCTCGCCGGTCACGGTCATGGTCATGACCGGAAGCAAGTTGGCGAACGGATAAAGGATGACACCCGCCGTGACGAGGGCGATGGCACGCTGGCGTTTGACCCGCGGATCGGACTGCGGACGGAATCGCGCGTCCGAATCCTGCCCGGCACTCTCGCGCAACTGCTCAAGGAGCAGGCAGCAGAACGAGAGGAGGACGACAAAAACGGCGCCGGTTTTCCACGTGACCGTGCCGAGGAGATCGAGACGGACCACCGCGACGAGGCAGGCCACGGCGAAAACCGGCACGAGATTCCACGGGGCAAGCCATTCGATGACGCGGTAAAGTTTGAAATCCCAGGGCCAGACTTTTCCGAGGCAACGTGCGGCAAGGACGTAGCTGCCGAGCAGGAGATAGAGCGCGGGGGCGAGGATCGCGCTGAAGAAGACGAGCGCGGCCAGCGGCGCATAGTTCTGTTCGATCAGTCCGCGCACGCCGGTGATGATGTGATTCGACTGTTCGGCACCGGCCACGTCGAAAGTCATGACCGGAAAAACATTGGCCAAGACGAGAAGGACGAGCCCGGTGATGGCCAGAGCGAGACCGTCCTGCCGGAGCGTGTGCACGCGCGCCACGCCGAGAAGTTCCCCGCAGCGCGCGCAAAAAAGTTTCTCGCCCTTGGCCAAATTCCTGTGGCGGTAAGCGGCTTCGCAGGCGTGGCAGGTGTCCCATTCACCCGGCACGGGAACCGAAGGATGGTGAGCGCTTGAGGCCGACACGCAAACAACGAAGCAGAAACCCATCCGCGGGGACAAGCCGCGACTCAGGCGATGGTGAAGGTCCGTGCCGCCACGGCAGCAGCATCGAACTCCTTGCGGCTGTGCACGCGCAGGACAGGTTCGCCTTTGGCCACGCGGTCGCCCTCCTTGCGCAGACACTCGACTCCCACGGCAAAATCGACTGAATCGCCCGCCTTGGCCCGGCCCGCTCCGAGTTGGACGCAGAAGCGGCCGACTTGCAGCGCGTCGAGCTTGACGACCGTGCCGTCTACCGGAGCGGGCACATCGGTGATCACCGGCGCACGGTGGACCTCGCGCATCTTTTCCAGTGCGGAAGCATCGCCACCTTGCGCCAGGACCATGGCGACGAACTTCCGCCACGCACTCCCGTCGCAGAGCCGTTTGCGCAAGTCATCGCGCGAGGTGGCCACCAGCTTGACGGCAAGATCCAAGGTCAGCTCAACCAAGTCCTGCGGACCGCTGCCATGGAGCACCTCGACGCATTCGGCGACCTCGAGGGCGTTGCCCACCATGCGGCCGAGCGGTTGGTCCATCGGCTTGAGCAGCGCGTGGGTCTCGACGCCCGCACTGCGCCCGACCGCGACCATGGCGTCGGCCAGCTTGAGCGCATCCGCCCGCTTTTGCATGAAAGCGCCGCGTCCGAACTTCACGTCAAGCACGAGCCGGTCGGGCGATTCGGCCAGTTTCTTCGACATGATACTGGCCACGATAAGGGGCAAAGACGCGACCGTGCCGGTCACGTCGCGCAGCGCGTAAAGTTTTTTGTCGGCCGGGCACAAGTTGTCCGTCTGGCCCGCGATGAAGCATCCGGTTTTCTCCAACTGCGCGATCATCTCCGTCCATGCGAGATGCACGCGGAAGCCCGGGATGCTTTCCAGTTTGTCCAGCGTGCCGCCGGTGAAACCGAGCCCGCGTCCGGAAATCATCGGCACCCAGACACCCTCGCAGGCCAGCAGGGGGGCGAGAATGAGCGAGGTTTTGTCCCCCACCCCGCCGGTGGAATGTTTGTCGACCTTGGGCGGCGTGCCCGCGGGCCAGGCGAAGACATCCCCCGAATCGCGCATGGCCATGGTCAGCGCCACGGTCTCCGCGTCGTCCATCCCGCGGAAAAACACCATGGTGGCCAGCGCCGCCATCTGGTAGTCCGGCACTTCACCACGCACGTATCCGCCGACCAGAGCGCGGATCTCTTCCGGCGACAGCGCGCCGCCNTCGCGTTTCTTTTCGAGCAGGGAGGGAACGTGCATGGCCGGGGAACCGGCGGCCATTTTCCCTGCAACGCGGTAGGGAGGCGAATGAAATCCGGGAGACTACGAACGCCTCACAGCGCCACCCCGTGTCACGCCGGGTGCCGTTTCTCGCCGCTCTCCAACCAGCAGCGGATTTCTTCGATCGTTTTCTCCCCGCAATTCCGCTCGCGTCGCAGCAGGGCGAAGATGTCGCGTCCGCGCGCCTCCGCGCGGGTGTTGATGCCGATGCGGGTCAGCACATTGGCGGCACGGGCGGACAGTTCGAGCATTTCCTTGCGCTGGCCGAAGTCGCCGACGTGGCGGTGGTGACGCGCCAAGGTGGCGGAAACCGCCTGCGGCGTGATGCCGAAACGACGCCCGATCTCCATGCAGGTGTAACCAAGGCCGCGCAAAGTCGCGATGTCGCGCACGCGTCCGGGCAACTTGGCGAAAATATCGTCCGCACCGGGCGGCGCANATTCCTCGCGGTCGATCAGCATGGTTTCGTCATTCATGGAAGATAAGAGGAGCAGACTCTGTGCCAGTGATTTCGTTGGGCGCCGACGCTCGAATTGCGAAGGGCGCCCTGCGGCGCCCTTCATGTTTCCCCCCGGAAACAACCGCGGAGAGGGTCCGCGGAAATGGATCGTTCCTCAGCACGGCCAGAGGATTGGTTGTCGGACTCTACGACGACGGCGGGAAAACGGACGCCGGACAAAGCCCGCCAATTTTTCCACCCAACGAAGAGGATTGCGCATGCCGCAACCAAACAGCAGCCGAACATTCACGCCAAACGCGCAATTGTGAAAGTTTGGTCACAAACTTCTGCGCCCGCGCACACTGACCGCACCGGAGAATACCGAAGCCGCGATGAAGAAGTCAGCCGGACTGAACCGGCACAAGACAATCTAGCCAGCGATCCCCAGATCGGCGAAGACCTTGTCGACGTGGCGGAAGTGGCGGTCGAGGCCGCAGGCGTCTTGCAGTTCGGCGTCCGAAAGCACGGCGCTGATTTCGGGTTCGGCGCCGAGGTTGGTCAGGAATTCCCCGTTGCCAGCCCATGTTTTCAGCGCGGCCCGCTGGACGGCTTCATAGGCTTGCTGACGCTCGAGACCCTTCTCGGTCAGTTTGAGGAGGACGGATTGGCTGGCGAAGAGGCCGCGGGATTTGTCCATGTTGGACCGCATGTTTTCGGGATAAACCTGCAAGCCGCGCACGAGCCTGGTCATGAGCGCGAGCATGTAATCGAGCAGGATGCAGCCGTCCGGCAGGATGATGCGCTCGGCGCTGCTGTGGCTGATGTCGCGTTCGTGCCAGAGGGCAACATTTTCCATCGCGGTGACAGCATAGCCGCGAATGACGCGGGCCAAACCGCTGAGGCGCTCGCCGGTGATCGGGTTGCGCTTGTGAGGCATGGCCGAACTGCCTTTCTGTCCTTTGGCGAAAAATTCCTCAACTTCGAGCACTTCCGTGCGCTGCAGGTGGCGGAACTCGGTGGCCCAGCGGTCGAGCGAGCTCGCGACCAGGGCGAGCACGGTCATGAACTCGGCGTGGCGGTCACGCTGAACGATCTGCGTGGAGAGCGTGGCGGGCTTTAGACCGAGCTTGCCGCAGACTTCTTCTTCGACGCGCGGATCAAGGTGGGCACGCGTGCCGACCGCGCCGCTCAGTTTTCCGACGGCGATGCGTTTGCGCATTTCGACAAGGCGTTCGCGCACGCGACCGAATTCGTCATACATCAGCGCCATCTTGAGACCGAAGGTGATCGGTTCGGCGTGGATACCGTGGCTGCGGCCCATCATGGGCGTGAGTTTGTGCGCGCGGGCCTGCTCGGCCACGGCGGCGCGGAGTTCGTCGACGCCCGCGATGAGGACATCGGTCGCCTCCGACATTTGCACCGCGAGCGTGGTGTCCAGGACGTCGGAGGAGGTCAGACCCTGGTGCATCCAGCGCGCCGCGGGGCCGACGGAGGCAGCGACATTTTCGAGAAAGGCGATGACGTCGTGGTTGGTGCGCTTCTCGATCTCCAGGATCTCGGGGATGGAAAATTTCGCTTTGTCGCGGATGGCTTTCGCGTCCGCCTCCGGGATGAATCCGTGGCGGGCCATCGCCTCGCAGGCCAGGGTCTCGATCTCGAGCCAGATTTCGTATTTGCGCTGGTCGGACCAGAGGGCGCGCATCTCCGGCCGGGAATAACGGTCAATCACCGACACAGATTAGCGGATCGGAGGTAGCGGACAAACCCGGAAAACAAGAAGGGCCGGAAGCCACCCGGCCCCGACCCTGCTTGCCATGAAAAAATGTTTCTGTGCGTTACGCGCAAACCCTGACCCGCTTCAGGTGACCGTGGTCGCGCAGTTGCACGCGTCCGGTCTGGAACAGGTCGACAAGGGCGGCCACGGCCTCGCGGCTGTCGTTGGTGGCGGAGCCGACGGCGGCTACCAGTTCGCCCAAGGAATGGCGCGTCCGGTTGAATTTGCGGTAGGGGTTGAAGCTCTTCGTTTTCATGAGAGCTTCGACCACCGTCCGCAACGGGCGTTCAAAAATTCAAACGCCTGTTTGGATCTTTTTTTGGCCCTCTTCTGACCCGACAGAGAGCGGACGGTCGGGCATGATGAGACCGCCCGAAACGAGCATTTTGGTGCCTTCCTCCATGGTGAGGTCGCAGTCGCGGACTTTGTCCGAGGGCACGGCGATGATCAGGCCCGTGGTCGGATTCGGAGCCGTGGGCACGAAGACGGTGGTCATTTCCCGCACCGTCCCCGCCTCGATGAAGTGCCCCGTGGCGTAACCGAAGAGGTAGCTGCCCGGCACGAGGTATTCCACGACCACCGCGCGCTTGGGCTTCGGGTTGGTGCCTACGCCCTGGATGGTGAGCAGCACCTGCTTCGCGCCCGAATAGATCGCGCCGGCCACCGGGATGCGCAGCATGAACAACTCGAANCGGTCGAGCATACGGCGCCCGATGACATGTGTCGCCATGAAGCCGAGGCCGATGAAGGCCAGAATTGTGATGAAAAATCCCGCACCGGGAAAGTAGATGCCGAAGGCCTTGAGCCACGGGTCACTCAATCCGGTGACCAGGCCGTAGCCGAAGGACAGCACCCAGTAGGTGACGACGAGCGGAATGGCGAAAAGGATGCCGGCGAGGAGTCGGTTGCCGAGTGCGCCGATGGATCGCGCGACGCGGCGATTGGAGGCTTGGTCGGCTTGTTTTTCCTCGGGCACACCCACACCCGCATCAATAGCACGGCTCGGGGGCCCGAGGCAAAGCCCGCGCCTGCGCTTAAGAATTGCCGGTCAGGCGGAGGAAGATCTCGCGGATGGCCGCACCGCCTCCGACGATGAGCACCGTGAAGTAGATCACGGTGAGAACGTTGCCGAGGTGACCGAGGACAATGAACAAGCCGTCGCGCTGAAGGAGTCCGATGGCGAAGAAAAGCAGCGCGAGCGCCGGAAGGGTATTGCTGAAAGGAATCAGACCGAAAGGCGCCATCAAGAGGATGGCGGCGGCGATGAGCGCGAGGTTGTTGATCGTGTCCATCAAGCCCGGCGAAGCGAGCCACGGCATGCGGTGAGGGCGGCTGATGCGTTCGAGGCGGTGGACCCAGACACTGCCTTTGTCGAGCGCACCATGGAGACCCGCGGAGGGTAAAACTTTTTGCGCGATGCGCTTGGGCAACCATAGGTTGACACCGAACAGCCTCGTGATGCCGATAAGCAAAATGGCGGCGCCGAATACCGTGCTCACTCCGGGAATGGAAACCGGCACGAGGAAGACGATGGTGAGGAATGCGGTGAGGATGAGCAGACCGTCTTGGCCCACGATGTCGCGGATCTCGGCTAGGGTCACTCCTTCGGGCGGGAGGCTGTCGGCGATCGTTTTGATCTTTTCGCCGAGAGATTCCTTTTTGAGGAGTTCGGCCGGAACATGCATATGCGATTCGGGCGTGTGCGGGGTGTTGCTCATCCTGTGATTTTTTTATTTGTGCTTTGCGCGCGGGGCGGAGTTCCGCCGGGCCGGGAGCCGCTTCTCCTAGCAGGCCGGCTGCCGGCGCGCAAACGCCTTCCTTGTCGCGAGATGCGCCTCTCTGTTAATAGATCAACCCTTGGCCCGCGGTAAAACAACAGAAGAAGGAGGCAGCAAGGCGTGGAGTGAAGTGCTCGGGCTCGTCCTGCTCGGCACCGGCACGCTGCTCTTTCTCGCCCTCGTTTCCTACAACCCCGAGGACGTGCCCTCGTGGGTTCCTTTCATTAGCAAGCAGGCGGGCAGCGCCGGACCGACGGAGAACTTCATCGGTCCCGTCGGAGCCATCGTGGCCGGTATCGCTTACTTCCTACTGGGGGCCGCGTCCTACCTGTTGGCCGTTGTCCTTATCGGATTCGGCGGGGCCAAGTTCCTTTCCCACGGCCTGCGCCTTGATCGCAAGCGCTGGGCATGGATCGCCGCCTTCATCGTCACCGGCGCCTGTCTGGCCGGCATCCAGCCGTGGTTCCTCCGTTCGTGGAAGGAACACTTCAATATCCTCGGCCCGGGCGGGTGGATCGGTTCTGCCCTCGGCCAAACCGTGCTGGCCGGACTCCTCGGCATCGTCGGCGCAACCATCCTTCTCTCCATCTTCTACCTGGCCAGCCTGATCTTCATGACCGGAATGCATCCGGTGAAATTCTTCAAGACCCTTGCGGTTGCCATCCCCGCGTGGTTGCGCGAACGGCGCGAAGCCAAACTCGAACGCATCCGCCTCGAGCAGGAAGCCGCGGTCGAGGAAGCCTTGGCCAACACACCCCGCTCCCGCCGCGCCAATGGTTCATCCACCCGGCCGCGCAAAAAAGCGCCCGTCGTTGGGGACGCCGAAGAAGAAGAGGAAGAGACCGAAGAGGAATCCGTTCCCGAGCCCCCGCTGCCCGAACCCAAGATCATCGACACCGGCGCGGCCCCGGTGAAAAAGCCGCCCGCGCCGCAGCCGCCCAAAAAAAAGGAAACCGGCCCACTCGGCGCGGTGCCCGACATCCACATCGAAAACTACCAGATGCCGCCGCTCGACCTGCTCGATTCGCCGGACGCCGGAGGACGCCAGAGCGCGGACCCTGCGGAGTTGCTCGCGGTGCAAAGCAGCATCCTCGACACGCTCAAGCAATTCGGCCTCGAGGCGAGCGCGGGCGACATCACCCGCGGCCCGACGGTCACACGTTTCGAGGTCTACCCCGCCCGCGGCGTGCGCGTCGACCGCATCGTCAGCCTGGAAAAGGATATCGCCCGCGCCACCCGCGCGGAGAAGATCAATATCCTCGCGCCCATCCCCGGCAAGGACACCGTGGGCATCGAAATCGCCAACAGCAAAAAAATCAAAGTCGTCTTCCGCGAACTGCTCGAAAGCGACGAGTGGGTCAACAGCAAGGCCAAGATCCCGCTGGCCCTCGGCAAGGACGTCTACGGCCGCACGATCATCGCCGACCTCGCGCAAATGCCGCACCTCCTCATCGCCGGCACGACGGGCAGCGGCAAAAGCGTGTGCGTCAACGCGATCATCGCCAGCATGCTCTACAAGTTTTCCCCCGAGGAACTCCGCTTCATCATGATCGATCCGAAGGTGGTCGAGATGCAGCATTACGGGAAGCTGCCCCACCTCGCGGCCAACGTGGTTACCGAGCCGAAAAAAGTCCTGCTCGCCCTGCGCTATGTCATTGATGAAATGGAGCGCCGTTACCGCATCTTCGCCAAATGCGGACTGCGCAACATCCACGGATTCAACACGCGCTCAGCCGAGAAGAAAGCCGCCGACGCCCCGCCACCCCAGCCCGAGGAGAGCGAGATCGAGGGCGAGGAGGAGGGTATCGAGGACGCCGTGCTCGCGGCGGTGAAACCGAAGAAAGGCGAGGAACTCGTCATTCCCGACCGCCTTCCCTACATCGTGGTCATCATCGACGAGTTGGCCGACCTCATGCAGACCGCACCGGCCGACGTGGAAAGTGCCATCGCCCGCATCACGCAAATGGCCCGCGCCGCCGGCATCCACATGATCGTGGCCACGCAAACCCCGCGCGCCGACGTCGTCACCGGCGTGATCAAAGCCAACATCCCGAGCCGCATCGCTTTTCAGGTCGCCTCCAAACTCGACAGCCGCGTCATCCTCGACGCCAATGGCGCGGAAAAACTCCTCGGCCAGGGCGACATGCTTTACCTCCCTCCCGGCACCTCGACGCTGGTCCGCGCGCAGGGCGTGCTGGTCACCGACGAGGAAATCCACCGCGTGGTCGATTACGTCGGCGCGCAGGCCGAGCCGACTTTCGACCCCGGCTTCCACGAGGCCATGACCTCGACCGGCGGCGGCGAGGAGGACGTGAGTGATGAGGACGAGGAACTCGTCACCAAATGCCTCGGCATCATCAAACAGGAGGGCAAAGCCTCCACTTCCATGCTCCAGCGCCGCCTGCGCCTCGGCTACACCCGCGCCGCCCGGGTGGTTGATATCCTCGAGCAGCGGGGCATTGTGGGGCCCAAAGACGGGGCCAAGGACCGGGAGATACTTGTGGACTTGGAAAGCCTGCCGGATTGATGCATA
>JGI24766J26685_10000203_pt1 | contig 15641 bp, 18 predicted proteins | sample SanBayMetagenome_FD_26685 | JGI IMG/M metagenome (IMG submission 26685)
GCCCAATAGCTCGGCACGTGAGCCGGCCGGCTCGCTGCAGACCTTAGGCTGGGTGGCCATCACCGCAGTCTATTTTCTGATTCTGGTGGGAGGTACGGTGCGGGCGACGGGGGCGGGTATGGGATGCCCCGACTGGCCTTTGTGTTTTGGCCAGTGGATTCCGCCCGTCCATGAGAGTCAGCTGCCCAGCAATTGGCGAGAAATCTACGCGAATCGGGGATACGCGACAGCACCCTTTGACGCAACGAAAACCTGGATCGAGTACATCAACCGTCTCGTTGGGGCATCAATAGGCGTGCTGATCATCGCCTTCGTAGCGGTGTGCAGTCGTTATCGCCGGATTGATCCGCCCGTTTTCTGGGTGGCGGTGATTGCGCTGATAGCGGTCGCTTTTAATGGATGGCTGGGGTCGCAGGTCGTGTCATCCAATCTGAAGCCTGTCGTGATTTCATTGCATATGGCAGGGGCATTTTTTGTTCAGATGGCTCTCATCTATGCCACGACGCGTGCGAGTCGTGCAGGCTTTGTGGCGGAGGTCCGTGGGGCTCTACCGACCTGGTTTCGTAATCTCTTACTCTTTACGATGGGCGCCTTGATTGTGCAGATCATACTGGGGCTGCAGATTCGCGAGAGCATTGACTGGATTAGCAGAAGCATGACGGGGGCCGAGCGCGATCAATGGATTGCGCTCGTTCCACAGATTTTTTATGTCCATCGCTCATTTTCTTGGGTGATTCTTGGCCTGGCCTGTCTACTGGTTTGGAAGATTTTCAAAAGCCGTCTTCGCAGAACCCTGCTGGGCCGATCCGCCATGGTGTTGGTAGGCCTGATAGTTTTTGAGATGCTTCTTGGGGGCGCTTTGAATCATCTTGATTTCCCCGCCGTGGCGCAGCCGCTTCATCTGCTTGCCGCGCACCTTATTTTCGGTGTGTTGTGGTTTCAATGGTGTGTCTTGTCGGTGAGTCGAGACCCCGCCGGCACCGTATTTTCNTCTCCAACGACGAATAGGAACTCTTATGTTTGATCGCCACACGCACCTTGACCAACTTGATACGGATGTCGCCCGCGCGATTACNGACGAGAATNCACGGCANGAGGCGCACATTGAACTCATTGCCTCTGAAAACTACGCAAGCCCAGCGGTGATGGAAGCGCAGGGCTCGCAGCTGACAAACAAATATGCTGAAGGCTATCCGGGTAGACGTTACTACGGGGGCTGCGAGCATGTTGACACCGTCGAGCAGATTGCGATTGACCGATTAAAAAAAATCTATGGAGCCGAGGCTGCAAACGTTCAGCCACACTCTGGGGCTCAGGCGAATCAGGCGGTATTTCTGGCATTTCTAAAGCCGGGCGACACGATCATGGGTTTGTCGCTGGCAGAGGGTGGCCACCTGACCCATGGGATGCCGCTCAATATGTCAGGCAAGTGGTTCAATGTGGTCGCCTATGGCCTAAATTCCAAAGAGGAAATTGATTATGACCAGATGGAGGCATTGGCCCATACCCACAAGCCGAAGCTGCTGATTGCAGGCGCATCGGCCTATTCCCTTAAGACCGACTGGGCACGGTTTTCGAGAGTGGCCAAGGATATCGGCGCAATTTTTATGGTGGATATGGCGCATTACTCGGGGCTGATTGCGGGTGGTGTGTATCCGAATCCGGTCCCCCATGCGGACATCGTCACATCAACCACGCACAAGAGTCTTCGTGGGCCACGCGGTGGGATTATTCTAATGAAGTCGATGCACGAAAAAGCAATCAATAGTGCTGTATTTCCTGGCCTGCAGGGCGGGCCGCTGATGCATGTGATTGCAGCAAAAGCCGTTGCTTTTGGCGAAGCACTAAAACCGGAATTTAAAATTTATTCGCAGAAGATTCTCGATAACGCGCAGGCCCTGTCTCAGGCACTTGTTGCCCGAGGATTGCGGATTGTATCGGGCCGAACGGAGAGCCATCTGATGCTCGTCGATCTTCGTGCAAAGTCGATTACGGGTAAGGCCGCGGAAGCGGCGCTCGGCGCAGCGCATATCACGGTTAATAAAAATGCAATTCCGAACGATCCTGAAAAGCCGATGGTCACCAGTGGTATTCGGCTTGGAACTCCTGCCTGCACCACTCGGGGGTTTGGCACCACAGAGATGACCCTTGTGGGCAATCTGATTGCGGATGTCCTTGAGGCGCCCGCCGATGATCAGGTGATCGCGAAAGTCCGTACCCAGGTCGGCAACCTGACAGCAAAGTTTCCGGTGTATCGCTAGTCGGTACAGTCGCCATGCGTTGTCCCGCTTGTGGATCAGAAGACACCCAGGTTACCGAGACCCGGGTCTCGGAAGATGGTGTCGAGATTCGCCGCCGCCGGCGATGCCTTGCCTGCAGCCGTCGATTTAAGACTGTTGAGCGAATTGAGCTGTCACTACCCTATGTTGTCAAGAAAAATGGCGCACGGCTTGAGTTTGACGAGAAACGACTGCGCGCGAGTTTCTTGCTGGCCTTACGTAAGCGGCCAGTACCCGCCGAGATTGTTGATGCGGCGGTCCGGCGTGTTGAAGAGCAGCTCGCAGCCAGCGGCGAGCGTGAAGTCTCAACACAGCGTATTGGTGAACTTGTGATGCTTGAGCTTAAGAGGCTAGATAAAGTCGCCTATATCCGTTTTGCTTCGGTCTACCGAAGCTTCCAGGATGTGGCTGAATTCCAAGAGCTAGTCGCTGAAGTGAGTCCCCGGCAGGGTTCGAAATCCAGCCTTAAGATCCCCCGAAAATCGGACAAGAAGAGATAGATGTATACCCCCGACGATGAACAGTTAATGCGTCATGCACTTGGTCTAGCATCTCGGGGGCTCTTCACCACTACGCCAAACCCAAGAGTTGGCTGCGTATTGGTGAAAGATGGAATTGTGGTGGGTGAGGGCTGGCATCGTCGGGCGGGCGAATCCCATGCAGAGGTTCTGGCGATTGCAGACGCTGGCCCCCACCGTGCGCTGGGTGCAACCGCCTATGTCACGCTCGAGCCTTGTAATCATGTTGGCCGCACACCGCCTTGCGTCGATGCGCTTCAGCAGGCAGGAATCAGCCGGCTGATCGTCGCGATGCAAGATCCGAATCCACTGGTTTCGGGCCAGGGCTTACAGCGATGTCGTGAGCTCGGCATTGATGTCCGGTGTGGGCTCTTATCCGACGACGCGATGGATTTAAATCCGGGATTCTTTAAACGCATGATGACGGGCCTGCCATGGGTTCGAGTGAAAACAGCGATTTCTGTGGACGGGCGTACCGCTCTTTCTAACGGCGACAGTCAGTGGATCACCAGCAGACTGGCCCGTGATGATGGCCATGCCTGGCGTGCGCGGGCCTGCGCAGTGTTAACCGGGATTGGTACGGTTCGGCATGACAACCCGCAGATGAATGTGCGGGCTGTGGAAACCACGCGCCAGCCCTTGCGTGTGGTGGTTGACGCACGATTTGAAATTGACCTGCAGTCCGCGGTACTTGCAGGAGGGCATGCGCTCGTGGTGATTGCGGTTGACCCTCGAAAGCCTGTCTACGCGGAAAAGTTTCTGTCATTAAAAGAGCGCGGTGTGGAGGTGATTGAACTGCCGCCTACACAGGAGGGCAAGGTGGACCTTGCTCTCCTGATGCAGGCATTGGGTGAGCGCGCGATGAATGAAGTGCATGTTGAAGCGGGTGCCCAGCTCACCGGCGCGATGATGCAGCAGGGGCTGATCGATGAGTGGTTGGTGTACATGGCCCCCACGTTTCTCGGGGAGGGCCTGCCAATTGCCGCAGGTATTGGGCCTTGGTCGACGCCCGATCAGGCCCCGCGTTGGCGCTGGAAGCAGCCAACAGTGGTTGGCGATGCCATTCGCGCCCAGTTGGTAAAGGCCTAGGCGAAACGGCTAGACTGAGGCTATGTTTACTGGAATTGTTCAGGCCATCGGTGAGATTACTGCGGTTGCACGACAGGGTCGTGACAGTCGTCTAACAGTCGCCTTTCGGGACTTGGACTGTGCTGATGTCCGGATCGGCGACTCGATTGCAATGAATGGCGCCTGTATGACGGTTGTTGCCTTGACGCCGCTGTCGTTTCAGGTCGACATGTCTCAAGAAAGCCTCCAGCGCACGACAAGGCTTGATCAGATTGGGCCGGTTAATCTCGAGAAGGCGATGTCTGCCTCTGATCGATTCGGCGGTCACCTGGTCAGTGGCCATATTGATGGAGTCGCTCATGTCAAAACAGTAGCGCCTATCGGAGAGTCCTGGGAAATGGTGGTGGCATTACCTGCGCGTTGGTCGCCGTATGTGTCCGAAAAGGGCTCAATTGCGCTTGATGGTGTTAGTCTGACGATCAATTCCGTACACGATCATGGGTCAACGACCGATATCTCGGTCAATCTAATTCCGCACACCTGGCGGCAAACCACGCTACATCATCGTCAGCCAGGCGATGCAATTAATGTTGAGATCGATTCGATCGCAAAACAGATCGCCCGCGTCGTTGAGCGGCTTCAATTAAAAAAGTGATGTATGACGACACGTTTTCTTTCTGAGCCGGCCGCATTGATCGACGAGATTCGTGCGGGACGTATGGTTGTNCTTGTGGACGACGAAGACCGCGAAAATGAGGGCGATCTTGTGATGGCNGCTTCGACAGTTACCGCNGACGCGATTAACTTTATGGCCAAGCATGGNCGAGGCTTAATCTGTCTTACCCTGACANAGGCTCGCTGCGAGCAGTTAAATCTTCAGTTGATGGTCAATGACAATCGCTCATCGCANGGCACTGCGTTTACGATTTCAATTGAAGCCGCCCAGGGTGTCACCACGGGCATCAGCGCATCGGATCGGNCNACAACAATCGCNGCGGCGGTTGCGCAGAATGCGAGGCCTCAAGATCTCGTGCAGCCAGGCCATATTTTCCCCCTAAAAGCCCAGCCCGGCGGCGTGCTGGCCAGGGCGGGGCATACGGAGGCCGGCTGTGACCTCGCCCAGCTCGCAGGCCTTGAGCCAGCCTCAGTGATTTGCGAGATTTTAAAAGATGACGGATCGATGGCACGGCTACCTGATCTGATCGAGTTTGCAAGAGTCCACGGCTTAAAAATTGGAACGATCGCAGACCTCATTAAGTACCGAAGTGCGAATGAGAGCCTTGTCACGCGCTTAGCTGATCGCCCAATACGNACGGCTCATGGTGAGTTCCGCCTGGTGGTGTATGAAGACCGGGCAGCCCACCAACCNCACCTGGCCCTGGTGATGGGCAGCCCCGCGCCTGNGCGTGAGAGCTTAGTCCGAGTCCACGAGCCCTTTACCGTTCTTGATGCGATTGACGCGGATAGCGGTACNCACAGCTGGAGCCTTGNCCGGGCCCTTGAGGCGGTCCGGGTNCATGGNGAGGGGGTNGTCGTGATGCTCAATTGCGCGCCTCCCGCTGGGGTACTACTTGAGAAATTACGGGCCACTAGCCCCCGGGAATCATCCGGTGGGTCAAGTGCACAATTGCGTAACTATGGGATTGGGGCAGCAATCTTGCGGGATTTGGGAGTGGGCAAGATGCGGGTATTGTCGCAACCCAGAAAAATGCCCAGCATGATGGGCTTCGGTTTGGAAGTGGTGGGGTATCGAGGTGGAGATCATGATGAATGAGTTAAAGGTCGACTCTGATGGTGAAGGCCTTCGGATTGCAATTGTTCAAGCCCGGTTTAATGAGTCGATCGGTGAGGCGCAGCGCGAGGCCTGTCTAAAGGAATTATTAGCACTCGGCGTTGATCTCAACGATATTGTTGCGATTACGGTCCCCGGCGCTCTCGAAATCCCATTGGCCCTGTCGCAGCTTGCAGAGACAGGGCGTTTCGATGCCCTGATCGCGCTTGGCGCTGTGATTCGTGGGGAGACCTATCACTTCGAAATTGTTTCTAATGAATCAGCCGCAGGAATTGGGCGCGTTGCAATGGAATTTCATATTCCGATTGCCAACGGTGTCTTGACAACCGACACCGATGAACAGGCAGCTGTCCGGGCGACTGACAAAGGCCGAGATTGCGCCCGGGTCGCGGTCGAGATGGCCAACCTTCTGTTTGCGATCGATGATCAGCTGAGCAGTGACGATGAGTAAGGCCCCAGGGGCTGCGGGCCGTGTTGATCGGGTTGCCCGAGGAACGCGCCGCGCGTCTCGTGGGCTGGTCGTACAGGGGATTTATCAGTGGCTCGTTGCCAGCGAAGAGCCTGAGGCGATTGATGCGTTTCTGCGCGAGCAGGACGCTTTTGAGCGTTGCGATCAGGAGTATTTTTCAACGCTTCTGCATGGCGTCTTGCGCGATCCAACAGCACTCCGAGAGGCATTTTCATCTCAGCTTGATCGGCCAATTCAGGAGCTATCTCCGGTCGAGCACGCCATTTTGTTGCTCGCAAGCTATGAGTTCTTGCATGTTCCAGAGGTTCCATATCGTGTGATCATCAATGAGGCAATTGAGCTGGGAAAGTCGTTTGGCGGGACTGACGGCCATAAGTACATTAACGGCGTCCTCGATAAGCTAGCGATCCAACTTCGTCCGCATGGCTAAGCTCGGTGAATTTGATTTTATTGACCAATTTCTGAAGGCCCAGTCGGCGCAGGCACAATCGTTTCATCGCCAGCCCCACGCGCTTGGGATTGGTGACGATGCGGCACTCGTCCCACCGGCTGCGTTGGGCCCAGACGAGCAGTTTGTCGTCTCAACCGATATGCTCATCGAAGGTCGTCATTACGCGGCCAATGTCGACCCTCGGTCGCTTGGCCACAAGGTGCTTGCGGTCAACCTCTCGGATCTTGCAGCAATGGGCGCTCGGCCAGTTGGATGCACTCTCGCTGCCGCGTTGCGGTCCATTGATGAGGCCTGGCTAAGAGAATTTCTAGAGGGATTTTTTGCGCTGTCTCGGCGTTTCCAGTGTCCCCTCATTGGTGGTGATACAACGGGGCTACCCGCCAACGCTCCCCAGGTCTTTTCGGTCACCGTTATGGGCGCAGTTCCGATCGGGCAAGCCCTGAGGCGCGATGGCGTTCGTGTCGGTGATGACCTCTGGGTCTCGGGTAGGCTGGGGGGCCCAGCCTATGCCCTAAGTCAAGAGTCCAGCCATGAGAAGTTGAATTGGCCGTCACCGAGACTCGCCTTGGGCGAGCAACTCCGCGGTATTGCTTCGGCAGCTATTGATGTTTCGGATGGTCTGTCCTCTGAGATCGGACATCTCTTAAGCGCGTCGGGAGCGGTCTACCACCAGAGCGGAGAATTCCCTGCGCTTTCAGCGGTGATGAACTGGGAGGCGATTGCGCTGAGTCGGGATCTGCTGAGTGCGGTTGATGCCAAACAACTCGATCCTACTGATGCACGGATTTTTGCCGTTACGGGCGGCGACGAGTACGAACTCGCCTTTACTGCGCCCGTTCAGCGCCGCGAGGCAATTCTGGGCCTAATGCAACCCCTCGGTCTCGAACTCACCCGCATCGGATCAATCCAGGGATCGAATTCTCAACAGATTGTCTGGCAGACCGCCGATGGCGTCGCCATTGATCGTGCAGCTGAGGCAAGATGTCAACAACCTGGGTTTACTCATTTCTAATTTGACCGCGCCAACCTCTATGAAAACGCCAGCATCAGAGATCTGGATGCAGCATCCGGCGCATCTTATTGCGCTTGGTTTTGGTAGCGGCCTATTTCCAGTTGCACCTGGAACTATTGCGACACTCTGGGCCTGGGTCGTTTTCATCATGATCGATCCCTTATTGTCCGATTTATCTTGGGCGGCACTGCTGTGCGCGGGTCTATTCATTGGGGTCTGGGCCTGCTCGATAACCGGGCGCGCCATGGGGGAGCCCGATTCGTCTGCGATGGTCTGGGATGAAATCATTGCATTCTGGTTTGTGCTGTGGGTGCTGCCTAAGGCGACCGATCCTGCGGGATTTGTCGCGATGGGCGGAGTGCCGGAGTGGCTAATTCAGCTCGTTGGCTTCGCCTTGTTTCGGTTTTTCGATATCGTTAAGCCCCCGCCTGTTCGAACGATTGATCGCCTCAGTCATGACGGCTGGGGTGTGATGCTTGATGACTTTTTTGCGGCAGGCTATACCCTCATCGTCTGCGCGCTATTGCTACGCTTAGCCCATCTAATCGGTTTTTAATGTCAGCCGTGCGACACGATACGACCCCGCTGTTGTTTGGCCTTGCTATCGGATTTGCACTGACTCGAATCGGCGGCCGTCTAATGACCGCAGAGTCCTGTACCGGTGGTTTAGTGAGCCATTGGGTCACCGCAGTTCCTGGAACGAGCGCATGGTTCGATGGTGGCGTTGTGACCTACGCCAACGCGGCAAAGGTAGGATTTTTGCAAGTCAGTGAGACAACGCTCACGCGCTGGGGGGCGGTGAGCGCAGAGACAGCCGCTGAGATGGCGCAGGGATTGCAAAGACAGCACCGGCAGTGTCTCGGCAGTTCGGTCCAGGCCACTGCAGATGGCTTATTTGCAATCTCAGTGACCGGCATTGCAGGCCCAGAGGGAGCGCTGCCGGGTAAGCCCATTGGAACGGTCTTCTTTGGCTGGGCTACGCCTCAGGGTGTCACCACCGGCCGACGGGTCTTTGCCGGCGGGCGCGGGGAAATCCAGCGGCAGGCGGCGCTCTGGGCTCTTTCGGGCTTGTTTGCTCGACTAAGCGCCTAGACTTTTTTCTAATAGCCGCCCAGGGGTGGGGCCCGTAGAATCAAAAAATGCTTGTAACCTGTTTTTTTGTACAGTAGTATTTCGTCCAAGCGGCAGCGCTGGTCACTTCAGGGATCCCACTGCTTTGGCCCCACGACTTCTCAAAGGAAAAAATAATGCAAGATAAACAAGACAAAAACCGTGCAGAAAAGGCGAAAGCCTTAGCGGCTGCCCTGTCTCAAATTGAAAAGCAGTTCGGCAAAGGGTCGGTCATGCGAATGGGTGAAAACGAGATCGCACCCGACATCCAGGTGGTCTCCACGGGCTCTCTCGGCCTCGATATCGCATTAGGTGTCGGTGGTCTGCCCCGGGGTCGGGTTGTTGAGATTTACGGGCCAGAGTCGTCTGGAAAAACCACACTCACCCTGCAGGTCATCGCCGAGATGCAGAAAATCGGCGGCACCTGCGCCTTTATCGATGCCGAGCACGCGCTAGATACCCAGTACGCTCAGAAGCTTGGCGTCACNCTCAGCGATTTNCTCATCTCTCAGCCCGANACAGGTGAGCAGGCGCTTGANATTGTGGACGCCTTGGTGCGCTCCNGCTCGGTCGATCTCATTGTTATCGATTCAGTCGCAGCACTGACACCCAAAGCCGAAATCGAGGGCGAGATGGGNGACTCGCTTCCAGGCCTGCAGGCACGGCTCATGTCGCAGGCGCTGCGTAAACTAACTGGCACAATCAATCGNACCAATACCTTAGTGATCTTTATCAATCAGATTCGTATGAANATTGGTGTGATGTTTGGAAATCCTGAGACCACAACGGGTGGNAATGCACTGAANTTCTATTCGTCAGTCCGTCTCGATATTCGTCGAACGGGTTCCATCAAGAAGGGCGATGAAGTCACGGGGTCTGAAACCAAGGTCAAGGTGGTCAAGAATAAAGTTGCGCCCCCATTTAAAGCGGCAACCTTCGACATCCTCTACGGCGAAGGCATTTCACGTCTTGGCGAGATCATCGATCTTGGCTCTGAGGCCGATATCGTCGAGAAGTCGGGCGCGTGGTATAGCTATAACGGCGAGCGTATTGGTCAGGGTAAAGATAATGCGCGAGAGTTTCTGAAACAGAATCCTGATATGGCCATTGAGATTGAAAATAAACTCCGTGAAAAATTCGGGGTTAATGCGCGTCAGATTGGTGAAGCCCAGTCGGTCACTGAAGACGAGGCCTAGAATAAATCACGGCCTTGAATTCTCCGGTTGAGCCACTCTCTTTGGCCGCGCTTCGGGTTAGGGCTATCGCAGCACTAACCCGAAGAGAGTTCTCCCGGTCAGAGCTTTTTAAAAAACTTTCACCGTTTGCGGCAAGTCCAGAGCACGTCAATCAGGTGCTCGATGTATTGATTCAAGAGGGCCTCCTGTCCGATGAGCGGTTTGCCGGCTCAGTCAGTCGATTGCGCGGCGCAAAGTACGGCACTGCGCGGGTACGTTATGAGTTGCAGCAGAAAGGAATCAGCGGCGATACACTCGATGCCGCGGTTAGACAATTAAAAGTTACAGAATCTGAGCGACTTGAAGCCGTCTGGGAGCGAAAGTTTGGCAATCCTCCTTTAGGGCCTGAAGAATCCGCCCGACAGCAACGATTTCTGGCCCAACGGGGCTTTACCACGGAGTCGATCGGGCAGCTCTTTCGACGCCTGAGATCCCGCTAGAGTCCTTGTTTTCCAGAGTTTTCTCCAAAAGTCGGCTGTGCGCTGCGTGATAAACTTTGCCGGTTACCAGGGGGCTTAAGACATGAAAATTCATGAATACCAAGGCAAAGAAATTCTGCGCAAATATGGAGTTGCTGTTCCGCGTGGCACACCGTGTTTCACGGTTGATGAAGCGGTTAAGGCGGCTCAGGGCCTCGGTGGCTCAGTCTGGGTTGTTAAGGCGCAGATTCATGCGGGTGGGCGTGGCAAAGGGGGTGGCGTAAAGGTGGCGAAGTCGCTCGACGACGTCAAAAACTACGCCTCCAACATCCTTGGAATGCAGCTGGTGACTCACCAAACGGGTACGGGCGGCCAGAAAGTACGTCGGCTCCTAATCGAAGAGGGTGCCGACATAAAAAAGGAGCTCTATGTCGCGGTGGTCACCGATCGGGTAACGCAGCGCGTCTGCGTGATGGGTTCGAGTGAAGGCGGCATGGATATCGAAGAGGTGGCCGCAACCCATCCAGAAAAAATTCACAAGGTCTTTGTTGATCCCGCGAAAGGCTTGACCGATTCAGAGGCAGATACGCTATCGACAAAGATTGGTGTGCCCGCTACATCCCTACCGCAGGCCAGAACAATCTTGAAGGGCCTATACCAGGCATTTTGGGATACTGACGCATCCCTGGCGGAGATCAATCCACTGATCCTTACCGGTGACGGGAAGGTCATTGCATTAGATGCCAAGTGGAACTTTGATTCCAACGCACTCTTTCGGCATCCCGAGATTGTTGAAATGCGCGATCTCGACGAGGAAGATCCTGCCGAGATTGAGGCATCAAAATTTGATCTAGCCTATATCCAGCTCGACGGAAATATTGGTTGCCTGGTCAATGGTGCGGGCCTTGCAATGGCCACAATGGATACCATCAAATTGTTTGGTGGCGAGCCCGCAAACTTTCTAGATGTGGGTGGTGGCGCAACCACCGAAAAAGTGACAGAAGCCTTCAAGATTATGCTGGGCAACCCAAATGTGAAGGCAATCCTTGTCAACATATTCGGCGGCATCATGCGCTGCGATGTGATCGCAGAAGGCGTTGTCGCCGCCTCGCGTGCTGTTGGTTTAAAAGTACCGCTGGTCGTTCGGATGAAGGGCACCAACGAGGATCAGGGCAAAAAGATTCTTGCCGACTCTGGGCTTCCCATCATCACCGCAGATACGATGGCCGATGCTGCAAAGCAGGTTGTTGACGCCGCTAAAAAAGCTTGAGGCCAAGGAGAAACTCACACCATGTCAATTCTGATTAACAAAGATACGAAGGTTATTACCCAGGGCATCACGGGCAAGACTGGCCAGTTTCATACCCGGATGTGTCGCGATTATGCGAACGGTAAAAATTGTTTTGTCGCGGGCGTCAACCCAAAAAAAGCCGGAGAAGACTTTGAGGGTATCCCGATTTATGCCTCAGTCAAGGATGCCAAGGCCGCCACCGGCGCAACCGTATCCGTGATCTATGTTCCGCCAGCGGGTGCTGCTGATGCGATCTGGGAGGCGGTCGAGGCCGATCTCGATCTGGCCATTTGTATTACCGAGGGTATTCCGGTCCGCGACATGATGGTGGTTCGCAACAAAATGAAAGCCCATAACAAGCGCACCCTGCTCTTGGGACCAAACTGCCCGGGCCTNATTACGCCAGAGGAAATCAAGATCGGCATCATGCCNGGCCATATCCATCGAAAAGGCAGGATCGGGATTGTCTCCCGGTCGGGCACCTTAACCTATGAGGCGGTTGGCCAGGTCACCGAGATGGGTCTTGGCCAGTCCTCGGCNGTGGGCATTGGCGGCGATCCCATTAACGGGCTCAAGCATATCGATATTCTGAAGCTCTTTAATGATGATCCTGACACTGACGCGGTGATCATGATTGGGGAGATTGGTGGCCCCGATGAAGTCAATGCGGCGGAGTGGGCAAAGACCAATATGAAAAAGCCTATCGTGGGCTTTATCGCGGGGGTGACTGCCCCGCCTGGAAAACGAATGGGTCATGCGGGCGCCTTGATATCGGGAGGCGCCGACACGGCGCAGGCGAAACTCGAGATCATGGAGGCCTGCGGTATTCGAACGACGAAAAACCCGTCAGAAATGGGAAAATTATTAAAGTCTGTGCTGTAAAGTCTGAGCCTTGACCATTCAAGGGGCCTTGCCGAGGATGGGTTGGCAGCGGCCCTTTGTTTTTGTATTGCATTCGACCTAGGGGTACTTATGGAATTTGGAAGCCCAGCGTTTTGGATCGCACTCCTGCAGATTGTCTGGATTGATCTACTTCTGTCCGGAGATAACGCAATTGTTATCGCATTGGCCTGCCGTAATCTGCCCGAAAAACAGCGGCGTCTTGGAATATTCTGGGGTGTATTCGCTGCTGTTGCGTTGCGTGTAGTTCTAACGGCCTTCGCGGTGCAGTTACTGGAGATTCCCTATCTCAAAAGTTTCGGTGGTCTGCTCTTGGTTTGGATTGGCGTGAAACTCGTCATGCCGCAGGCTGACGATACGGGCCACGAGATCGAGGCCAAAGATAAACTCTGGGCGGCTATTAAAACCATTGTGATTGCGGATTTTGCAATGTCGCTGGATAACGTGATTGCGGTGGCCGGGGCAGCAAAAGGCAGCATGTTCCTCTTAATTTTTGGTCTTGCCTTATCGATCCCCTTGGTGGTCTGGGGCTCGAAGATTGTGCTTGCGCTCATGAGCCGCTTCTCTTGGATCGTTGTCGCTGGCGGCGGCCTGCTCGGTTATCTCGCTGGTGAGATGATTCAGACCGATCCGGGTCTTCGAGACCTATGGAATGTATCTCTCGGTCTTCCGGCCCACGTCCTTTCCTGGGTCGGAATCGTGGTGGTCATTGGTCTTGGTAAGTGGTTGACCGCGAGACAGCAAAAGAAAGAAGCGGCCGCATGAATCCCCCTGACAAGAACTCAAAGACCCTATTAAAAACCATGGGCCTGATCGCCCTGCTCGCCTTTATTGTGGCGGTTCTGATTCGCTAGGAATTTTTTAGATTTCTAGATTGTCAATCAATCGTGTGGCGCCGAGTCTGGCGGCACCGAGCACGACAAGGTCGACCGCTTGGTCAAGCTCCTCGCTTGTGGGCGGCTTCAGGTCGCTGCGGCGCCTTACCGATAGATAGTCTGTTTTCCAGCCGCGCTGATTAAGAATCTGGGTTGCGGCCAACTCCAACTCCTCCAGGTCGCGCGGCGTTAACGGCGTTGTACCTCTTGCCTCCCGAACCCGAGAGGCAACCTGCTGCAGTGTTCTGGAGAGCCAGACCGCCTCGATTCGCTCATCTCGGCTGAGGTAACGATTCCTTGATGACATCGCGAGACCATCGACTTCCCGCACTGTTTCGGCTGGAATAATCTCGGTAGGGATTGTGAATTGATTACACATGCGCCGAATAATCATGAGCTGTTGATAATCTTTCTTGCCGAATACCGAGACCTGTGGCTGTACGCATTGGAATAATTTCATGACAACGGTGGTGACGCCAACGAAGAACCCAGGCCTGAATTCGCCCTCCAGAATATCGCCGAGATCGTGGGGCGGGCTAATGCGATACTCCTGGGGCACGGGATACATCTCTCGCTCGTTTGGGGCAAACAGCACATAGACCCCTTCTTGCTCAAGCTTGGCGATATCTTCATCAAGCGTACGCGGGTAGGAATCGAAATCCTCATTTGGGCCAAACTGCAGCCGGTTCACAAAAATTGATGCAACCACTGGATCTCCGTGGTGCGCTGCGAGTCGCATCAGTGAGAGGTGGCCCTCATGGAGGTTACCCATGGTTGGGACGAATGCGGTTCGCAGCTGTCCACGGAGTTGGGACCGTAATTCTGTAATGGAATGAATAACCTTCATTAGTTAATTCTTCTGGGTGTTAGTCATGCAGCGCATTAAAAAATGATCGGCGTCCACGATAGTTCGCAATCTGCTGAATCAGTGCATCAAAATCCTTCTCGCGATCAATTGGGTTGAGCTGATCCGTGTTAACAATCAACAGCGGTGATTGATCATAGTGATGGAAATAATTGGTATAAGCCTCAGAAAGGCTGCGCAGATAATCCTCGGACATCGATTGCTCCATTGGAACCCCACGCTGTCGAATACGCTCGATAAGGCTGTCGGCTGAGGCCTGGAGCACCACCACCAGATCAGCGGCGGGCGCCTGTGGGCGTTGGACTTCATAGATCTTCCGATAGAGCGATAACTCCTCATCTGACAGTGTCAGACTCGCAAAGAGCGGATCTTTTTCAATCATAAAATCGCTGACAATGAGTTCTGAAAACAAGTCACGTTGCGTTATTTCGCGAAGCTGGTCTATGCGCTGAAATAAGAAAAATAGCTGAGTGGGTAGCGCGTAACGCGCGCTATCACGATAGAACTTTGAAAGAAATGGATTCTCCTCGGGCGCCTCGAGTAGGGGGGCATACCCAAATCGATTTGCAAACTTCATTGCGAGGCTGCTCTTGCCGACGCCGATCGGGCCCTCAATCACAATCGAGCGAAAACGATCGGTCCAGGCAGGCTTCTGATTCGACGACGGTATTGGGGTGCTCATTGGGCCCATTGTCTCACCATGCGATCACCTGTTTGTGCTGCTCTGAACTGAGTCGATCACGCCAGAAGCCGGCTGTACGTAATGCCTGCGACTCCGGGGGGCCAAGCAATACGGCCTCATTGAGCTCACACAGCGGGATGAGCACAAAGGCCCGCCCGTGCGCTCGGGGATGCGGCAGAGTTAGAGATTCGCTCTCAACCCGTTGGCCCTCGTGGGCAATGAGATCAAGGTCAAGCGTTCGCGGCGCATGACGCGCTAGCCTTGTTCGGCCAAATTCCGACTCGAGGTGAAGCAAAGCTGTCATGAGCGCCAACGGGTTCAAGCCAGTTACGATTTCGATGACCGCGTTACAGAAGTCAGGTCCTGCCGCGTCAATGGGGACCGTTCGGTACAGCCGAGAGCGCTGCCTTAGTCGAATATCGGCGGTCGCTGAGAGCCGATTGATTGCGCGTTCAAGTGTAGTGTTAGGTTCACTCAGATTAGCGCCAAGCGCGACATAGGCAGATCTCAACATCTCTGGCGGCAGTTTATTGATCAACGGCGGGATCGGGTAGGCGCTGGGCCCCCTCTGGCGAGGACCTCTTGCGCCGCCGTCGAGAGGACTTCCCAGGAGATCCGTTACCGCCTGCGCTGGCGGCCTGGGATTGCAGGCGAGCCCGCTCGCTGGAATCGCCT
>JGI24766J26685_10000204_pt1 | contig 15622 bp, 18 predicted proteins | sample SanBayMetagenome_FD_26685 | JGI IMG/M metagenome (IMG submission 26685)
CTCTTCTTGATTACTTTGCTTGGGTCAAGAAGTTGTTGTAATGCTTGAGCCTCTGGATTTAGTGCAGCAGCCTTAGTGCCCCACCACTCACCAACTGTCTTACCAAGATAGAAACTTGGTTGTCCACCCTTCCTGCTCTTTGACATTGGGAGTGCTTCCATCTTCTCTTTGATGGCACGACGCAAACCTGCTGAAATGTCAAACGAATCAAGAACTCGTTCAGGAAAGTCAACACCAGCCTGTCCAGTAATTGCATCATCCAATGCGTTGTAGAAGTCACCAATGTCGTTGCCAAATGCTTTAGCAACGCTGTACGACTCAGCAATAGTTCTGAGTTCCCTTCTGAGGAACTCAACTTCTTTCTTGATTTGTTCAATTCTTTGATTTCTATCAATACCAGTCAATGCGTTAAGTCTGTCAACAGGTTTCATTCCAGTTGTCAAACCCTCAACATAAGGTCGTGAAATCTCATTTATTTTTCCACTATTGAATGACTCAAGCAAATCTCCCGGAAGAGCATTCAATCTTTCGCTGATTGCCTGAAACTTTCCTTCAATCTGTGCAACCACATCTTGTGCCATGCCAAGTTCACCATAAGCCAAATAACGTGCCTCATAAGCCTTGCCAAGTGCTGCAACAAGTTCTCTGTGGAGTTGCATAACTTTCTGTTCATTCGCTGCAAGAATTTCATCTGTAACAAGATTCTTTGAAACAGTATCTAACTCTTTTGCGCCAGCCTCTGTGGCTTGTGCCAGTATCAAATCAATATTTTCAAGTGTCTTGTCAAGAAGTTCACTAATCTCTGCATCTGAGGCTTGCACAGCGTTGAGACGGTTAGAGACCGTTGATGCGAACTTTGCCATAACATCTGGGTCGTACGAGATTTCAGTCTTGATGTAATCCATCAATTCTGGATTACGCAAAAGACTTTGCATAAATGCAGCAGAACCCATTTGCTCTGAATAGTGAGTTCCATACTTTGCAAGAACTCTCTTTGCATCTGTTTCAAATAGGTCAAAACCTAATTTCTTTTTAGCAATTGCATTCAGTCTTGAAACTGTCAAATCTTCTTTTGTAAGAGTTACACCAAAGAAATCTTCCATCCCAGCACGAATGTTTCGTGACCTAAATGAAGCAGCAGGGTTTGTTATGTCAATAGACATAAACTTCAAAATGTCTGCAACCCACGGGTTTGATGTATCACGAATATGCTTGATGCCTTGGTCGCTAAGCATGTGAGGGAAATACTCTTCAATTTTACCCAACTTGTAGTTGGGGTCAATAGCCTTCATCGTCTTATCAATTTCATCGTGCATCTGTGTAAGAGTGTCACGAATATCTGCAGCAAGTTTTCTTTCAGCAGCAGGTGCACCATTCAAACGTTCAGGGCTTGGCATTTCAAGCAACTCATGAACAGTCTTTCCAAAGTTCTCTAATTCTGGGTTCTTGAACAATGGTTCAAGTTTCTTATTAGCAATACCAAGTGCCACGTTAAAACCAATACGACGCTCTTGCTCACCAGCAAGCAGTTGCAACGAACGACGTGAGTCAACTGCTTTACCACGTGCCAAATCAATACGTGACTGCCTAATAATCTTCGGGTCAATCTGTCCAACAGCATCAATACCCATCGGTGTAAATGCTTCTTGAATCCTGCCACCAATACGAGTATTAACAAATCCCATTCGAGATTTAATAATGCCACGCTCAATCAAGTCAGCAATAGGACCAGAGCCAGCAATCTTTACCTGACCACCAAACAAATAGAAAGCAGGCTTCGCTGAACGAAGACCAGTCTCCATTGCAATCTGTTGCGGTACAGCACGAACACCCTTTGCTGCAACTTCACCAATTGTGCGAGCAATTTCTTGGTCGGTGTATTTGATTCCACCTTCAACAAGGTTTGATGCAAGCATTCGTTTCTCAACGAATCCTGCAAGAGCCTCTCGTGCTGAACGACCAGCAATACGTGAAGCACCACCAGAAATCGCTGCACGAGTACCCTGCTTGGTTAGTTCTTGTGCACCTTCAAGTGCAAGTTTGCCCGGAACGTTTGTACCAAGTGACAAGTATGTAATTGGGTCTAAAGCAATGTCTCCAACAAGACCAATGATTCTTCCCTTCCAGCCACTGATTGGAAACGCTGTACCAAAACCGTATGCAGGGTCTTTAGCCTGCTGAATAAAGTCACCAAACTTTGCACGAGTTTCAGGATTGCTGTCCATTGCATCCGCAAGTTCTCGCACACCAGAAATGGCTGCACGACGACCAGTGTCCAAAACAATTAGAGGCTTTAGTGCGTTACTAACAATTGGATTGCTAAAAATCTTTTGAGCAGTATTTAACTGTGGTTTACCAGCAGCAATCTCTTGGATTCTGTTCTTAAGAGTTGGAGCACTAGCAATCGAGTTCAAACGGTAGTCATTAAAACTCAACTGAGCCCTTGACAGCGTTGTGCTAGCCGTTGTAGCAGCAGGTGCTGTCGGCAAAGGTTTTGCCGCAGCAATACTCTTTAGTTGGTCAAGGAATTGTTGATTTGGGTCAACAGCCATTACTTACCCTTCGTTACGTTTAGACCTTGCAGGTAGTTTGCTAAATCAACCATAAACGGTGTGTAACCAGCCTTATCTATTGCTTTCTGACCTTTTGCTTCAAGTGCTTTTTTTGCGAGCATTGCAAATGGGTCGTATGTACGAGCCATTGTTGATTGACCACCAGCAGGACCAACATACTTGCCTGAACCAACATCTGGCACAGTCTTATAGGCATCACCCTGTGCAACAATTCTCTGTGCTTCTTGAATCTTTGATTGATTCTTATTCAAGAAATCTGTATAAACCTTTTGAGCACTAATATATTGGTTGTACTTAAAATCGTTCTGTGGGTCTTTTTCGTAAGCGGCTTTGGCTGCATCAAGTCTTTCTTTTCTTACATCAATACCAACCTTTGGACCAGCAGCACTTTCAAGAATATTTTTTGCGCCACTTATTTCACTTGAACGCTGTTCGCTCTTTTGTTTTTGGTTAGACTTAAACTCGTTGTTAAGTTTGTCAAAAATACTCTTCATTGCTTTCAGATTTTTTTCAGCATCACTAAAAGCCTTTTTAGCCGATTCACGATTCTCTGGAGTAGCAGTTGTCAACATTTGTTTTGCTGTGTTGTAATTGCGTTGAGCAACAGTCATGTTGCTCTGCGCATCAGCAAAGCCTGCCGGTTTTCCAGATACGGCTTCCTGTGAAACACCACGTGCACCCATACGACCAAGAGCATCCATGGCATTCTTATCAATGCCACCGGAAACAAGTTCTGCACCGCTACCAACAGCACCAGTCTTGTAACTAGGTCTAGCAGCCTCGATAGCACTACCCATCTCAGCAATAAACGGGAATACATCCTGTGGGGTAAAACGAGCATTAGGGTCACGCAAACCAATCTGTTGCCAATACGGCTGATTACCCGGCTGTGACAAAGCAGTCGTATGAGACTGCTTTTCGCTAATCAATGTGCTAGTCAAATCAAACAAATCTTTTGACGTTATATTTGCTGGAGCATTACCACTCTCAATTGAGTTAATAATGTCCTCTTTGATTTGCCACTCAGGAGTGCCATCTTCAACCATCTTCGCAATGGACTTTCTAATGTCCATTGGGTCAGGGATACCCTCAACTTGCAACCAAGTAGGTCGGTACTGCTGAAACAAGGCTGCTTGGTCTGGCTGGTTATTTATGCCAAGTTGTGGGCCAAATAACTTCATCACCTCATCTTGGGACATACCACCAGCACGCAAGCGCTTAATCAGCGCTAGGAGTTGGTTGTTGTCCTGATTAGGGTCTACTTCTCCAGCCATACTGTATGCAGACTTCGTTACTTAGAAAGTCGCAAAATTGCCTACACCCGGATTAAACATATTGTTCAACCCCGATAAGTCAATATTTGAAAGGTCAAGATTTGAGTAATCTGGCTCTGGGGCTACTTGTGCTATAGGCTTTAGTTTTGTAACATCAATCCCAGCCTGAGCAAGAAGTTGTGCAAGAGCAAACTTCTGCTGTTCAGCCTGAGCCTGAGCCTCAGCCTTCTTCTGGGCAATCTGGTTAGCCAAATCCGTAAGAGCCTGACTGGCGTTAGTTTGCAACTGACCCTGATAGTTAGCACGATTCGCACCAAGATTTGCCTGAGCAAACTGGTTAGCAAGTTCTGCCTCAGCAGAACGTGACTGCTGACCACTTGCCGAAATCTGTGCTAGTGCTGATAGCAAGTCCTGTTGATTGGATTGACCTGCCTGAAGTTCTGCATTCAGCATATTCTGGTAATCGCCAATATTTGCATTATTGGCTGTCAACAAACCTTCAAGAGCATTTCTGACTGGCACAGCCTGTGGTGCCTGCATACCAGCGTAAGGGTTCTGATAACCCGACAACGCTTTCACCAAGTTCTGATATCCGGTATCGGTCAAACCTTGAGCCTGAGCATAACCCTCATTCAACGAAGCAAGACTTCGTGCGAGTTGGTCATTGATTCCTTGCTCAGATGTTCCACGCATGGTGTCAAGAGCAGAAATGTAATTCTTTGCAGAATCACCATACTGACCAGATGTGTACAAACTTGTTAATGCTGCATTTTGTGCAGCAAGATTTTCTGCAGCCTTGTTTGATGCTGCAGCATCTTTTTTAACCTGATATTGAAACTTAAGCCTATTTANAATATCTGAAGCCTTGGTTCCAGTTCCAGAACCAGTTCCACCGGNAANACTCGACATTGGGTCATCAAGGTTNAAGTCAACTCCATTGATTAAACTTTGAAATTGGTCTATAGTCATTTCGCCAATGCCTTGATTGTTCATTGGTCCTTGTCCACTATAAACAGTCATTAGAATCCCGCCCTTCTAGCCATAACTATTTGCGCATCTTCCGCAATCTGTCGTAGTTTCTCTGCTTCCAAATCTAAATTTCCACCCCTGATTGCATCAAGTGCTTGTTTCTCAACCAAGTCATACTGACCCAACTCACGCAACATTGACTGTTGCAAATCAGACTCAGACTGCATCCTTTGCTTGGCAAACTCCATCAATCCCTTTTTGTATATACCAGAACGAATGTTTGGTGCAGATACCCCACGCTTTCCAAATGTTGCCTGATACGGTTGCAGTTGCTTGTCATACGACTGTGCAAGGTCACGCAAACTTCTTCCAGTACTCTGGGTAACACCTTCACGTGAAAACCTTGCCTGAGCAGCCTGTGGCGCATACTGTTGCTCCAAGGCACGCCTACGTGCTTCATAAATACTTGGGTCAAACGCCATACTGTTTTACTGCCTTTCTATCTTCCTGAGCCTTCTTACGATTGGCTTCCATGTCATCTATTCTTTTATTCAACTTGTCAATCTCCATAATCAAAGACGACGCAATCTGACGGATTGCTGTCGCATCCGTTGACTTGAGTGCTGTCAATGCTGGAATTGAAAATGAATCCATCAGCCAAATACCTGACCTGCTAGCACAATCTGGTCATGAGCAGCCAAAGTGTTTGGCACTTCTGTGCTGTCCAACTTTGCATAAGTCACAGCACCGTCTGCAATCTTGAGAGTTGATACTGCGTTAGTTGCTAGTTTTGCGTTTGTAATAGCCGAAGAATCAATGTTTGTTCCATCTGACAAACCGTTGACATACAACGATATAGCCGTCATGTTGGCATTCATTTCTGATGCTTCAGCAATAGTTCCGCTAACAAACGAGTGTGGAATTGTAATTGCCATTATCCTGTTACCTTTCGTGAATTAAACTTGTATGAGATGCTGTCAATACCCCACGACAAACCAGTTGGTCCAGTAAAGAGCAACTGCACAGAACGTGCAAGACCCAAGTTTGAACCACGCACAACCTGTGCACCTTCTGCCTGAACACCCCATTTATCAGAACCCCAACGACCTTCACCCCACAACATTCCCGTTGCTGATGCATCAATAGAAATATCGAATGTCTTTCGTTCGTTGCCAGTAGCCTCTTCAAAGTTGTGAAACACTTTGACATTGACTGTGCGAGCGGTGTCTGATTGTTTGATAACAATGTCTGGTCTACGCCACATCTTCTTCATTGAGTACGAACGACCGTCAACCCAACCAGTTCTGTAATAAGAAGTAAAGTTTGTCTCAACAGTTGCAAGCAAATCGGTTTCAGCCTCAAAGGCGTCAACTCTTAAAACTCGTGGAATGTTTGGATGTATAACAAGACCGTATGTTGTTCCAGTTGATGATGTGAAGTCCGTTCCACCAATAACACCATAATTGTCAGCAGTTGAAACCAATGTGTATGCACCACGCTGACCAATGCTTGGGTCGTAAATCAAATTAACAGTTGCATTAGAAACAGTTGTTGTCTTTGAATATGGCAAAGACAACCAAACACGACGGTTGACATAAGACACAGAAATAGTTGATGTTGCAGCGTCATTCACATAGTTGTTTGGGTAAATAGAGTTGAAGTTGTCAGACAAGTCAACAATGCTAGAACCATTGTAAAAGAACAAACCATTTGGATGTGAGTAAAAGTAGATACCGTTCTCTGCAACAGCAACCTTGTTTGGCGAGTCAACACCAAGACGTGCTGTAAGTTCAACAACAGCAAAGTCTGCTGTTTCNTAACCATAAACAATNTAAATTGAGTTTGGTTTGAAAACAATCAACTGACCTGCGTACACAGCAAGAGCCTTGATTCCATCACCACCACCAAGAAAATCAATATAGTCTTCAGTAGCCCAGTCTTCGGGTTCGGCCTCATGCGACCAATGAAGCCTATTCAAATGCGTAGTTCCAGCAGTTCTAACACCTGCAGCAAACATTTTGTTTGCGTGAACAATAATGTGTTCACATTGTGGAAAATCGTTTCGTGAAGGAGCATTGTAGTTGTCGTTAAAATCACCCGCTGTTGCAATTGTTGGAACAGCAGTTGCATAAGTGCTACCAGTTTCCCAAGTGTAAGTAGCAACCCCTGCTGTGCCAGTCGCCATATAAAGAACTTGACCCCAGTTTGCGAAAGAAGCACCATGGGTATTAGATGCAACAACATTATTTCCAGAGGAATATTCAAGTCTTGTAAAGTTGGTTCCACTTGAATGAAAAACACCAGTATCGGATGCCAGCATCACTCTAGGTGATGCGCCATAAAACGCATGAAGATTATGAGGATTCCAAGTACCGCTGATTGCTGTAGAGTTAATCTCACGCATAGCGCCACGAGTAAATAGACCACCACGAGGGTCAATTTCCACATTCAACATGTCAGGCGACTCATTACGAGCCAACTGAAACTGGTCAGCCCGAAGGTTCAGACCACCAGTAAAGTCGTCGTAGCGTTCAACGGATACATTGCTCATTGTCCAAGAGTCGCTCCAAGCGTCTGCAACCAGCGACGCATAGTTGGATACTGACGACCACCAGACATAATAACTGGCTGTGCACTTGATGCTTTCATCAAGTCACGGCGAGCAAGTCCAACACCCTCTTCAAACGAGTTCATGTACATCTGCGACAACTGTGCATCCTCTTGACGCTGATACACACGGGCTAGCACAAAATAAGGCAACAGAGCATGAAACCATTCATCAAGGTCAATAGTCTCAGATGTATTAGTCAACCACGTGTATACCGGGTTTCTAAAAGCACGAATGGTAATTGGATACACGGCATCAGGCTTAGCCCAGAACTGAATCTTTTTATCCCAGAACGAATAGAAGTATGGTCGTGAAGGTACATCGGTATTACCAAGCCAAATGTCTTCTGCTTGGTTGTAATCAATCAAAGTAAGACGATTACCGGATGTGCTCGAATCTACAACCGAGATAATTTCACGAATGTCACCAATCGTAGAGATGGTGTATTCACGTTGACCAACTACAGTGTTAAATGTGTAAGTCTCTTGAAGGTACGGCCACCTTCGCTCAAGTGAGTAGATTCGTTGAAACCCCTCACGAGCAAACTGGTCAATAATAGAATCAGGCAAATCCACTTCATCAAGGTCAGCCATATTCCTAACTTGGGTTCGTAATGTTGCAAGACTTATACTCATTTAGCCTGCCCTTGTGACCTCAAATGTCCGATGCAATAGTCCGTACCCCGTGCTTTCGGACCCTCACAGGTGTCCTCATTGGCAATACAACGGTTGCGCCCGATATACGGCGCAGATGGAGCAGCAATCTTTGCTCCCGCTGTCGGGGCTAGGCGGAAACCAGATACTGGTGTTCCGTAATAGGATTGGGCAGGTACGGCGTTTTTCATATACAACTACCCCAATTTGTTACATATCCCCCACCTTTCGGTGGGGGTATACGAGTAATTACTTTGCGTTGCGCTTTTTGTTTCTAGCGTTGCGGGTCATTGAACCAGTTTTTTTAACTGCTTGCTCGGCCTTAAACTTACTGCTTTTCACGCCACGCAATTTATCTCTTTGAGGAGAATAATCTTTTGCATACCCACCAGATTTGGTGACACCTTGCTTCATTTGCTGTGAAGCATCCTTGAGTTTTTTTGCTTGATACGCAGCATATTCACGTTTTGATTTATTCATCAAACCAGTAGAATAAAAACCGCCACCTTCGGTATCTTTGCCGGAATAAACCGCACCTTTGTTCCTATATTCGTATTCGCTCAAACGGTCTCCAGCGGCTATATTTCCACGGCTTGGTTGCGCATTACGAGTAGAAGAACGTGCCTGCTTCTTCAAACGCTCTGACTGTGCCTTCTTTGCTTTATCTGATGCACCGCTTTTCTTCGGTGCTGCTTTCTTCATTGCCATGTTAACTCATGCTCCCATATTCTGCTTTACGCTCTGCTTTTGATTCGGTTTTTTCATGGTTCTTACTTTCCTTTTTTGGAGGATAGTTAGAAGTCTTTGTTCCAGCCTTAGGAGTTGCATCCGCATGGCTGGAAAGAATTGAATACTTGTAAGGCATTATTGCTCCTTTGAAATAGGGGAGTGAGCCAGAAACGCCCACTCCCCCGTTCAATTACTTGCGGTAGATTGACACCGTGTTTGCCGCAGTGAATACTGCAACATACGATGCTGATGATGCTGCTGCAACCGAGAAGGTTGCTGCTACACCAACAAGTGTCACGCCCGATGCACCAGCAGTTACCACGATTGGGTGGGTTGCTGCTGCTACGTTCACAACAGTGAACTCAAACGAAGAGCCAACGCCCTCGTCTGTGAACGCTGCACCAAGTTCCGCACCCGTAGGTGTGGTCAAGGTACGGCTTGCTGTTGGGGTCATGGTGTAAACAGTCTGTTGTGCACCAGCAAGAGTTGCTGCTGACTGAACAGTTGCTGCATCGGTGGCGGCAACAACAGTTACCTTCTCCATCTTTGCTGCCCATGTTTCAAGACGCTTGCGTGTTACTGCGCCTTCTGTGTCATTTGCTAATAGTGGCATTTCGTTTTCTCCTTGTTAGTTAGTGGACTTAGGCGGTCTTTGCCGTGAGTTTGCCCTGCTTCGCACGGTTGCGACAGGTCAAGTTTCCGTAGCACATGATGAGCGCATAACGAGCATCTGTGTCTTCTGGCTTGATGAAGTCCGTCTGAGCGAACCACTTGTTGCTGTGACCTACGAGGGTGAGGTACTTCGTGTTGAGGAAGTAGAACACGCCGTTGGTGCAATGCACGTCGTACATTACAGGAGCAGCCTTGAACAACAGGTTCTGGAATCCAGCATCTGCAGTCTTGGTGTCGGTGTAACGCAGGTTTGGCTGAAGAAGTGCTTCGTACTTCTCAAACAAAGTCTGAGTGGTCAACAAGGTGTCTGGGTGGTCATTACCAACCGAAACGCTGTTGTAAGCGGTGCTCATTTGTGCGAGGGTCAACGCAGTTGCGGTGTTTTCCTCGTATGAACGCCAGAACTCGTTGCCTGCTGTTGCTGAGTTGATTCCACCAACAGAGTTGCCGGACTCAACCAAGTTGCCAAGGCCGTTCCAGTCTTTTCCGCTGTTGCCAGTTCCATCAGCAAAGAACATTTGGTTAAACGATTCACGCATTGACTCTTCTGCCTGCATAATCTTGGCTTCGAGCAAGTTGATGATTTCTTGTTCACCGTTGTTCTTGGCTTCTTCAATACCGCTGATTGCGATGGATGCAGCGTACTGCTTCCATTCGTACTCAGCAGCCGAGATGCCTTCTTGTGGTGCCAATGACAGCGAATCGTATCCGCTGTATGAAGCCACAGTTGAGTTCTTGCCGTAGATGAGTGGTTCAACAATCTTCGTACCGCCGTTAAGCATACGAATACGACCGTTGTCCATCAACTTGTAGGTCAAAGGACGTGCTGTAAACACGTTGTCGGTTAGTTGCGAACGGTAGTTCGCAAGGGTGGTTGAGAGCAACTGGTCAAAGTTGCTGTTTGCTGCTGGCATTTTGATTTCTCCTTAAATAGAACGCTAGACGTTTAGTTGCCGTTTTGCGGCTTCAAAAGCGTCTCGCAATGATGTGATTGGTTTTGCTGATACATCTGCAGACTTTGCTGTGCTAGTGCTACTTACAACTGATGCTTGACGTTTTGCTTCTGTAACTTTGTTTTTCACTTCGTTTTGCTTTGCAGCATTTTCACGAATTGAACGACTCTGTTCATAAACACGGTCAAACGCAATTTGCTTGTAGATTGACTCCAAATCTGTTGAGCCTGTGGCTAACGCCTTGGCTACAACTTCGTTGGCATCAAAATCTGCTCCGTATCGGGTTTGAAGCGTCTGGACAGTTCTTTCCAACTCATCCATAGCCTTTTGTTGTTCAAAAGCCTGAATGCGTTGTTCTAACTGTCGGTACTGCTTTTCAACTGGGTCCATGAACAGGTCTTCTTCTTCAGAAGTTGTCTGTCCAACACCGTAATGTTGTGAAAGAAGTGCCAAAGTACCAGAAGGGTCGTTTTGCAAGGCTTCTTGCAAAGCGACTCCAAATTGTACTTGTCGCCTTTGCTCGCTGAGTTCCTGAGTCTTACGGGTATAGTCCGCTTGACGCTGGTATCCAGAAAGCGCCTCTTTCAGAGGGACATTAACTTCCTCTCCGTTGACTAGCACAGAAACATATTTGTCTCCAAACTCGTCTACAGGGAGAAGGTCAATCTCTTCTGCTGTAAGGGCATCAACTACATCCGCAACTTCTTGAGATTGTCCTAGGTCTTCTAGGGTCTCTTCGGCTGTGATTTCATTGCTATTTATATCGCTCATTTAAGAGTCCTCCATGGGTTGCTCTATTGATAGGGTTTTTTCGTTACATTCCCGGCGGCATTCCACCTTCCTGTGATAACAACGCCAAGATTTCTGGTGGCAATTCCCCGCCACCCATTTGTTCCACTCCAGCCTCACTAGGAGCCATACCACCCTGTGGCATCATCCCATCAGGTGGCATCATTGCCTCTGGTGGTGGCGCACCCTGTGGTGTTATTTGCTGTGCTGGCATTTGTGGTTGAATAATAAACGAAGCACCCGAACGGATACCAAATCCTTGTTGAAGTACAAAACTAGCCAACTTAGGCATGTCAATAATTCCTGCAGAAGCAAACGGTGCCATTGCGTCAACAACCTGCATTGCCATCTGACGACGGAATGATTCGTTGACTGGTTGAGTTGAGCCACCTTCTACCTCAAAGTCAAACTCACCCTGAATGTAGTCACGGTCAAATTCGAGCCAGAACGGTTGTGCTTCCTGTCCAGCAATACGTACAGCCTGCTGACCAGTCATGTACTGTTGTGCAAGGATAACCAATCGTTTTGCAATCTCGGCAATTGACAATTCAACAATAGCCAACTTCTCAGATGCACGAGCATTGGCATTATCTTGAATAATGCCTGCCTCGGTTGCCGTACGCCTAATTTCCGGCAAACCACCACGCATGTACTCGGACACACCAGATACACGGTCAATGTCTCCAGAAATAAGACTTGACTGGTTATAAAACTCTGGTGGGCTGATAACTGCTGGCATTGGTCCAACAACATTGCCAATGCTTTCTTCTGAAATAACTGGAACCATTACGTTGTCTTCATCTGATTCCAATGCTGCACGACCATCAGCATCAAAGGCTGATTCCTTGTACAACCACTTGCGTGAGAACCGCTTACGGTGGTTCATCATTTGCGTACGGGTTGCATTCAATTCTTGTTGCAATGGTTCAATTGCTTCCAACTCTCCCATTGGGTAGAAGTATTCAGGAATTTCATAGTTGCGAATCATCACAAACGGATGACCAAACTTAAATGGTATTTCCGTTGGGTTAATCAAGAACTTGTCTGAACCATCACAGAACACAGACATGGTGTTTCTGTCAATGTCATACCATTCCCAGATTTCTACATAAGAATCACTTGGGTCTGTTGAACGACGTGGTGAATAACCATCTTGACCATATTTCGAATAATGCGATGGTGCAGCCTCGTTTCGTGCTACAGAGTTATATCGCTTATCTTTCTTTACATCTGGCAACGGTCTACGCACTCGTTGTGCAATCCACTTAATGTCATACATTGTTGTGGCATCCGGGTCAACAAAAATGTCAAACGGACTAACACGCTCAATGAATGGGCGGTCTTCTTTGATAATAAGTTCAGACTCCATGTTTGACTCTGGGGCATCTGAAACCAATTCGTCGTAAGAATCAAAGTTTGCTTGCGCAACCTTTTCCTCTTCAACAAATCTATAACCAGTCTTAATCCAACCATGTCCAAGAATTAGGAAATCACGAACTGCACGCTTGAACTCTTTCTGGCATTCGTAATGTCTCCACCAATAGTTGACAATTGATTCTGTAAGAATCGCCTTGTCACTATCTTCGTACTTTCGAGCATTGACGGTAATCTTTGGGTAACTGATAGAAACAGACGGTGCAACAACGTTGATTGTTGCAAAAGCAATGTTTACCAACAAACGGTCTTCTTCTGAAACACCCTTGTAATGCTTGCCACGATAAAGGTCAATCATTCGTCGCCAAACCTCATCACAGGCTTCTTCGTGTCTCCAGCGACGTGACTGTTCCAACTTGTCACGATACTTTTTAAGAACTTCACTATTCGGTGTACGTGCCATTATTTGTCCTCTTGTCCTTCGTGCCAGCCAATATGGTTATCAATTTTGCTACCAATTTTGTCAACTTTACTGCCAATCATTTTGAGCAGTATTCGACCTTCTTCGTGTTGTTCGGTATTCTCTTTCCGCAGTCTTTGCAAAACGACCACGAGTGGTCCCGATATGATTGCGACAACAATCGGTACCCATACCATCTCCATCTCAAATCCAGCGACTTCCAACAGGTTCGGCATTGATGCCGGCTTCTTTGGCTACACGAACTTGCTCATCTGCCCGTTCCTTGACAGTTGGGCCGTGAAAGTCCTCTTGACCGTAAGTAAACCCCAAGCGAATGGTCTTGATATGGCATTTGAAACAAATTGAGCCACGACGAGGTAATTCATCTACCACAAACGTCGTCAAACACTCTAAACAGCGGAATTCTTTCATAACTATACGCCTAGTTCGTTACTCCCGTACATTGAAGGCACCAATAGGCATCTTCGGTTCTTGTTTTTCTTTCATTATAAACTTTTCCCACCAACCAAGGGTGTTTTTTACTGGCGCTGGGTCATAACGATATTCTGGAAGCCAAACATATTTGAGCATCTGATTCCCAATGGCTAACGACATTACACGGTCGTCATGTGGAGACCCATGCATTTTGCCGTTTGCTTCACGCACGAAAGTGCGTAATTCGGCAATAGTGCTTTTATCGTAAATGAGTATTGATTCGTCTCGCACAGCAGCGTTCAGTTCGTCAATGGCTAATGGCTTGGAAACAGCGGTTGTTCTCCAACCCATAGTGTCGCTAATCTGTGGATTTCTACTATTCATCTTTCGTTGTCTGTAGATGTTCCTGTATCCAACTCTTTGCAGACCTTTAATCGTTGTCAAACCGTGGTTGTTTGATTCAACCCCAATAAGTGCGTGGTTGTAGTAATAACCCAAAGCCCTGAGTATTACTTCACCAAAAACGTCTGGGTCAACGTGACCATGCCATTGGGCAACTAATAGACCTGTGTTGGCTGAAATAATGTGGGCAGAACTAAAGTCGCCATGTCCAAGACCTTCAGCAACGTCAGCACCAATTACGTAAATCTCTTGAGTATCTGGCAATTCCCAAATTGACAGTTCTCCACCGTCTTCAATAAATGTGTAATGGTTTCTACCAATTTCATTTTTGAGATAACCACGCTTTGGTTCAATTGGTTCAATATTGCGTAAAGCCTCAATATCAAACACGGGGCGACCGGAACGAATAAATGCTTCATCTGGATTATCCGGGTATTCCTGTGCTAACTGCCAGTCAGGCAGGTCACGCTTCTTAGCCTCATACCAGTCCTCATCACGGTCTCCAGCAGACCAAGGAAAGAAGACACCAGTAAATCGGTTTGTGCCAGTCTGTGAGCCAACCCACAGTTGGTGAAAGATATTGCCCTCACCGTTGGCGGTACTCAGGCAGATAACACGACCACCCACGTCGGCAATTGGTTCAATGGATGCCCACGCTTCTTCAGCGTTGGGCAAGAACGCCATTTCGTCAATGATTACTCGATACACGGATTCACCACGAGCAGGGTCATTGCCAGAAGGCAAGGACTCAATAGCAGAGTCATTTGCAAACACCATCTTCAACTGGTTGTCTGAAAGCAGGTCTGGTCCACGAGTACGCATCCATGCAGGCAGCATCTTGTAGCCGTACTTGGTTTTCTGTAGCAACTTAGATGCTTCACGCTCTGTGCGNGAAAGCATNACCGTAAAACGGTCTTGCCAAAAGAATGTTTCCCAGAATGTGAATGCAGCAGCCAGAGTAGAGAACCCAATTTGACGAGCCTTCAACACAATGCTGTAGCGAGATTCAATCCAAACACGCACAGTTTCTTCTTGCGCTTCACGCAAAACAAACTTGATACGACCCCGCTCAGGGTGCCTAATCATCCAATGGGTTGCACAAAAGTGCGAAAATGCAACCACTAATTCTTCGGTGGTTGCACCCTCGCTACCTTTGCATTTCCTCCACTCCTTCTCGTTGAGAAGGTCGGTGAGTTCCATTATGCCTTCTTAACGGCTGCCTTCTTGGCTGCAATCTTTTTAGGACTTGCACCAAATGCTGCATCAATTTCATCTTTGGTGAGAACACCATCAATGCTTGCCTTGGCAAGACCTTCCGCAACCTTGAAGATGGAAACTGCGCCAGCAATCAAAGCCGACTTCCATACTTCCAAGTCAGGAGCGATTACCGCAGCACCAGTCACCACGCCGAGGGCGTTGGTGAGGAAAAGTGCAACAATTCTGCCTGCAATATCTTTTGCCTTATTCATTGTTCTCCTTGAACATTACGCCGAGTAAATGGATTATCACGGCTATTACGGTGATTCCCCAACCCAAAACCTTTGTCTGACCAGACAACGTGATNAGCACCATACCGGTGCCAGCAAGAGTCCAAGTCAAAGCATGGATTTCGGATAAGAGTTTCTTCACGCTAATAGCCCGATTCGTTACGGTCTGCGTGAACTCAGAGCCACCACTGACGCACCAGCCGCAACAGCAATCAGGGTGCGGCGGGGATCTACGGGCACAACA
>JGI24766J26685_10000206_pt1 | contig 15591 bp, 21 predicted proteins | sample SanBayMetagenome_FD_26685 | JGI IMG/M metagenome (IMG submission 26685)
AATAAAGTCTACTATCCATCACCGATTGGCGCACAAGTTATTGAAATGCCTGATGAGCAGATTGAAGTTGTTGAGGCTGTTGATGACAGCCCACCAACCCGTGAGGAAATGCTACAACAGGCTGAAGCCATTGGCATGAAGGTTGACAAACGCTGGTCAGATGCGACACTGTTGAAACACATTGAGGAATCAGCATGGGCTATACAAAACGACAATTCATAAGCGCATCCTTTGAGGAAATCGGGCTTGCATCTTATGTGTTTGATTTACAGCCTGAACAGCTTGAATCTGCCTTGCGTAGATTAGATGCAATGATGGCAGACTGGAACGCCAAGGGTATCCGCTTGGGTTACCCTTTGCCATCCAGCCCACAAGATAGCACCCTAGATGAAGAAACCCTCGTGCCTGACTCGGCTTATGAAGCCATTATTTGTAGTCTAGGCATTAGGCTTGCGCCAATGTTTGGCAAGACAGTGATGCCTGATACAAAAGCCACTGCCAAGCAAGGTTACGACATTCTGTTGCAAAAAGCCACATTCCCGCTTGAACAGCAACTTCCGGCAACAATGCCTGCTGGTGCTGGCAATAAGCCTTGGAGGGTCTACGATAATCCTTTTATCAGACCACCAGCCAACCCTGTTACTGCTGGCCCTGATGGGCCTCTCGAATACTATTAAGGACAGTCATGCCACAAATCAATCAGTTACCAGTACTCAGCACTGTTTCAAGCGGAGACCAGTTACCCGTTTATTCNCCCAANAATGGGGATGCAAGACGTTTGTCCATTGGCAATCTGTTGACGTTTTTCCAGCAGACTTTTGCATCGCCAACTTTGTCGGTGAATCTGTACGTGCCTGGCTCTGGGTTTAACATCACTGTTCCAACTCCAGTAAGTCAAGATCAATGGATGCTATTGCAACCCGCTGGAACACTGGCAACTGGCACGATTACCCTGCCTTTGAATACTGGTGTGCCTGATGGCACTACGGTGCTGATTACGACAACCCAAGAGATCACTTCGCTGACGATTGCGCTGAATGGTGCGACTGCACTTTATGGTGGCGTATCGTTCTTGGGCGCAGGAACAGCAACAGCAATTCGTTTTTATCAGCCCACAAACTCTTGGTATCAAATAAATGCTGAGACTGTTTATGCGGCTGGCATTCAAGCGTTTCTGGCAAACCCAACCAGTGCCAACTTAAGGGCAGCAGTCACTGATGAAACTGGTACAGGTTCATTGGTATTTGCAACCAGCCCGACCTTGGTTACGCCAGCACTTGGTACACCATCAGCACTTGTTGGCACAAACATTACAGGCACGGCTGCTGGATTGACCGCAGGCAATGTGACCACAAATGCAAACCTGACTGGTGCTATTACGTCAGTCGGCAATGCCACATCTTTGGGTTCATTTACATCCGCAAATCTTGCCTCGGCATTAACCGATGAAACTGGGACAGGCGCAAATGTATTTGCCAACACACCTACATTGGTGACTCCAGTTATCGGTGCAGCCACAGGAACAAGTTTAGCAGTCACAGGTGCAGTTAGATCATCTGGCACGGCTGGTGTGGGTTATTCCACAGGCGCAGGCGGTGTTGTTATTCAAGGCACAAGCCGAACTACAGGTGTGACGATTAACAAAATAACTGGTCAAATCACGTTATTTGCTGCGGCAGGCACAACTGCTGCAACAACTTTCACTGTGACCAACAGCACAGTTAATACCACCGATGCGATTATCCTCACTCAGCATACTGGAACTGATTTGTATGATTTGATGGTCACTAAGACAACCTTGGGTTCTTTTGATATTACATTCCGCACCACTGGCGGCACAACAACTGAACAGCCAATATTTAACTTTACAGTTATTAAAGGCACGGATTCATAATGGCTACAAAGCCTAAGTCATCTGTCAATGAGGCTGGCAACTATACGAAGCCAACCATGCGTAAGCGGCTCTTTGAGGAAATCAAAGGTTCGGCTGTGCAAGGCACTGCGGCTGGCGAATGGTCGGCTCGCAAAGCCCAACTGTTGGCAAAAAAGTACAAAGAAAAAGGTGGCGGTTATAAATGAAAGCCACACAAAAAAGCCTCAAAGATTGGTCAAGTCAAAACTGGCGCACCAAGTCTGGAAAGCCATCGTCTGAAACAGGCGAGAGGTATTTGCCTGAGAAGGCGATTAAGGCACTGACAGCGGCTGAATATGCGGCAACTACACGGGCAAAGCGAGAGGCTACAAAGGCAGGAAAACAGTTTGCCAAGCAGCCTAAAAAGATTGCTGAAAAAATCAAGGGGTTCAGATGAAAACTCCAGCTTATGCACGAAAGGAAGGCCAGAATCCCAAAGGCGGCTTGAACGCCAAGGGAAGGGCTGCGGCAAAGGCCGAGGGCATGAATCTGAAGCCTCCTGTCAAGTCTGGTGACAATCCTCGCAGAGCATCGTTCTTGGCTCGCATGGCTGGCAACCCTGGCCCTGAGTACAAAGATGGTGAACCAACTCGATTGTTGTTAAGTCTGAGGGCTTGGGGCGCATCATCAAAAGCAGATGCCAAAGCCAAAGCAAAACGCATCTCTGAACGCAATAAGGCCAAGTGATGCAGATACCTATCCTAAACGGCATCTATACCGACAGTACCCCTGAACTGCGTACATCGTACCCAGTGAATCTTGTGCCTGTGCCAAAGCAATCAGGCATCAGCAATGGGTTTCTGCGACCAGGCGATGGGATTGTGGCAAACGGCACAGGGCCAGGCGTTGACCGAGGCGGCATCAATTGGCAAGGCAATCTATATCGAGTGATGGGTACGAAGTTGGTGGAAATCGACAGCGCAGGCGCAGTGACCGTGCTGGGCGATGTTGGTGGGCCAACCGATCAACTGGTGACATTTGATTACAGTTTTGATTTACTTGCGATTGCCTCTGGTGGTCGCTTGTATTACTGGAATGGCACAACCTTGACGCAAGTGACTGACCCTGATTTGGGTGTGGTGCTTGATGTGGTGTGGGTGGATGGTTACTTTATGACCACCGATGGCGAATTTTTGATAGTAACTGAACTGTCAGACCCAACCCAAGTTAATCCGCTGAAATATGGAAGTTCTGAAGTTGACCCTGATCCAGTGGTTGCGTTACTAAAGTTGCGAAATGAAATCTTTGCTCTGAATCGCAACACGATTGAGGTGTTTGATAACATAGGCGGTGAGTTGTTCCCATTCGCACGAATTGATGGCGCACAAATCCAAAAGGGTGTTGTTGGAACATTTGCTTGCTGTGTCTTTATCGACCGCATTGCGTTTTTAGGCAGTGCAAGAAATGAAGCACCTAGCATCTACGTTGGTGCTGCGGCAACTACTCAAAAGATCAGCACTCAGGAAATTGACAATCTGCTTCTTGAATACACCGAGGCGCAATTAGCATTGGTCAAGTTGGAAGCCAGAAACGACAAGAATCACGAACATCTTTATGTGCATTTGCCTGACCGCACCATAGTTTATGACGCATCAGCATCTGAGGCATTACAGACTCCTGTCTGGTTCACTCTGACAACAACCCTAGCAGGATTTGCACAATACAGAGCCAGAAACATGGTTTGGGTCTACGACAAATGGATGGTGGGTGACCCACAGTCCACCAATATCGGTTACTTGGTTCAAGATACAGGCCATCATTGGGGACAACAGGTGCGCTGGGAGTTTGGCACATTGATTGTCTATAACGAAAGCAATGGGGCAATCTTCAACGAGATGGAACTTGTAAGCCTGACGGGTAGCATTGCATTGGGTAAAAACCCAAAAATCAGTACGAGTTACTCTTTGGATGGTCAAACTTATTCACAGGAAAAGTTTATCTCTGTCGGCACGATTGGCAACCGCCAGAAGCGTTTGGCTTGGTTTCAGCAGGGTCATATGAGGAACTGGCGCATCCAGCGTTTCCGTGGCGATAGTGATGCCCATGTGTCCTATGTGCGCTTAGAGGCACAAATTGAGGCATTGGCATACTGATGGCAACCGCACCAATTTCCCGCAGACTGAACTTGACGCGAGATCAGCTTGCTGAATTCCTGACCGATCAGCAACAGATCAGACAATTCGAGTTGCTCTTTTCTACTGTTGACCAATTGCAAGTAATTGTTGGGACTGACTTTGAATTCCAAGCAGACAATGCAGCGGCTGGCGCAAATTCAGCATTGGCGCAGATCATTGCTTTAGCGCAAGAGACTGGTGTTAATAATGCAGCATTGGGCGCAAAGGCACAGGATGCACTAGATAGGATTGCATTACTAGCGCAAGAAACTGCGGTGACTGTGGCATTGGCTGAAAGCAAGGCAAATCAGGCTTTGGCATTGGTGGACAAACTTAATAAATCTGTCGAGGGTTTGCAGATGACCCCACCACCACGAGAGTTCAAACGAGCAAGATATGGGTCGTTTTATGACACCACCACCCAGACAGCGACAGTTGTCAACACAGCCAAGGCCATCACTTTTAACAGTACTGACTTGAGCAACGGGGTATTCATTGGAACTCCAACATCAAGAATCGTAGTGGATAGCGAGGGCATTTACAACTTTGACACCTCGTTCCAGTTGGATAAAAGCAGTGGCGGTACGGCAGAGTTCTATTTTTGGTTTAGGCTCAACGGTGTGGATGTTCCAGACAGCTCAAGTCAGATAAGGATTCAGGGTAATGATGCTGAGATTTTTTCATCGCTGAATTACTTTTTTGATCTCAAGGCCAACGACTATGTTGAGTTGATGTTCTCGGTCAGCAGTCTTTCTGTTGAGCTTGCCGCATTTCCTGCGGCTGCACCGCACCCAGGCATTCCATCCATAATTCTCACAGTCAACAACAACATCGGAGGTGTCCAATGACAGTTACAGTAAAAGTGCTAATCCCTGCAAAACAGGCAGAAAACGCACAAACAACCCAATACACCGCAACAAATGTCAAGGCAATTATTGACAAGTTCACGGTGACCAATACCAGTGCCAACAATGTGACTTTTAGTTGCAACTTGGTGACAACTGGCGGCACGGCAGGCGCATCAAACCTGATTATTGACACACGCACCATCGTGCCAGATGAGACCTATACTTGCCCTGAATTGGTGGGTCAGGCATTAGACGTTGGTGGTTTTATTTCCACAATCGCAGGGGCAGCAACATCCCTGACCATCCGAGCATCAGGCCGAGAAATTTCATAAGGAGCTAGAAATGAAAGAATTTATGGTTATCCCACGGGGCTTTAATGGCTTGCCGATGGAAGAAGAATTTTTGACCAACGCAGAGAATAAAAAGAACTATGCCGTTGCGGTCGCTGATTGGAACTATGGCCCTGAAATGCCCACCAATGAGGCTGGCGCAAATAAGGAGTTCTACGCTGGTTTGGCAGAGGCGATGCAATGTGATGAAAAAGATGCAAGACGCAAGCATTGCTCGAACTGCGAGTATTACGATAACAGCTTTATGACCCAAGTCAGAATTGAGCGCATCCCAATGGCGGCTTATGACAAGGGCGCAGGATTCAGGGGTCACTGCGAAAAGCTGAACTTTATCTGTAACGATATGCGGGTTTGTCAGGCTTGGGAAGACAGAGAATATGAGGATTGACCTTTTCTCAATTTGTGCGAAAATCAAGCCGCTGAGTTCTGGCATCCAGCGGCCTGCCCTATCTAGGAGTTGTGGATGACCAATGGACTGCGAGAAAACCTGACTAAGGTTTTTATGCTGCCTACGCCAGCCGTAGAGTGGCTACTCATGGTCTTTGACGCAATCCAAGTCTTTGATGATGTAGCAGATGGCGATCAAGTGGCACGAGAAGACCTCAATGCTACCATTTGGAACACATTGGTGGGTATGCACCAAAACACATTTTTTATCGCCAACAGCGCCCATTTAACGCCATTGTTGGCGACAATGATTCTCAAGTGGCAAGCCTCGGACACGGCAGAGCGCAATAAACAAGCAGATGCTAAGTCGTTCATTTGGCGAGCAGGATATTACGATTTGATTTTAATGACCGTTTCGCTAGTACATGGTGCTGGATATGCCACAAAATATGGTCATCATGTGATGGCTTTATATGGCGAAACTTTTGAAGATTACATGAAGGAGTTTGGCGATGCCTGATCCAGTCACAGCCCTAGTCGTTGGTGGAAGCCAACTCATTGGCAGTTCAATGCAAGCCAAAGCCGCTGGCGAGGCCGCAGACATTCAGTCTGGTGCAGCTCAAGCAGGTATTGAAGAACAGCGTAGACAGTTTGATGCTTTACAAGCACTATTAAAACCCTATGTAGAAGTTGGTGTGCCAGCAATGGCTCGTTTTCAAGCATATGGTGAAGCAGGTCCAAAAGCATTTGAACAACAACAAGCATTAGCTGGTGTTCTTGGCCCTGAGAGACAGGCAGCAGCAATTGCTGAAATTGAGCAGGGCGCTGGTTTCCAAGCCAGAGTGCGGTCTGGTGAAGAAGCATTATTGCAACGTGCATCTGCCACAGGTGGATTGCGTGGTGGCAATATTCAAGCGGCATTGGCTCAATTTAGACCACAAATGTTGGAACAAGAAATTGAGCGCCAGTATGGAAGACTTGGTGGTTTCTCAGATATTGGTCGTGAAACAGAGGCTAATTTGCTAAAAATCGGTCAAGCATCTGCCGCAGGAGTAGGCGCACAAGGTATTCAAACAGGAATGAATGTTTCAAACTTGTTGGCTCAACAGGGCGCAGCACAAGCTGGTGGTGAACTTGGACAAGCCAAGGCTTATGGTCAACTCTTTAATTTGCCTGCACAAATGCTAGGTTTCCAGTATGCCGCAGGCGGTAAAGCTGGCACAGGCTTTAAGTTTTAAAGGGATAAAACATGGCAACCATAAATCCATTCCAAGCACCTATTAACTATGCAATTGATGTGCAAAGTCCATTTGAGGCGGCACTTGGAGGTTTTAAACTTGGTGCTGGTGTTGCTGAAATTCAAGCAGCACAGCAAGCGAGAGAGAGAGCGCAAACAGCCCAAACTGAACTTGCAAATTTATTTAAAAACCCAAATGCAACAGCAACAGATTACGCACGGGTTACGGCATTTTTGCCTAAAGATCAAGCCGCAACAGTATTGTCAGGTTTTGAGGCTCAAACAAAAGAACAGCAACAAAACACTTTGCGACAAGGCACTCAGGTTTACATAGCCATCAAGTCTGGAAATTTACCAGTTGCCGAAATGCAACTTAAAGAACAAGCCCTAGCACTGAGAAATGCTGGTAGAGAAAAAGAGGCACAGGGTTTTGACGACCTTTCAAATCTTATTAGGCTCAACCCAACAGGAGCGCAGACAACGATTGCGTTGACTATTGCTGGATTGCCTGGTGGTAAAGATTTTCTCGATAATGCTGATAAGGCATTGTCAACACAAAGAGCAGAAGCCCTCCAGCCAAGCGCATTAAAAGAAGCTGGAGCTAAAGCAGAGCAAGCGGTAACTGAGGCTCAAACTAAAGTTGCAGATTTACGTATTAAATTGCAAAACGAACCAATTGAAGCTGAAAGATTGATAATTAAACGAGACCTTGAACTTGCACAAGCAAATGAAGCAAAGGTTAAGGAAAAGTATGCAGAACAAATCACACTTGCAGACATTAAAAAGAAAGCCGCTGACCTTGGTCTGACAAATGCACAAACTAGTCAGGCACTGGCTCAAACCAAAAAACTTGGCGCAGAAATAAAGAAGGCTGCACTAGAACTTTCCGCACTTGAAGCCACTGGTGGTGTTGACCCTGAAAAGAAGTTCACACAGGAAGAAAAAATACGCAAAGAATGGCAAGGCCGTAGCAAGGTCTATGGTGAACTTGATGGTATTTACAGCAACCTTAAAGCATCTGCTAATGCAAATACTGGCCCTGGTGACATTGCCTTGATTACTGGTTTTATGAAAATGCTTGACCCTGGCTCTGTGGTACGTGAGACAGAATTTGCTACTGCAAGAGATACTGCTGGCCTTTTTGAACGTCTGGCCAATCAGGCTACAAAAATTCAAAGCGGTCAATTGTTCAGTTTGGATTCTAAGCAGCGAGGGGAATATGTCGCACTCGCAAAGCAATATTTAGATGCAGCACAGAAAAAAGCTGAACAAGAAAAAAAGGACTTAAATATTGTGGTGAAGAACTACAAACTGAATCCTGAAAACGTATTTGGTGCAACCCGCAACGTGACTGTGGATTACTAATATGGCCTACTCCATAACCACAAAAGATGGCATCACAGTAGATAACATCCCTGATGATGTTCCACCAGACTCGCCACAACTTAAAGCCCGTGTAGCAGCTATACGAGCTGGCCAACAGCCAGTCGCAGCGCCAGCAGCCGCACCCGCCACAGCACCAGAAACTACACCAACTGCACAACCCACTGGATTCTTGGCATCGCTGGCTGAATCAATTACAGGGCGTGCTAGAACAACACCAGAGACACAAGCATTGCCTGAGTGGACAACTATGCCAGAACTTAATCAAATGAGTCTTGCATCGTTTAAATCTGCATTGGGTAGTTTGGTATCAAACCCAAAAGAAACTGTGCAGATTTTGCAATCTAATTTTCCACAACTTGGTGTGCGGCAGGATGAAAAAGGAAACTTCATTCTGCGTTCAAGTGTTGACCAAAAAGAATATGCAATACCGCCTGGCTTTACTGTTGGAGATATACCTCGTGCAGTTGGTGGCTTATTGGCATTTACCCCAGCAGGTAGAGCGACAACCATTTTAGGTGCGGCTGGTAAATCTGCATTAACACAAACAGCAATTGAGGGAACACAAGCCGCAACTGGTGGGCAATTCGATAAAGGCGAAGTGGCTATGGCTGGTGTTACTGGCCCAGCAGGACAAATCATTCAGCGTGTAACACCACCAGTTGTCCAAGCTGTTAAGCAGGGCGTTCGGCGTGTTACAGGCAAAGCACCAGCACCAGCACCAGGTATAGCAGGCGCTCCAATGGGTACAGCAATGGCCCCAGAAGCACCTCCAGCAGCCGCAGTAATACCAGAAATTGCGCCAGTAGCTCCAGAGATTCCAGTTGTTCAAGCAGCACCACCTGTTGCGCCAATCGTGGCGGCAGTGACTGAGGAAGAAGTTGGTAACTTAGTTAAAAAAGCCGCAGGCACAGGGTTTGGTTCGGCAGGCGCACGTGACCGATTGGCTGATCTTGCACAAGTTAATTTGGCGGCAAAGGAAGCGGCTGATCGACTTGGCATCCAATTGCCTGCCGATGTGTTCAGCGATAACCCACAAGTCCGAGCAGCGGCTGGTCTAACACGTTCTGTTGCTGGTGGTGAGCCTGAAGCCGCATGGCGTAATACAGTAACTCAAGCTGTAGATAAAGCCGATGATGTGATAAAACAATTTGATGCCACATTTGTTGAAGGTACAGTCGCACCAGGCGTGGTATCGCAAAAAATCAAGGACTCGCTGACAAAAACACGCTTAGATCTAAATACACAAGCAGGTAAAGTTTACGATGCAGTTGACGCAGTAGTTCCAGAAACATCAATAGTTAATTTGCCAAAACTCAAAGCAACACTTGATGATGTCAAAGCAAGAGTTACTGAAGAAGGAATGTCCTCAGCCGAGCGCAAACTGGCAAACATGATTGAGCGAGGAAACGTTACATATGGCCTACTCAAACGTGAAAAATCCTTGATTGGTAAAGCTATCAACAAGATGGAATCACCCTACGGCAGCATGGCCGAGGCAGACCTCAAGCGCTTGTATGCGGCACTCTCTGACGACCAACTAACAAACGTGGGTAACATTGGTGGCGAGCAGTTGCGCCAGCAATTACGTGCGGCCAACCTTTTATATGCAAAAGAACGTGCATTAGGCAATCGCATTGTAAATGCATTTGGTCAAGACATTGAGGGTAGCGTTGCCAATAAGATGCGTACCGCCATCACTGGTGCGGCAAAAGGCGATGCAGGCGAGTTCAATCGTCTGTTAAAGACTGTTCCAGAAGACTTACGCAAAGAGACTATTGCTACTGCACTGGCATCTGTTACACGTTCTGCAAGAGGCGCTGAAAAGGGTGGTTTTGGATTCTCTGAGTTTGCTGATATATATCCAAAGTTGAGAGCTAATCCACCAGTTTACAAAACCATCGTAGACACACTTGGAAAAGACTCAGCAGACGTTTTGCGTGATTTATTTGAAGTTTCCAAAAGAGTTACTGAAGCCAGAGCAAATGTTTTGACAACAGGAAAAGCAAACCAAGCATTGTTACAAGGAATGCAAGCCGAAAGTCTGATTGGCAAGATCATGGAAAGCACACTTTCAAAAGGCGCATTGACGGGTGCTGCGGCAATGGGTGGGCCTATTGCGGCTGCTGCGACTTCAATAATTACTGGAGCAATGACTCAAGGTAACAAGGATTCGCTCAAAGCAGCAGGAAAATTGTTTGCTGATGAGAATTTCCAGAAACTTGCAATCGAAGCTGCCACTAAGGGCACACCAAGTGCGGCTAGTATTAGACGCACAGCTATGTCACAATCATTTCAGAAATTTGCAGATCAAATTAAGTTGCCTAAAGAACTTGATGCTCGGATTCAATTCTTGCAATCTGCAATCCAAACTGAGCGTCAACTCTCACAGGAGAACCAGTAATGTCAGCACTATCAGTTCAAGTCCCGTTTCCAGTCTTTCAAGACCGTGATGGGCAGCCTTTAGAGAATGGCTATGTGTGGATTGGCACAGCAAATTTGTACCCAATCACAAACCCTGTCCCTGTCTTTTTTGATGCTGCATTGACAATACCAGCAGCACAACCACTGCGGACAATCAACGGATACATCTCAAATGCTGGCACACCAGCTCAGATTTACGTTGATGGCGTGAACTTTAGCATCCTGGCGCAAGACAGCAAAGGCTCGATGATTTACAACTTTCCTGATGGTACTGGGATTAGCCCAAATGCTTCCGGCGTAATCTACACGCCAGCCGGGACAAATACATTTGAGCGCAGCGTTGAAAACAGGCTCAATGATTCGGTCAGTATTTTCAACTACATCCCCCCTGCTGAACACGCAGCTATTCAGGCCAGAACTTCTACCTATGATTGCACAGCAGATATTGAAAGGGCTATTGCTGATTGCAGTTTTTTGATTGGAAGTGGTGGTGATTTCGGTTTTGAAAAATGCATTGTTTTTCCGCAGGGTACGTATCACGTTAAATACATTGATGTAACAAACAGACGCAATGTTTGGTTAGTATCTTCAGGATTTGTAATTATTCTGGGTGTAGATAGTTCAGTTAAAAACTTTGTATTTGGCTCGACTAACTACAACCCAAGCAATCCACAAGCAAGCACAATAACTCCAAATTGCTTTTTAGGTGGCCCTGGTCAATGGTCATTTGCTGCTGCACCTGGAACGTCATATCAATATGGCTTGAGGCTTGAACAGTTCTTCGCAAGCAGGTTTGAAAAAGTAGCCGCTGGTACTGGCTACGTAACTGTAACTGACGTAAACGGAGCAACAGGCAACAGGGTGGCTGTTTATTTGCAATATACATACTCAAACATTTTTATAGATTGCAGCTTTAGCAGTCCAGCCGCACCACCTGTTGGTGGCAAGTCCATCGGTCTTTTTATGGACAACAACAACGTCAATAGCAACACCTTTAGTCGTTGCAACTGGCAAGGTGCAAGTGCCACATCTGCGCCTTATGTTGACACCATTGGCGTTCAGTTTAGTGGTCTCAATAATGTCTGGGATAATTGTGATCTTAGCGCCTTAGATACTGCGTTTATTGGTAATGGTGATGGCCACCAGTTTCGCAACATTTACAGCGAATACGTTACTACATTTTGGTCTGGGTCTGTGTCTGGGCAGGCAAGAGGCTGCACTATTCAAGGCGGACTTATTGAAATTGTAAATAATGGCACTGCGTTTAACTTAATAAATTGCGAAAATACTACCATTATTGGAGGTCACTATTTATCTGCCTTTGCGGGGACTAGGACATTTATAGCGCAGACAGATAACTACGGCTTAACTGTCATTCAGCCAAACTTAGTTTTTGGTGCATTTGCAAACTTCATCACGGGTACGTATCAAGGTGCATCAAGCGTCAACTTACCTTCTGTGCTTCAGACAAACTGGCTGTCTTTCCCGCCAACTCAGGTTCCGTCACCAAACGTAAATACACTGGATGATTATGAGGAAGGGACTTGGACGCCCAACAAAGTATCAGGTACTGCATTTACATCTGCATCAGGTCGGTACACAAAAGTAGGTAACTTAGTTACGGCTACTTTCTTGGTTGTTTTTGCAGCAGAAACCAATTCAGCGTTTGCAGAAATTTCGTCATTTCCATTTTCAGCGAGTGGGAGCGCAAACGAAAACAACGGACTTGGAGTTGGCTACAACACAAGCGCAATCCCTGTCGGGGGAGCAGTTAGTCTCACCACAATGAGTTTTCGGCAAAATGGAGGCGGTAATGTTACCTGCACACAAATGTCCGGCGCTACTGTCAGCGGCACTTTGACTTATACGATCATTTAACCAAGGAAAACACCATGTTAAGCGAAACCAAAATAATAGATCAAATCTCTATAAACGATGAAAACATTGTTTTTATTCGTGAGTCCAACATTGTGCTGCGTGATGGCGTGGAGATTTCCCGCACTTATCACCGTACCAGTCTGACACCAGAGCAAGACGTATCTGTTTGGCCGCAGAAAGTGCAAGACATTTGCGCTGCTGCTTGGAAGTAAAGAGGTAATGCCATGTTAAAAACAGTATCGTCCATTACAGCATCCCCAACATTGGTAGGCGATGTTACCTTGTCCACAGGCAATCTAATCATTGGAACAGCAGGCAAAGGAATCGACTTCACGCAAGACCCGAACCCCGGTGGCATGACCAGCGAGTTGCTCGATGACTATGAGGAAGGCACATGGACGCCAACCCTTAAAGAAGGAGCAAATACTTTAACAATTGGAACTGTATATGGGCGATATACAAAAGTAGGTAGGTTGGTTACTCTTTCACTAAATTTAGAAAACATAACCAAATCTGGAACTACTGGCGAATTAACAATTACTGGCCAGCCTTTTAGTGCGGAAATTACGGGGACAAATGGAGGTTTTATTGGGGTAACTAGATATAATCGTTTTACGGTTCCGGCCAATTGCTTCACGCTGGTATTGGACACTATTGGAAATGTAATTTATTTGTATTGGACACAAACAGGTGATGTTAATTCTTTGCAAGTGGTAGCAAATGATATAGCTAATGCCAGTACCTCCGATCTTTACTCAACAATTCAATACATCGTTTAACTTGTCTGTTCATATTGAGCAGAAGGACTTTAACTAAGGAGTATGAAATGGCAATAGAGAAAATTCAAATCGTCGACCGCATTGAGGTCATTGAAAACGGCAGCGTACAGGTACGCACCAAGACGGCCATCATGGAAGACGGCAAGCAGATCAGCGGCAACTTCCACCGCCACGTTGTCGCTCCAGGCGATGATTACAGCGGCGAAGATGCCCGTGTTCAGGCCATCTGTGCGGCAACGCACACGACTGACGTAATCGCGGCATACAAGGCAGCTATCGCTGCACAAGGAGTTTGAGATGGCATCGAATAGTCAAATTGCTTTTGCTCCCCTTGGTCGCACAGTCTTAATCCCCGCTGCTGCTTCTGCCTCCACTGGCGTTCAGGCACTGGTTGATTCACGTTTTGATGGTCAAGGCACAGGGCAGTACCGCATCATCAACAGCAGCATTAACACGGTATTTCTAGGTGTAGGCCCAACAGCGGCAATTGCTACGGCTAACGCTGTGGCTCCTGTTGCTGGCACACCATCGGCTGCTATTGTGTTAGTGCCTGGTGCTGTGGAGGTCTTGCGCTTTGGGCGCGAGTCATTCTTCAGTGGCTTGGCTTCTGCCTCCTCTACGGTTTATATCGTACAGGGCGAAGGTATGTAATGCTTGAGGATACCGACACACGGCTGGCGGTTCATGAGGCGGTTTGTGCTGAGAGGTACACCGCCATTGAAAAGTCATTTGATTCAGGTTCACAGCGCATGACCCGCATTGAGTATTTGCTTTATGTGGTGATTGCGGCTGTATTGCTTGGCCCAGGCTTTGCTGGCGAGTTGGTGAAAAAAATCATAGGTTTGTGAGCAATGGATGCTTTGGCTTCTTTTGCCACTGTTTCTGTTAGCAGGAACTTCAGAAAAAGTCGAGTACCGTTGTGTGAGGTGGGCGTGGACAGGTGATGTTTACAACCGCAAGGTTGTTTGCCTTGAATGGGTAAAGGTTGTACGGAAATGATTGACCCCATAACAGCGCTAGAAGGACTGCAAAGTGCAATCAGTGTAGTCAAAAAGGCCAGCAAGGTCGCAAGTGATCTAGCAGGATTAGCACCCTCAATTTCGCGGCTTTTCGATGCCAAGAGCACCGCTACCAAGGCGATGCTTCAGGCCAAGCGTACAGGCGGTAAATCCAACCTTGGTGCAGCACTTCAGATTGAAATGGCTTTGGATGAGGCCAAGCGGTTTGAAGAACAGCTAAAAATGCTGTTCATGCAAGCTGGTCGCATAGATGTCTGGAACGCTACTAAGGCTCGGCAGGCTCAAATGGATTTGGAAGACGCTAGAGAAATGAAAGCGCTTCAGTTAGAAGAAAAAAAACAAAAAGAAGAAGAACAAGAACAGATGGCATGGGCTATTGGCGTTGTCGTGATTGTGATGCTCCTTGGTGCAGTTGGCTGGGGCATTGCTGAGATACAAGATTACTGTGCCAAAACAAGGTGTGGTCGGTGAATGAGTACCAGAAACAGTTTGACCTTTTCCTTAAAGTCTTTGTCAGGCTGTGCGTGGCTTGGTGGGTGCTTGGCCTGCTCAAGTTTTTGCCTGACGACTTATCAGACAAGATAGTGAATAAGTTACTTGGAATGATTGGTCTATGAGTGATGAGAAGCCANCAGACGTATTAAGCAAGGTGCTGTCCTATGTGGATAGCCCNTTCAAGCTGTTTGCGCTGATACTGATGGCGGTGTTTGCTTTTGCTGGGTACTTTGTTTGGCAGAACCAATCGTTTTTATTTGATGCGTATAAAGAGAACAAAAAACTCCCAACGATTGCAGAAGAAAGGGCAGAAGATGTTGCAGCGCATTTGTTTAAAAACACTGATGCAACAGTCATTGCCATTTTCAAAGTAAACCCGTTATTTGGGACAAGGGTTCTGTTTCGTGCTTATACCCGTGAGGGCAGAGACAAAACGCATGATGGCTTGGATGTTGGTTTGTTTACCCAGAGTTCAGCCAATAATCGTGATGTGATTGCGCTGATGGCGAATGAGATACCTTGCAGTGAATATTCTGTGGCTCAAAGTGAGATCGGGCTTTGGTACATTGAAAAGGGCGTTACCTTTGGATGCCGTGTGAGTGTGCCGCCAGAGCAAGGTCGGTTTGTTGGGCAAATCACTGTTGGTTGGGACAAAGAGCCAAAGGACTTGAACAAGGCAATTAGTATGTTGCAGATTGCAAGTAATATATTGAGTAAAAGCAAACAGTAAAGGATCACTATGCTGACACTACTTTCAACCCTAAT
>JGI24766J26685_10000211_pt1 | contig 15347 bp, 8 predicted proteins | sample SanBayMetagenome_FD_26685 | JGI IMG/M metagenome (IMG submission 26685)
CGGCGATGGCGGAGGCGAGGCGGGCGCACTCGTCGTCCTTGCCTTCGCGCCAAGCCATGGAGAAGTCGGCGTAGCGGGTGATCAGGCCGTCTTCGGCGAGNCCGGCGCGATGGGTCTTCTGGTCCTTGATGATGCCGAGAAGGGAGCCGCCGAGGTTATCCCAGCGTTCGACGGAATCCGGATCCTTGGGCGGCATCAGGCCGATGGCGCCTTCGCGTTCGAATTCCTGGTAGCGTTCGACGAACGTGCGGACGGTCTTCTGGAGCTCGGGGTCGAAGGCCTGGCCGGAACCGCCGTTGGCACGGCTGGCGTTCATCTCCGAGAGGGCGCGGTTGAGGGCGCTGATCCAGGCGCCGTATTCGCGGCGCGGGGTGACGTCGGCCGGGAGGTCGCCGGGGATGAACGTCATGCTGAGAGCCGCGTACTGACGGGCGGCGCCTTCGAGGTTGAGCAGGGCGCGGTCTTCGGCGTCACGGTCGGCCTGGGCGCGCTTGCGGGCCTTCTCGGCGGCCTGGCTGAGTTCGGCGCTGTTCTTCAGGATGCCGTCCCAGCTGACGTAGAGGCTCTTCTCGGGGTCGCCGCCGACGCGCTTGAGCACGTTGGGGTGTTCGACGCGGAAGGTGGGCAGGTGACGGGCGATCGGGGCGCGGAAGGAGACTTCGATGAGCCAGTCGATCGCGGAGACCGAGCCACCGGTGAGGCGGACCGGACGCTTCTCAAGCATCGCCTGAAGGTTCGCATCGAGCGCGGGGAGTTCCTTCGTGATGGTGGCCCGATCTTCCGCCGACCAAGTGGACGGGCGCTGACCGAAGGCCACGCGTTCGAGCTTGGAGAGCGCGACGGAGGTGCGGGCGCGCATCTGGAGGAGCGAGCCCGTCGCGAGGGTCTCGATCGGGACGATACGACCGCCGCTCTGCACGGGAATCTCGCCGAGTTCGCGGGTGTTCCAGCCGGCGTCGGCGGCCTGCGAGGTGGCCGAGAGGAAGCCGAGCGCGAGCATCGCCGCGGCCTTGGCGGCGCGACCGCGGAGGAAGCGGAGGAGGGAGAAACCGAAGTGCCAGACAAGGCCGAGGGACATCACCGCCACGGAGACGTAGGGGATGAGCCAGCCCGGATTGCGTACTACCTGCAGCACGCTGAGGTCCTTGCCGTCCTTGGTGCTGCCGAAGCTCGATTGGAAGAACGTGAGTCCGGCGTGGCGGAGCGGCTGGTTCATCGAGATATTATAGGCGAAGGAGCCCTCGCCTTCCTTGATCGTCACGTCGCTCGCGAAGCGGCGCGGCGTGTTCGTTCCCGGGTATTTCTCGTGGGTGAACTTGTCGAGGCGGAGCGTGAAGGGGACGTAGTAACGGACGCGGCGCAGCGAGAGCTGGTAGGTCTTATCGGCGTCCTTGAATTCCTGGGCGTCGAAATTCTCCGTCAGATTGAGGTTCACGACCCAGACTCCGGCGGACTGGGCGCCCTTGAGCAGCTCGACGATCGCCGTCGGCGCGTTGGGCTTGTTGTCATCGTAGCTTTCCGGCTCCGGCTTATAGGCCAGCTCCGTCCGGGCGCCGATGCCTTGGGTCGCCTTGATCGGCAGGCCGTCGGCCATCTGCGACTTGGCGCGCAGCATCGCGTTCGGGTGATAGGCGAGCACCTTGAGCGTGAACGGCGAGCCCGGGAGGGCGACCGTGTCGGGAGCCTGCTTGGCGGCGATGGCGCGGAAGATCGTATCGGGCACGACGACGACCTGGTCGCCCTGGGCGCCTTTTTCGACGAGCGCGAATTCGAATTCGCGGAACGCTTCGGAGAAATTGCGGCTCTCGCCTTCCGGGACGATCATCGCGGACTCTTCCTGGTAGACCGCGGTGACGAAACCGCCGATGAGCAGGAGGAGCAGGCCGGCGTGGATCATGCTGATGCCGACCTTGGCGGCCGTGGCCTTGAAGTGGCGGAAGTGCGCGAAGGCCAGGTTGGCGACGAGCAGCGCGCCGATGAGGAAGCCGCCCGGGAGCGGGATCTGCAGCGGGGCGGTGTCATCCATCGGGTAGAAACAGAACCAGGAGGAGAAGTAGACCTTCTGGACATGCCAGACGCCCCAATGGACCTGTTCGAGGGTGCCGAGCAGCACCAGGATCATCGAGAGCACCAGCAGGAAGACCGTCAGCTTCAGCGAAGCCAGCGTGTCGATGAGTCTGCGACCGCTATCGGCCTTCTTCTGAAATTCTTCGTTGTTCACGGAAGCTGGGATTCGGCGAGGAAGGCGACGAGGGCAGCGCCGTGGGCGGCGACCGCGGCGGCGTCACCGCTCATCTTGAAGAACCAGGTGGCGCCCTTGTGCGGGGTCATCACCGCGTCGAGTCCCTTCTTGCCGTCGGTCGAGGCCATCACGAAGCGTTGGCTGTCGATGCCGCCGACCTTGGCGGGCTGGGCGGAAGCGGCGATTTCGTCTCCGCTCGCGGAGGATAGGCCGATCTGGCCGCGCCAGCGGTTCACGTTGGCGGTGAGGCCGCCGACGTTGCCGGGGAAGACCGTCACGGCGATCTCGGCCTTGGAGCCGTCGGGACCGGCCACGATCCAGGTTGCCTTGCGCATGCCGTTCTCGGGGCCGACGGACCAGCCGGCGGGGAGTTTGCCCCACTTAGGGGCGTCGAAGGAGGCCGCTTCGGCCTTCATCGAGGCAGGCGCGACCATCGGGGCGGCGACGGCCGGAGAAGGGGCGGGCTGCGCGGCGACGGGCGCGGCGGGGGCGGCGGCGGGAGCCGGAGCGGCGTCGGACTTCACTTCGTAGCGGGCGACCTGCGGAGCAGGCTTGCAGCCGAAGGCGAGCAACGAGGCGGAGAGGAGGAGAGGGAGGCGCATGATGATAAGGAGATTATTTGTTGGCGGGCTTCTTGCCCTTTTTCTTGGCGGCCGCGGCGGCGTCGCCGGCGGTCGAGCCGGTCTTGCGCCGTTCTTCGTATTTCTCGTCGCGTGGCTTGATGACGCCGCGCTTCACGAGTTCGTCCGCGTGGAGATCGGCCAGCGGTCCGCAGCGGGCCAGCCAGGCGTCGCATTCGGCGCGGAGTTCGGTGAGCTTGGCCGCATGGGCGGGGTCGCCGGCGAGGTTGTTCACTTCCCACGGGTCGTTCTGGGTGTCGAAGAGTTCTTCGGCCGCGCGGTTGGGGTTGAAATAGAGCGCCTGCAGGGGCGTCAGTTTGCCCTCGGCCTGGACGCGGCGGAGTTCATGCATCGTCTGGCCGACTTCCTGGTAGGCCACCTTGCCGGCCTCATCGACGCCGGGCGCCTGATTGCGCACGTAGCGGAAGCGGGCGTCGCGCACCGCGCGGACCTTGTCGAAGCTCTCGTCCATGTAGTCGCGGAAGGAGTAGACGTATTTCGGCGGATGGGCGGCCGTCGGCAGGAAGCAATGGCCGTCGTATTCGGCCGGGACGGGGACGCCGGCAAGCGTCAGCGCCGTCGGGGCGAAGTCGATCCAGCTGGCGAAGTCTTCGCGGACCGTGCCGGGAGCGATCTGGCCGGGCCAGCGCACGATGAGCGGCACGCGCGTGCCGGTATCCTTGGGCGAGCGTTTGAAGCGCGGCATGCCGCGCCCGTGGTCGCCCGTCAGGATGACGATCGTGTTCTTCTCGAGGTCGTGCGCCTTCAGCCAGTCGAGCACGCGGCCGAGGGAGTAGTCCACCGCCGTGACGAGCTCGTGGTAATGGGCCACCTCGCGCCGGACGGCCGGGGTGTCCGGATAGAAGGGCGGGAGTTCGACTTTGGCCGGGTCGCGTCGGTCGGACGGCTTGAGCGCGGCGGTGTTGCGGGCGTGATCGCCGTCGTTGGCCCGGACTTGGCTTTCGTGACTCACGTTGTCGTTGAAATAAGCGAAGAAGGGTTCTTTCGGTTTGGCGCTCAGTTCGCCGGCCGGACGGTTGGCCGCGTTGATCCAGCTCTTGCGATCCTGGGCGAGGTTCTTTTCCGGCACGCCTTGGAAATCGGTCTTGCCAGGCCACATCACATGATAACCGGCGGCCTGGAGTTTCTCGGTGAAAGGGTGGGGCGGGTTGACGACGACCGAGCGCATGTTCTGCGCGCCGTACTTCAGGGGGTATTGGCCGGTGACCATCCCGCTGCGCGAGGGGGCACAGACGCCGGTGTGGGTGAAGGCGCGGGTGAAGAGGGCGCCTTCCTTGGCGAGCCGGTCCATGTTCGGGGTGATGGCGTCCTTGCAGCCGTAGACGCCCATGTCGGGCCCCATGTCTTCGCCGATCACTACCACGATGTTAGGGCGGGTCTCCGCCGCACTGAGGACGGCGTTCAGGAGAATGGCCAAGAGGGGGAGGAAGCGTGGCATCATGGGGGTAGGACAGGGACGGTCCCGAATGGTTGCTCGCCCCGCGTTCCAAGGCAAAAAGAAAGGACGCATTTACGCGTCCTTTTTGGGGGTATTAGGGTTAAGGGCTTAGTCCGTGAAGCGGAACAGGGCCACGTCGCCGTCCTTGAAGAGGTAGGACTTGCCTTCGAGGCGGTAGCGGCCGGCGTCGCGGGCCGCGGCGACGGAGCCGTTCTTCACGAGGTCCTCGTACGAAACGATTTCGGCCTTCACGAAGCCTTTCTCGAAATCCGTGTGGATGACCGCGGCGCACTGCGGGGCGGTCATGCCGCTGCGGAAGGTCCAGGCGCGGACTTCCTTTTCGCCAGCAGTGAAGTAGGTCGCCAATCCGAGGAGGTGATAAGCCCCGCGGATGAGCGAAGACACGCCGGAGTCGGTGACGCCGAGGGACTGGAGGAACTCGGTGGCTTCGGCGGGCGACAGGTCGCAGAGCTCGGCTTCGACCTGCGCGCAGATGACGACGTGCTCGCAACCGTGGCGTTTGCCGATGAGGGCGGAGACGGCGGCGACGTGCGGGTTCTTCGAAGGATCGGCGAGGTCGCCCTCGGCGACGTTGCAGGCGAAGAGCACCTTCTTGGAGGAAAGCAGGTTGTAGGTCTTCAGGCGGGCGCGCTCGTCGTCGGAGACCTCGAGGGCGGAGGCCGGCTGGTTCTCGTTGAGGTGCTTCACCAGACGGGCGAGNAGTTCGACGTTGGCGATGGCGTCCTTGTCCTGGCTGCGGACCTTCTTCTGGTTGCGGTCGAGCTGCTGCTCGGCCGACTGGATGTCGGCGAGGATGAGTTCGGTCTCGATGACCTCGATGTCGCGGATGGGGTCGACCTTGCCCATGCTGTGGACGATGTCGTCGTTATCAAAGCAGCGCACCACGTGGATGATCGCGTCGCACTCGCGGATATTGGAAAGGAAGTCGTTGCCCTTGCCTTCGCCCTTGGAGGCGCCGGCGACGAGGCCGGCGATGTCGACGATNTCGATCGTGGCCGGGATGACGACTTTCGTGCCGGCGATCACCTGCAGCTTCTGCATGCGTTCGTCCGGCACGAGGACCACGCCCACGTTAGGCTCGATCGTGCAGAACGGGTAGTTCGCCGCCTCGGCCTTGCGCGAGCGCGTAAGGGCGTTGAAGAGGGTCGACTTGCCCACGTTGGGGAGTCCGACGATGCCTGCCTGGGTCTTTGCCATGGAAGAGGCAACGTGGGCATCCGCCCCGCCAAGGTCAAGAGCCGCCGTCAGGGGGCCAGCGTCAGGGCCTGTTCGGCGAGCTCCGGGTCGGGCAGCACCACTTCGTCCTTCGGTTGCGGCTGTCCGCGGACGATCCGGGCGACCGCGAGCCGGCCGCGGACCGAGGTGATCTCCAGGACGGCGGAAGGATTCAGCTGGGGATCGCGGGCGATGACCTGCAGGCCTTCGCGGACGATCGTGCCCGGGATGAGCAGCAATGGCACGCTGGTGCTGCTGAGCGGGTATCCTTGGACGAATCCCACGCGGGCGTTACGCGGCGCACCGGCCGGGAGCGCGAACGGGTTCGGCTCCTCGGCGGGTTTCGACGGCTTGAACGCGACGCAGCCTGTCAGCAGCGCGAGCAGCAGACAGACTGGGCCGAGCCGGCTCACTGGCGCTGCGGAGCGCCCGGACCTTCCGGGGGCTTGCCGATGAAGGCGGCGAGGGCGGAATTGGGCGGCAGGCCGCCGGGCAGGCCGCCGGGCGAAAGCGGACCAGGGGTCTGCTCGGCCTTTTCGTCTTCGGAGATGAACTGGTCGAAGCCGGGGCCCGAAGTATCGAGCTCGCCTTCGAACATGCCCTGAAGCTGACGCATGCGCGTCGGGTGACGCATCTTGCGGAGGGCCTTCGCTTCGATCTGACGGATACGTTCGCGGGTGACCTTGAAGTGGCGGCCGACTTCTTCGAGCGTGCGCTGGACGCCGTCGAGGAGGCCGAAGCGGAGGATGAGGACTTCCTTCTCGCGTTCGGCGAGGGAGCGCAGGACGAAGTCGATCTTCTCGCGGAGGAGGCGGGTGGAGGCCGTGTCGGAGGGGTTCTCCGCGGACTTGTCCTCGATGAAGTCGCCGAGCGAGGTGTCTTCGCCGTCGCCCACCGGGGACTGGAGCGAGATCGGCTGCTGGGCCATCTTCATGATCTGCTGCACGCGATCGATCGCCATGTTCATCTCGTTGGCGACTTCTTCGGCGGTCGGCTCGTGGCCGAGCTCCTGGGTGAGCTGCTTCTGGACCTGCATCACCTTGTTGAGCGTCTCGATCATGTGGACCGGGATGCGGATGGTGCGGGCCTGGTCGGCGATGGAGCGGGTGATCGCCTGGCGGATCCACCAGGTGGCGTACGTGGAGAACTTGTAGCCGCGGCGGTATTCGAACTTCTCGACGGCTTTCACGAGGCCCATGTTGCCTTCCTGGATGAGGTCGGTGAAGAGCAGGCCGCGGTTCTGGTATTTCTTGGCGATGGAGATCACCAGGCGGAGGTTATGCTCGACCATCTCGGTCTTGGCGCGCTGGGCTTCGTCGAGGTGCTTGCGCACGTTACGGGCGAGATGGATGAGTTCGCCCGGGCTGAGGCGCCAGCGGAGTTCGATCTCGCGGGTGCGGGAGGCCGAGATCTCCTGCTTGACGGCCTTCTTCGCGCGGACCGGGCCGCGGGCGACGATGGTCGGCTCGACCAGGTTGCGGGAATCTTCGATGTCGCCCTTGATGTCGGGNAGTTCGAGCCACTCTTCGAAGAGCTTCATCTTGAAGCAGAACTTCCGGAGGATGTCCTTGCAGCCTTCCTTGGCGGTGCGCTCGAGCTTGACGTAGGCCTCGCGGGTCTTGGCCTTCTTGCCGGCGTCGGACTCGTCGAGGTATTTCTGCCAGGCCTTGTCGAGCTTGGCCTTGAGCTTGGTGCACTCCTCCGTGGCCTTGGGGAGCATCTTGTAATACGCGTCGCGGGACTCGACCTTCTTGTCGATGACCACCTTGTCGAAGCGCTCTTCCTTGCGGAGGACCTTGAGGGCGAGGTCGAGCTGGTAGGGCAGGGTGAGCCAGCAGGCGAAGAGGTAGTTCTGGGCCTCCAGTTCGGCGTCCTCGATGCGCTTGGAGATCTCGACTTCCTGTTCGCGGGTGAGCAGCGGCTTGTGGCCCATCTGCTTCAGGTAGACGTTGAACGGATCGTAAGGGGCGTCGGCCGGGACGGTGCGGGCGGCTTCTTCTTCGGAGTCCTCGACCTTCTTGCGGTACGTCTCGACCTCATCTTCGTCCAGGAGCTTGATGTCCAGGTTGTCGAGGATGTTCATGATGTTCTCGATCAGCTCCGGGTCGGTGGCGCTGTCGGGGATGACCTCATTGATGTTCTGGACGGTCACGAAGCCGTTCTTCTTGGAAAGACTGACGAGCAGCTGGACCTTCTCGTTGATGGCGGGGCCGATGCTCGGCGTGACCGGCTTGTTCTTCGGCGTGACCACGATGGGCAGCTTCGGGGCGACGACCTTGGCGACCGGCGGCTTCGCCGACGTGGCTTTGACGGCCGCGGCCTTGTTATNGGCCGGGGCGGCCTTGACCGGAGCAGCCTTCGCGGGAGCGGCCTTNGCCGGGGCGGCCTTCGCGGCGACCGCCTTCACGGCCGGCTTNGCCGGGGCCTTGGCGGCGGCTTTGACGACGGGCTTGGCCTGCTTGGAGGCTTTGGCCGGCTTGTCGGTGGTCTTTTTGTTCTTCTTATCGGTCATCTTGGGAAAATCAGGCGGCGGTGAGCGTCGGCGGGGTCGCGTGCGACTTGCGCAAGGCGATCTTTTCGGACTGGAGCCGGTTGAGGGTGGCGACGTCGTCGCGGGGGGTGGAGGCGATCCGGGCGTCGAGGCTGCGCATCAGGGCTTGGACGTGGCGTCCGTGGAAGGACTTCAGGATCGTGTTGGCGCGGGGCAGGATGTCCTTCTCGTCGTCGCGGCCGGCGTAGCTTTCGGCGGAAAGGCGGGCGGCTTCGGTGCGCAGTTCGTCGTCGAGGGCGTTGACGGCCTCACGGAGACCGGCGAAATGGCCATGGGCGGCTTCGTTGAGCAGGGCCATCAGGAGTTGGCCGCCCCGGCCGGACTGGTCGATCCACTCGAGCGGGAGCGACTGGGCGATGGGAACGAAGTAGGCGTCATGCCGCAGAAGGAACAGTATCAGATCCTCCTCCGTGGTTGTCAAGCCCCCCCCCTTGACAACCGGGACGGGCGCTTCGTCCGGGCCGCCGAGCTGGGCCGCGGGGCGCTGGGACTGCGATTGGGCGCGGTGGCGCTCGTAGGCCATGTGCATCTCGCGGATGCCGATGCCGGCGTGGCGGGCGGCTTCGTTGAGGGCCTCGCGGACGATCTCCTCGGCGCCGGCTTGCTCGACGATGGGGAAGAGCGACTCCAGGAGGCTGAGGCGGCTGGTCAGCGGCAGGTTCACCGAGCCTTCGGGGACGAGGGACTGCACGCAGAATTGCATCGCGCTGCGGGCGCCGGCGACGAGGCCGGCCCAGCCCGCGGCGGACTGCGTCGAGAAGTATTCATCCGGGTCCTTGCCGCCCGGGAGCGAGAGGAAGCGGATGTCCAGGCCTTCGCGGAGGCCGATGGGCAGCAGGCGCAGCGCGGCTTTCTGGCCGGCGGCATCGGAGTCCAGGAAGACCAGCAGACGCTGGCTGAAGCGACGCAGCTGCTGGAGGTGTTCTTCGGTGACCGCGGTGCCTTGCGCGGCGATGGCCCCCGGGATGCCGGCCGAATGGCAGCGGATCGCGTCGAGCTGGCCTTCGACGAGCACGAACGGATCCGCGTCCTTGCGGGTCATGCGGGCGCGGTCGAGGTTGAAGACGGTGCGCGATTTCTTGAACAGCTCGGTCTCGGGCGAGTTGACGTACTTGGCTTCGCGCGAAGGGTCGTCCTGCGGGGTGATGTCGAGCTGGCGGGCGGTGAAGGCGATGACGCGACCCTGGATGTCGCGGATCGGGATGATCAGGCGGCCGCGGAAGCGACAGCGCCAGCGCAGCGGATCGGGTACGCGGTCCACGCCGAAGAAGAGGCCGGTCTGGGCGAGGGCGTCCTTGGCGTAGCCCTTGGCGAGCAGGCCCGGGATGAGCTTCGAATCGTCGACCGGGGCGAAGCCGATGCCGAAGTCGTCGGCGACCTCAGGGGTGAACTTCCGCTGGCGCGACCAGTAGTCGCGGATCCATTCGCCGTGCACCGGGTCTTCGAGGAAGCACCGGCGCCAGTAGTCGGTGACGAGCTCATGGATCTCGAGCAACTGGCCGCGGAAGGACTTCTCGTTCTTGCCGTCGCCGCCGCTCTCGTAGTCGAGCTTGAAGCCGAAGCGGTTGGCGACGCGTTCGACGGACTCCGGGAAGTCGAGGCCTTCGCGGTTCATGACGAGCTTGAAGGCGTCGCCGCCTTGCTGGGTGGAGAAGCAATACCAGAGGCCGGTCTCCGGGTTCACCTTGAACGAAGGGCTCTTCTCGGACTTGAAGGGGCTGAGGCCCCACCAGTCGCGCCCGCGCTGTTTCATCTGGGTGTAGTCGCCGGCGAGCGCGACGATATCAGCCCGTTGGCGGAGCTCATCGATCGATCTGCGGGAAATGCGGGCCACGGGTGTCAAGGGGTGGCTGTCAAGGGGTGGGGCGCAAACGTAAATAATTCCCAATCGGCGATGGGGAGTTCCCCCGTGTTATGCCCGGGGGTGTCGTGGGCGCAAGGGGTGGCCCCTTTTCAGCACTCGTCGCAAAGCTTCCGGCGGATGCGGGCGGCTTCGCCCCGCAGGCGGGTGGCTTCGGCGGCCTGGCCGGCCTTCTCCAGGACATCGGCTAGGTTATCCAGGACGGAGGCGGTCTCCCGTTTCTCGGGTCCGTGGACCTGCTGGACGCCGCGCAACTGGCGACGGAAGAGGGTCTCGGCTTCGGCGAACTTACCACGCTTCAGTTCGAGGCCGCCGAGGATGCTCATCGTGCCGAGAGGGTCGGGGTGGGTTTCGCCGAGGAGGGTGACTTCGAGCGCGAGTACGGTGCGGTAAAAATCGGCGGCTTCGTCGAAGCGCGACTGGCGGTAGCAGAGGCCGGCCAGCTGGGTGCGGAGGTTGATGATGGCGGCGTCGGCGCCGCGGGGCGCGGTCTCGAGTAAGGTCAGCGCTTCGCGGTAGAGCTTCTCCGCGCCGACGAGGTCGTCGCCGGCGACGCGGAGCGAGGCGAGTTCGCGGCGCAGGTCCGCCGCGGCGGAACGTTGATCGCGCGTCTGGGTCGGCTGCGCACGGATGGCCTGACCGAGCAGGTTTTCCGCTTCGGCCGACTTGCCTTCGCTGCGACGCGCCACGGCCTGTTGGCGCAACGCCTCCGCGGTGACGGCCGGCGCGACGGATGTCGCGGCGCAGCCGACGATCAGGGCAGCCAGCAGGCAGAGCGCGACACGCGTCATCAGTCGCCGAGGAAGCTCGCGTCGTCGCACTGCGCCTTGAAGTAGGGCGCATTACCGTCGACCTCGACCGTGAGCGAGTGATCGCCCGCCGGGATCGAGGCGGCGTAGGCCCCAGCCTTCAGTTCAAGGGCCTTGCCGTCCAGCCAGGCGGCCTTGACGCCGGTGAGCAGCAGCGGCTTGGCGGTCACGGCGGCCGCGGTCAGACGGGCGGTCGCGTAGAGGCGGCCAGGATTGAATTCCTTGGGCAGCTGTCCGTTGACGAGCGTGTAGACCGGGGTGGCGGCGGCGGACTTGGCGAGGGCGCCGGGCGGCTGGTCGTCGAAGACCCAGAGGCGGGCGACGTTGCCCTTGCTGGCGTCGAACGGACCCGGCTTGCCGATCTCACCGAGGAAGGCGAAGAAGTTACGACGGGAGACGCCCGTGATGCCGTCGGCCAGGCCGGCGGGCATGATGCTGCCGATGTTATCGCGGCTCACGATGTTGGCCTTGAGGATGGCCAGTTCGACGCCGGGGCCGGGGCGGATGAAGAGTTCCGTCGCGTTCTCGCGCGCAGGGATGCCGACCATCTGGCTGCCGTCCTTCATCTTGAAGGAGAAGCCGTGGTAGCCTTCCTTCACTTTCGCGGCGGGGTTGAGCACGCTCTCGATGATGTAGTCGAGCGGGGCGCTCGCGCCGATGCTGCTGAGGTCAGGGCCGAGCTTGCCGCCCGCGCCGCCGATGGCGTGGCAGATCGCGCAACCGTTCTTGCGATACTGGAGTTCGCCTTCCGCCGGATCGGCGCCCAACTTGATCGTCTTGATGATGCCTTCGATTTCGGCGGCATAATCGCGCGGGCCGGATTTCGCGCCGGCGAGCGGTTCGATGACCTTGACCAGCGCATTGCCGCCGCGGCCGAGGGAACGGGCGGACTGCAGCGCGGCCGCATAGTGTTCGTCGCTCAGGCCCTGCGGGAATTCCTTGGCGAGTCGCTGGGCGAAGCCGCCGAGCTGGAAGAGGTTGGTCCAGACCGCGGTGGCGTCCGGCTTCGTCTTGATCTGGGCGAAGACCGACGGGATGGCCTTGAGCGCTTCGCCGGGGGCGTGGACAGCCAGGGCGGGCAGGGCGTCCTGACGGACGACTGCCGGGCGCGATTCGGCGGTCAGGCCGCGGAGCACCTTCAACGAGGCCTGCTGGCCGATTGTGCGGAGCGCGGCGATGGCGGTGCGACGGANTTCGGCGTCATTCTCGCGTCCGGCGAAGTCGCCGAGCTGCGGTACGGACGGCACGAGCTTCCACTGACCGGAGAGCCGGACGGAGGTGANGAGGAGGTTGCGCTCGGTCTCATAGCGGAGGAGCTTGCCCAGCGCGGCGAGGTCACCGGTCGGACGGACATTGCGGTTGGCGGCTTCGACGAGGGCGAACGCGATGCGGTGGCGGGTCGACGGCTGGAGCGAGGCGTCGTCCATCAGCGCACGGAAGATCAGCGTCGCCTCTTCGGTCGTGCCGGCCTTGCCGACGAGCTCGATCCAGGGGCCCGTGCCGGCGGCGTCGATCTTGCGGCCGGCGAACAGTCGCTGGACGTAAGGAGTGGCGATGCCCGGGTCGATGGCCTTCACGATCGCATCGAGTTCGGCTTCATGGCCGACGACCTTCGCGGGCTGGGCGGCGACGTCCTCGAGCCACGGACGCGCGAGTTCGTTGATGCTGGTCCAGGCGGCGAAATCCAGGAAGTTATCGGCCGGATCCTTGGGTAGGTTGGCCAGCACGGCGCGGGCGCTTTCCGGGGTGCGGACGCGGGCGAGGGCGCGATGCGCTTCGAGGCGGACGCGGGGATTGGCGTGGGCCAGGAACGGCGTGATGAGGGCGATGTCTGCCGCGCCGCGGGCGCCGAGGGACTTGCCGAGTTCGCGGAGGCCGACCTGCAGGCTAGCCGGATCCTGGCTGCGGAGGAGTTCGGCGAGATGGCTGGTTTCGGTCGTGCGGCCGCTGAGCAGCCAGGCGGCATGGCGACGCGTCACGTCATCCTTGGCCCAAGCCTTGAGGGCGGCCTGCAGTTCGGCGACGGGCAGCTTGGCGAGTTCGCGGCGGGCCTGTTCGAAGTCCCAGCGGCTCGGCGAGGTCAGCTTGGCGAGCAGTGCGGCGACCGGCTGGCCGAGCAGCGGCTGCCAGGCGAGCGGCTGGGCGTTCTCCGGCAGGATGCGCCAGATNCGGCCGCTGATCTTGTCGCGGCGCGGGTCGCGGAAGTCGACTTCGCCGTGGTTGATGATCGGGTTGGTCCAGTCGGCGACGTAGAGCGCGCCGTCAGGGCCCATCTTCAAGGTGATCGGGCGGAAGGCCACGTCGCTGGTGCGGACGACGTCGGGGAGCTCCTTGGTCACGTAGCCGGACTTCGGGGAAGCGTCGGTGCTGAAGTCATTGAAGCCGAAGCGGACGATGCGATGGGCGCGGAAGTCGCACGTGATCGCGTTGCCTTGCCAGTCGGCGCCGAACAGCGGGCTCTGCACGAGCTCGAGGCCGCTGAACTTCGGATANGAGCCCGGGCTGATGCTGCCGACGAGGCGGCGGGCGCCTTCGGAGGGCGGGAAGGCCGCGCCNGGGAAGGCCCANTGCACGCCGGTGCCGTCGGCGCCGGAGGTCAGGAACGTCTGACCGGCGAGGTCTTCNTGCTGGCCCCAGGCGTTGACGAGGCCCTTCGAGTGGACTTCGAGACGCTCGGTGTTCGGGTCATAGGCGAAAGCCACGCCCGAGTTGGCGCGCACGAGGCCCCACGGGGTCTCGAGGTGCGAGTGGATGTAGATCGTCTGGTGGAAGTAGAGTCGGCCATCGATGCCCCAGTGCAGGGTGTGGACGATATGGTGGGTGTCCTCGGTGCCGAAGCCGCTCAGGACGATGCGACGTTCCGCGAGCACGCCGTCGGTGTTCGGCTTCGTGAGGTGGAGGAGCTCGGTGCTGGCGCCGACGTAGACGCCGCCGAAGTTGTCCGGCGCGACGCCGGAAGGGATGAGCAGGCGGTCGGCGACGATGCGCGAGACATCGGCCACGCCGTCACGGTCGGTGTCTTCGAGGAGGATGACCTTATCGTTGCCCGTGGACGGACCGAACTTCGAGGAGTTGCCGGCCATCTGCGCGGCGAGGTCCTCGGGGTTGACCTGCGGGTAGGTGTTGGAGGTCGCGACCCAGAGGCGGCCGGAGGTGTCCCAGTTCATGTGGACGGGCTTTTCGAGCAGCGGATTCTCGGCGAAGAGCGACATGCGCAGGCCGTCGGACAGCTTGAAGTCCGGGCGGGGCAGGGACGCGGCGACGGTCAGCTTGGCCGGCGTCTTCGGTTCGGGCGGCAGGGTGCTCGGCTGGCCGGCGGACACCGCGATGGCGTCGGCTTCGGCGGTCTCGATGAGCGGGTCGAACTTCGGGATCTCGACGGCGTTGTTGCCCTGTTCGCGCTTACGGAAGCCGAAGATGTAGGTATAGTTGGCCGGGCGGCTACGGTGGAAGAAGAGGGAGTTCTTGCGGAGGACCGAAGCGCGGAGCGTTTCGCTGGCGGCGGTGGGCTTGTCCCAGCCGGCCTGGTTCACCTTCCAGCCGAGCTGGGCGGCCACGCCTTCGCTGAGCGCGCGGTAGCCGCGTTCGGTCAGGTGGATGCCNTTGTCGGTGCCCTGATCGAGGGCGATGCCATGTGACTTCCACTCGGCTTGGATGAAGGGGATGTTCTTCTCCGCGGCGAGTGCGGCGAGGCTGCGGCCGTAGGCGGCGAGGAGCTTGTTGTGCTCGGCCGGATCGGGGAGGCCCGGACGGGAGCCGCGCAGGTCTTCATGCGCGACCGGTCCGAGGATCACGAAGCGCACCTTGCCGCCGGCGGCATGCTTCTTGATGAGTTCCATCAGCTGCGTGACTTCGCGCTTCAGGCGCGCCGGGGTGTGTTCGGTGCCGTAGCGGGCCGGGTCGGGGTTCAGGGCGGGATCGTTCTGGCGGTAGGTGAGTTCTTCCAGCGAGGCGGCCATGCCGTAGCCGATGATCGCGACCGTGGGCTTCACGACGGCGAGCTGTTCTTCGAGTTGCTCGACGCCCTTGGCGACCGGATCGAAGCTGGCGCGGGAGGCGCCGAGCGGGGTGTCGCCGGAGTAGCCGAGGTTGCGCACGGCGAATTTCTTGCCGGGGAATTCCTGGCGCATCTTCGTCTCGAGCACGCCGTAGTTGTTCTCGCGCTCCATCAGCACGTCACCGATGAGCAGGACGCGGTCGCCGTCCTCGAGCGTGAGCTTGCGGCCTTCGTCGGCGGCGTGGGCGTTCGGCAGAACAGCGATGAGGGCACAGAGTGCCAGCAGGGTGGGGAAGCGGGGCATGACAGAATTGGAAGAGGTTTGGGGGCTAAGGCGAGGCGACTTTCGACCCTGTGGGGACGAAGTTGTTGCGGCGAAGCCGCCTTTAATTTCGCTCAATTAGACCCGGCCCGGGGCTTAGTCGGCGAATTGCGGCCAACGCGCCCGGAAAGCCAGCTGGGCGTCCTTGTCCGGAATCACCGGTCGCTCCGGGTCCGTCAGGAACTTGAGCGGGAAGGACGGCTTGAGGTGCAGGATGTGGACGACGGGGCCTTTGACTTCGAAGACCGCA
>JGI24766J26685_10000212_pt1 | contig 15282 bp, 16 predicted proteins | sample SanBayMetagenome_FD_26685 | JGI IMG/M metagenome (IMG submission 26685)
AAGCAAAATTAATCTTCTTCGAATACCCGAGAGCTCAAAAAATGTTTTCTCAACTTTATTGTTGATAAATAAACTCAAGGCCGCTCCAATAAAATAATTTTTTTAGGTTCGGGAGTTTTCATTTTTAATGATTTTTTTGCAACCTCTTCGATTCTTCCGTGCATTGCCCAAGTGCTCTGCTCAAGTTGCAATTGGCTATACTCAGAATTTAGCTTTTGGCCAATCTCTTTTTGTTGATCAAGTTCAAAAAAAAGCTTTCTTGATTGATGTTGTGAGTTTATTTTTGCAAGCGCCATAAGTAGGATTACAAAAAATAAAATAAAATTCACTTTTGTCATTTAATGCGCAGTCCTTTCAGCAACTCGCATAATTCCACTTCTTGCTCTTGGATTACGTTTTACCTCGGCTTCACTTGGTCTTATAGGTTTTGTCACAATATTCAATCGGGGTTTTGGTAACTCATCATTTCTAATTGGAAAATTAGGGGGTAAAGTATCTCTATTTTTTTCATCGTTAATAAATTGCTTCACAATTCTGTCTTCAAGCGAGTGGAAACTAATCACTACCATAATGCCGTCGGTTTTTAATAACTCTAAAATTTTAGGCAGCGCTTCTTTTAACTCTTCCAGCTCTCGATTTACATAGATTCTTAATGCTTGGAATGTTCTTGTTGCAGGATCTTGTCCAATTTCTTTTTTGGGCATATGGTCTGCGACAATTTTTGCAAGCTGTTTCGTTGTTTCAATCGAACCTACTTCATCTCTCTCTTTAATGATCGCGGTAGAAATTCTTCGCGCAAATTTCTCTTCACCATATTCTTTTAAAATCTTTTCTAATTCTTTTTGTTCGATCTTTTTTAAAAGTTCAGCTGCTGTTATGCCCTTTGTTTGATCCATCCGCATATCCAGGTGCGCATTGAATCTAAAACTAAAACCACGATCGCCTTGATCAATTTGTGGTGACGAAATACCCAAATCAAGTAATACGCCATCTACTTTTGAAATGCCTTTAGCGGCTAAAACTTNATCGATTTCTGAAAAATGTGCGTGCACAATTTCGAATCTCGTATCTTTAATTTTCAAACCTTCTTCATATGCAGATTTATCTCGATCAATCGCGATTAATCTTCCTTCTTGATTTAACTTTTCTAGAATTAATTTGCTATGCCCGCCCCGCCCAAAGGTGCAATCTACATAAACACCATTTTTTTTTAAAACTAAATGCTCAACTGCTTCGCTTAAAAGGACAGTANTATGCTCATGATTAAAATTATGTTGTGCTTGATTCATGAGGCATTAAATTAAATTGCATCGTTAAAGTGAGAATCCCTCGAGTTCAATTGGCATACTTGAAGCTTCTTGTTCTGTGGCATTTTGTATTTGTAGATCCCAAGCTTCTTTATCCCAAAGCTCAAAATGACTTCCCTGTCCNACTAACATGGCTTGCCTCTCTACCTTTGCAAATTCTCTTAANACTTGAGAGAGGAGTAATCGGCCTGCTGTATCTAATGAAATGTCTTCTGCATAACCCACGAGCAATCTTTGTAACGCGCTCGATTTTTTATCAAAACTTGAAAGTGCCATGATCTTNGACTGGATAGGTTCCCAAGCAATCTGGGGGTAAATCAATAAACATCCATGGGGGTGAGCTGTAATGACTAAGTCACCTGAAGACTGGACGAGCAAATCTTCTCTATGCTTTGTCGGCATTGCNATTCTGCCTTTAGCATCAATATTCAAGAGATTAGCGCCTCTAAACATAATTCCCGACCTAATTATTTAATTCAAAAAAAGTGGGAAATTACTAAATACCCTTAGTTCTACTTAGAAATTTCCCACAAAAAACCACTTTTTTCCACTAATGACACTATAGATAATAAAAAAGAGCTCTGCAAGCTCTTTTTTGAAGGTTTTTTCATATATGACAAGGGTTTGGAAGAATAAAGCTAGGNATTTTTAAGAAAAAGTTGAAGCCAACCGATAAGCCGGGTTCTGTCGTGGACAGTCATTCATCTAGGCACATGATTACTCATGCACTCAAGCAGTCTACCCGGTAGCAACACGAGCCGTGCTATTACTACCCTATTTGACTTTGCTCCGAGTGGAGGTTACCGCGTTTCACCGTAACTAAATACGCTCGTCTCTGTGGCCCTATTCCTCGTTTCGCAACGTACGGCCGTTAGCCGTCACTCTGCTCTATGGAGCCCGGACTTTCCTCTGCTTGAGTTAACAAGCAGCGACTGTCTAGTCAGCTTCGTAAGGATTTTAACACACCTATAAAACGTCACTTTCGGGTGTATTTATTTGACGTGGGACGCAACCTATATATTTGCTATTTAAAGTTTACAAAAAGCTATGTAACCCTTACTAGTATTTGGCTTCTTAAATTTTTGTAAACTAAAGATGGAAGACGGTTCTGGGATAGTCATTTAAGGTTTAGCCCATGCCAACAAAAACAAAAGCTTTCGGTCGAGCTTTAAAAAAAATTAGACTCAAAAAAAAATTAACACAAGAAGATTTGTCGCTTGAAGCTCAGCTCGCAAGGGTTTATATATCTGAACTCGAATATGGGAAGAAAACGCCTTCCATTGAGACTGTATTTAAAATATCCAAAGCATTAAATATCAAGTGTTCTAAGTTAATGGATTTAACTGAAGAAGAATTGATTAGATAATCAAACTTATCTAATCAATTAAGCGCCAAGCAATTTTTCTTCCAGCATATAGCGGAACAATAGCTTCATCACCTACATTAATTTTTTCAGGAACAAGCCAGTCTTCTTTAACGAGATTAATTGACGATTTATTTCTTTCTAGTCCGTAGAAATCAGCTCCGTAGAAACTTGCAAAACCTTCTAATTTATCAAGCGCATTGAGCTCATCAAATACTGCAGCATAAAGCTCAATAGCGCTTGCCGCAGAAAAAATACCTGCGCAACCACAAGCATTTTCTTTTGTTGATTTTAAGTGAGGTGCGCTGTCGGTCCCTAAAAAGAATTTGGCATTGCCTGATGACACTGCATTTAAAAGTGCTTGACGATGTGTCTCTCTTTTTAAAACGGGAAGACAATAATGATGCGGATTGATACCGCCTATAAACATATGATTTCTGTTTAATAAAAGATGTTGTGGTGTGATCGTAGCTGCCAGTTTTTTAGAGGTACTTAAAATAAAGTCGGCAGCATCTTTTGTAGTGATGTGTTCCAATACAATTCTCAAATTGGGGAATGTTTTATGTAGCCTTGATAAATGTTGATCAATGAATACTTTTTCACGATCAAAAATATCAACTGCTGAATCGACCACCTCACCATGAAGCAAAAGTGTTACATCTAATTTTTCCATGAGTTCAAAAATATCGTAACGATCATCAATGTTTCTAACACCCGAATCTGAATTAGTTGTGGCACCGGCTGGGTAGTATTTAATCCCTACAATGTTTTGATGCTCAGGAATTTTTTTAATTTCATCAGGTGAAGTGTTATCTGTGAGATATAAAGTCATGAGTGGCTGAAAGTGGGTATCACTTTTTAAAGCCTTTTTAATTCTCGATTCATATTGAATCGCTTGATCTACAGTCGTAATGGGCGGTTTTAAATTCGGCATCACGAGCGCCCTTGCAAATTGCTTCGCGGTATAAGGCACAACGGACGCCATAAGTGCATCATCTCTTAAGTGCACATGAAAATCATCCGGCGTAGTAATCGTTAAAGTTTTAGTCATCTTTTTTTATTTTTAAAGCTTCGTCATATAAATAATTTTTGTTGATACTTAATATTTCTACGCCTAATTTCACAGCTGCATTCGTCGGCATATGATTGAGTAATATTTTCAATATTCTATGCTGATCTTCGCTCAGTAATTCATTTTTTTCATGATGCATCGGGGATACCAAAATCACAAACTCACCTTTTTGAAAATTACTATCGCTTTCAATAATCTCTCTAACCTTTGAAACTTCCCCTCGATAAATACTTTCGAATGTTTTGGTGAGTTCTCGCGCCACCACAATATGATGTTTGTCCCCAAAAAAATCAGCCATATCATTCAAGGTTTTGATGATGCGGTGCGGTGCCTCATAAAAAATTATAGGGCATGTTTGCGTTTGAAGGTTTTCAAACGCCTTAATTCTTTGGCTACTCGACGTCGGTAAAAATCCATAAAAATGAAAGCTTGTATGTTCCATCCCTGAAACTGAATAAGCCGCTGTGACTGCAGAAACGCCTGGAATAGGAATGACTTCAAAACCAGCAGCTGCCACCTCTTTGACGATAAGGCCACCAGGATCGCTGATATTCGGAGTACCTGCATCTGATACCAACGCAATATGTTTACCGTCTTTTAAATATTCAATGATTTTTTGTGCGGAAGCTTTTTCGTTATGCTGATGAACTGCAAACTGTTTTTTTTCAATGGAAAAATGAGACAAAAGGCCTTGGGTATGTCTTGTATCTTCTGAAGCAATGAGATCTACTGATTTGAAAGTTTCTAGCGCTCTATAAGTAATGTCATTTAAATTGCCTATAGGTGTCGCTACTACATACAATATTCCACTCATCATCAACAGCCCAATTATTTTTAAAGCACTTAAAAAAGCTCTTTTAAGTCGCTTACTCAAGACCTCTTTAAAAGAGATATAATCATTTTGTCACATATCAATGCTAAGTTAATAAAACTTTAGAGGAAACCATGCTTAAACATATCAAATTATTTTTTATTTCATTTGTCTTGTTGCAACTCTTGGGATGCCCTGCTGCCATTATTGGTGGAGGCGCTATAGGTATGGATACAATGGCTGATCGCAGAACGCCAGGCGTCATTCTTGAAGATTCTAATATTGAATTAAAGGCTTTTGCTGGCATTCAAAAACTCCAAGGTGACATTCATACAAATGTCACAAGCTATAACGCACATGTACTTGTATTAGGTCAGGTGCCGAGCGAGGAAATTAAATCAACCATTACAGCTCAGATTAAAGCGTTAGCTAACGTCAAATCGGTGATGAATGAGCTCACGATTGAGCCTGTGAATTCTTTATCAGCAAGAGCGGAAGATACTTTAATTACATCCAGTGTGAAGGCCCGATTTTTCAAAGAAAATAAGGTTTCACCTTTTTACGTCAAAGTCATAACTGAAAATAAGGTGGTCTATCTTATGGGTCTTTTGAACGAAAAAGAGGCCAAAGAAGCTGAAGAGATTGCGAAAAATACAAACAAAGTTACAAAAGTAGTGAAGCTTTTTGAATATATAAAAAATTAAGCAAAAAATTTCTGTCTTAAGTCTTTGAAAATAAAAGACTATTAAATAGCCTAAGACTATTCTATGCCAGGCGTTACGCGCCATTTGATTTAATTAAAGATGTTGTTATAATGTTTTTCATAAGTTTTTTCAAAAAATTCAAGTTAGTTCTAAATCCCAAAATAAATTGCCCGTAACGCTAGCTAGCTTAATTACAGAATTAATCCATTAAAGGTCATCATGAGCAAAAATATTATCCATTTGTCAGACGCAACATTCGAAACTGAAGTGCTTCAATCTACCGTTCCTGTTCTAGTTGACTACTGGGCAGAGTGGTGTGGTCCTTGCAAAATGATTGCACCTATTCTTGATGAAATATGCAAAGACTACGATGGTAAGTTAAAAATTGCTAAACTTAATATCGATGAAAATGCACAAACCCCAGCTAAGTTTGGCATCAGAGGCATTCCTACTTTAATGATTTTTAAAAATGGCAATGTCGAAGCGACTAAAGTTGGCGCCTTATCAAAATCCCAATTAACAACATTTATCGATAGCAACATCTAAAGCTTACCTCTCTCTCCTTAAAAACCCCCAACGTAAGACTAATCGGAAACCCCTAAACATGCATTTATCTGAATTAAAACACCTCCCCATTGCACAACTTGTAGAAATGGCGATCACGGACGAAATCGAAAATGCGAGTCGCATGAGAAAGCAAGATTTAATCTTTGCAATCTTAAAAAACAAAGCAAAAAAGGGAGATAGTATTTACGGGGATGGCACTTTAGAAGTATTGCAAGATGGGTTTGGATTCTTAAGATCACCCGACACATCTTACCTGGCAGGTCCTGATGATATTTATGTATCGCCTTCACAAATCCGTCGCTTCAATCTTCATACAGGAGACACCATTCAAGGTGAAATTAGAACACCTAAAGATGGAGAGCGTTACTTCGCACTTGTAAAAGTAGATGAAGTTAACAATGAAGCGCCAGAAAATACAAAAAATAAAATTCTTTTTGAAAACTTAACGCCCCTGTTTCCAACTATACCTCTCACGCTTGAAAGAGATATTAACGGTGAGGAAAATATTACAAGTCGCGTGATTGATATGATTGCGCCGATTGGTAAAGGTCAACGTGGCTTGATTGTAGCGAGTCCTAAAAGTGGTAAGACTGTCATGATGCAAAATATCGCACATGCCATCACATCAAATCATCCTGACGTATCTTTAATTGTGCTTCTAATTGATGAGAGGCCAGAAGAAGTGACTGAAATGACGAGGTCTGTAAAAGGTGAAGTTGTTGCATCAACATTCGACGAACCTGCAACACGTCACGTTCAAGTAGCTGAAATGGTTCTTGAAAAAGCGAAGCGTCTTGTTGAACACAAAAAAGACGTAGTGATTCTCTTGGATTCCATTACGCGATTGGCAAGAGCTTACAACACAGTCATCCCTTCNTCNGGTAAAGTGCTTACCGGGGGTGTCGATGCCAATGCGCTTCAAAAACCAAAACGTTTCTTTGGGGCAGCCCGTAATATTGAAGAAGGTGGCTCGCTCACAATCCTTGCAACCGCTTTGATTGATACAGGCTCACGCATGGATGATGTGATTTACGAAGAATTCAAAGGTACCGGTAATATGGAAATTCATCTTGATCGTAAAATGGCTGAAAAACGACTCTACCCAGCAATTAATGTAAATAAATCAGGTACTCGTAAGGAAGAACTTCTTATCCCTAAAGATAATTTACAAAAAATATGGGTACTTAGAAAACTTCTCCACCCTATGGATGACTTGGAAGCGATGGAATTTTTGCTAGACAAGATTAAAGCCACTAAAAATAATAACGACTTCTTTGACAGTATGCGAAGGGGTTAAGACGTAAAATTGATTGATTTTTGGTCCTAAATCATTGATAATGCGCATCTATTGAACTAAAGTTGGAAAAATTATGAAAGCTGATACACACCCAAATTACGCTGAAATTAATATCACATGTAGCTGTGGTAATAAGTTCAAAACACAATCAACAGTTGGAAAAGATATGAACATTGAAGTTTGCTCACAATGCCATCCTTTCTATACAGGTAAACAAAAGATTTTAGATACTGCAGGCCGTGTTGAGAAATTCAAACAAAAATATGGCATGTAAGACTTTATCCTTATATCAAAAGGCAGCATAGGCTGCCTTTTTTTTTAAATATGCGATTTCAACTCGAGCACGATTGGCAAGATAATATGGCTACCCCTCGCAGCCGATTAGGTGAGCGGGCCAAAATCCATTCCTTTGTCGTTTTATGTATTATTTGGGTATTTGCAGGACTTTTTGGTCATGCGCCCTGGAAAGGCTATGAGACGCAAAGTATCAGTGCGATTCATGCGGTACTGAATGGTCATATATTAGCGCCAATGGCTGCCAGTGAAGACATACTTATCAATCCACCCCTTTACTATTGGACAGGGGCCATCCTTGGCAAACTTCTCACACCCTTAATATCACTTCATGACGCGAGCAGAATGATTAATGCCTTGTGGATGGGTCTTACCATTTTAATGATAGGTATGTTGAATCGAGAGTTATGGGGTACCGGCTTTGGAAGACAAGCGGCTCTGATTTTTATAGGTTCAGTAGGTCTCATATTTAATGTGCATACGCTTATGCCTGGTATTGCNACATTAACAGGTCTTACCATGGCATTTTATGGTTTGGCTCTTTCTAAAAGACGCCCTTTTAGATCCGCCCTACTTTTAGGCTTTGGTTTGGGCATAAGTTTCTTATCAGGTGGGATCATGCCACTTCTTATTCTTATACTTTCAAGCCTTCTCTTACCTATGCTTTTTCAAGTATGGCGAACACGTCGTTATGCCCTAGTTCTAAGTTTAAGTCTTCTTGTGAGTTTACCCTTTCTAATAGTATGGCCAGCACTTCTATGGTGGTATCAAAACGACATATTTATGAGATGGATTAATCATTTCCAATTATTTCAAACACAAAATTATATTTTTTATATCAAAAATCTTTCCTGGTTTGCTTGGCCAGCGCTCCCTCTTGCAGTCTGGGGCCTGTGGAAATTCAGAGGCAAGATATGGTCTCAAACTAAATTTCAATTACCAATTATCTTTTTTGTATCTGCATTAATTCTTACTTCTTCTTGTGCAACAAATAACCAAGCTTTCCTAATGCCGTTTCTAATTCCACTATCAACAATTGCAGCGGGTAGTATTGAAAACTTAAGAAGAGGTGCTGCAAGCGCACTTAACTGGTTTGGCATCATTTTATTTTCGACCATTCTTTTTCTCATCTGGCTCGGATGGAATGCCATGCTCACAGGCTTTCCAAAAAAAACATACGAGCGTATGCAATTTTTAGCACAAACCAACGAATCACATTTCAACATTTTTATTTTAACCATTGCGATACTTTTGACNCTGGTTTGGATTTTTTCTTTAGTAAAAACAAGAATTACAAATCGTTCATGTACCACAAATTGGTCTATTGGCCTCACAGTNAGTTGGGCNCTCCTGATGGCTTTATGGCTTCCATGGATTAATCATAAGAAAGACTTTAGTCCACTTTTTTTATCCATGGGAAAAGTGATGCAAGATAAAGCTTGCCTCACGACTCACAACATCAATAACGCACAAATTGATTTGATTGATTATTATTTAAATATNAAGGCTAGCAGAGAAGGTGATCGGGTTAATTGCAATTATTTACTTATTTACCAATTACACAAAAAAGATCTTCCACCGATTAGCGAAAATTGGAAACTAGTATGGAATGAAAAACAACCAGGCGATAAAAATAATTACAAATTATTTTATAAAGAATAAATACTCAAAGATGCTTTTGGATTGCATCAATCACAATTACTTCTAAACCTTTTCCTGCGTTTTTTGCAACATGCTCTTTAATTTGATTGCGCATAGGTGGCGCCCAAAATTTTGTTAAATGATTTGCAATTTCTTCTTTCGCTTTTTCCTGGTCTGGATAAGATTTAAAAAAAGAACCGATTTGATTGGCCATCGTGACAAGTTGATCAATATTCATAATTAATTTTTTGTAACTCTTTCAGTAAAAGTATAAATCACATATTGAGGGACTCTTGCAAAGCCAATCAAACATAGTCCATATTTTAACGCAGATCGAATTGCAAGTCCCGTGGGCGCTGATATTGCAATCAGCGTTGATGCACCTAGCATCACTGTTTTTTGAACCATCTCATAACTTGCTCGACTTGTAGTAATCACAAAACCTTTGCCATTAAAGCCTTTTTTTTGAAGGGCACCAATTAACTTATCCAAAGCATTATGTCGACCCACATCTTCGCGGACCAACTGAATTTCTCCTTGTTCATTTGCCCATGCACATGCATGTGTAGCACCTGTTTTCTTTTGGAGTGATTGCGTTGTATGAAGTGCCTCGAGCGCTTTTATAATTGCAGTCTCTTTAATTGTTAATGTGATATCTATCTTTTTTTCTGGCAATCTTAAAGCTTGATCTAAGGTCTCAGCCCCACATAAACCGCAACCAGTTCGGCCAAGAAGATTTCTACGTTTATCTTTTAATGATTGAAAACGCGCTGATGCAATTTCAATTTGAAGTTCAATACCTTTCGGCTGATGAATAATTTCAATTCCATAAATATCGCTTTTATTTTCAACAATACCTTCTGAAAAAGAAAATCCTAGAGCAAAATCTTCAAGGTCTGAGGGGGAGGCTAGCATAACTGCATGTGATATGCCGTTATAGACAAATGCAATTGGCACTTCTTCTGCAATGTCATCTTTTTCAACTGCTTTTGCATTACTTTTTAAAACTTCATAAGTCTTAAAACTATGTTCTGTGTCAATAAAAAGGTCTTGTGCCACTTGTTAAATCTAATGAATTTTTAATTCTTTAGATTTACCTGCAAATTCAATTTGTTCTTCACTAAAATGTTGGTATTGCTTCTGCCAATCAGATAATTGTGTCACTTTATTTACCTGCACAGCTGTTACTTTAAATTCAGGACAGTTTGTTGCCCAATCTGAATTATCAGTCGTGATCACATTAGCACCTGATTCGGGATGATGGAATGTGGTATAAATCACACCAGGTTGAACTCGCTCTGTAATTTGAGCCCTTAATACAGTCTCACCTGATCGACTCACAATACCAACCCAATCACCTGATTGAATACCTCTTTCTTCAGCGTCATGAGGGTGAATCTCAACTAAATCTTCTTCATGCCACGCTACATTCTTCGTTCTTCTAGTCTGTGCACCCACATTGTATTGAGAAAGTATTCTTCCCGTCGTTAGGATTAGTGGGTATTTCTGAGTCACTTTTTCTGAAGTAGGCACATATTCAGTAATAATAAATTTACCTTTGCCGCGCACAAATTCATCAATATGCATTGTCGGTGTGCCAAGAGGATGTTCATCATTGCAAGGCCATTGAATACTTCCTAATTCATCTAGCTTCTTATAACTTACACCTTTAAATGTTGGTGTGAGTCTTGCAATCTCATCCATGATGTCTGATGCATGGCTATAGTCCATTTTGTAACCTAAGGCATTAGAAAGCATCTGTGTGATCTCCCAATCTTCGTATCCATTTTTAGGAGACATTACTTTTCTCACTCTAGAAATACGTCTTTCTGCATTTGTAAATGTGCCGTTCTTTTCTAAGAATGAAGAGCCTGGCAAAAATACATGCGCATACATGGCGGTTTCATTTAAAAATAAATCTTGCACAATCACGCACTCCATCGACTCCAATGCATGCGTTACATGTTGTGTATTAGGATCTGATTGAGCGATGTCTTCGCCTTCACAATAGAGCGCTTTAAATTGTCCGTCGATAGCGACATCTAACATATTAGGAATTCTTAAGCCAGGTTCATTTTGTAATTTCACGTCCCATGCTTTTTCAAATAAAGCCAAAGTCGCTTTGTCAGATACATGTCGGTAACCTGGGAATTCATGTGGAAACGATCCCATGTCGCAAGCACCTTGAACATTATTTTGTCCTCTTAAAGGGTTAACCCCTACACCCTCTCGGCCGATGTTGCCTGTCAACATAGCAAGATTAGCAATACCCATAACCATCGTTGAGCCTTGACTATGTTCAGTCACACCCAGTCCATAATAAATCGCGGCATTACCACCTTTAGCAAAAAGTTTTGCAGCGGCTCTTACATCTTTAGCATCTACGCCAGTAAATGCGCTCATCGCTTCAGGTGAATTTTCAGGTTTGGTAATAAAGTCTTTCCATGATTTAAATGCGTCATCTTCACAACGCGCTTTAATGAAAGAATCATCCATGAGTTTTTCAGTCACAATCACGTGGGCTAATGCATTTACGATAGCAACATTAGAACCAGGTTTAAGTTTTAAATGATAATCCGCTTTGATGTGAGGTGAGTTATCAACAAGATCAATAGCGCGAGGATCGACAATGATAAGCTTCGCACCTTCTCGTAAACGTCTTTTCATTTGTGACGCAAATACAGGATGGCCGTCTGTTGGGTTAGCCCCAATGATCATGATCACGTCCGAATGCATGACTGAGTCAAAATTTTGCGTCCCTGCAGACTCGCCAAGCGTTTGCTTGAGTCCATAGCCTGTGGGTGAATGACAGACGCGTGCGCATGTATCAACATTATTATTACCCAGTGCTGCACGGACTAATTTTTGCACTACATAAACTTCTTCGTTCGTACATCGTGAAGATGAAATAGCGCCTACTGAATCACGCCCATATTTTTTTTGAATGCGCTGAATTTCACTCGCTGCATAATTAATAGCCACATCCCATGTCACTTTTTCCCAAGGATCATGAATGCTTTTACGAATCATCGGTGTAGTGATGCGATCTTTATGTGTCGCATATCCCCAAGCAAACCTTCCCTTAACACAGGAATGTCCATGATTAGCACCACCATCTTTGTTGGGTGTCATGCGAACTACTTCTTCGCCTTTCATTTCTGCATGAAATGAACAGCCCACACCACAATATGCACAAGTCGTTGTGACACTATGTTCTGGAACACCTGCTTCAATAATTGTATTTTCAATAAGGGTTGCTGTTGGGCATGCTTGCACGCATGCGCCGCATGAAACGCATTCTGAATCTTTAAAGTCTTTATTCCCTGCTGATACTTTGGAATCAAAACCCCGGCCTTGAATAGTCAGTGCAAATGTACCTTGAACTTCTTCACATGCTCTGACACATCTTGAACAAACAATGCATTTTGAAGGATCAAACGTAAAATAAGGATTTGAAGTGTCTTTAACGCTCTTTAAATGATTTTCACCTTCGTAGCCATAACGCACATCTCGAAGACCAACAGCGCCTGCCATGTCTTGTAATTCGCAATCACCGTTCGTAGCGCAAGTTAGACAATCCAAAGGATGGTCTGAAATATAGAGCTCCATCACACCGCGCCTAATATCAGCGAGTTTAGGTGTTTGTGTGTGCACTTTAATACCTTCAGCAACAGGTGTTGTGCATGAAGCTGGATAACCTCGACGACCTTCAATTTCAACTAAGCAAAGACGGCATGAACCAAAGGGCTCTAGACTATCTGTAGCACATAATTTAGGAACGGTAACACCGGATAAAGATGCTGCATGCATGACGGATGTACCCTCAGGCACTGACACAGACACGCCGTCAATTGTTAAGTTAACAGTCTTATCTGAAATTCTTTTGGGTGTTCCAAAATCTTTTACATCATCCATATTTTATCTCTAAATAAATCACCAAATTACCCTATCAGTCTATGCCTTGAGCTCTTTTGCATCAACCCCAAAATCTTTAGGGAAATGATTTAAAGCACTCAATACTGGATAAGGTGTCATACCGCCCAGTGCACATAAAGAACCATTTAACATGGTATCTGAGAGGTCTCTGATTAATGCGACATGTTTTTTAACTTCTTGGCCATTGATGATGTGATCGATCACTTCGACGCCGCGCGTGGATCCGATCCGACAAGGTGTACATTTTCCGCATGATTCGATAGCACAAAAATCAAATGCATAGCGCGCCATCTTTGCCATATTGACTGTCTCATCAAACGCTACAATGCCGCCATGTCCTAATACTGCCCAGATCTCAGAAAATTTTTCATAGTCAAGCGGAGTATCAAATTGAGACTCAGGCAAATAAGCACCCAAAGGTCCCCCTACTTGCACGGCCTTAATTGGCTTGCCTGACAAAGAGCCGCCACCAAAATCGTAAAGGAGCTCTCTTAAAGTAATACCGAATGCTTTTTCAATCAATCCCGTCTTTTTTAAATTGCCGGCAAGCTGAATCGGAAGTGTGCCTCTGGATTTACCCATACCAAAGTCTTGATAATACTTAGCACCTTTAGCCAAAATAATAGGGATAGTAGCTAACGAAATCACATTATTCACAACGGTCGGTTTACCAAATAAACCTTCAATCGCAGGGAGTGGCGGCTTAAATCTAACTAACCCTCTCTTGCCTTCTAAGCTTTCTAAAAGTGAAGTTTCTTCACCACATATATATGCACCTGCCGCACGCCTTACTTCTAAATGAAAGGCTTTGCCAGATTTTAAAATATCGTCGCCTAAGTAGCCTGCGCCCTTGGCTATATCAATAGCTTGATTTAAGGTTTTTAGCGCATGAGGATATTCAGAACGTAAATAGATATAGCCTTGTGAAGCCCCTACTGCAAGGCCGGCTATGATCATCCCTTCAATGAGCACGAAAGGATCGCCTTCCATAATCATGCGATCTGAATAGGTACCTGAGTCGCCTTCATCCGCATTACATACAATATATTTTTGTATCGCTTTAGTGTCTAAAACTGTTTTCCATTTAATCCCTGTAGGAAAAGCAGCGCCGCCTCGGCCTCGTAAACCAGAATCTGTCACTGTCTGAACAATCGCTTGTGGATTTAAATTTAGTGCATTCTTTAAACCTTGGAACCCCTCATGCTCAATATATTGATCAATACTGGTGGGCTCAGTAATGCCCATGCGCGCAAAAGTTAGGCGCTCTTGTTTTTTTAACCAATCGATTTCTGATACCAGGCCTAAGGCAAGAGGATGCTTACCGCCATTAATAAAATCTGCATCAAATAATGACTTCGCGTCATTTGGATTAATGGGACCAAATCCTATACGACCTTGAACTGTTTCGACTTCAACCAATGTTTCTAACCAAAACAATCCGCGCGAACTATTTCGTACGATTTGAATNTCTAGTTTTCTGGCTTGCGCTTCTTTTNATATAGCTTCTGCAACTTGATCTGCGCCAAGNGATAATGCGGTGGAATCTTTCGATACAAAAATTTTAATNCTCATGATGCACGNTTTAAATCTGAAATAAGTTGATCTATTTTTTTACTGTCTACTCGGCCATAGACTTCTTCATCGATCATCACCGCAGGAGAGCATGCACAATTGCCTAAACAATAAATGGGCTCTAAAGTAATAGCGCCATCAGCGGTTGTTTCATGAAACTCGACACCGAGTTTATTTTTAATATGATTTTCAAGCGCTTCACTTCCCAAAGCCTGGCAAGATTCTGCGCGACACACTTGAAGAATATGACGGCCAGGTTTATGAGATCTAAAATGATGGTAAAAAGTCACAACACCATGGACTTCTGCCACTGACAAACTAAGCCCTTTAGAGATTAAAGGATAGGCGATTTCTGGCACAAAACCTAAGTCATCCTGGATGGCGTGCAAAAGCGGCAATAAGGCGCCAGGCATAGATTGGTGCTCAAAAATATGCTGATTTATGATCTTAAGATCATTTGGATTTAAGACAAGGTCTTCCAACGATATCTCCAAATTTTTCTTGAGCAGTTGGCTCAAGAGCAAAATAAAATAGTATTATAAATTACCAAGATGATATTCACTTAAGTAATTTCATTATTGAAGGGGTATTTAAAGATGGGAACACAAACAGAAAGCAAATATTTTCATGGGGGCTGCCCTCATGACTGTCCTGACACTTGCTCAATGGTTTATGAGGTAGAAGACAATAAACTCATAGGCGTTAAAGGCAATGCGGA
>JGI24766J26685_10000213_pt1 | contig 15266 bp, 15 predicted proteins | sample SanBayMetagenome_FD_26685 | JGI IMG/M metagenome (IMG submission 26685)
CGTAGCGGCGGTTTTCCTCGGCGGCGCGCGTCGGGTCGAACGTGGTGCGCAGGTAGACCAAGCCCCCGACGACGAGAAGGGTGACAATGAAGAGGGCGATGGTCGCGCGCGGATTCACGGCTCAACGGCGGCGGCGCCACCAGACGAAGGCCCCGGCCAGTAAGGCGACGGCGGGAATGGCCACCATGGTGAAGAGGGCGATGCGCCCGGTCTCGAGATCGGTGAGGTTGAGGTTGAAGGCGCGGACCGGCTTGGGTGTGACGCGCGCGAGGTAGCCGCGGTCGAGCATCCAATTGAGCGCGCCAAGCATGAAGTCGAGGTTGGGCTCGGTGATCGATCCGTCGGCCACGAATGCGCTGTTGCCGGTGACGACAAGGCGCGAAGAGTTGATATCGACTTGTTCGTCGGCAACGCCGCCGCGCTCGGCCATGGCTGCGAGCACGAGGGGCGCGGCATGATCGCTCTCCTCGGCAAAGACCACGCCCTTCTCGCTGTCGGTCACAAATTCCGTTTCGCCCCAGAATGGTTCCTCCGCCGTAACCATGGGCCAGAGGGTGGTGTCCGGTGTCTGCCGGTCCAATTCGAGCGAACAGGTCCCGCCCGGGAACATCGCCTCGGCCCCCCGCAGGCGGCGGGTCACGCGGTTCTCCGCGTCGAAAGTTCCGGCCACGTCGCGCAGGATGCCGGTGGCGAATCCGAGTTGCACGGTGCGCAGCACTCGGTCGTTGCGCGGCGTGATGCCCGCCGCGGAGAGGAAGGCGCGCAGCAACGGTGTGTCGGCCTCGGGATCGAGAAGGACCATGATGCGCCCGTTGTTCTGCCAATAGGCGCGCAAGGCCTCGAGCGAAGCCGGCGTGAGGTCGTAGCGCGGACCGGTGATGACCACCGCCCCGGCGTCGGCGGGCACGGCACCGGTCAGCGAGAGGTTGAGTCCATCGACGCGCACGCCTTGGCGGACGACGTATTCCTGCAACAGGGAGAGGGGAGAACCCTCGCCGACGGGCGGTTCGCCGTGCCCTTGCAGGAAATAGACAGCTCGTTGTTCGGGCTGCATCAATTCGAGCAGCGCACCGGTGATCATCTGCTCGCCCTTGAAGGCGGTGACGCGCGGCGGGTCGCCCGTCACTTGCGGAAGGTAGTCGTATTCGGCCATGTCGACCGCGGCGAGTTGCTTGGTGCGGCCTTCCGTCTCGACGATGACGAGGTTTTCCTCCGAACCGAATTGGTGCAGGGATTGCAGTTCGCGCGCGCGCGCCAAATTTCGCATCGGATCGATGTATTCCACCGTGATGCGGCTGCGCTCCGCCGACTGGTATTCCTTGAGCAGGTTTGTCACATCCCCGTAGACCTCGAAACCCGGGGCCGCGGTGGTGGGCGAAAAGAAAACGTAAACGTTGACCGGCGCGGGCAGGTTACGGATCAGGCTCTTGGTCTGGTCACTCAGGCGGTAGCGCTGGTTCGGCGACCAGTCCCCACGCAGGTAGTAATGGAATCCCGCGTAGTTCACCGCACCAAGCAGGATGGTCGCGAGAACGATTTGCAGTCCGACGCCGAAACGGGTTCCGGCGCGACGACGCGAATGTTCCTGCGGTTGTTTCATGGCCGGTCAACTCCTCCAGCGTCGCGATTGAAAAACATGGAAGGTGAGGAAAAGCGTGAACACGGTGAGCGAGAGGTAAAAGACCAGGGGTCGGGTGTCGAAAAACCCGCGCGAGGCCTCGCTCATGTGCTCGAGCGCGGAGAAGTAAGCGGTCATTTCGCGCAGGGCCGGCGTGACGCTGAGGATGAAAAACGAGAGCAGCCCCATGAAGAAGAGCAGTGCGATGATGCTGAAGGACATGACCGCGGCAATGATCTGGTTGCGCGTCATGGCCGAGGTGAGACATCCGATGGCGAGATAGAACATGCCGATAAGCAGGAGCATGGCGTAGGCGCCGATGTAGGGGCCGGCCGCGCCCGCCGTGTCGATCTTGGTCACCTGCTGGAAAACAACGAAGTAAAGGAGGCTCGGCAGCCAAAGGACGATGAAGAAGAAAAGCGCGGCGAGGTATTTGGCCAGCACCACCTGGCTGTCGCGCACCGGCGCGGTCATCAGCGGTTCGATCGTCCCCATTTTGTATTCCTCGGAAAACAGCCGCATGGTGATGAGCGGGAGCACGAGGATGAACCCGAACCAGAAAAACACCGTGTTGAAAAACGCCTCGACGACCGTCACTTCGCTCGGACCGCGGTTCAACGCGGCCACCCCGGCGTAGAAGTTGAAGCCGGTCAGGAGCAAAAAGAAAAAGAGCACGACCCACGCCACGGGTGAGAGGAAGAAGGCGCGGATTTCGCGGTTGAGCAGGGTGAGGAAGGTCATGGTATCAGACGTCGCCCGCTTGGGTGATTTCGGCGAAGACGCGCTCGAGGTTCACTTGTTCCTGTCCCAACTCGCGCAGCGGCCATTTCCTTTCCGCGGCCACGCGGGCGATGTCCGCCCGCGGGTCGTGGTTGGCATCGGTGCGCAGGCGGCATTCGTTCCATCCGTCTTCGAGGGCGATGACTTCGTTTTTGCGCACCCCGGGGAGTCCGGATAGCGCCTTTTCCAATTCGCCGCCGGGCGCACGGATCTCGGCGCGGATGCCACCGGCCGTGCGCACCCGCCCGGCCAAAGCCTCCGGCGTGTCCGAAGCCGCGATGCGTCCCTTGTTGATGATGAGNACGCGNCTGCAGGTCATTTCCACCTCGGTAAGAATGTGCGTGGAAAGCAAAATGGTGTGCCGCTTGCCGAGGTCTTTGATCAGTTGCCGCACCTGGCGGATCTGGTTCGGGTCGAGGCCGATGGTCGGTTCATCGAGGATGAGCAGATCCGGATCGTGGAGCAGCGCGTCGGCCAAGCCGACGCGTTGGCGGTAGCCTTTGGACAAGGCGCCGATCAATTTCTGCTCCACATCGCGCAGGCCGCACAATTCTTTCACCGCGTTGGCCCGCTGGCGCTTGGTGCGTCCGCGGATGCCCTTCAAAGCCGCGCGGTATTCGAGGTATTCCTGCACGCGCATCTCGGGGTAAAGCGCGACGTTTTCCGGCATGTAGCCGACACGCGAGCGGACCTCGCGGGATTGGCTGGCCACGTCGAATCCGGCCACGCTGGCCCGGCCGCTTGTCGCCGGTAGATAACAGGACAAGATCCGCATCGTCGTGCTCTTGCCCGCGCCGTTGGGCCCGAGAAAACCGACGATTTCCCCTTTCTCGACAGTGAAATCGAGATCCTGGATGGCCGTGATGCCGGCGTATTTTTTGGTCAGTCCTTCAACCTTGATCATGACGCGGGGCCCGCTCCCGCCTCCGGGGCCGGGCCGAAAGGGCATTTATGCCGCGGTTGGGCGGCGCTGGCAAGCGGGCTCGGCAGCCCCGACAACACAGAAAAAATGCGTCCGCCCGCGCGTCTCTGTGTTGCAAGCAACGCGCCGCTGGGNGATTCTGTCNGTTCGTCGATCCATGAGCCAATCCTTGTCGGGAAACTGGAACTCCGAACTGCTCGAAGAGAATTACGAGCGCTGGAAAAAAGACACCGAGTCGGTCAGTCCCGAGTGGAATGCCTTCTTCGAGGGGTTCGAACTCGGCTTGGTCCAGTCCGAGGAACTCGCCGAGGGTGCCCGCGCCGCCGTGCCCGAGGATGCCGCGCTGGAGCGCCGCGCCGACTCTCTGGCCTACGCCTATCGCACGCTGGGTCACACCATCGCGCGTCTCGATCCGCTGACCCCCGAGCCACCGGACAACCCGCTTCTCTCCCTCAAAGCCATCGGCTTCACCGAGAGCGACCTCGAGCGCACCGTCGCGTCGAAATACTTCCGCGACGGCAAACCGATGCTCCTGCGCGAGATGATCTCCGAACTGCGCGACATCTACAGCGACACGATCGGCGCCGAATTCATGCACATCCAGGATCCGCGCATGCGCAACTGGATCCGCGAACGCGTGGAAAACCGCGGCAACGGCAACCGCAGCGACGCCGCCCTGCACCGCGCCATTCTCCGCCAGCTCTACGAGGCCGAGACCTTCGAGCACTTTCTCCACACGCGCTATGTCGGGCAAAAACGTTTCTCGCTCGAGGGCGCCGAGTCGCTTCTTGTCATACTCGATACCATCCTGCAGCGCTGCGAGCCGTGCAAAGTCGAGGAAATCGTCATGGGCATGGCCCACCGCGGGCGTCTCAATGTCCTGGCCAATTTCCTGAGCAAACCGCTCACCCTCATTTTCAACGAATTCTCGGAAAACTTCATCCCGGACGTCGTCGGCGGCAATGGCGACGTGAAATACCACCTCGGTTATCTCGCCGAGCGCCAGACCTCCACCGGCTACAAAGTCACCGTGCGCCTCGCGCCCAATCCCAGCCACTTGGAAGCCGTCGACCCTGTGGTCGAGGGCATGGCCCGTGCCCGCCAGCGCATCCTCGGCGACACTGAAAAGCGCAAAAAAGTCCTCCCGCTCCTCATCCACGGCGACGCCGCCTTTGCCGGGCAGGGGATCGTTGCCGAGGTTCTCAACATGTCGCAGCTGCCGGGCTACAAAACCGGCGGAACTGTCCACATCATCGTCAACAACCAGATCGGCTTCACCACGCTCCCGGCCGACGCGCGTTCCAGTCTCTACGCGACCGACGTGGCCAAAATGATCGATGCGCCCATTTTCCACGTCAATGCGGAGGATCCGCTTGCGGTGGCCACGGTCACGCAGATCGCGCTCGATTTCCGCCAGGAATTCGGACGCGACGTGGTCATCGATCTCTATTGCTATCGCCGGCACGGACACAACGAGGGCGACGAACCGACCTTCACGCAGCCGCACCTTTACAGCGCGATCAACAAACACCCGCTGCCGAGTGAAAATTTCGTTAATGAACTCGCCGCCCTCGGCACGGTCACGCCCGCCGAGGCCGCCGCAATCAAGAAAGAGGCCGCCGCCGATCTCGAGGAGGCGTTCGACATCGTCAAAAAATCCGAGAGCGAACGCCGCGAAGGCGGACGCTTCGCCGGTTCCACAGCCGTCTTCCAACCCCCGTATTCCTACGAACCGGTTCATACCGAGATCAGTCCCGACTTGTTGCACGANGTCGTCGAGGGACTCTGCCGCATTCCGGAGGATTTCCACATCCTGCCCAAGGTCCGCCGCATGCTCATCGAGCGCCGTCTCGANATCCTCCGNGATGGCGGTCCCTACGACTGGGCCTTCAGCGAAGCGCTGGCCTTCGGTTCGTTGCTCGTCGAGGGGACGCCGGTNCGACTGTCGGGCCAGGACAGTCGCCGCGGCACCTTCAGTCAGCGGCATTCGACGTTCTATGACGCCGAGCAACGCGTCGACTACGTGCCGCTCAACCACTTGAAAGAGGGTCAGGCCAAGTTCTGCGTCTACAACAGCCTGCTCAGCGAAGCCGCCGTCCTCGGTTTCGATTACGGTTACTCGCTCGATTACCCGGAAATGCTCTGCATGTGGGAGGCGCAGTTCGGCGACTTCGCCAATGGTGCGCAGGTCATCATCGATCAGTTCATCGCCTCGGCCGAATCGAAATGGCAGCGGCCCAGCTCGCTCGTCATGCTTTTGCCCCACGGCTACGAGGGACAAGGGCCCGAGCATTCCAGCGCGCGATTGGAGCGGTTCCTGCAACTCTGTGCGGACAACAACATGCAGGTCTGCAACCTCACCACCCCCGCCCAATATTTCCACGCCCTGCGCCGCCAGATCCACCGCGACTACCGCAAGCCGCTCGTCATCATGACGCCGAAGAGCCTCCTGCGTCATCCGCTCGTCGTCTCCAAGGAGAAGGATTTCACCGATGGACGCTTCTACGCAATCATGGCCGATCCGCTGCCCGAGGATCGCGCGAGGATCACTCGCGTCATCCTTTGTTCCGGCAAAGTTTACTACGACCTCAAAGCCGAGCAGGAAAAACGCGGCGCCACCGATGCCACCATCATGCGCGTCGAGCAGCTTTATCCGCTGCATACCGAGAAAATCAAACGCATCGTCCAGAGCTGTCCGAACCTCAAGCGCGTCGTCTGGTGCCAAGAAGAGCCGCGCAACATGGGCGCATGGTTCTACATGGCTCTGCGGCTGCGCGAGTTGCTCGGCTGCAATATCCACTACGCCGGCCGCCCGGAAAGTCCGAGTCCGGCCGTCGGCGCGCTCGCGATCCACCGCCTCCAGCAGGCCGAACTCGTCAGCCGAGCCTTCGAAGTGTAGTCTCGACGGTTCATGAGCGCCGAAATCAAGGTCCCCGCCGTCGGGGAATCGATCTCCTCCGGAATCATTTCGCTGTGGCACCGTCAGGACGGCGATNACGTCCGCACCGGCGACCTCCTTTTCACGCTCGATACGGACAAAGTCTCGACCGAGGTCGCCGCTCAAGCCCCCGGGATTGTGCGCATCAAAGCCCCCGCCGACACCGAAGTGAAAATCGGTGAAGTCGTCGGCCTGATCGAAGAGGCCCCCGAACCCGCTGCTGCTCCCGCGGCGCCAACCGCTGTAGCAGCGACGCCTGCCACGCCAAACGGAGGGTCCACGGCGCCGGTTGTTTCGGCACCCGTTCCCTCCACCCCGGCGGCTCCCGCTCCAGCGGCCTCCGTCGCACTCGAACCCCTGGAGCGCCGCGTCACCCGCAAAAAACTTTCCCCGCTGCGCAAAAAGATTTCCACCCAACTCGTCGCCGCGCAGCGCAACGCCGCGATCCTCACCACGTTCAACGAATGCGACATGTCGGCCGTGATGAAGCTGCGCTCCGACATCCAGGAATCCTTCCAAGCCAAATACGGCATCAAGCTCGGGTTCATGTCTTTCTTCATCAAGGCCGTGGTCGACGCGCTGAAGAGCGAGCCTCAGATCAACTCGCGCCTCGATGGCGAGGAACTGGTGCAAAACCACTTCTATGACATCGGTGTCGCCGTCGGCACCGAACGCGGACTCATCGTGCCCGTCATTCGCGATGCCGATCGCAAAACTTTCGCCGAGTTGGAGCAAGACCTCGCCTTCTACGCCAAAAAAGCGCGCGACGGCGCCATTACCATCGAGGACCTGCAGGGTGGCGTTTTCACCATTTCCAATGGCGGCGTCTATGGTTCGCTCCTCAGCACACCCATCCTCAATCCCCCGCAGAGCGGTATCCTCGGCATGCACAAAATCCAGGAGCGCCCTGTGGCCATCGACGGACAAGTTGTCATCCGCCCCATGATGTATCTCGCCCTGAGCTACGACCACCGCGTGGTCGACGGCAAAGAGGCGGTCACCTTCCTCGTGCGGGTCAAAGAAGCGATCGAAAGCCCGCTCCGGCTTTTCCTCGGGGACCAAAAATGAACCGCCTCGCCGCCGCCCTGTTGTTGGCCCTGTTTTCGACTGCGGGTGCCCAGCAGGCGGCGTCTGATCCGACCGCCGACCCCTTGCTCATGCAGCGCCGTCTTGCCTTGGTGCTGCGCCAATCGACGCAACATTACGAAGCCGGCGAGTACAAAGCCGCCCTCGAACGTCTCTCCACCCTCCAAGGCGCCGCCGGCCAGGACCTCAGCGTTCTCAATCTTCGCGGCGCCATTCTGACCAAACTCGGACAGCACGACGAGGCGGCCGGGCTTTTCCGTTCCATCCTTGCCACTGATCCGAACTATTTCCCCGCGGCCTTCAATCTCGGTGAGGTGGAATTCCTCCGGGGCGATTATGCCGGCGCGTTGGAGGTGTTCCAAGGTATGCGACGGCGTGACCAGCGCAATGAGTTGGTCCGCTTTAAAGTCTTTCTTTGCTACCTTCTGCTCGGACAGGAAGAGGACGCGCAAAAAATGGCCAAGGGGCTCATTCCGGCCGGAAGCACCCCCGCGTGGTACTACGCGCAGGCCATGATCGCGCGGAGGGCGGGCGACGAGATGACCGCGGAGAAACACCTCGCCGTGGCCCGGGCCATTTACACCGAGAGCGGATGCCGTCTTTTCGACGAGTCGGTCGCGCCGGTCAAATTTTGACGGTGCTTTACGGCACGTCCACGTTGTCGCCGCGGTCGCGGTAATAATCGTAGCGCGCACGCACCGCCGCGATGTAAGCCCTCGTGCTCGGGATATCCATCGCCTCATCGAGTGCTTCGGCGGTCATCAGTTCGCCGCCCGACCAGCGCTTCACGCGGCTTCGCCCGGCGTTGTATTCACCGAGGGCGAAAGGCAACGGATCATCCTGGCCCGACCAGTGCCGCAGTGCGCGTCCGAGATACCATGTGCCGACTTCGATATTGGTTTTCGGGTCGAGCAGGTCCTGCGGGACGAAGGTTTCCACCCCCGTTGCTTTGACCCAATCGGCCGCCGCCGGTTCGGTGACCTGCATCAAGCCCCGCTCGCCGTGGCTGCCCAGCTTGTCGGAATGGAAGCGGCTCTCNTGCCAGATGACCGCTTTGACCAGGAGGGGATCGACGCCGTGGCGCGCCGCGACCGTGGCGATGGTGTCGTCATAGGATCCGTGGCGTCCGAAACTCGCCCACGCGGCGAGACGGTAGGCCGGATCTTTGTCCGAAAGCACGAGTGCCGCAGCGGCGGCCGCGAGGAGCAGTGCGCCGATTCCAAGGATGCGGACAACTTGCTTCGACATGATGCCGCAAGATAGCGCGTTCGTCCTGTGTCATCCAGAGCTATGGCACCACCGGGCGTTACTGTGGTAGATTCAGCCAATGTCCGTCACTCCCGCCCGCATCTCCAGCATCGTGCTGCGCGCCTGCTCGGCTGGATGTTTCTTGCCGCCGGCTGGTCCAAGGTCGGCCAGACTATGCCCACTCTCGCTTCCATTTATTCCTACCAGCTCGTCATTCCGGATGCTTTGGCCGAGTTCATCGCCATGGTCCTTCCGTGGGTGGAGCTGTTGCTGGCCGTCTTGCTCTTTGCCGGTCTCTTTTTCCCCTGGACCCTGATTGCCACCGGTCTGGTCCTCGGCGCCTTCACCGTTTTGACCGCGCAGGCGTGGTGGCGCGGGCTGGACATCGATTGCGGCTGCTTCGATTTCAGCGCCATCCATCCCATGCTGGCCGTGTTGGCCACGCCGGGTGGGGCGACGGTGCGCAATTTGGTCCTGCTCGGGCTGGTCGCCCTGCTTGCCTGGTTGTGGCGGGTGACTCAGCGCCAAAGCGCGGCGTAGGCATCCGCGAAACGTGCCGTGGCCTGCGCATCGGGCAGCACTTCAATGAGACGCGGTTTTGCCGCGGGCCAGGCTTCGTCCGGCGAGTGCATCGTCCCGTAGTGCCAACCGAACATTTCCGCCCAGCCGCGCAAGTGAATGCGGTGTGCGTTGAGGAAAGACGGATGGCGGAACATCCGGTCGAAAATTTTTCCACCCCCGTTGTTGATCACCGCGAGGGTGAAGTCGTTATCCCCGAGTTGCGCCGAAGGCCACAGTCCGGCCATGTCATAGAGCGCGGAAAGATCACCGAGCAGGGCGGCGGTCGGTCGCTCCGAGCCGGCTAGTCCCAACGCGGTGGAAACCAGTCCGTCGATGCCGTTGACTCCGCGGTTGGCGAAGAAGGTGTGTTCTCGCGGGGCGCGCGGGGCGGCAAGATCCCATTCACGGATGGGCAGGCTGTTGCCGAGGAAGATGCGGGCCTGGTCGGGCAGGCGCCGGGCGAGCGCGCGAATCAGCCCCGCTTCGCTGTGCGGTTCCGACTCGAACAGCGACTCCAACTTTTCCGCCGCCGCGCGATCACGGGCGAAGAGCGCCTCGCTTTTGCCGCCGGGCGGGTTGAAGGACTCGCAGATTGCGGAGAAGAGCTCCGTGGGAATTACCGGGCCGCTTTTGGACAATCCGGGAAAGTTGACCCGCGAAACGTGGAGAATGGGCAGACCCTCGCACTCGCGCCAGAACCGCGGTGTGGGCACGCCGCCGATCCGGATTACGCCATCGCAGGCCTCGCGGCATTCACGCGTGAGCAGAATGCGTTCGCCGCTGTGCAGGCTGAATTCCTGCAGCCTGTNGTCGTTGCGCAGTTGCGAGACGGCTTCGAGGTAAAGCGGGCTGCTCAGCGAGGCCAACCAAGGTGCTATGTGGTGGGCGTCCTTTTCGTGCAAGGACGAGACCAGCACGAGCGGACGCCGCACCCGGGCGAAAAAGTCTTCGCACACAAGGCGCGCTTCACTTGCGTCCATCCATGCGGGCGCACTCTGCGCCACTGGACGGGTGCCGGGCAGGGCCATTTCCACGGGTCCGTCGACCAGCGGCTCGTCAAAGCAGACGTTCACGTGGACCGGACCCGGCGGCAGGGCATCGATTTGTCCGGGGCGATCGATGTCGAGGACCGGGATCTCCGCCGCGGCGAAGAGCGGCAACTGGTTGATGGTCTGCGGGGCGCCGGTGCCGCGCAGGCGTCTCGGACGGTCGGCCGTCACGGCGACGAGGGGAATCCCGGCATGGCGCGCCTCGAGCATGGCGGGCAACAACTCCGCCGCGGCGGTGCCTGACGTGGTCAGCACGGCCACCGGAGCGCTGTCGCGTTGCGCCCGGCCCAGAGCGAAAAAGGCCGCGCTGCGCTCCTCGAAAAAAGAAATCACCTCGAACGATGACGCGGCGGCATCGGCAGCGAGCACGAGCGGCGCATTGCGTCCGCCCGGGCAGACGCACAAGGTGCGGGCGCCCGTTGCGTGCAAGGCGGAGAGGATCTCCGCGGCGAGCAAGCGGTTGGTCTCGGCCGGACTCAAAGCCCGAGATTGCCGCGGGCGGCGGCCAGTTTCAACCGAAGTTCCGCCGCCTCGCGTTCGGCCCGGCTGGCCGGGAGCAGACCGCACCCTGCGCCGCAGCGCGATTCGGTGCGGTCCCATTGCACATTGCGGATGGCGACGAGGCATCGGGCTTGGCCATCGGGAAGGAGCAGTCCGAAGGGTGCGGCAAAACGTCCGCGCGGTTCCGTGTCGAAAGCGGCCACTTGCTCGCGCCAAGAGTCGCGCGGTGCGGTGCCGACGGCCGGCGTGGGATGCAAGCGCGCGACAAGTTGGTCGAAGGCGATCTTCTTGGCGGGCATCAAGCGGAGATCGGTGCGCAGATGCGAGAGCATGCCGATACGCCAGAGTCGCGTGGCGCCGCGGGCCACCGGCCCGAGTGGCGCGAGTTGCCGCTCCAAGTCCTCGAGGACAAAACGGTGTTCGTCGCGCTCCTTCGGATCATCCAGCATTTCCTCCGGCGCAGTGCCGGCCCGCGCGGTGCCGGCCACGGCCATGGTGTGGATTTCCACCCCGTCGTCGCCGAAGAGGATTTCCGGCGTGGCCCCGAGCAATCCGCCGTCCGCATCCCAGCATCCGTAAGGCAACAAGCCCGCCGGCAAGTTGGCCGCAGCGCGCAGGGCGCGTTCGCGTTCGATTGCCGTGAGTGGCCCCGCACTGTGCTCGAAAACGGCGGGCACCGCCTTTTGCAGTTCTCCGCGGGCGAGCAGATCCTGCACCCGCGAAAAAGTGCGGACGAAAGCCGCTTCGTCGAATGGTCCCCAGGCGCGCGGATTTTCCTCCACCCGCAGAAGTTGGGCCAAAGCATCGGGCGAAACCGCAGCCGTCTCGGGATAAATCCGCCACGGTTTCCGGTCGGACAAAAAGAAATCCGGCACGTAGAATGACGGACGATCCGGGTCCGGATGTTCCGCTTTGACCGGTTGGCCCCAGCCGAGGAACCACAGATCGTCCGACCAGGCCAGGACCGCGCCGGTTTGCAGCAGGGAGCGCACGTTCTCCGCCGAAGGCGCGGCCCTGCGCAGCCAAGTGGTGCGGTCCCGTGTTCCGGCCGGGGCGGAAAAACTGGTCATCACGGCAAGTTACGTCCGTCGCGGCGGCCNGGGATACCGCCCGCGCGGATCAGCAGCGCAAAAGGCGCTCGGCTTCCAGCCAGTCGGACTGGGGATCGCCGGGCAGACCGAGGTNGCGGCGCTGTTCGGCGAGGTAATAGGCCTTGAGTGCGATGTCTTCGTTGGTCACCGAACCGATCACCCCGATCACTTCCGTCTTTGTGCCCGTGCGGCGGGTCATGACGCGAGCCGGCGTGGCGGCGGTGGCGCGGTCGCGCGCGGCGGCGGGTTTGGCCGGTGCGGCTTTCTTTTTGGCGGCGGGCGACTTCTTCGCCGCCTTCTTGGCGGATTTGGCAGGAGCTTTCTTCTCGGCTTTTTTCTTGGCGGTCTTGGGCATGATTTCGGTTGTTTGGGTCGGACGGTTAGTAAATGCGGACCGGCGCGGGCGGGCCAAGTTTTTTCGGCTTTTCCCGCCGGGCTACAGGTCTAGGCTTGGTTCGTGGGCATTTCCTTGGCCGAGTTTTTTATCCGCTGGTTTGTCACTGCGGTGGCCGTTTTCGTCGCCGCGTGGATCGTGCCCGGCATCCAATACACCAACTTCACCGGGCTGGCCATCGCCTCCCTGCTCCTCGGCATCATCAACGCGTTGGTCCGCCCCGTTCTGCTTATTCTTTGTCTGCCCCTTATTCTTGTCACCATGGGCCTCTTCATTCTTGTCCTCAATGCGCTCCTGCTCTGGTTCGTTTCCGGCATTCTGCCCGGCAGCTCGTTCACCGTGGCCGGATTCTGGGCGGCGTTCTGGGGCGCCTTGGTCATCAGCATCGTCAGTTGGATCCTCAGTGCGTTCTTCCGCGGCAGCGACGGCCGAATTTATCCGCTCACGCACCACACCGTGATCAAGCAGGCGCGCGGACGCACGTTGAACTGACATGATCCCCGCGGGTCTGCGGCGCTGGCTCGGCGGCGGGCGAACGGGAGTAAAATTCTGCGGACTCACGCGGGAAAAGGACGCCTGGTCCGCGATCGAAGCGGGTGCCGACGCGCTCGGTTTCAATTTCTACGCCAAGTCAAAACGCCACGTGCCCCTCGGGGAAGTGGCAGAGTGGGTCGCACGCCTGCCCGACGATGTCGCAAGGGTGGCCGTCGTCGTGCAACCGGATGAAATCCTCCTCCGCACCCTGCAGAGCTCGGGTCTTTTCCACGCGCTGCAATTCCACGGCGGCGAGTCGCCGGATTTTTGCGCGCGTTGGGGAGGGGAGTTTTACGTCAAAGCTTGTCCGGTTTCCGATGACACCTCGGCCCACACCGCCGCCGCCGATCCCGCGCCCTGCCTCCTCCTCGACGCGCACGCCCCCGGCGAGTTCGGAGGAACGGGTCGCACCATCGACTGGACCTTGGCCGCCCGTGTCGTACGCGAAGCGCCGCGTCCCGTGGTTTTATCCGGCGGACTGCACGCCGCCAATGTGTCCGGAGCCATCGCCGCGGTGCGTCCCGTCGCGGTCGACACAGCCAGCGGGGTCGAGTCCGCGCCCGGGATCAAAGACGCTGAGAAAATGAGTGCCTTCGTCGCTGCCGTGCGCGCGGCGGACACCCGTTAACAACACGCTTTCGCATCGCGGTTGGTGCCGCGCTGGCGCTATGCGTTGCCACTCCATGCGCGCGTCGCCCCACGTCCTTCTTCTGCTCGGTATGGTTGTGGCGGCGGGTTGCGCCGGACCCAAAACGCTGAAGAAACGCGATCTCTCGTCCGTGCAACCCGGCCAAGTTGCCGCCCTCTCGAAAAAATTAAGCAAGCCGACCTACATCCTTCCGGTGACCAAAGGCCCCTGCAAGGGTTCGCAGATGTATGTCTACGAGTGGGACAAGCCCGGCGACAATATCGTCAACCGCATGTATACCTACGTTGTCATAAGCAACGGCTTGGTCACGGCCGTCTTCGAGGACCCCGCCGACAAATACGAGAAGGATGCCAAGGCGGCGGCCTACGCGTTCCTTGATTCCGAAGGCGAACGGAAGATGAGCAGCATTTCCAACCGGCACGCCACCGCCGGTGCGTTGCGCAGTCTGGCCGAGGGCGTGGCCATGGCGGGATCCTTCATCCCGGTCGCGGGACCGGCGTTGTCCATGGCGGGACAAGCCGCGGGCCTCACCACGCAAGCCGTGGCGTCCGGCAACCGCAGCCAAACAACGACCTACAATCCCGTGCCCGCCCGCCCCGCTTACCTGCGGACCGTGCCGCCAGAAGATTTGCCGAGCGCCAACCAAACCGGCGCGAAGCCCGACTGAACCAACCACCATACCCATGAAAACCCGCACCACCATCCTCGTCGCGTTCGCCGCCCTCAACATCCAAGCCGCACCGCCTTCGCCCGCCGAAGCGCAGGCCGCCGTGCAAGCCGCCCGCACGCAAGCGACCGCAGCACCGGTCGGCGCCGCGCGTGAGAAAGCGGCCGCCCAAGTCGCTGCGGTCCGCCAGCAAGCGACCGCGCCGGTCACCGCCGCCCGCGAGCAGGCCACCGCGCAGGCCGGTGCCGTGCGCGACCAGGTCAAAGATAAGCTGAAGTCGCCGGTCAAACTTCCCAAGCTCGACGTGCCCAATCTCGCACAGGCAGCCAAGACCAGCCGCGCCACGGTCGATGACGCCGTGACCAGCCCGCGCACGCTTACTTACAAGAGCCGCGCCAGCCGTCTCTCGCGCTGGATCGCGCCGCTCACCATGGGACTCATCACTTACGTGCCCTTCGACACCATGAATGCCGACGTCACTGGCTCGGTGAACAATCTTATGGCCGAGGAAGGAATCTCGGTCGAAGAAATGACCGCCAAAGCGTTCACCGCGCAGCTCAAGGACGGCAAACGCTGGTCCGCCGCGGCGCCTGCCGAAGGAACATTCAAAATCGAGATCAACCGCTACGCTCTCGATCCGGTGCCGACCAGCGTGTCGCTGCTGCGTCCGACCGTCAGTCTGACCGGACGCCTCTTCGACAACGATGGAAAGTTGCTTTGGATCGGCAAAGGCTTCACCTCGTCGATCGAGCCGGGCATCAAGGGCGCGACCCTCGGGCAATACGAGGCCAATCCCGACATGCTGCGCAAGGATTTCGAAACCTCGGTGCAGACCGCAGCCAAACGCCTCGCCACCCAGGCCAATGCCGTGCCCAAAGCCTCGGTCAAAGTCGCGGCAGCGGATTGAACGGAGTTTTTTTAGCCACGGATAGCCACGGATAAACACGGATAAGAGCTGATATTTTTGCGCCGGCACACCGGCGAAAAAATGCCTTCAGCGGAACCGCAAGTTGAAGTCACGCTCGGGGTGGAATCCGTGACAGCTATCTGTGGGCGAGCCTGAGGCCCTTAAGTTGTGCCGGTGTGCCGGCACAACTTTCTGAGGCCGTTTATCCGCGTTAATCCGTGGCTAAGCCTTTTCTTGAATGCGCGGAAATAGCAACCGCACCTCCGCGCCACCCAACGGTGAACGGCCGAAGACAATTTCGCCGCGATGGTTTTCCATCGC
>JGI24766J26685_10000214_pt1 | contig 15254 bp, 9 predicted proteins | sample SanBayMetagenome_FD_26685 | JGI IMG/M metagenome (IMG submission 26685)
GAACAGTCCCCCCGCTGAATTGTCGGATTTGATTCAAGAGCGCGCCCGTTACGGCTTGCTGCTGGCGATCGGAGAGTACGCTCCTAATAACATTCCTTCGGAACGCCGCAAAGAGCTCGTGAAAAAAATCGCCGATTGGTACCAAAGCGATCCCAGTTCCGGCATCCACGGAGCATCGGGCTGGTTGCTGCGGCAATTGGGCGAGCACGAAATTGCTAATCGCGTTGACCAGACACCGATTCCTTATTCGCCGGACCGCGAGTGGTTTACACTAGCCATCACCGTTACAACTCCGCCGATAACTAAGCCTGAGGAACAACCAGCCCCCCTCTTACCGAAGACGTTCTATTACACGTTCATTATTTTTCCGGATGGCGAATACAACATTGGCTCGGTAGCAGATCAACCAGACCGGCTTAAAGACGAGGTTCGCCATGCCGTCACGCTGACACGGCCCTTTGCACTGCTGGATCGGGAGATCACGCTTGAGGAGCTCATTGCCTTTTCACCGCAGTCCTATGCGAGATTCATGAAGCAGTTCGACGCCAAGCCAACCGATGCAGCTTTCGGGATAGACTGGTACGATTCGGTGGCCTACTGCCGATGGTTGGGTAAGGCCATGGGATTGTCGGAGTCGAATCAGTGTTATGCCGATCCAGAGACGCTCGACAAGGAGCAATATGCTCGCGATCTGCAGGTGAACTGGGCCGCCAGAAATTGGCCGCTGGATTTGGACCAGCGAGGCTTTCGCTTACCAACGGAGTCAGAATGGGAAGTGGTAGCGCGGAGTGGATCGAGGACAGCGTATGGATTCGGGAGCGAGGTAGCCCTACTTGATCGCTTTGGATGGTTTACAGAAAACAGCAGCAGGCAAGTACATGCTAGCCGGGAACTGAGACCGAACCTGCGTGGGTTGTTCGACATGCATGGGAACTTGTTTGAGTGGACGCATGATTGGTATGGTGACTTTGGGGAATCAACGCAGAGCGATCCTCTTGGGGCCAAAAGCGGCTCGGACCGCGTGCTCCGTGGCGGCAGTTGGAATATCGACGCGGCGTATTGCCGGTCGGCGCGCCGCAACACGAACGTACCGACGTTCCGCCCGCTCAGTTACGGCTTCCGCCTAGCACTGAGTTCACCGTCAAGACTCTTCAGTTCTGCCGAGCAAGGTAAGGGAGCAGAGCCAGCGGGCGAAGGTAAGGAGGGAACGTCTGGGGAGCAAACCCCGGGGTTGCCTTAACCTATATTCGGGCTTGCCCCAGTGGTGGTTTTCTCGCACGCTTCCACCGCTTGGCAGCGGTTGGCTACGATGCTTCGGCCGTAGCCACCTGTCGCCAGACGGTGGTGGTTTTCTCGCACGCCGCCGCACCATCTTGCGGAATCTAGGGTCTGGCAGACAATAACAGGCGATGAAAAACGCCCAGCCAGTTGAGCGTTAATCGATCTTTACCAAGCCAATCTCAATTCAACAAAAACGAAAGTTGCCATCCATGTCCCATCATGAGGCTATCCGAAAGCTTGAGCCGACTTTGTTATGGAACGCCTTTGCCGACCTGAATGCGGTCCCACGAGGGTCCAAGAAAGAGGCCGCTGTGACACGATTTGTTGCAGAGCGCGGTCGGAAAATGGGGTTGGAGACCGAAGTCGATTCGATTGGAAACGTTCTGATTCGCAAACCTGCCTCTCAAGGCTTCGAAGATCGCCCCACCGTGGTACTTCAGTCCCACATCGATATGGTTTGGCAGAAAAACTCTGATTCCGAATTTGATTTCGATACCCATGGGATCGAAATGCGGTTGGATGGCGACTGGGTCCGTGCCCATGGAACAACGCTTGGTGCGGATAACGGTATCGGTGTAGCATCGATCTTTGCAGTGCTGGAATCCAACTCGCTGACCCATCCGGCGTTGGAGTGCATCTTCACGGTGGATGAAGAAACGGGCATGACGGGAGCGAAGTCCTTGGATCCCTCGTGGTTGAAGGGGCGTGTTCTGCTGAATCTGGATACCGAACAAGATAACGAACTAACGATTGGCTGCGCCGGTGGCGCGGATGTCACTTCCGTATCGAGTTATCAACCACAGTCGCTGGACGCATCGTATGTAGGTAAGAAGCTTCTGGTTCGAGGGCTTAAGGGTGGGCATTCCGGGATGGAAATCCATCTCGGATATGGGAATGCGAATAAGATTATGAATCGCATACTCGATGGGGCAAGCCATCGATTCGGATTGAGGCTTGCGTCGTTAGAGGGGGGAAGCTTGCGGAATGCGATCCCGCGCGAGTCGACAGCGATTGTGGTTATTCCCAAGCAGCATCTTGAGGGGTTTATGGCATGGTTTGCTCAGCTTAGCGCAGTGATCCAAGCAGAAAATGCTGTGACCGACCCACTGTTGCTCATCGCGTGCGAACCGTACGATGCATTGCCGATGTCGGTGCTTCCTGTTTCCGTACAGAAGACGCTTTTTGCGACGGTTTTTGGCGTGGTCAGTGGAATCTACCGAATGAGTCCATCGATCGGAGGTTTGGTCCAAACGAGCAATAACCTAGCACGCGTGATCGCGCGGGATGGCGAGATTTCTATTATGTGCCTTGCTCGTAGTTCCGTCGATACCGAACGCGACGCGCTATCCGAATCACTTGCCTCCATCCTTTCGCAATTGGGTGGACGAGTCACTATCGAGGGCGAGTATCCTGGCTGGCAACCTGTTCCAACAAGCGATATTGTGAAAAAGATGAGCTCGCTTTACGAGGAGCTCTTTCATGAAAAGCCCCATGTTGCTGCATGCCATGCTGGATTGGAGTGTGGGATCATCGGTAGCAAGTATGCCGGCATGGAAATGATCAGCTTCGGCCCCAACATTCTGGGAGCTCATTCGCCAGATGAACGCGTTCAGATAAGCAGCGTACAAAAATTTTATCGCTATTTCTTAGAGACCTTGGCACGGCTTTAGGCATGGAACAAAGTGAAAAATTTCGGTAGGGTTCTTCAGGTAGGACAGTGGAAACAAAAAAACGGAGGCACTTGCCTCCGCTTTTTTGTTTGAATCGATTAAGAGATCAGATGATCGGCTTAGTGATCGCGATAAGGGCGACGTCCACCGCCGCCTCCACCACCGCCACCTCCGCCACCGTCGCGGCGTCCGCCGCCACCACCGCCGTAGCCGCCACCACCGTAGCCGCCGCCACCGCCACCGCCGCCGTATCCACCACCGCCGCCACCGCTGCGAGGACCATTGTCCTTAGGTCGGGCTTCGTTGCAGGAAATTCTGCGGCCTGCAACTTCTTGTTGGTTCAAACCTTCGATCGCCGACGCAGCTTCATCTGGACTCGGCATTTCGACGAAAGCAAACCCGCGCGAACGGCCGGTTTCCCTGTCGGTAATAATGCTAACCTTTGCAACTTGACCAAAACGGCTGAAAGCCTCACGTACCTCTTCTTCCGTCGCTCGGAAAGAGAGATTCCCTACATAGATATTCGTCACTGAAACAAACCCTCGTATCACCTATGCCCGCTATGGGCGAGCTATCAACAAAACTAGACAAAACCCAAGCAATGATCGTAAAAATCCGAACCAGTAACGATCCTCCTACAATCAACCCGAGCATCCGATAACCTCATTATCAAGGAATTCAGGTGCTGAGTCAACAAGAATCCACAAAGCTTCCGACCATAAAAACGCTAGACTTCCTGACAAAACCGAAGAAAAGCCGATTTTATTTTCCGATTTTTTGCAATAGCCATCTCTCGCGGGCTTGAGGTGATTATGAGATCCGACCACAAACTTCAAGGAACTCCCCAGCGCTTTCGTAGCCCCCACTGCATGACCAAGTTCGCGGCGATGGCAAAGAAAGCTATCCAGGAGTCCAGCGTGGTGTCGCCTAACTGAAATGTCTCAACCACCGTTTCGGTCGCTTGTCGCCGACGCTCCAGAAGTCGGCTGATCAAGTCGGACGGTTGGTCCGGACTGACCAAAACACCCCCGGCCGACTCATTGAGCTTGGCCAGTTGGCCCATCAACTGCCAATCCGGAAGCGGTTGCAAACTCTCAATACTCTGGTCGATAACCACAAACGGTAAGCGAGCCTCAAGCTCCTTACCTTCGGACCCAACCGTCTTGGCTCTCCACTCGTAACGACCTGACTCTTTGACCCCTTCGAAGCCCAATCGCATGCTCGTCGCATCGCGAGGGTTGAGTCGATACTCACCGATCTGTGTTTCCAAGGGGGCTTGATCCTCTGCGAGAGGATCCTTCAATCTCCATAGCCTCAATGAAACCTCCTTAGGCATCGGTGTCTCTTTGCTGCCCGCACTCCAGTTCATCATCACCTCGGCAGGTTGCTGCAAGAGAACTCGCCGTCGATTCATCGTCAATTGCATCCCCTCTTCGACCGCCTCGCGTCGAAGTCCCCAGAGGGCAATCTGCCTCCAAAATTGTTTGAACTCCTTGACCTTGCCCTGCCTGAGCCACTGAAACGTCGAGTCGAACGCCAAGCTCATGACGCGGCCTTGGGCAGCGATCCCTGTGACCATCAAAGGTTGCCCGGCCCCTCCGATAGCCAAAACCTTCACGCCAGGCGCATTCTTGACACCACCCCAACGATTGGCCCCAGTCAAGGGCTTGAGCTCCCTCCATACCTCGGTCAAGTTGCTCCCAGGCTCGCCGATCTGAAGCAATCGGTCGACCGCAGCGGGCACCATCGGAACGGCTCCCTCATAGTGGTTCCTCAAGTCGATCGGTGCATTGCGCGGTTGGCGGATCGCTGCTCCCATCTGAATAGGAAGCAAATCGTTCAAAGGTGTATTGTTCCAACCTCCGGCCCCGTAAGCATGGTAGCCGCCTAGTGTGACCAAACCGGCTCCTCGCAAGACCTGTTCGGCGATCAATTGACTACCAGCAGTCCCGATCGCATCGGAATCCAGATCCCCCAAAATGAACAGATCGTACACGCCATTGGCAAGTCGCTGGCTCAAGTCGATAGGCCATTTTTGGACCGGCTCTCTTGCGATCCACAACCGGTCAACCTGCATATCGGGTGACTCCAAAAGCGCATTGGCGATGAATTTCGATTCCGTTCGCGGTTCCCCCTCGATGTACAAAACCCTCGCCCCACCCCCGCGCACATTCAGGTACGAGGTGATCCGATTGTTCTCCAGAACCGACTCCCCATCGACGGCTTTGGCCTCGACCCACAACTCGTACGAACCGACCTCAGGCGCCAGCATCGGCAACTGGAACGATATGGCTTGGTCGCTCTTGGTCGGTCTTACCACCGTTTGTTCGACCAAAACGGGTTTCCCATCCTTACCGACAATCTTCATGGCGATGGTGATGTCTCGATTGGCCACCCCGCGCGCCTTGAGCATTCCCCGAACATAGATCTGATTCTTGGTATAGGCGTCGAGTTGCTCGGGTACCCCCTCGACGGCAAGATCCCTGGCCTGTTCGCTATCCCCACGCGGGCCGATCCCGATGAGATAAAGGGGAATGTCCTGCCTTGCAAATTGCTTGGCGATCTGCTGCGGATCGGTCTTGGCCGGCGAAAGGGTCTGCGATCCGTCCCCCATCCAAATGACGGCCATCAGAGGGGAAGAAAAGCTTGCGCCCGAGACTTGGCTCAAGGGCCCCCCGATATCGGTGCTNGCCCCTTCGGCCTTCGCAGGCAGAGCCGGGGAACTCTGTGCCGTCGATTCTACCTCGCCGAGGGACTGCAATTGGGAATCGTACACAAAGGGTGCAAACCTAATCTGCTTTCCCAACTGCTCTCGACTTGCAAACAAACCATTCCAAAACTCGATCTGCTGATCCCATCGACTCTTATTGCCCTCCCCTGCACTCAGTTGCATGCTAGAGGATTTGTCCATCAATACCGCAATGGTCCCGTCGGGCTCTCGCTGCTTGGTCCAACTGACCCCAGGCTTGAGAATCACCAGCATAAGCGTCAGGATCAGCAGCAGACGCAAGAACCGCAATATCCATCGTTGGGTCCGCTTAAGCCCATGGGTATCGATGACAAATACCCAAACGAACAGAAGCCCTACTGCGATCAGCGAGACCAAGCTATAGCTTCCGAAAACCGGCGAAAAGCTCCAGTCCATCAGACCTTGCCCCGCTGCTTGCTGGAATAAAATCGGCTAGACATGGTCTGCTCTGCCATGACCATCATCGCCAATATCACCCAAAGAAAAGGGGATAGATCGCGTCCGAATCTACCCTCTCCAATCGAACTTTGGACTTCGCTCTTCTCCTTGGCGATGAGCAAATTGTCGATGCCGACGGCCTTCTCCAAATCCGCGCGATCGACCGGATCGAGCGATACTTCTCTTCGGTCGACATTGACACTAAAACCACGGTACATCAACCCCCTGGCACGAACCCCACGTAGCCGATAATGGCCGGACTGTTGGGTAAAGCCATAGCTGATCAAGTCGTCCTCGGACTCCACGCGTATCTCATCTCCACCGGGTTGGCGCAGCTCATAAGTCCTCGGAAACTCCTTGGTGTTGTTGCCCAAAACGGCTGTGGCTCCGACGTCGTAGTTCAAAGGATGCTTGTTCTGTGTCGCTAGATAACGGACTGTTCCAAGGAACAATGCGAAACCAGGCCAAGCATCGGAGCTGGTTGTAAATAGCTCGCTCCATGGGGCTTTGCCAACCACCGAGACCGGTTCTGGATACGGTAGAGTCATGACAATGATCCGGCCCGAACCTCGCAAAGTCTCCACCATCATCGGTAACTCGGACTGGGTGTAACTTGCGATCACCGATGCAGCAGGATCCAAATCGACTAAATTCCAATGCTGGTATACCGGATAGCTCACCCAAGGTATCTCTTCGGGCGGGCGCTCGAAGATGCCCCAGATCGGATGATTCGTCAATGTTGGCCGAAGAGCCGTCACCGATGCGTCCAGCCCACTCTTGGTGATACCCCGAATTTTCCCTGGCAAGAGACTGGGCAACCCACCCGGATCCGCTTTTTCCAGAAGCGTGCTTCCGGGCGCAATCGGTGTGCCGATCGCTTGAGGGGCTTGGGTTCCCATCGCGGCCGGTCCGAGCACCACGAGCAACCCACCTCCATTGCGGATCCAACCGGCCAGCTTATCGGCCTCGTCGGCGGTCAATTCCGTAGGATTGAATAAAACCACATTGGCGTACTTTGAGAGATCGATCTGACCGATTCGACTCCTTGGTTCGACATCGACGCTGTTTGCCCGTTCGTTGCCGCTTGCCGGCTCGGTCCCGGTACCGTTGGCCGCTTCGGTGCTACCCGAGCGCTGTTGGCTCATCGATGGATCGAGCATCAGCGAGACGAGCTGCGCATCGGTGTTGTCGTCGCATAAAACCACCGATTTGCCCTGCTCGCGGGCTTCGATCGTCAGGTGATAAACATTGTCGATCTCCAACGGATCGGGTCTGGCTAATCGCAAAACCGCATGATTGGTCCCCTCGGATAAATCCTTCCAGAGAATCTGCAAGCTTGCCAAACCCTGGTCGTTGGACTGGACCACTTGGCGATCCAAGAGCTTGACCTCGGGGATCGACCATTGACCATCGCGTGCTAGGGTCGTCTTCTTTTCCAAAGGCTCGGCAGCAAGCTCCACCATCAGTTGCTCTTTGGTCTCTCCTTCGAGTGCCCTAAGGTCTGCCTGGAGGGTGACACTGCCTCCGGGCACGACACTCTCGGCCGAGATCCTTAGGTTCTCGAGCGACCAATTGCGAATCTCCTGCTGTGGTACTCCCAAGTCGATGATCTGCAGAAGGACTCGTGAAGGTTTTTCAACCGTAGCGGCCTGTTGGCTCGGCTCCTGATCCGGACTCGCCCCGGTAATAAGCGGCAGAAGATCGGCTTGTGCTGCACTGGACCAGGAATTCTTTCGCATATCGGACAAGACATAGACCTCGCGACGATCGAGCTTGCTTTTTCGAACCGTCTCGATTCCGACCGTGATACGATCGATCAAATTGCATGCCTTCCCTTCGACCGAGATCCGATCGAGCTGCCGTTCGGCCGACAACCGGTCTTGATTGACCCGCGCGGCTGCGTCGTTGCCGATGATCGCTATTTCGCTCCCGATCGGAAAACGGTCCATCAACCAACTCGCCATCTCTTTGGCATCCTCGAGTCTGGTGTGGTTGAGGTATTTATAGCCCATCGTCGGTGAGGTATCGACCACGATCGCAGCACAAAGTGGACCTTGTTGATGGACAAGGGGCGAATCGCTCGAGCGGCGTAGCACCGCTAAACCGTAGTAGCCGGCTGCGATCCAAAGTCCAAGAGCCACAAGCAGTGGGATAGATAGGGCAGCGACCCCGCTTCTTCGTCCCCAGAGAACGATCGCTGCGAACGAACTGAGCAGTGCAAGGACTCCCAGGAGTCCTGCCAAAAGGCTATTGGCGAACAGTCCACTGGCGACCCTAGGGGCAGCCAAAGCAGCCGCTAGCATGAGCACCATGAGGACTCGCAAGGCGAGCAAGATCCAGCGTTTGACCGACCATCCACGCTGGGCTTCGACCGCTGTTTTCTTTACGAAACGAATCGCGGGGAACTCAAGCGTCTTGGGCTGCCTACGCCCAAGCATATGGAATAGGATCGGTGCGATGGCCGCTAGCGAACCGAGCATCAAAGAGATATGAAGGAAACTCATCGGTTTGGGCAGGCCCCTCTAGAATCGATTCCTTCGACTGATCAAATACTCCATCAACGCTTTGTCGTAGGGCACGCTCGTATCGAGCGGCACGTAGTCGATCCTCGAACGACTGAAACTCGTCTTCATCTCCTCTCGAAACTTCCGCACATTCTCGCGGTATTCCTCACCGATGTCATCGGCGTTGACCGGTATTTGTTCATCGGTCTCTGGATCCCTTAGTTCGACAAGCCCCTGGAAAGGAAAGTAGACTTCGGCTTCATCGAGCACATGGAAAACGATCACATCATGCCCCGCATGCTTGAGCATGCGAACCGCGTCGATCGAGGATTCCGAGTCGGTCAACAAATCGCTCATGATGATGATCAGCGAGCGGTGGTTGAGCATGGACATCATCTGGCGTATCGGACCGCTTAACTCGGTCTTACCCCCTGTCTTGAGCTTGATCAAAAGGCTGAGAATCGCTGCGAATTGACTTCGCCTAGATTTGGGTTGTATGCTCGCTTTGATCTTCTGGTCGAAAGTGACCAATCCGATGGGGTCTTGTTGCATGAGCATGAGGTAGGAAAGCGCTGCAGCAAGACAAATGCAGTAATCGATTTTGGTCAGTTGCTGACGATAGGTATAAGCCATCGAGCGGCTCGTATCCATCATAATGTAACCGGTCAGATTGGTTTCCGACTCGAATTTCTTGACGTAATAACGATCGGTCTTCGCATAGGCCAGCCAATCGATGTCCTTGGGGTCATCTCCATGGGAATATCGACGATGTTCACTGAACTCGACCGAAAATCCATGGAACGGACTCGCGTGCAAGCCTTGGAGAAATCCCTTGACGACCAACTGCGCACGGAGATCCAATCGCTTGATCTGCGAGGCTAGTTCGGGCTTGAGGTACTGCTCGACGGCCACCATGCTGTGCAACTACCGGTCTTTGGTCCATGGCAGTCGGCAATAGCCCCACTGCCCGTTATTCTCATCGACGCCTATTTCGATCCAATTCAACCGATCGCCGATCTTCGGATAGAGTTTGGTGCGGATTTGACCTGCGATCCACCCTGCGATCTCCTCGGCGGTGGTATTGACGATCGGCAAAAGCATGCAGTCCTCCTTGGGCAAGACCCAGCGCTTTTGCTTGAATCGCAACACAACCTCAGTCTCCTGGACTTCGACGTGAATCGTGGGATGGTGCATCGCGACGAGCATATGATGATCCAGTTGCTTGACGAGTTCGGCGAGCGAATCTCGAAAGGCGATGAAATCGATCACGTAGCGATTTTCGTCCAGTTGGCCGCAGACCTCGGCTCGGAGTCCGTAGTTATGTCCATGCAGACACTCGCAGATATCGCCGGCAAAGGTGATGAAATGCGCTGAGGAGAAAACGAGTTGCTCCTTGTGCAGGAGCACTCGAAATCCAGGTTGATCCGTCATAGCTTTCATACTTTCCTATCGGGCAAAAATCACTTGGACTGAAACATCGGGGCATTGGGATTGCCTCGCGAGAGCAGATAGGCGATCAGATCGAGAGCTTCGTCTTCGTTGAGTTTATCCATAAGCTCGGCGGGCATGAGGGAAATCGCTGAGGTTTTCTCCTGCTCGACATCTTCGCGATCGACCGTGACGGTTTTGGTCGCATCCTCTGGATTGACCACCATCGTCACCTTGCCAGCCACTTCGTTGACAATTCGACCGGTATGAACCGTGCCGTCTTCCATTTGCAAGACCATGGTTTTGTATTGGTCCGAGATGACTTGGCTGGGCCGAATGACCGCATCGATCAGGTCGTTGACTGCAAATCGTCCAGCGGCTTGGGTCAGGTCAGGCCCGGTAGCCCCACCGTCTCCGCCGAATCGGTGACAGATCACACAGCGGGCTGCTGCGTACATCTTCTTGCCGTTCTCGAAGTTTCGGCCCTTCATGCGCTCCGAGGCCAGTTTGGCCAACCCCTCGGTCGTGTAGGCTTTCCCTGGTCCTTTGGGCTCAGGCAAGGTCTTGGGTAACGACGCGGGTTTCCGAACTCCTAAGGCTTCCAGGACAAATCGTTCTTGATCGCTCGAAAGCGCGTAGGCATCGTTCGCTGCGTTGATCAGGAATTTCTCGTAGCTATTGCCACCCTGCCATCGCTGAGCTTTCTCAAACCATTGGAAGTATTCCTTCCTTTGATCGACACTCCATCCCTCCTTGAGATTCCGCATCGAGAACGCCAAATGAAATTGCTGGAGATCGGGTTGGTTTTGGAGCATCGCAGCGATAGGTCCGCCATACCCTTTGTTCCTTTGAAGGATCTCTGCAAAGTCGGCATCGGTCTTCTTGCGTTCTTTGGCGAGCAAAGGCAGAGCCTTTTTCCCGAGGGTGGGAGATTGCAGATAGGTCAACAAAATCACCAGTTCGCGATCCATCATGTCATCGCCGGACGGGAAAAGTGGCTCGATCGCACCGAGCAAGGAGTCGCGTAGGGACTCATCGACTTGGCCGAGTCGAATCAAGACCAGTTGCACGGCACGAACTAATTCGAGCCTTTGCTGGCCCGAAAGTGCCGATAACTGGAGCGTACCCAATTGCATGAGCAAGGGTTCTTTGAGCTCCGAGTTCCCGGCGCGGGCCAGACCGGCTACGCCGGTGATTATCGTGTTGGCATCGTTGCTTTTGAGCACCAACGGGGCCCAACGCGAGGTCGCAACGCGTTCGAGAGCCACACGGGCCGCATAGCGAACGTGGCGGTCCGTACTTGCAAGCTGCTTGACCAACTCCGCGACCGTCGCGTCATCTTTGTCGTCTTGGTTATGTAGAAGCTCGATCGCTCGGCGCTGTGCGGTCGCTTCGTTGGGCGCTGGAATCGGAGCGGGTGCCGTGGACTCCGAGCCGACGTAACGGACTCGGAAAAGCTCCGATTGGGTGCCCCGGCCACCGGCGGTAAAGTACATATGGCCATCGATCCCGATCGTCACATCGGTCAGAGGCAACGGGGTTCGCGAGAGGAACTCTTCTTTGGTGGCCGAATAGCTTGCACCGTTGGGCTCTGGGTGGATCGAATACATCGTTCCGAACGTCCAGTCGCAAATGAACAGCGCGCGCTGGTATTTGGCTGGAAACTTCGCCCCCGTTCCAAACTCAACACCTACAGGCGAGCCCGGGCCGATATTGACTAAAGCGGGCAAACTATCGACGTAGTACTCGGGCCACTTGCCCGTGCCGCTGCGCCACCCGAATTCGCTACCGCTCGTGGCGTGCACGACGCGGGTTGGCCGATACCATGGGGTACCCATATCCCATTCCATGTCGGCATCGTAGACGAACATTTCACCGGCCGAGTCGAAATCAAAATCGTATTGGTTTCGATAACCGATGGTGAACATTTCCCAGGCTTTGCCTTCGGGATCGGTTTTTGCGATCCAACCTCCCGGAGCGACGATTCCCGCAGCGTGCCCGTTGGCATCCCATTGCCTAGGCAAAAGCAAATCCTCGTCCCAATTCGGTGCTACCCGACTGCTGTATCCTTCGGGTAAAGTCGCTTGGATTTGCTCGTTGCGAGCCCCACCCATGGTTTGAGGCGGCGCGTTGGTTTTCCGGTCCATAGGGGGGAGGGTGTGATTGCCACAGCAGACGTAAATCGACTTGCCATCGGGCGAAAGACGCAGCGCATGGGGTCCGTGCTCTCCTCCTCCTCGGAGATCCTTGAGCTTTATGATCTCGTCGTACTGGTCATCGCCATCGGTGTCTTTGAGACGATACAAACCGCTGCCGATACCGCCGTTGACACAGACGTAAAGACTGTCAAAGGCGTAGAGCAATCCTTGTGCCGACGAGATATTCAGGGGGATCCGCTCGACGGTGGTCTCCTCCTGGCTACCGGGCTTGGCAGGGGTTACCCTAAAAAGTCCTTTGTTGTCCTGATCGCTGACGATCAATCTTCCTTTCGGATCGCTCGTGATACAGACCCATGAGCCGAGTTCGTCTTTCGGAACTCTGAATAGCTGATCGATCACGAAGCCCGGTGGAATAGAAAATTCGCTCGAGCCTCCGTTGGATTGACCATCGAGAACTTCCCCCCAAGGTCCCTCGCCGTACTTTGCGATCACTTTAGCAACTTGGGTCTGACTCGGATTGTCCTTTGGGGAAACCTGCCAAGTCCCATCGCTCAGAAGCGTTTGTACTTTTCCCTCCGAATCGACCCACGCGAGCTTTGCGACCAAGGCGGCGATCCCACCGGCGTTGGATACTTCAAAGACCAACTCGTTTTTGCCTACGACCAACGCGGAGCTTGCGTCGACCTTGAGGCCCTCTTCCCAGGAATCGCTTCTCCCGAGCGATTTTCCGTTGAGCGTAATGGCCATGGCGTTGTCGGCCGAGGCGGCCAGCCAAGCCTGGGTCTTGCTCGCAACATCAAAGGACTTTCGGATCACATACCGAGTATCGGAGTTTTCACCCCAAATCCAACTTGGCTTGCCTCCTTCTTTGAGCATTCTGTCTTTGAGCGTTCCGCCTGGGGCTTGGGAATTGGCTGAAGTCGGTGCGCGCCCTTGGATCGGTGCCGCGATGGCTGCTTGGCTGTAAACCTTNCGGGCTGACTCCTGAGCCAACGCTGGCTCGAGTCCGACCACAGGGAGCAAAGCGGGTAGAACCAGGGCCAATCGAGTGACAGACCCAAGGAACCTTTGCGATTTGGAACTGAGAGACTGGGAACTGGGCGACTGGGAACTGGGCGACTGGGGCAAAAGATCGGATCGATAAAGACGACGCATAAAGGCACCAAGCGGTCGAAGAGGGTCAGGAAGGAGGGGCGGCCACCTGCTTTAGGCGACCCGAGAACTTCGTCTTAGTCTAACGCAAAAAAGGGGTTCCTTGGTAGGCATCGGTTCCAATATGCTCCCTTGGAGGGAAAAGAATTCTTGCATTCTGTTTCTGAAACTCAAATTGATCTAGAATGATCGCGGTTGCCGGTGACCTAGGCTCGGCTTAGGTCCCATGGAAAAACCACATGGAATCCAAACCATCTAGCCTCTTTATCTTTGCCGAGGAACCCGTGCGAATTGTTGTTTGCGAATCCCCCGAACAAGTCGCCAAAGCGGCTGCGCAGGAATCCATCGAATATTTAGGGTTGGCTTGCTCGGGATCNGGCCAAAAAGTCGAACCGATCGTCTTGGGGTTAGCTACAGGCAGCACGCCGCTGGGACTCTACGAGCAGTGGATCGAGCGTTATCGAGCCGGAGAGATTTCCTTCCGCAATGCCGTCTCATTCAACCTCGATGAGTATTGCGGTGTAGCTCCCGACGATGTTCGAAGCTACCACTATTTCATGCAGGAGAATCTCTTCAAGCATGTCGATTTTTTGCCACAAAACACCCACATCCCCAAAACCGATTGCTCGGACTTGCCCGCAAGCGCCGAGGCCTATGAAATCGCGATCAACCAAGCTGGTGGGATCGATCTACAGATCCTCGGCATCGGAACCGAAGGCCATATCGGCTTCAACGAACTAGGCTCCTCTTTGTCCTCAGCGACGCGAGTCAAGACCCTGACTGCGAAAACCCGACAGGACAACGCAAGGTTCTTCGAGTCGCTCGAGCACGTTCCCCGAATGGCGATCACGATGGGACTCGGTACGATCATGAACGCACGAGCAATCCTGCTCCTAGCAACCGGTTTGCACAAAGCCCAAACCATTCGCGATACGGTCGAAGGACCCGTCACCGCGATGGTCCCAGCCTCCATCCTGCAATTCCATCCCAATGCAACGATCCTCTTGGACCAAGCGGCCGCAAGCAAGCTCGCCCACCTCGACTATTACTTGGACTCCGAAAGAAATCAACGATCGCTATGAGCCCATCGAACTACCACGACCAGACCGCCGAGCATGCAAGGCTCAAGCAATCGAGCGAACGCCAAGCCAATTGGCAACGTTGGGGGACTTATCTCTCCGAACGCCAATGGGGCACGGTTCGGGAAGACTACTCGGACAACCAAGAAGCCTGGTTTTTCCTTCCTCACGATCATGCGCGGTCGCGAGCCTACCGCTGGGGGGAAGACGGCCTCATGGGGATCTGCGATCGACAAGGTCGGTTGTGCTTTTCATTTGCCCTCTGGAACACCCGAGATCCAATCCTCAAAGAACGGCTTTACGGACTTTCCGGACCCGAGGGCAACCACGGCGAAGACGTCAAGGAGTCCTACTATTACGTCGATGCAACTCCCACATGCTCGTACGCAAAGGGGATCTACAAATACCCTCAATCGCGATTTCCTTACGAACGTCTCACGGATATCAACCGATCAAGGTCCCGTCTGGAACCGGAGTTCGAGTTGGCCGACTCGGGGGCCTTCGACGAAAACGGGTACTTCGATTGTCAGATCGAGTATGCCAAGGAAACACCGGATGATATTTTGATCCGACTGACGGTCCACAATCGCGGGACAAGACCTGCGGTGATCCATCTACTTCCACAACTTTGGTTTCACAATTCTTGGGTTTGGGGATGCACCCATGATGGATGCGCCGCCAAGCCCCGCATGAGGCTGATCTATCCGGAGAACGAGCCGGCAGGCGTGGTGATTTGCGATCACGAAACCCTAGGTCACCTCGAGTTTCGCGTTCAGAATGAACTCGATCTCGAG
>JGI24766J26685_10000217_pt1 | contig 15217 bp, 12 predicted proteins | sample SanBayMetagenome_FD_26685 | JGI IMG/M metagenome (IMG submission 26685)
GTCGGTGACAATTCGGCTGCGGGTCCCAGGTTCCCTCGGTTGGTCCTGACCGGATCCTGGCCGGACTTGACCGTCTCGTCAAAGACCGACAGGAGCTTTTCTTTGTCGAAGATCATTTCCTCTCGGGTCATACCTGTCAGATCGTAGATGCTCGTCAGTTCGATCGCATCGACCGGGCAAGCTTCCTCGCACATCCCGCAGTAGATGCATCGGAGTTCGTCGATGGTAAACGTCGCAGGGAACTTGTCGCGATCTTTCCAATGGGGATCGTCCTTGGGGGCCGGAGCCGCGATGATCTCGATGCAATTGGCCGGGCAAGCGGTCTGGCACATGTAGCAAGCCACGCATTTGACACGGCCTGCTTCGTCGCGATTCAAGCGATGGACACCCCGGTAGTTCGGTGGAATCTCGGGTTCGGCTTCCGGGTACTGACGCGTGGTGGCTTTGCCTGATACCGCATGCCGGACTGCGGTCGCCAATCCGGAGGCAATCGCTGGCAAATACAGAGCGTCCAAGATGCTCATCTTGGGAGCTTCTCCCCACTTGACCGATTTCTTAGCCGATGGCTTATTCATCTGGGCTTCGTTTTTCTGGGGATCGTTTTTTTTGGGATCACTCATACGAGACCGCTCCTTGGGGTGAGAGTCCTTGTCGCATTGCGTCGGTGGTTGCCATGGAAGCATTGAACTTCGCGGCGCTGTAGTAGGCAGCAAGGACAGGAAGGATGACCGTGGCAATCAAAAGATGCTTGGGGAGTCCGAGCGACAGTACGATCGCAACTCCGACGAGATTCACAAGCCCGAGCGGAATCAGACCCTTCCAAGCCAAACCCATCAATTGGTCGAATCGGAATCGGGGCAAGGACCAACGCAAAAGGATGATGACCAAGACCACCAGCGCGACCTTGGCCAGCAACACGCCCAAGCCCAGCAGCAGGATCGGCGTGGAAGCTCCCGAGGGGCCAGGAAGGCCTGGGAAGTGCCAGCCGCCGAGAAACAGCAGGGCCGTCAGGAAGCTGACCGTGACAATGTGTGTATATTCGGCCAAGAAATAGAGAACGAATTTGATCCCGCTGTATTCGGTGTGGAACCCACCGACGAGCTCTTGCTCGCATTCGGGCAAGTCAAACGGCAGCCGGTTGGTTTCAGCCAGCGCTGCGGTGAAGAACACCAGCATGGCAACAGGTTGCCAGAAGACGTTCCAATCCAGAAGGCTCCCGGATTGTGCTTCGACGATTTTTTCGATGTTCAGCGAGCCGGTAATCGCGATGACTCCGAGGATCGAGAGCCCGAGAGGAATCTCGTAGCTGATGAACTGAGCGCAGGAACGGATCGCACCGTAGATGGAGTACTTGTTGTTCGAGGCCCATCCGCCGATGATGATTCCGTAGGCCGACAGCGAGCTGATCGCGAGCATCATGAGGATGCCGATATCGATTCCTGGAGCAACGACGAATCGAAACCCATCTTTGTAGTCCGTTGCGACGGGTCCAAAGGGCATGACGACTAGCGCGAACATGGCGGTGATCAAGCTGAAAGCCGGCGCCAGGAAATACAGTGCCGTAAAGACGTGGTCGGGGATGAGTTGTTCTTTGAGAAAGATCTTGATGCCGTCAGCGATCGCTTGGAAAAGTCCAAAGGGTCCGACGCGGTTGGGCCCGACTCGGTCCTGAACGTAGGCAGCGATTTTTCGCTCGACAAAGGTCATGTAAAGACCTAGGAATGGCACGACGGCGAGGATCACTCCGATCGCCGCCAGGGCAGGCCATAGGACAGGCCAAGACTCGAATAAGGTATTGATCATCAACGGTGTTCCTTGTGGGTGCTCCCTGGATCGCTATGAGCTTTTGGCCGCAGCGGTGTGATTGGCGAACTTGGCAAGTCGCACTCCATGCTCCCCGAGATCTCCGGTGGCAATCGCCGAGAGTTCAGGGATCTTGGTTCCGATCTCCTTGCGCAACGCCATGGCGTTGAACAAGCCTGCACGCCCGGCTAGGTCCATAAGAATCCGGCCATCGGCTCGGGCTTCCTCTGGGGGACGAATCGATGCATGGGTGCTTTGGGCTAACCCTGCATGGTTGACATAGGTTCCATCCCGTTCGGCGAACGATCCTGCGGCGAAGACCACGTCGGCCCGTTCGCTCAGTGGGGATGGGAAGATGTCTTGGACGATCAACAGCGATGGGGTTCCGACGGCTTGGTCGATCTTCTCGTTGACCCAACCCGAGCTGGATCCACCGACGACGAACCAGGCGCTGGCCGAGGATTTTCCGAGCGATTCGGCATGGATGACCGAGCCCTCGAAGTGGCGCAGGATCGCTTCGATACCGGTTCGATTCGGGCATTTTTCTGCTCGAATGGTGAATTTGACTTTGCCTGCCGCAGGGGACTCTCCCTTGGGGCCTTTGGGGTACAGATCGTCGCTGCCTACGACAGGAACAGGCCCCAGAGTCAATTTGGTTCTCGCATCGATTCCCTTGATGTACGAGGCCAGCAGGTAAGCCTCCTCGAGCGTCATGAAAGGGGACAGGACGACGACGAAACCCGAGGGGTCGTTTTGGATTGCCGAATGGATCCGTTTGCGAGCTTCGGCCAAGACCGTTGGCCATGGATCGGCGAACGACAGATCCGAGGGAGCGGTCGAGCGGACCGTCGCATTGGCGTTCGAAGGTGGGTTTTTGAGTCTCGGGTACTTGATGCGCCGCTCGTCGTGGATGTATTTGAATCCAAAGCGTCCTTCGTCGCACATGAAGTGCCCTTGGGCTTGTGGATTTTCCCTGGGTCGCAGCCGGTAGACTTTGTTGTCGTTTTGATCGACTTGAATGCTGCAGCCCGTCGAGCAACCCGTACATACGCTATCGGCGTGCTTGAGCCACCAGACCCGTTTCTTGTAGAGGAAGTCCTTGCTGCAAAGGGCACCGACGGGGCACAGGTCGACGACGTTGCCGGCGAGTTTGTTGTTGCAGGGGGTCTCTGGAAAGACATCGATTTCCTCGTGCGATCCCCGAGCGACGACTTGGAGTTCGGCCGTTCCGCTGATTTCTCTTGTGAAGCGAACGCAGCGGGTGCACATGACACAACGGTCGGTAAACAGAGCGATCTGTTCTCCGATGTGGTACTTGTCCTCACGTTGGATTTTCGGCTCATCGAGTCGGCTGTGGGCCTTGCCGTACTTGTAGGTGTAATCCTGCAGGTAGCACTCACCGGCTTGATCGCAGATCGAGCAATCGAGTGGATGGTTCAAAAGCAACAGTTCGAGGGTCATCTGTTGGGAGGTTTTCACTTTGGACGAATCGGTCCGGATGATGGTCCCTTCTTTGATCGGCGTTTGGCAACCCGGTACGAGTTTAGGGCCCATGGCGACGGTTCCGTCGGGTTTGGTCTCGCCGACTTCGACCAAGCACATGCGGCATGAGGCTACGACCGAGAGCGATTCGTGCCAGCAGTAGTGTGGGATCTCAATCCCGGCTTTTCGAGCCGCCAGGATGCAGTTGTCCTTGGGATCTGCATCGACCTCGATGTCATTGACTTTGACTTTGACCACTTTTATTGCTTTCCCAAAAAGTGTTAAGTGCTTCGGGCTAGTGAGCGCCAGCAAGAGCTAGGCTCTCGCTGCGCCGTCCGCTTTTGATGTACTCTTCGAATTCGCCACGGAATTTGTTGATCGCTGTTTTGATCGGCCAAGCGGCCCCGTCGGCAAGTCCGCAGATCGTCGTGCCGGGAATGGTACCAATCGAATTGGCGATTTCCATGAGCAGATCGATATCGCTGAGTTTGCCTTTGCCCTCTCGGATGCGCTCGAGGATCTTGGTCGACCAAGCGGTCCCTTCGCGGCATGGCGTGCATTGTCCGCATGATTCGTGGGCGAAGAACCGGCAGGCGTTGTATAGGACATCGACCATGCTGGTTTGGTCATCGATGACGACCACTGCAGCGGTCCCGAGTCCAAGGCAACCGACGCGACCTGGGCCATTGAAGTCCAGAGGTGTGTCGAGTTCGGCATTGGTCATGAATCCCATGCTCAAGCCCCCTGGAATAACCGCCTTGGCCTTTCGACCCTTCCAAACCCCACCGGCATGTTGATCGATCAGATCGCGGGCAGAGATTCCCATGGGCAGTTCGACCAAGCCGGGTTTGTTGACGTGTCCGCTGATGCAGTAGAGTTTTGGTCCGTAGGAGCCTGCATCGCGGGGGTTGTTGGGATCCTTGGGGATTCCCATCGATTGGAACCACTCGGCTCCGTGGTTGATGATGTGGGGGATGCACGCCATCGTCTCGACATTGTTGACGACCGTCGGCCTGCGAAAGGCGCCTTCGATGGCCGGAAACGGGGGCTTGATCCGGGGCCAAGCCCGTTTGCCTTCGAGGCTTTCGATCAAGCCGGTTTCTTCACCGCAGATGTAAGCGCAGGCGCCGCGGTGGAGATAGATATCCAGGTCATAGCCCGACCCGAGAATGTTCTTGCCGAGCAGATTGTTCGCATACATCTCATCGACCGCTTTTTGCAGGGCTCGATAGCATCGGCCATACTCGTAGCGAAGATAGAAATAAGCGGTCGTCGCGCGGGTCGCGAAGCTGCTGATGACGATCCCTTCGAGGACTTGATGCGGATCTTCTTCGATCAGTACGCGGTTGTTGAACGTCCCGGGCTCGCTCTCGTCGCCGTTGATGCACAGGTAGATCGGACCCTGGACATCCTTAGGCAGAAACGTCCACTTGAGTCCCGTCGGGAACCCTGCACCACCGCGTCCTCGTAGGCCAGAGTTCTTGACCAAATCGATGACTTCGGTGTTGGCCATCTTCAAGGATTTCGCCAAAGCCTCATAGCCGCCATCGGCGCGATACGTGGCAAGCGACTGGCTATCGGGCTTGCCGACTCGACCTAACAAAACCGGTTTGAATTCCGTTGGACTCATGTTGGATTCCCGCTTCAAGCTTTCTTGTTTGGAGCGTTTGGCTCGTTGGCGATTCGTTCGACATCCTCGAGGCTGCATCGCAGGTGCAGTTCATCTTCGAGCAGGATGCATGGGGCGCCGTCGCAAGCCCCCAGGCACTCGGCCAGCTCGATCGTCAGTTTCCCATCGGCTGTCGTTTGGCCAGGGACGATATGGTATTTTTCGCAAAGGGCCGCTAGGAGTTCTTCGCCTCCTCGGAGCATGCATGGGAGCGAGCGGCATACCCAAATCCGTTTTTGCCCAAGCGGATTGTCTTCGGTTCGAAAGAATCCGTAGAACGATGCGGTGTCGCTGATTTGGGCTGGGGACAGTTCGAGCAATTCGGCGATTTCTTCCATCGCTTTGTTGCTCACGTATCGACGCTCCTGCTGGACGACGTGCAAGGCCGGCAAGGTAACGGCTTGTTTGCTCGGGTAGCGAGGCAAGTGTTCTGCGATGACTTGTTTTGCGTTTTCGCTCAGTTCGCTCATCGATCCAACTCCGCAGCGATGATGTTGATGCTACCGAGCACAGCGGCCACGTCGCTGAGCATGCAGCCTCGGATCATTCGGTTAAATAGGGAAAAGTGAAGCACGGAAGGTGGTCGGGTCCGAGCGCGGTAGGCTTTGAAATCACCGTCCGAGACGATGTAATATCCAAGTTCGCCGTTGGGGGATTCTGTCGCACCGTAGTACGACTCCTTGGGCGAAGGCATTTGGCGGTTGGGCATGATGTTTTCGAAGTGGTGGATCAGGCCTTCGATGCTGCGATAGACCTCGGTCTTNTCCGGCAAGCCTTCCTTGCCCGTGCCGGAAATGAACACCGGTCCCGAAGGGAGGTTTTCGATCGCTTGCTCGATGATCTTGAGACTCTCAAGCATCTCCATCATGCGGACCTGGAAGCGTGCATAGCAATCGCCACCCTGAGCACAGCAGACGTCGAAATCCAGATCATTGTAGGCCAGATAAGGCTCATCGCGACGCAGATCCCGTTCGACCCCGCTTGCGCGTGCCACCGGTCCGGTCGCCCCGCCGGCGATCGCATCGGCTTTGCTCAAGACTCCCACATCACGGGTCCGTTCGACAAAGATCCGGTTCTTCATCACAAGGCCGGCAAAGTCTCGGTAGGCTCGCGGGAAGGTCTTGCAGAAATCCCGCACCATCGCGACCCAGTCGTCGGTCACGTCGTAGAGCAAGCCCCCTACACGGGTATAGCTGGTGTGGAACCGCTGACCGCTGGCCCTCTCGCATATCTCGTAGATCTTTTCGCGCTCGTTGAACGCATACATAAAGGCCGTCGCCCCTCCGAGATCGAGCACACAGGTGCCTGTGCACAGCAAGTGATCGTGGATCCGCATCAACTCGGCAAAGATCGTACGGATGTACTTGCACCGCGGGGTCAAATCGATTCCCAAAAGGCCTTCGACGGCATGATGCCAAGCGATTTCGTTGGCCATCGGCGAGATGTAATTCATCCGGTCGACGATCGTCACGTACTGGTTGTAGTCGAGGACCTCGGCCAGCTTTTCAAAACCGCTGTGCAGAAAACCGATATCTGGCTCGGCATCGACGACCATCTCGCCGTCGAGTTTCAGTACCAGNCGCAAGGTCGTGTGGGTCGCCGGGTGCTGCGGACCAAAGTTCAATGTCCACAAGCCNTCGCGGTAGCCGGCATCCAAGTCAGGCGATTCGATCAGGTCCAAAGGCATCTGATTTAGCTCTCCGCGCGGGTGATGATGGGGAAGTTATGGCGTTCGCCCCGGCCCTTGACCGGATAGTCTTTGCGAAGCGGGAAGGATTCAAAGGCATCGGGCAAAAGGAGACGCTTGAAGTTCGGATGGCCCTCAAAGACAATTCCGAACATGTCGTAAACCTCACGCTCGAGCCAATCGGCACCGATCCAAATCGGATAAGCCGACGGAAGCTTCAAGTCCGGTTCGTTCAAGTGCGTCTTGACCGTCAAACGCTGGCCGCTTTGCGTATCGAGCAGCAGATAGACCACTTCGAAGCGGTCGGTCGCACCGGGGTACTCCAGCATATCGACGGCCGTGATATCGACGATCTGATCCATCCCCGCATCTCGCAGTGCACGCAAAGCTTGGGCGATCTGCACAGCAGGGACACTCACGCGCTGCTGGGAGCGAAATTCCGACCAAGCTAACGCAACGCCAGGAAGCTTCGATTCGAGCACTTCTTTAAGGTTTGCAAATTCCGACATCGGTTCAATTCCAAGTGTTTAGTGGATTGGATCGTACTTGGGCTCTTCGAGTTGGAATCCGTTTCGCTCGCGGATTCGGACCAACTCGTCTTGGTCGAAACGACTAGGTCCGTCCGGAAGAATCCGAAGCTTGAACTCGCGGGCGTTGTAAGTCCCTGTCTTCTTGATCTTGTCTTGAAGATCCATGATCGCCTTAATCAATTGCTCAGGACGCGGTGGGCAGCCCGGAATGTAGATGTCCACCGGAAGGAATCGATCGATGCCTTGGACAACCGCATAGGTGTCAAAAACACCCCCGGTGCAAGCGCATGCTCCCATCGAAATGCACCATTTTGGTTCGGGCATTTGAAGCCAAATACGCTGCAAGACCGGGATCATCTTCATAACCACACGGCCAGCGACGATCATCAAGTCGCACTGCCTAGGGGTGAATCGCATCACCTCGCTACCAAAACGAGACAGATCGTGCTTGGAGGCCGCCGTGCTCATGAGTTCGATACCACAGCAAGCCGTTGCAAAGGGCATCGGCCAGAGACTGTTGGCGCGCGCCCAAGAGGCCGCCGCATCGATGCTGGTCAGAAATACATTATCGCCAAGTTGCTTGTTTATTTGCGTCGCCAATCGAAGACTCCTTTGCGGTAAGCCACCCAATAGGCAAGGCCCAGGGTTGCAATAAGGACCATCAAGACAGCCAGGACCGCGGGCCGAAACGATTCGGGCACTCCGTCAGGAGCCAAAAGCGATACGGCCCAGGGATACAAAAACAACAGTTCAATGTCGAAAACCAAAAACAAGATCGCCGTCAGGTAGAACTTGATGTCGAACGGCTTCTTCGCATCTCCGATCGGATCCATCCCCGACTCGTAGGGCATGTCCTTGATCCGCGTCGGCCGCCGAGGAGCCACCAAGTGTGGCAAAAAAAGCGAAACGGCCGCAAAGCCAAGAACGGCGATGAGGTAGATCAGGATGGGTAAGTGAGCGATCACTAGAAAACCTCCGACGGAGCTTTCGAACATTCCACCGACTCTTGCCCGGCAAGCGCGAGCTCTCTCGCCCCAACCTCGCCAGACCGGTCACCCAGTGATCCTTCGGACCAAACAGGTGACTTTGTGAAATTTTTCACAAACTAATTCGGAGTATTGTAGAGGATTGCGACGATTTGTCAGGGGCAGATGTCGGTATTTTCGCGGGAATATCCGGGAACCCAAGACAATCAAAGCTAATGAAGGCTTAGGCGGATTTCAACCGCTAGGGCTTCTTCGCAGGAGCCGAATCGGGAGTGGGGCTTGCAACGGGCGTGCTCTTGGTCTCGGCGGGCTTCTTAGGCTCGTCGGGCTTTTTGGCGGTAATCACCGCCGGCAGATCCTTGCCCTTGGGCACGAACTTGATCGAGATGCTGTTGACGCAGTGACGGGAATCTTTTTTGGTCATCTTTTCGCCGTTGAAGACGTGGCCTAGGTGGCCGCCGCAGTTCTTGCAGGTGATTTCGATGCGGGACCCATCGGCGTCGGTTTCTCGATGGATCGAGCCTTTGATTTCATCGTCGAAAGCTGGCCAGCCGCACCCGCTGTGGAACTTGTCGTCGGATTTGTAGAGCGGAGCGTTGCAACGCTTGCACAGGTAGGTCCCTTCGACGAAATGGTCAGTGTACTTGCCGGTAAAGGCGTATTCGGTCCCTTTGTTGAGCAGCACCCAGCGTTCTTCTGGGGTCAGTTTGTTGTATTCGGGTTCTTCCATCTTCTTACCTTTGGAGTTAGCGTTCAACTTGGCGTTGGGGATTCCGCCACGGCCAACGGGGACTTTCGCCGTCTCTTTGCCTTCTTCTTGTTGAGCCGAACCTTTAGCGTTTTTGGGGGGTTGGGCCAATAAGTTCCCAGTGGGCCGCAGCAGCAGTCCACCGAGGATCGCAAGCAAAATCAAAGGGAGGAACCAGGAAAGTTTTGTCCAGGGGCAACACGGGGCTTGGGATGGCATGTGGACCTCGGGTGATCGGTTGGTTCATTCAGATTGGCAATAGGTTCAAACGTCGGTACCAGTATACGCGAAGCGACAAGCCGAGTCGCGTGCAACTCTGGAGGAACCATTTTTCTTCGAGAATTTGCCCGCGGCTTGCGCCTATGCGGCTCTCAAGGCATGGGCGTGATCGATTCGTCGGGTAAACGCACGGCCTCGGAGGGCCATGCTACGGTTGGAGAAAACCAAAGACATTCCAACTCCATCGTGTTATGGAATGTCTCCAGGCGATTTCCTTTACCCGTGAGCCAACTAGCACTAGCTACCAACCCGAGCGGCCGAAACCGGAATTGTTGCCGCCACCGCCGCCCCCACCAAAAGACCCGCCACCACCGCCAAAGGGACCGCCACCGCCTCCAAACGTGCCCCCGGATCCGAAAATCGATCCCCCTCGGGACGATGATCCTCCCCCACCGAGGATGATGGTCCCTGTACGGGCAGCTTCGGCGGCCATCCGCTCTCGACGCAGTCGCTCGGTCCGTTGCTGCTCGGCGATGCGCCGCTTTTGCACCTCTCGCTCAACGCGCTGGATGGCGATCTGCGCGGCTTGGTTGGCCTGACTCGAGAGCTCTAGAACGGCCGCATAGTTGCCGGCCTGAAGTTGCGTGCGGGCCGACTCCAAAAGCCTTACGCCCGGCGAACCGTCGATGCGCATCCCCCAAGGTCCGGTCCAATGCTCTGCATTGTAGACCGACTCGGATGCCATTTGGAATTCCTGCAGCGCGTTGTTGCCCATTTGAAGCTCTTGACTTAGCTTCTTCGAAACCGTCGCTAAATCGGATTGAACCTCGGCGGCCCGACGCCCTACGGCATGCCAATCCCCGTGGATCTCTTCGATCTGCTGCTGAACTCCCAATACCCCTTGTTCAAGCACATCGACGCGGCGGACCCCCTCCTTGGTCGCTGGCGAATCGGGGATGTTGTCGGTGCGTGACTGCTGGACATACTGCCTAGCCACGCTCCACTGACGGACCGCACCGTCGACAGCCCTCGATGCCTCGGCATGCCCTTGATGGTCGGCGACTATCATCGCCTCGAGCTCGGCAATCCGCTTTTGGAAATGCATGAGCACCTGGGCTAACTCGAACGGATTGGTGCGCTGCGTGTTGGTCGCAACCTGCGATTGGACTTGCCCAACATGTTCGGCAAACTCCTGGATCTGGCGGACCGTCGGAAGCATGACAAGTCGATCGGATTGGTACCCCAAGAGCCTCTGGGCGGCCGCAACGGAACTCTCGAGTTGCTGCTGGTTTTCGACGACGCAACGCTCCAGGTGCTGCAAGTGGAATTCGACTCGGACCAAACGTCGATCGATTTCTGCGATCAAGGCACTGGCTTCACGCACCGTGGAAATCGCTCCGAGCACCTCGCCTCGGCTGTACTGGGCTTGGGCATCGTTGTGCATTCTGGAGACTTGCTGGGCCATCGACTCGGCGCGCTGGAGAAGCTGATTGGCTAACGAGCCACCGAGTTGCTGATCTTCTTGTTGGCCATTGGCGGATGCTCCAGGGCCGGAGTTGGCTTGAGTGGAGTTAGCTTGAGTGGGGACCGCTTCGCTGGCGGCAAGATCCTGCAGGGGTTCTGCCCCGGGCTTTGCCCAACTCTTGGCGGGCTCTTCGACGACCGAATAGGCGAGTCTCAAGGCCGCTGGGGTGTGATCGCGTTCGACGTTCCGCAGCGTTCCGAGCAGATTGCGGCATCGTTCGAGCATGCCGTCGAGTCTCGAGCGTTCGAGCCTGAGCGTTTGGTCGAACTCCTTGACGGTCGCCTTCGAGGCATCCATCCAAGACTTGGCCTTGTCGACCTCGGCTTCGCAGCCGCTGAGTGCAGCCCGGCAAGCCTCGACTTTACCTTGCAGCAAAAGAGTCGATGCGGCTTCGAGATTCTTGCGCGCCATGGCGGCCGCATCGTCGGGATTGAATTGTCCTTCGATGAGCACTTGGTTCTCTGGCAACCGCAGCGACTTGGACAACTCGCTTCGGTTGCTCTTGATGAGCCCGGGCAACTCGGAGAGTTTCGGTTCGGTTTGTTCTTTGAGGTGTTTGGCTAGGCTCAAGGCTTGCTTGGCTTTTTCCTGCAGGGCGTCCATAGACAAACCAAACGCGTCGATCTGCTCGGCGATCGATTGCTTGGTCGCTTTCTCAAAAAGCTCGTTGGCATGCGCAGATCGCTCATGCAAATCGGCGTCGATCCAATGGGTGGTATACCCCATGGCTCGCAGGGCTTCCGAAGTGGTCTTGAGTTGGTCGAAGTACTTGCCTCGGTACTCGGCGATCATCGAGCCGAGCTTCATTCCTTGGGCCAATTTCCTCGAAGCGGATTCGGCCGGTCCCTGCATGGCCGATACTGCATCGTGGGTCGAAAGGGATTCGGCTTCGGCAAGATCCTTTTGGATCGAGGGGATCAGGGCTTCGAAGTAGCTTGGGACGGGAAAGAAATTGTCTTCGGCCAGCTCCGACAATCGTCGTTCTTGGTTGACCATCTTTTGGAGTTCGGACTGGCATCGATCGAGTTCGTCGTTGACCCCTGTCAAAGAGTAGTCGATGACCTTGAGCGTTTCGCTGGCTCGCTTGCGCTTGCCCTGGATGGCTTGAAAGATTTCATCGAAGGTCATCACCACTTCGTCGGGGACTTCTTTAGGTGGCTCTTCTCCGGTTTCGAGTGCCCGCTCGCGCAGGATTTCCATGGCGATGGTAGGAATCCCTGTCGATTTGTTGAATTTCAGGGGTTTGCCTGACAACTGACGGATCGATTCTTCATACGAGCCGGCGCTGAAGTTGTTGATGATTTTTTCCCATACGCCGGGGGGGTAGACAAGTTCCTTGGCTTGTCCGATCACCCGTCTGGCTTCCTTGGACATGATGAATAGATCGTCGATNTCACCGAGTGTTCCTTCTCCGAGGGTTTTGGTTTTCCCGGTGTAGCCCCGTTCTTTGATCCGTTCGCGGGANCCGAGCAAATCGCCGCTTTGGGTAAAGAGCTGATCGAGCCCCTCGGTTTCCTTAGCGACGGATTCCTCGCGCTGCTTGAGGTTCTCGACGGCTTGGTCCATCGCGGGTTTGCGTTTGCGATGAAAGAACCAAAGGATTCCAGCGAGCAAGAGCCCGAAGAGGCTCGAGATGGTCGCGATGACCTGCCGAACCATGCGACGGAATTTGGTCTGCTCTTCGATCCGTTTTTTCTCAGCTTCGATCAGATCGTCTGCTTCTCGAAGCATGGGTTCAAAGCCCCGCATCTGCTCGATGAGGTCCAAGTCCCCGTTGCGAAATTTTACGTCGGCAAATTCGAGCTCTTTGCGAGCTTTGGTCACCACGCCGCTGGCCACGGAATTCGGGGCCCGGACAAGTTCGGCGATTTGGCCTTCGAGCTCCTTGCGATGCTCTGGGTAGCCTCGCACGGCAGCATAGCCGTTGAGGTATTGATCGAGCTCGGTCGCCAACTGACGCAACTGGGGCAGAGTGTTGCTTGCGGTCTCTAGCTTGGTTTGGCTTGCGAGCTCATCGAGGCGAGCTTTCCATTCGGGCAAGGGAGGATTGGCAAGCTGGCCGGTCGCTGCGGTGTTGCTTTCCCGAAAGGCCTTGGCATCCTCCTGGACTTGATCGTAGACCTCGCGCAGGTGCAAGGCGGCTTCGTTGGCGGTTTGAAAGTCTCGTTGCTGTTCGAGCTCTGCATTGCGGGCCGTCTCGGTCTCGGCCTGGACAATACGCTCGAGCCTCTGATTGATCGACTTGACGGTGTCTCGAACCGCATCGAGGACCCGGCCCCCGGACCGCATCGCGCGGACGGCGGGTTGGTCCAACTCTCCAAACCAGTGGGATTCGCCTAGGCCACGTCGATCCTGGGCCTCGGAGCCGAAATAACTGAACTTGCGGTTCTTGAGCATCAAAACAAAAATTGCGCCGTCGGTCTCGTGGGTCACCGGGTGGACCAACTCGCCGAAGTTGGTCTGGTTGCTAAGCCCCATTCCTAAGGCGACTTCCACCGCATCGATTCCAAACAATCGACGTCCATCGGCCGCCAGGAAGTGCTCGCCGTCTGCGTTGTCGATCAAGACAATCGTCCAGTGCGGTCCGTTCTTGGCTAACCATGCCTCAAGCTCGCCAAGCTGACTGGCACTTGCACCGACATTCCCCTTGACATAAAGGTGCCGCTCGGGAGACCAAGAATTCAGCACGTCCTGGATCTTATCGATCTGGGTGAAACCCTGCTGAGCGAAACTCGACGACGAGGCTCGGTCTTGGGCTGAGAGCTCCGGTGCCACCCCAAAAGCAATGGCCAGAAGAACTCCAATCGATAGGAGCAAAACCGTAGTCGTTCGAGGGCGCATGGGAGGGAGGAGCGTTGTAGTAGGCGACTTCGGAATCATCTTGAACCTGAAAAATGCTGGGACGATAACCACTCGGGTATTGGCCCGAATTGGAAAGGAAGGAGTCGAAAAAAATCGCAGTTACGTGGCAAACTGCTGAATGCTCGTTTGAAGCATCAGAGCCCACTGCTCGAGCCAAAGCGCACTGACGCTTTCCTGAGGCGCATATAAGATACACACGATCCGCGAAACCGTCTTATCAATCTTACCGGCCATCGAGTCCTTGACCGGGGAGCCTAAGGGTTTTTGCTCATCGGAACCGCCGCATACGACGATCAGGTTTTCTAGGTCTAGCTCCTGGCCGACCGAGTTAAAAACGTAGCTTTCGCCGGGTTTTCCTAAACGAATAAGCATCCGATCTGAAAACGCATCCCGGTCGAGCATAGAAATCGGGATCCCGCTTCGGACCGAAATCGCATTGAGGCAATCGACCGCCGGATGCACCCTGGGAAACTTAGACTCATCCAAGCATCGTGCTAGGTATTCCTGGGCCGGTTTGCTCCGCCCCGAGGGTTTGAACCCACCCTTGCGCAACAATGCACGAACCGCTTCGCGGCGAGCCTCCCACCCTTCGGTGGCTTTCTCTCGGAGCGCCTCTTGGCACTGCAGTTCGACCCATTGATCCAACTGCGGGGTACTCGGCTGATGGCTCAAGCCGTCGATTTCAAATACTGCGACTTGTAAATAATCAAGCTGGTTTTCGATCGCTATCACAGGGTCTCTCCGTCGGTTGGGACAACCAGAGTAGATTAACCGCGAGGAGGCAATTCGTGCTTGTTATCGTACTCGTACTCAGCATCGCGGTACTCGTACTCGTACTCGTGCTCGACGCAATTCAGTATAGCAATTCGGCCCATGGGTCCGCAAGTTCCCGCGAACCGCTTCGATCAACGATCGGGATCGCCTCAGTTTGAACAGCCATCGAGTACGAGTACCGTTTCACTGAGTACGAGTACGAGTACGACGAAAACTGATGCGATCACGAACAACGGACGTATCGGGTGACGGTCTGTTGGCTACTCGAGCGACCCGTAGCACAGGTAGACTGCAAGCAGGATTTGGCACAGGCTAACCCCCATCCCGATGGGATGCCCGAGCCGTGCTCGGCGTCTGGTGATCCAGAAGATCACCAAGAGAACGATCCCCGTCCCGAACGCTTTGGCAAGCAAAAACAACGACACGTCTGGAATGCTGTTTTTGGGAAGGTGATCCAGTTGCATGAGCCATCTTCCGATGGGGTTCATTTCGAGCTGCTTGAGACTCTCTGCATAGCGGACCGTCAGGATCATGTCGTAGAAAGAAATCGCTCCGATGACAGCAAGATAGAAAAGCAGCAGCGCGTTGGAAACTCCGCGGACGATAGGGCGATGCGACAGCAAGGCGCGAAGGTTCTTTTGCTGCGGCACTTGGAGCATTGCATGGGCCGTTGGGTAATGTTGGTCCTGCGATTGAAGCTGCGACTGAAGTGGGTAGTGCATGGCTTAGGATCCTCGTAGTTGTGGTTTGCTTGCCTGGGCAAGAACGACTTAGGATTCCAAACAATGCGTTTTGCGTGCCAAACAAGAAGCCTTCTGGGAAGCTTCGAACAAATTAACAACAGCGGGAATTGCACCCCCCTTGTGGGGTGAACTAGGTTCTGGATTTTCAAGGTGAACTTTTAAGGTCCCAGTGAGGCCCCGAAGGCATCT
>JGI24766J26685_10000218_pt1 | contig 15215 bp, 19 predicted proteins | sample SanBayMetagenome_FD_26685 | JGI IMG/M metagenome (IMG submission 26685)
TTTTGTGTTAATTCAGGAAGGCTGAGGGCTGAACCCTTACCTACCACCAATCAGTGATTAAGTCCACAAACCGGAGACAGGCAACTGTTGATCCCCCATTCTTCCTGGATCAAATCAGGACTTAATTCAAGGATAGATCAGCTTAGGAAGCAGTTTCAATCCGACCATAGAAAACACCCCGAACTTTCACAGCCAAGGATTCCTTCGCACCCAAATCATCATCAGAAGGCTGTTCACTTTCAAAAATTCCAGCCACCTCTCCGGTTTCGCCGTCAATTTTAGAAACTTGTAAAGAAATCTGACCCGCTTTAACTTTGGTATCTGCTAACTTGACATTAGCAGTGCTTAAATCGGCTCCATCGGCGGTTGCAGGTAAAGCAACGGCGTTGTCATAGCCAGCATTCACCCCACGGGCTTTAGGATCTAAGAAATTAGCACCTCGATAGGAAGGAACGTTAAAATCCCCGCGTAAATCGGTAGAAGTGTTGATACTGGATAATCCCGGTTGGGAACTCGCCACTAACCCTTTAACCGTGAACAAGAAAGGAACTTCTTCACCACCGGGTAATAAAACCGTAATCGGTTGGAAATCTATCCCATCTTTTTCTTCAAAGGTGAGTTTACCATCGGAACCCACCAGCAGGTTACCCCCAATTTGATCTAAGCTATAGGTGAATCGGGTTAATAAACGACCCGGAACAAATTCAGCTTCTTTGCGTTTGTTGGTAGATTCTTGCTTGACAAAATAGCTGGTGGGTTGCAGACACAAACCACTGATACTGTAGGACTTACCACCATCAATCGCAATAGAACCCCGGGCTGTTTCGGGTAAAGTCGGACAGTTCACAGCTAATCCTGTATTTCTAATGTCATCATAGGTCAGTAGCTTCGGATCTTTAGCCTCTGGGCCATCAGAACAGGCTGTAAGTACAGTTAAACAGATTGCTAATAGTGCAGCAACCAAAGCGCGATATCTCATTGTCAACCTCAAATATGCAAAATTGATATTTGATACTCCCCAGGGCTGAAGCCACGGGGATTCTTGAATGAATCCGAAAACTCTCAAAGGCGCTATCAAATCACCTCTACACGCTCAAAACAACTACCCTTATAAAAGATATTGCAATTGCGCTTACTTTTAGATCAGGAAATATTGAAGGCGGTTGAAACCGCAGCCACTTTCCTCCCATGTCTAAAGCCAGGGGCTTCTCGCTCGTTTTTTGGTGAAATTAGGTTTGTGGCGAAGAAAATCGTTGTTGGCGACCTAGCCACAAGTCTTAACACTTCTAGGGTTGCGTTCTCGAACTCCTCGGTACAAAGACGGGAGGAATTTTGTTTCAACGGAGTTGTTCACGTTGAATCACCGGAGCTATTTGGTAGCTGAATCTTAACCCAATAGTGATTCTACACCATACCCGTACAAGGCTCGTGACTGTTTTTCTGACGAAGTACAAATTTTTCAACGATAAGTTAAACTAATTAAGTTAATTTATTGAGCGCCCTCTCTCATTAGGTTTTTGGCAATGATAGATTTCAATTATGGACAATTCCACTGAATTTGATTCACAAGCTCGGTCAACTCAGCTTGAATTTCTGGCAGAAAAGGTTTTAACCTTAGCCACAACCGCCGAAGGAAACCCTCTGGAAATTTTAGCGGTACTGAGAATTTTAGAACAGTTACACCAGAACATCCGAGAAAGTTTATTTCAGCAATCTTTACCCGATAGTCGTCAAAAACTCTATCATTTATTACGAGAAATTGAATCTAAAGGGGGTTGGCCTTATATTCCTCGGAGTTCTCTCAAATCTGTGATGGAAAATTTACATCGGGAATTTCCAGAAGTTACATTAGAGGAGGAAGTTGATCCAGATGGGGAGGGTAACAAAAATCAGGATTAAGTTCAGAATAAATTTAAGGAGTTGGCGGCGATGAATCACTCATCAAAGTTTTAAGCCAGGGTTAAAACTACCATCAATTCAATGATTATTTAAGAATAAAAATCCGTGAGAACTTGAAATAATTGACTCACTTTTGCTAAATCTTTATCACCAGCAGAACGTTCAACCCCACTAGAGAGATCAATACCATCGGGCTGTAACTGTTGCAATGCTTCCCCAATATTATCCGGGGTTAATCCTCCGGCTAAAAACCAGGAACAGGGGGGGGAAAATGGTTTCAAAATTTGCCAGTCTAACCTTTGACCTGTCCCTCCCAACTGTTGTGGATGATAAGCATCTAATAATAGCGAATCAATATAATTAAAATAGTCTTGAGCTTGAATTAAAGTCGCTGGGGATTTAACCCGTAGGGCTTTAATCAGTTCTGTATCAGGAAGGATTTGACGCAGGCGATCGCAAAAATCAGGAGATTCATCCCCATGAAGTTGTACACCAGTTAATCCCGTTTCCCTGACCGTTTGATAAATTTCCTCCACACTCACATTAGCAAATACACCAATAGTTTGAATCGAGTTGGGTAAATTCTCTAAAATCCTGCGAATTTGCTCCGACGTGGCATAACGAGGGGAGCACCGAACACAAATAAATCCTAACATTGTCGCCCCCATTTGGGCGATCGCACAACCCTGATCCGGTCGAGTAATTCCACAAATTTTAATTCGCATTGATGGTCTTGAAGTTGAGTTTAAAGTCTGATTCACAGCAGACAATTCTGATCAAAATTTTACAATAACCGTATTCAAAGCCCACGTCTTTCAAGCGTGGGATGTAGAATACCCGCCTAAAGGCGGAGTGAAGGTTAATGAGAGTTTTGGTTAGCAATATATTTCTTGATAGTTTCACTCTTATACAGAGCCAGCCGTCCCACAATAATAGCTCCGACTCCACAAAGAAGGTAGTTTAAGCAAATACTGATGTGTTTTTTCTTTTGTATTGATTTTCTGTCATTACTTCACCGTCTGGGTTCTAAGATCCGTCTGGTGTCCTAACTGCCTTGGCGCTTGCTATATATTAACTTTTTCAACAAATTGGTAATTTTTAGCGTTGGGTTTCTATAATCAACCGTTGAAATTAAAAAAATCGTAAATTGCTCAGGAGAATAGAAACTTGATTTACACTTCCCTACTGATGTCAATACAAAGCAACGTTCCCGCCACCGTGAGTTGGTCTCCGAGTGTAGCCATTGTGATGATTATCTCAAACCTATTGGCAATTTTCATCGGTTTCTATGCCATTTCTAAAGAAAATCGTGGCAAAGGGCCGAGTTTACCCGGTTTACCCCGGATGTTTACCGGGTTTGGATTTCCTGAATTATTAGCGACTGCTAGTTTTGGACATATTTTAGGGGCTGGGGTAATTTTAGCCCTGGGTAACGCGGGAGTTATTTAGGAAAAGTTCTCATCCCTTGTAGAGACGTACCCTAGCGCAGCGATGCCGTAGGCTATTGGCGCGTCTCCACTACACTGATTAATGAATGGGTAAAGAAGGCCCTGGAGGGGGATTAACGGAACCTTCAATCGTGATTTTATTGCTTTCTCGTTGGGTTTGCATTTCCACTGCGATCGCTTCAAATAAAACTTCCAAACTACTGTAAGGAATCTCTAAATCAAGGGTTGTTTCAATTTGATCAAATCCATTCGGTGAAAATTCCGTTAACCAACGAGGGCCATCAACAACAGTGCGAGTTTGCCGATCAAACAGCCAAACCTTGACATAAATTCGGGGTAAACCATCGGGAAGTCTTACCCTCAGTTTAACTAACCTTCCAGCAATAATTTCCGTTGATAAGACTTCAATTTGGGGATCAGGAACCAGTTGATCTTCAGGTAAAACATAAGAAATTGGTTGATTTGTCGCCGGGGCTTCAGGTTTACTTCCCTTGATCTGTTTACGCGAGGAAAAAATGCTCCAGGGGATTCTAAAGGTTCATCATCCACTACAATTTCCTCTAATTCTTCCTGGGCATTGATTACTTCTGGGTGTGGCAAAGGTGCTGTATCCGATGATGTTGGTTCAGAACGTTTAACAATATTACTAGCAGCATTAAAAGGAATCTCAGGTAAGGGATTAACATTCGCCCGTTTCACCCATTGTGACCATTCTTGATCACCCGCTAAAGCATTCAACCGTGACCAAAACCGATTATTCAAATCTAACGCTTGAAAGGCTTCTTGAACTTCTGGATCGGATTTCGGTTTAGCTATTGGTTCAATTTTTTCAATCCCATCTGTCGCCGGGATTAATTCCGATGATTCTCCTACTAATAGCGGTGAAATTGAAGTTGATATATCTGTATAATTCGATTCCCAAGAGTTAACAACCGTCGATGAATCCTGATCCTCAGACGATACAACACTTTGATCCGGTTTTGGTGCAGGTTTAACTTCCCCAGTTGTGGAACTAGAGCCGAATATTGGCAAATCTAGGGATGTAGGAGATCGAGATTCCCAGCTAGAATTATTCAGTTTGGGAGGAAGCACCGTAGTCGTTTCCGTGGTTAAAACTTCAGCCCTGTTAGTGGTATCGGTCAGGTCAGGTAATTCCAGAACTCCCATATCCAAATTAGCAAGGTCGGGGAAGTCATCTTGATCCAATTCTGNACTAAAACCCTGATCTATAGCTTCTAAAAGATGTTCAACCTGGGTAACAACATTAAAGGATTGAGTCGTCACCAAAGCCCCATCATGAGAAAAAATCACTTCCCCTAAAATTAAACGGGTTTTACATTCAAAGGGAATATAAACCACACCGGAAAAAAATAGCGGGAAGTCGCAGGAAGAAAGGGTTTGGTTAACCTCAAATAAGGGTTCTGAGCTTTGGGGGTCGCGTAAGCGAAATTGCAATTGTCCGTCAGTCAGAATTGGGTAAGTAGAAGATGGGTTAGGGGTTGGCAATTCCACCCGTCCCGAAACAACTAAGGCTTCTCCTAAACGGCCAACAAAGGTATCTTGTTCTAGGAAGATATGCAGAGAATTGAGTAACGTTTCTAGCGGATCAAGGGGTTGTGGGGATGCTTCGGGAGTCTCCAGAACCGAAAGTGGTGGCCGAGTCGGTTCAGGCACAACATAGAGGCGATCGGTTGGGAACTGTACAACCTTAGAAGACTGATCCGTTTGCGGTTCAACAGTCGGGGGCTCTGGGGAGGTAATATCAGCCGTCGGTGGTTCCGTATCCCCAAAAAATTGATCAAATTCTTCTGCTTCCGAGTGGAGAACCCTTAATTGTATGGTTTTTTTACCCACGGTTGCTAATAACCCAGACGTCAGTTGAGGCGCACAAGAAAATTGCCAATTCCCAGGTTTCAGGGAAGTATAAGGCATAACCACCATCAAACCCTCGGCATTTGTGGTTAGTGTCCGAGTTTGAACCTGTTGGACAGGTGGAACCGCATCAAAATCTTGATAAATAATCCGAACATCAATTGAAGTGTTTTTATATCCAGACCGGGCTACCATCCGGTAGCGTCCTTCTAAAATCTCAACATCCGGGGATTCTAAGGTCAACCAACTATTGTCCCCTTCTTTTTGCAGTAAAAATTCCCAACTTGCCATTTCCCGCCTCTATATTAGGTGGTTTTTCGTTTCTCCAATATGATAGCGGAATTGGATGGCAGCAAAACAGCAGGAGGCAGGAGGCAGGAGGCAGGAAGAATTAAGAATCAAGAATCAAGAATTAAGAATTAATCTTTTTTCTTTTTTTCGGTGTTCTTTCTACCTTCTGTCCCCAGCCTCCTGTCTTCTACAGCAATCCGGCGTTAGTTCCGGGCTTGCCCGTTGCCAGTTCCACTTTGACAATTTTACCGCCCATTTTCATGATCCGTTGTTGTTCTTTAAACCAACTGTCATAGGGAACTAACTTAGTAAAGTAGGTATTTTGTAATTCCCGTTGGGTACGAATCCGGCTTTGGCTTGGAACACAAGCTGTTACTTTAAACATCCGCATGAGGTTCGTCTCTCCTAGGCAAATTTAACAAGTTTTACATCAATTTTAAAATGCTCAAAGGCCGGGAGTCGGGAGTTAATCCTAGCTCGCTAAAACTTATCACCGAAAACAGACAAGCCTTTGGCGGTCTAGCATTCACTCCAGACTTCCCTGGCCTTGAAGGTCGTTTAGATTGGGGATGGGGAATCAAACTGAGTGACTGCCCTCACAAACCTAACCTTGGTTTTAGCTTAAGCCAGAGGAGATATAGTCTAAGTAAATACCCATTTCTTTGCCAGCATCAGCACCCACTAAACTAGCGGTAACTTCTTTGATGGCTTGGATGGCTTGCACGGTAGAACCGATGGGAACACCCAGGGAGTTATAGGTTTCTTTCAAACCGTTGAGAACACGCTCATCGAGAATGGAAGGATCGCCAGCTAACATAGCATAGGTGGCATAACGCAGGTAGTAGTCTAAGTCGCGGATGCAAGCAGCATAGCGACGGGTGGTGTACATATTGCCACCGGGACGAGTCACGTCAGAATACAGCAGGGATTTGGCTACTGCTTCTTTGACGATGCTGGCTGCATTAGCACTAATGGTTGAAGCAGCACGAACCCGCAGTTCGCCGGTGGCGAAGTAAGCTTTTAACTTTTGCAGGGAGTTGGCATCCAGGTACTTACCCTGAACGTCAGCAGAATTAATTACGGAAGTAATGGCGTCTTGCATGATTGTTCTATTTCCTTGTAGTCGCTGAATCTAGGAATCGTTTAAAAAATGTGATAAGGCGATCGGACTTATGAGAGCGCACCGATCACATAGTCGAAGTAAGCTGCGGCTTCGGCTGCATCTTCACCAGATAACAGACCTGTAGCAACACTCTTCAGCGCACGAATTCCTTCGGCAACGGCTTCAACGGGAGTACCCAGAGATTTGTACATTTCCCGAGCGCCAACAATCCCAATTTCTTCGATGGGGGTAATATCACCCGCAACGACTCCATAGGTGACCAGACGCAGGTAGTAGTCAAGGTCGCGTAAGCAGGTAGCGGTCATTTCCGGGCCATAGGCGTTACCAGCAGGGGAGACCACATCAGGGCGTTTCTGAAACAATTGGTTTCCAGCTTCTTTGATGATCCGCTCACGGGCACCGCTGACTGTTTCGGCGATACGAATGCGAGTTGCACCAGAGATAACAAAGGCTTTGATCCGGTCTAACTCACCAGGGCTGAGGTAACGCGCTTCGGCGTCGGCATTAACAATGGATTTTGTGACGATACTCATTTTCTACAAAAGCGTTTAGCTAACGTTTTCCTGATTGACGCTCTCCCGAAACCCATTAACTGAGTCGGAGAGCCTCATCGTTACCGATGAGCGTTCGGTGCTGGTTCAGATACAGTCTGGGTCAGGTGATGACATAGAGTGCATCTGTGTTTTTGATCCGCAATCAAATCTATCGGTTTGAGATTTCTACTGCTTCACTTCTTGCTGATTTGTACCCTCAAAAATTTTTGAGATCCTTAGGGGACAATCCACAAGTTTGATATCCTCCACTGGCTTTTAGGCAATGGATTCCCAAACTGCTCCCCTTGGGGCTACAGTCGATGGGGTAACTAGCTTTGGACATTAATTTGCCCAACACCGTCACTACCTATCGCTTGTATTTTCAGGCATGGAGTACACATTCTGAGCGATATTGTAATAGTTTTTAACATTACCACCGAAATCGCGGGTTGACCGTTGAGGTGTTGACAGTTGAAATATTAATGTTTTAGAACCGATATCAAGCTCGTTTTCCCCTGCCTTCACTGGGGTAAAGTAAACCCAAAAATGTAACAATAGATTCTGTTTAGAATCTCAATGGCTTTCCCCATAATATGCGTTTAACTCGATGGCATTCTCCCCAGTTCAATGTCCGGCAACCTTGCTTTCAGGGTTTTAGGGGTTTCAAAACCCTGCTGACTACCTTGGTGATCATTTGTGTATTCTTTTTGACCATTACTCCTTCGGCATTAGCGGGTTTGGATGATGATCGCTTTGATGGTAATATTTTTGCGCTGTATGCTGGGAATGGTTCCTTGGTTCCCCCTAGAGTCACCTTAACAGAATCCATGAACCAAGGTAGACCCTCATTATTAGTATTCTTTTTGGATGATAGTAAAGATTGTAAAAAATTTGTCACCACAGTATCAGAACTTCAGCGTTTTTACGGAAGAGAGGCAGACTTTATTCCGGTAAATGTTGATACCCTATTACCCGATGCCAAAAATTCCCCCCAGGAACCGGGTTATTATTACAAAGGCTATGTTCCCCAAACCGTATTAATTAACCAGTCGGGGAAAGTCGTTTTAGATAAACCGGGACAGGTTTCCTTTGAAACCGTTGATGATGGGTTTCGCCAAGTCTTTGATTTATTGCCTCGTAATGAATCCGTGGAATTACGGCGTCGTTCCTTCAATGAATTTAACACGGAGTTAGTTCCAACCCAGAAGTAAATATCTGCGGGAGATGACCGAATATAGATTCGACCGGGCGATCGCTTCATAAAATGTAACATTTTTGTTATGATCGATTCAGTCGGCCTACTTTCCCATCCTCATCGCCTAAATGAATACCCCATCTTCCCCCTCTACCCCAGAACTAGAACCCCAAGTTAAACCCAACGAACCCAAACCCAGCTATGTTAAATTAGCGATGCGGAATATGGTTCGCAAGGGCGGAAAATCCCTATTTCACTTTGCCTTAACCACAGTGGGTTTAGTCGGATTTCTAGTTGGAATGGCTTATCTAACCCGCTAAATCCTTTAAATTCTGATTAGATTTTTTATTAATGACTGTACAGGTTGAAGTTAGTATACAAGACTGTTTTTGGGAGCAGTTAGAAAACTCGGAAAATAACACCATTCCCAATGATGCGCTAGAGTCTTCTCCCCGGGAAATTGACTGTCCCTTGACTATCACAGAATGGGAATATTGGTTCCAAAGTTGGTTAAATTATTTAGAGTCCTATCTACCATTGGCATCCAGTTACGAGTTAAGTTTACGTCTAACTGATGATCATGAAATTAAACTCTTAAATACTCAGTATCGTTCTCAAGATAAACCAACCGATGTGTTAGCCTTTGCTACATTAGAGGTCGATTGTCCCCAACCTCCAGAAGAATTTTCTGCTGAATCGCTGTATCTTGGTGATATTGTAATTTCGGTGGAAACTGCTAACTTTCAAGCTCAACAACAAGGGCATTCCCTAAAAATCGAGCTAGGATGGTTAGCAACTCACGGTTTACTACATCTTTTAGGTTGGGATCATCCCGATGATCAAAGTTTAACCGAAATGTTGGAGCAACAACGGGTACTACTAGAAATAGTTAATTTAGGAGTTTAACAGGTGAGTTAGATTAATCCAAAATAGCCATAAATTCTAGTAACTCAATAAACAAATTATCAAGAAAACTGTGATAAATTGCTTCCTATAACAGACCTAAAACTGCTGGTAGTGAAAACGTATTCAGCGAAGGACTTAGAAATGAATGTAGAAAAACCCTCTCTTTCAACATTTCCTACACCGTCAATTCCTATTCCTCAAACAACAACTTTATCTAAGTCTAATCTTTCCGNGACTATGGGTAAAAAATATGACCGAGAATTATCGTGGAAAATCGCTTCTAATTTATTAGTTAGCTTTAAATATGCTTGGACAGGAATTAGTTATNCNTTTATAACNCAANGAAACTTTCGGATTCATACTATCATAGGAACCCTAGCAATTGGCTTGGGTCTTTTTTTGCAGTTAACCCGGGTGGAAATCGCAATTATTGGCCTGACTATCGGTGCGGTGATGACCATGGAATTATTGAACACAGCCATAGAATCGGTGGTTGACTTAAGCGTTGGTCAGTCTTACCATGATTTAGCCAGAATTGCGAAGGATTGTGCGGCGGCGGCGGTTTTAATTTCCGCTTTCGTGGCATTATTGGTAGCGGGAATCTTGCTTTTACCTCCTCTGTTCACCTGGATTCAAGTTATAGTTTCAGGAGTTTAACCCTTGATTATTGTTATTGATAATTACGATAGTTTCACATACAATATTGTTCAATATTTAGGAGAACTAGGGCAAGAATTACCCATTGCTGCTGAAGTTCAGGTATTTAGAAATGATCGGATTTCCCTAGAAGAAATTCGTCAAATGAAACCCGACGCCGTGGTAATTTCTCCAGGGCCAGGTCGTCCCGAAGATGCTGGAATTTCCCTAGAATTAATTAGAGAATTGGGGCCGACTTTACCCATTTTAGGAGTATGTTTAGGTCATCAAAGTATTGGCCAGGTGTTTGGGGGAAATATTATTTCGGCACCGGAATTAATGCACGGAAAAACATCTCCTATCCATCATACAGGCGTTGGTGTGTTTAAAAATTTAGAGAATCCATTAACAGCAACTCGCTATCATAGTTTAGTGATTGAACGAGAAACCTGTCCCGATATTTTAGAAATTACCGGATGGGTAGAAGATGGGACAATTATGGGGGTTCGTCATCGGGACTATCCCCACATTCAAGGGGTACAATTTCACCCAGAAAGCGTTTTGACCCAGAATGGTAAACAACTTCTAAAAAACTTCCTAGAACGAATATAATTGTCCTTTAATCCATTGATACGTCAACCTAAATACTTATGAAACGGCGCAAATTAATTCAATTAACAACTACAACACTATTAACCACCTTAGCGACTGGGTTAACGTCTCAATGGCAAAATTCTTGGGCACAATCTACTTCTGAAAATACCTTAACTGTCCAATGGTTAGGACATACTTCCTTTTTATTTACCGGGGGAGGATTAAGAATTTTAGTTAATCCTTTTCGCCCAATTGGATGTACCGCAGGTTATCGAAATCCTCAACAATTCAAACCGATTTAATCTTAATTAGTAGCCGTCTTTTAGATGAGGGTGTGACCGAAGGATTTACAGGAAATCCATCCTTATTATATGAACCCGGGGTTTATCAATTTAATGGTAATCAAATTCAAGGAATTCGTACCATTAAAGATAGATTGAATGGCCGACAATTTGGGGTAAATGTAGCTTGGTTGTGGAAACAAGCGGGAATTAAAATTTTACATTTAGGTGGATTAGCTGGGCCATTGGGAATGGAAGAACGGATTTTAATTGGTCGTCCAGATTTAATGTTGATTCCGGTGGGAGGAGGAACAAAATCCTATAACCCAGAAGAAGCTAGAAAAACCATTGAATTTCTCAATCCTAAAATAGTTATCCCCACCCATTATCGCACCTTAGCGGCCGATGTAACGGCCTGTGATCTTGAATCCGTTGATAATTTTTTATCTGTAATGGCGGGAACATCGATACAAATTAAACAAACCGATACACTGAGATTAACCGCAGATGATTTACCGAAACAAGGGCCGATAATTAACGTCTTAAGTTATAACTTTGATGTTACTCCTAAAAGTTAACTGAAAGTTCCCTTAATAATTTTGACTGTCTATCCCCTTTTAAAAAAATAGATTCTTATTCCTTTTGATATAGGGCAAAATAGACAGTTAAGGTTAGTATCCCTATTGATGTTTTATAACTATTATGACCATTCAAAATCACTCGCAAAAATTAATCGCTGGGTTTGTAGGTATTGTTGGGTTGACGCTATTCGGGATTTTACCCGTTCAAGCTCAACTGCATAATTACACCTTAATAAACTCAACCCAAATTACTCAAATTCCGGCTACAACTTCCCTGGATATTATTGATACTATTGTTAGCGCGGGTGAATTTAGAATTCTAACCCAAGCTTTACAAGCGGCGGACTTAGTTGATGCGATTAAAGCAGAAGGGCCATTTACCCTATTTGCACCAACAGATAAAGCCTTTTCCGAACTTCCCCCAGGAGTTTTAGAAAACTTACTGAAACCGGAAAATAAAGCCCAATTAGTTAAAATTTTAACCTATCATATTGTGCCTGGAAATGTATTATCAACTGACCTAAAATCTGGAGAAGTCAAAACCTTAGAAGGAGATACGATTAATATTCAAGTAGGTTCATCGGTAAAAGTTGATAAAGCAACGGTAATTAAAGCCGATGTTCCTGCTAGAAATGGTGTAATTCATGTAATTGATGCGGTGATTTTACCTGAATAATTTTAATTATTTCAAGAGGATAAAACCATGAATAGTTTAATAGAAAATCAAAACAAAGGCAAAAATTTAGGAATTGTCAGTCTTTTAGGTTTATTAACATTAGGAACTATTTCCCCCGTAGTCGCCGCCGAAGTTCAAATGTCTGCCAATTCCGAACTGATTTGTCGCCAACCTAGCCAAGATTTGGCTCAAATGCCTATTTCTCCAAAAGTGATTCAAGGTGTGGTCGGAGATTTAGCCACGGTGATTTTAGCCGATGAACGCTTTAAAATTCTAGGGATGATTTTAAAATCTATTGGATTATTAGATGCCTTAAAACAGGGAGATTTTACTATTTTTGCGCCAACAGATGAAGCTCTAGCTAAATTACCGCAACAAATTTTAGATGCTATTCTAAAATCCCAAAACCTCAACCGATTTACCGAATTATTAGAATATCATGTAATCCCAGGTAAAGTCACAACAACAGATTTAAAATCAGGAAAACTCAAAACTTTAGAAGGAGATTCTGTTACTATTAAGACAAAGAAAAATCAAATTAAAGTCGGAAATGCCACGATAATTGATTCTGATATTCCGGCGAGTAATGGGGTAATTCATGTTATTGATCAAATTTTAATTCTACCTAAATAAGCTAAAATAGGGAATAGGCAATAGAAAAAAAATAGGTGCATCTCATGTCTAAAATATAGAAATGAACAGGTTAGTATTTACAACTTTTTTGTGTCTTTGTGGTTAAATTAGGCTTTATCATTGTCAACATATCCCATTTTCAATTTCCTATTTATGAAATTAAGCCTTTGCATGATTGTTAAGAATGAACAAGAAACTTTAACAAAATGTTTAAATAGTGTTAAAGGAATTGTTGATGAAATGATTATTGTTGATACGGGGTCAACGGATAAAACCCCGAAAATTGCTCAACAATTTGGAGCGAAAGTTCATTCCTTTAATTGGTGTGATGACTTTGCCAAAGCCAGAAATGCCTCTTTAAGTTATGCAACCGGACAGTGGATTTTAGTATTAGATGCAGATGAAATTTTAGACCCTGAAATTGGGCCACAACTGCATCAAATTATGGAAAATCGTAATTTAATTGTAGTTAACTTAATTAGACAGGAAATCGGCGCCACTCAGTCTCCTTATTCCTTAGTTTCTCGACTATTTAGAAATCATCCCCAAATCTGTTTTTCCCGTCCCTATCATGCCATGGTAGATGATAGCGTCACCGAATTAATCCGCCAAAAACCGCAATGGCAAATTGTAACATTACCCCAAGTTTCTATTTTACATTATGGATACCAAGCCGAAACGATCGCGAAACGGAATAAATGGCAACTGGCAAAAACAGCCATGGAGAGTTACTTAGTAGAACATCCAACGGATGGATATGCTGCTAGTAAATTGGGGGCTTTATACGTGGAAATTGGCGACTTAGAGCGCGGAATTGAACTGTTGAAATTAGGATTATCTCAAGAGAGTAATGGAGAAGATGGGGTTTTATATGAACTCCATTATCATTTGGGCATAGCCTATAGTAAAAAAGGACAATTTATCCTGGCAAAATATCATTATCAAACAGCAGTTAATGTTAATATTATACCACAATTAAAGCTAGGAGCATATAATAATTTAGGCAATATTTTCAAACAGAAAGGAGAACTAGAATCGGCAAAAATAGCTTATCAAACCGCCATAAAAATTGATCCTAGTTTAGCGATCGCCTATTATAATTTAGGCATGACCTTGAGAGAAATGGGAGCCTATCGAGAAGCGATCGCCGCCTATCAAAAAGCCCTAGAACTCAATCCCAACTCAGCCGAAACCTTCCAAAATTTAGGAGTTCTCTTACTACAAATTGGTCAACTCAACGATAGCTCAATGATGTTTAAAGCCGCCATAGAATTACACGAACAAAATAACTCCCCAGAAGCCCAACGCTTGCGTCAGGAACTTGGGGAAATGGGTTTTCGAGTTTGAGAGAGCCCAGATAAATTTTAAAACATTTTGCCAAACTTTTACATAATCAGCTATCATGCAGCAAAAGTTAGGTCATTTTTCTAGGAGTTAGGTAATATGGTTAATGCAGAACGGATTCCCGTCGGTATTGTTGGAGCCTCGGGCTATGGTGGTGTGCAGTTGGTGCGTTTGTTACAGGATCATCCCCTGGTCAGAATTGCTTATTTGGGCGGGGATAGTAGCGCCGGAAAACCCTTTTGTAGTCTTTATCCCCATTTGAATGAATGTGTGGATTTAGTGATCGAACCTATTGATATTGATAAAATAGCCTCTAAATGTCAAATTGTTTTTCTATCCCTACCTAATAATTTAGCCTATACAATGGCGCCACAATTAATAGAAAAAGGATGTAAAGTATTAGATTTATCGGCGGATTATCGGTTTTCTAATTTAGACATTTATAAAAAATGGTATGGGGGAGAACGCACGGATCAAGCCATCGCAGCAACGGCAGTTTATGGCTTACCTGAATTGTATCGCGATCGCCTAGCTACGGCTCAATTAGTTGGTTGTGCCGGGTGTTATGTAACAGCAAGTTTATTAGCAATTTCTCCCCTATTAAAACAGGGATTAGTTGATCCCCATACCACAATTATTGACGCCAAATCCGGCACTTCTGGAGGGGGAAGACAGGCTAAAGTTAATATGTTATTAGCCGAAGCTGATAGTTCAATCGGGGCCTATAGTGTCGGAGGTCATCATCGCCATACCCCAGAAATTGAACAGGTTTGTAGTGACTTAGCCGGACATGATATTTTAGTTCAATTCACTCCCCATTTAATGCCAATGGTACGGGGAATTTTAGCCACGGTTTATGCAACTTTACGAGATCCAGGGTTAGTTAGAGAGGATTTAATTACTATTTATAAAGCCTTTTATCGCAATTCTCCCCTGGTTAAAATATTACCTGGTGGTACCTATCCTCAAACAAAATGGGCCTGTGGAACTAACCTTTGTTACTTAGGAATTGAAGTTGATCAACGCACCGGACGAGTGATCGTTATGTCGGCTATTGATAACTTAATTAAAGGTCAAGCCGGACAAGGAGTGCAGTGCATGAATATTATGATGGGTTGGGAAGAAACCTTGGGTTTACCCCAATTGTGTTTCTATCCTTAAGTTTTATGTTGTTGGGCTTTAGCCCTCCTAATTTTTGTGCTA
>JGI24766J26685_10000220_pt1 | contig 15186 bp, 30 predicted proteins | sample SanBayMetagenome_FD_26685 | JGI IMG/M metagenome (IMG submission 26685)
AAAGATACTGGCGGGTGCGAGCATCCTAGGTTCTCTTGCTGATGAAATCACTATCAGTTGATCTAGAAGACAGAATTCTTCGCTTTGACGGGGTATCCATCATCTCCCCAGAGGAGGTGGTGGCTGCCCTGTTGCGGGGAGTTAAACCATCTGAACTGCGCTTAACTCATATTACGCCAGACATTGAGCTGTTTAATCAGAACGTAGATGATCAGCTTAAGGTTCAGGGGATTGGCCCAATCAACATAAACTTTGAGTGGCAACTTCCTCCCTACTATCAACAGCTTGACATTTACGCGAAAATCGGTGAAATCTACGAAAAAAGAACCGAAGAGCTGTACGCCGAGTACAGTCAACAACAGTACGATGCCTCGCTAGAACGTATTGTGGCTGAACTGGCTGAGTTTGAGCGGCGAGGAATGGTAGAACTTCTTCGGACAATTATCTACATAGTTGACACATTTAGAGAAAAGGGTGTGGTCTGGGGAGTTGGACGAGGTTCATCTTGTGCCTCGTATGTTCTGTTTTTGATTGGTCTACACTGTGTTGACTGTGTAAAATTTGAAATACCTCTTACTGAATTCTTCCACGACTAACAACCTGGTATTTTAACGAAAAATATTGAGTAAATAAGAAGCCTATGTAAGGGCTCAATTAAAATTCTTGGAGAGTTCAATGCCAAAACTTGTTCGAAGTGCTCGGGGTGAAATTGTAGACTTCGAGCTTCTTGCTATAAAGGCGCAGCTCGCATCTGCGCCAGTTCCTAAGCCCGTAGAGGAACGTAAAATTGCCATCGATGAAAAAGATGGGGTAAAACCACGTGTTGCTGCAGACCTTGACATGCTAGAAATAGCAAAGAGCGCCGCTGAAGAAAGTGCTGGTCAGGCTAAAAACATTAAGAAGAAGTGATAAAAATGCAGGTTAAACCACTCAACAACTATATTCTGTTTAAATTCCTAGATGAGACGACAGGAAAACAAGGAGCTTTCGTAGAAAAACACGGAATGTTCATAATTCCAAAGACTACAAACACCCAAAAAGTTCATCGCTGGGGCAAGGTTGTTGCTGTTGGCCCCAAGGTTGACGGCGTGTCACCTGGTGACTACATCCTCATTGAGGCTCTGATGTGGATGGAAGGTGTCAAGCTCAGCGAAACTGAGAAGGTTTGGAAAACCGACGACACAAAGGTGCTCGCTGTTGCAGATGATATTTCCGCGTGTCAGTCGCAAGCCCTATGAAGCTCCAAGAAATCGTCAATAGAAGCTTTATAGACTATCGCCCAGGAACAGCAGCTGAACTAAAAGAAACTTCTGACTTTCTCAAGAATGGCGCCGAGCTAGTCAAGGAACTAGTTGGAAGATATTCAGTCTGGAAGAAGCAGGTTAAATTTTTGGGTGACTTCTACTTCATCCAGGCAGCTGATGAAGTAGCTGGCTGGATAGGGTTAAAGCCCCGTGATCTGGACGGTCGAAAAGTATTTGGCGTAGACTTCATTTACTTCACTGATAAATTCAGAGGAACAAAAGCTGTGCCAATGCTATTGCACGCCGTTAAGGAACAATTGGATGCCCCTGTTATGATTGACAGCAGTGACGCAGTGTTCAAAGGTGGAGCCCAGCTTATTTCTGCTCTAGCTAAGCGTGGAATGATTAAGCTTTCAGCAGTTCATCCAGATGGAACGACTGAGCCTATCAAGGGTCTAGACGAAGTAGGACAACGAGATGCGGTTCTGATTGAGGATGTAGCTCCTTTTTCAATACCTGGCAAAAATTTGCTTGGTCAAGAAGAAGGCCAGGTGTTAATTGATTGGTACGGTTCTCCTGGACAAGATGAGTTTGTTTAAATGCTCTTCATCGCACTAACATTTATTGCAGCGCTATCGATTGAGACTATTGGAACCATAGTTTCAGTTATCGGGTTGAGCACGCTTTTTGGGTCAAACCCAATCATCATCGCGTTGGCCGTTGCGCTTGATGTGGGCAAGCTTGTTGTGGTTGCCTTGTTGTATAAGTACTGGGCGCAGCTAAGTAAGTTGATGAAGGTGTACGGGCTGTTAGCAGCATTTGTCACTATGGTCATCACCTCGGCTGGTGCTGCTGGGTACCTATCTGGAGAATTTCAGAAGGCAATAGTTGGTACACAGGAGAACGCGCTGAAGGTAGAGGTTCTAAAAGAGGAACAGGCTCGACTTCAAAAGCGCAAGGAACAGATCGACCAGCAAATTGCTTCTCTCCCAGAAAGATTTACCGCAGCGCAGCGCGTACGCATGATAAATCAATTTAAGTCAGAACAGTCAGCTGTAACTGCCCGTCTTGCTGAAATTGATAAGGAGCTGCCAACTCTCAAGATCAGCCAGATTAACTCTGAAGCTAAAGCTGGTCCAATTCTTTATATCGCCAAGGCCTTTGGCATCACCGTAGAAGAAGCGGTGAAGTGGGTTATCCTCATGATCATCTTCGTGTTTGACCCGCTTGCAGTTTTCCTCATCGTTGCTGGAAATTTCCTACTTGAACGTAAGAAGGCGCAATCAACAGCTGTTGAGCTATCGACGGATGATCTTAATGCGCCAAATGACATTCAGCACGAAAAACTTGTCCAGCCCATTGGCCAAGAGCATGATGGACCTGTGGCAAAAACATACAACGAAATTGCAGACAATCAAATTAGACTGCCACGCGAAGATGAAGGCGCGCAGCAAAAAGAAGAACCTGGAGAAATTACAAAGTCTACGCTTGGCATAGTTAGACCTGACCCTACGGTAAAGATGCAGGATAATGGAGAGATTGGGTATAAAACAGGTGTCTATCGATCTGGATCCCAATCAAAGTAAAAGCTACCGCAGCTAATCCATTGGCATATAATGTTACTGTGCCAATAGCGGAGCAAGCATGTTGAAGAAGAAACCGTGGATCGTAGCGTCTAAGCCTGTAACCATTGACAGGGTCATCTTCGCTGATGAAAAGGTAAGGAGCGCATTTCAGCGATATGCAGCTGAACGTTCATTTCCAAACCTTCTCCTTTATGGCCGCCCTGGCACCGGCAAGACGTCTGTGTCTCACGCGCTGTGTCACACTACTGGCGTGGACAGCCTTGACATCCTGCGTATCAACTGCTCTGATGAGAAGATCGACGCAATGCGCGACAAGGTGAAAGGCTTTGCCTTCACCTACCCGATCGGCACCTACAAGGTCGTGCAGCTTGAGGAGTTTGATCACCTGTCCCTCGACGCGCAGGCCCTTCTGCGTGCACTGATTGATGAGGCTCCTGACACCTGTCGCTTCATCGCTACCTGCAACTACATCAACAAGGTCACCCCGCCGCTGCGCTCCCGTTTCCAGGAGTATCAGTTCAGCGCGCCCAACGTTGAGCTGGTGTTCGAGCGGTGCATTGAGATTCTTGAGAAGCAGAGCGTAAAGTTTGACCCTGAGGACGTGGTGAAGGTGATTGACGTTGCCTATCCCGACTTCCGCAAGATCATCCAGTTGCTGGAGCAGAACAGTACGAGCGGTCAGCTGGTCTTGGGCAGCGGTGAAGGTGCCGCCGACTGGAAGCTGGAGCTGCTGCCTATCCTCGAGACCGGTGACTTCAAGACAGCACGCAAGCTGGTGTGCGAGAAGGCGAACAAGGAAGAGCTTCAAGAGGTGTATCGCTTCCTCTATGACCACGTCACCAAGATCAGTAAGCTCAAGGGTAAGGAAGACCAGGCAGTGGTGCTCATCGCGCAGTACCAGTACCAGCACGGCTTCGTGTCAGATGGAGAGCTTCAGATCGCAGCTCTCTTTGTGGAGCTGGGCGCGCTATGATCATCTTTTTCCCACGCGACATCGGCATGTGGCGCAAGGTCTTTGACTTCAACCCTTCTATCGTTCTCACCCCTAAGCTCATTCCGTCTGCTCATGAAGGCATGCCCTTCTACAGCCGAGAGGAGCTCATCGCCTTCCTCAAGGAGCACGGTGTCAAGCTTGATGATCCTCAACACCCGCTCCTCATCGAGCAGGTGAGTGATACAATCTACCAGAAAGGTCATGAAAGACAGGGCGAGCTGTTCATTGTGGTGCAGTGGTCCGTGCTAGGCTGGATTAGGGACGACTACCGTGGCTGACCGAGACGCCTTCGACCTCTTCGCAGGTCTTGACAGCCTGACGGCAGGTGACCTCAACTGGTATGACAAGCTGTCTGACGATGGCAAGAAGGCGGCCGCGCCGTTCGTCATCATGCGCTGGCTTGCAGGTACCTCAGACCCTGCGCAGATCGTCAGACTAAATACGTTTGTCAACCCGTATGCATTTTCCCTAGGGCAGGAGAAGGCGCTGCTCTTCAAGCTGCTTGCTGCAGCTACTACCCACAAGCTCAAGCGTTACTACTGGCTGAAGGCACCAGGCGGCACCAGCAACAAGCTATCTCTTGAGGTTACCAAGCAGTACTACGGTTGGTCAACCCGTGAAGCAGAACTTCAGCCCATCGAGCCTGATGATTTGATTACAATGGCAGAAGAGCTAGGGTGGGACAACGACCAACTCAAGAAGCTAAAAGCAGAGGTAGAGAAGGATGACGCGGGAAGAGCTAAGAAACCAAGCAGCAAGTCGGCGAAATCCGGTTGAGACGTCGGCACCGCGTGCATCTTGGAAGTGCTCCTTCTGCACGCGTGACTTTGTCTCCGAGAAGGCGTTCATGAACCACTTCTGCAAGGAGAAGCAGCGACATGAAGAGCTTCGAAGCCCGATTGGTCAGGCAGCCTACAGCTACTACTCCTATTGGATGAAGTGCCAGAAGCACAGCGTGCCTGGACTTGATACATTTGGTCAGAGCCGCTACTACGCGGCCTTCAAGCGCTTTGCTGAGTTTGCAATTAAGGTCAAGCTTCCTAACGTCAAACGCTACATTGACCTGATGACTGCTGGTGATAAGAAGAACAGGGTTCCACCTGAGCTTTGGTGCCGGGACAAAGTCTATAGCGTCTATCTTCGCTCCTACGATGAAGCAGTTACACCTCTCCAGCAGTTCACCGACAGCCTACAGCAGCTAGAGGACCTCTCAGTCGAGCTCAAGATACCACTTGGTGACATCTTCCCAGCAATTGGAGTTGATACACTTGAGGATCTGATTGCGCGACGGAAAGTTAGCTTTTGGCTGCTGATGGCATCTGCGAAGTTTAGAGACTACCTGCGTTCCCTACCTGAAATTGACAAGGAACGACTCCAGGGTGCCCTCAATGCCGGTGCGGTGCTTGAGCGCATCAATCAAGAAGCAACGCTCTTTCGTGAGTTTGCAGCAGCTGCAAAGGAAGTTGGACTATGAAACTACGTGAAGTTATATGACTGAACCATTTCGTAATGCAGACAGAGAAGAACGAGTTTTCTACTCCAAGATCTTCTTCAACATTCTGCTTAACATTAACGCGGTGCGTATGGGACTCTACCCAACCTTGTTATGCGAAACTGATGACCCAACTTCTGGTTTAAAATGGAAACAATCAATTCCTGGTGTGTTATCACAAATGAAGAGGGCACGAGACTGTGGACCACCTGAAGAACGTTGAGGAGCTTGAGAAGCTTATTGAGGCCTACCATGGTCGAAATGGCACCTATAACTTTCACTACTCGCACTTTGACCTGATGTCTTGGAGGGTTTGGATAAAGGAAGAGGGGCTGTCAAAGGAGGACTGGGACCGAATGGAGATTGAGGACTACGCGGTACAGATCAGCTATACTGACAACAGTAACTCCTATGACAGCTACACCGTGCTGCTGAAGGACATTATTTCCTGGGGTAAAGAGAATGGACATTGACATCGACGTAACCCCGTCTTTTAAAGCAAAAGATTACTTTCCTAAGTGGGTGCAGGCATCAGTTGTTCGTGATGGTAAGCTAACCGCGCATCCTGTTGGCGTATATCCGCAGAAGATGGCTGTAGATCCTTACACCGGGCTTGCAGCTATTCCGTATGAGGAAGCTGAGGAGCTTGGGTACCTTAAGGTTGACTTGCTTCATCTTAACGTGTACGAGCACTTTAAAAGCCGACTTGAGATTGAAGAGCTACTGAAGAAGGAACCAGACTGGACTCTGCTGCAGCTTCCATCTACTTGGCCAAAGCTCTTTCAGTTGGCGAAGCATGGAGAGCTGCTACAGAAGATTAAACCAAAAAGTATCGAGGAGCTTGCTGATTGCATGGCTCTGATTAGACCCGGAAAGAAAACGCTTCTTGGGTTATACATGAAAGAAAGAGACGCGTGCAGGAAAGTACTGTACGCAAAAGATGATGACGGATATTCTTTCAAACGCAGTCACAGTTTAGCGTATAGTCTTGTTGTAGTTCTTCAGCTTCATTTAATCGAGCAAGGCAGATTGTAATTTACTGAAATATCAAATCGCAAAGGAAAATAGAATATGATTAAGAAGGATTATCTTTCAGAAGTTGAAGCGTTATTTGTGCAGCGGGCCGTTGCGTATAATCAAAATAACATTCCCAGGCTGTTTGTAATTTGGGCAGACGTAGGACAGGATGTTCATGGTTTTGTTGCGAGATGTGATGAACTAATTCCTCGAGATGATTACTGGGTAGTAAAGTTTATGCCTTTGACTAATATTTTACAAGTCAAGTATACTATTGACAAACAGCCTGACTGGCCAAATCCAAATGGTGGAGTAATTCCTGGACATACTTTTATAAATGATCCCAGAACAAAAACTCCAGAAGAGCTGCGGTGGCTTATCTGTAAATACGACGGAATGTCAGATGGACGTATAATTCTTGAAACAGGAGAAACCTTTCCGCCATGTGACAGTTGAGATGTGTGGCTGTTGCACAAAAGAGTGTACATCTTTCAGGTTTATGGTATAATCTCTCTAAATACTAAAGAATACTGGAGAACGCATGAAGCTCAACGAACTTGCCAGGACCGATACCTCTGCTGAAACCCAAGCCGATCAGGAATGGGAAGCTACCTTGCGCCAGCACGCTGCTGACGGTACCCTGGCGGCGATCGCGGCGCATGTTGTCGAAGAATACGAAGACGGGAAGACCGAGGCGCTGTGATCCATCGACGTTCTATCGGTTTCAAGGATCTTTTTTCCAAGCTTCCCGCGGATATTCAGGCTGAAGCCAAGGAGCGCTTCAAGCTGCTGAAGGAAAACCCTGCCCACCCACAGCTTCACTTCAAAGAATTCCGCGACACGGGTGGTGGCATCCACAACCCCGGCACCTTCTCGGTTCGCATCAATGCGAACTACCGAGCCCTTGGTACAGAAGTTGTTGCTAAACCACAGGTAATCGTTTGGTGGTTCGTTGGCGACCACAAGGCATACATGAAGATGGCGAGCGCTGAGAAGCGCTACGTTGTCAAGAAAAAGTAACAATTTTCTGTCTATCAAGATGTGGTCTTCATATTAGTGTATAATCTACACATGGACGAACAAACCGCTGTCACTCCTCAGGAAGCCCTGAAGTTCTACCTGCGAAATCAGGAACAGGTTGACTTGAGAGAGGTCATCAAGTCCTTTGCAGTTGGAGAGACTGACGCCTTCATGGAGTTCCTTGCGGAACTCACCGGAAAGACCCCTACCCAGATCAGTGCAGCAATGGTCAAGAATCAGCCTGCGCTGTTCATGCGACATGCAACTGGTAATCACATGAAGTTTGCTGCTGCACGTTCCATCTTGAGCGACCTCACCCTCAATCCTATCCAGAAGGTGTCGGCCATCAAGAAGATGCGTGAAGCCTGGGGGCTTGGAATGCGGGACGCCAAGGACATCGTTGATCTCCTGCAGCATGACCTTGGGGTATTGGGCAAGATCCCTCAGTACAGCTATTCGACCCCGCTGTCGAGCTTTTCCAGCGAGATGCGGGCAGCCTACGACTACGTGAAGAGGCACTTCTAATGGACGAGAACTTTGTGATGGACCCTGCGCGCCTTGAGCTCTTTTGCGCTGGGCTGCTTCCTGATGATGAGCTGACCCTCGACGAGATCGAGTGGCTCGAGGAGGCAGTTCGCGAGGCGGTGATGCGACGTGTTTCGGCGACGGTGCACTGACATGACGAAGATCTACATCATCAAAGCCTTCGGCGGGTCGTACGACGATGCGTGGAAAAACAACCTCTACGCCGTCGTCGAGGAGGAGCAGGCAAAGGTCGAGGTGCAGCGTCTCACCGAGCTGCACAAGTTCTGCGAGGGCATCTGGCCGCAGGTGCATAATTCGCTCACCGACGGCTATGCCGAAGCGCGGATCGCGCACGACCGGAACTACTTCCTGCAGCACCAGGACCTCAAGCTGCCACCCGAGCCGAAGGAACCAGTGAAGCATACCAAGGAAACCCAGGCCGAGTACAAGAAGAAGTACAACGCATGGCGTAAGGAATTCGAGCCTATCTGGAAGGCCTTGCAAGCTGAGCATGAGCGCAGCATGCAGATGGCGTATCAGGCGTCTCATGACAAGGCCGTTGAATTGGGCGCCACCAAGGAGCACCTCGAGATGTTCGGCTTCTTTGACCAAAAAGGTGGTCTCAACCCGCCGTCGTTCGACGAATCGGCCTCCTACTGTTATCAGGAGCTGGAGCTGCGATGAGCTTTCTGCTCGGCATGCTGGTGATGGCTCTCATCTGCCCGCTGCTTGCGCAGCTCTACCGACGCGTTCAATGGCTCCTTCGGTTGAGAGCTGTCGCGCAGCAGCTTCAAGGAGAAAGCCGAGCTCAAGCTAAGGCAAGAGCCGGCGAATGGAGAGATGACTGATGACTGACCTTTTCAAGGTGACCTACGGGTCGCACCTCTACGGGACCAGCACCCCCACCAGCGACCTTGACGAGAAGGTGGTGTACCTGCCACCGCTCGAAGACGTGCTGCTTAGCAAGAAGCTCCGTACCTACAAAACGCGCGTTGACGCCGAGGGCAATCCGGTGAGCGACACCGCGCAGATGCCTGACGGTGGTGTTGAGGTGGAGTACGTGCCGTTCCAGACGTTCTGTCGTGATTTCCTCAACGGTCAAACCTACGCGCTGGAGTGCGCCTTTGCCCACCTCAGCGCTGAACCGGTGGCTCTCTACTGGGTAAAAGAACTCGTTGAGAAGTTCCTTACATGCAACGTCAGCTCGATGGCCGGCTTTGCAAAAAAGCAAACTTTTGACTACGTGCACCGTGGGGTGCGGCTGGAGAAAGCGAAGAGGCTGCTTGTGGCCCTCAACGAGCTGCTATCCGACGAAAGGGATGGCTTCTTCGCCGATGTCGCCAATGGGCAGCAGCTTCGGCTCGACCATGTCAAAGGCACAAAGGTGCTGCACGTCATCGCTAAGTACGCAGACCTTGAGCTCGGTACCACCGTCAACAATGGTCGTGAGATGCGGACGCTCAAGCTTAATGGTCGGGAGTACCTTGAGACGACGACAGTTGAGCACCTTCGCACCGCGGTGCAGAAGCTGGTGGACAGCTACGGTCATCGTACGCAAGCAGCCGCAGAAGCTGAGGTTGACCGCAAGTCGCTGATGCATGCGGTGCGGGTGTATGAGCAGGCGCTGGAGCTGCTGCGCCACGGTAAGCTGACGTTCCCTCGACCTGAAGTTGAGCGTCAGCGGCTGCTGCTGGTAAAGACGACAATGCCACTTGAGGATGCTAAGATGCACCTGCTCAAGCTCGAAGAGGAGCTGACAGAAGCTCAGAAGACCAGCACTCTGCTTCCCGAAAAAACGCCTGAGCTAGAGGCTGCTTTCGAACAGTGGCTTCTTGAGGAGCTGAGGTTCAGGTACGGGCTGCCGCCCTTCGCTTGATCGCTTCAGTCTAACTTCGACGCCGGCTGGGATTTTATTTGCCCGTCTGCGTCGAACTTTTGGCATCTCAAATAGGTCATATGAGAAATCTTTACCAATTAGACGAGTCACGTGAGCAAGCTCAAAAGTCTTGAAGATACGGTTGGTTCTATCTGCAATCCCAAGTCTAGAAAATTCAAATGACAGCGGATAATGATAAGATCCTCTGTAAAACCAAAGGGTAATTATTGAGATCAGCTGCTTAAGATTTATTCCTTCTTGTTGGGCAAAATCAAGAACAAATGCAGTAACTTCGCTGTCTGAGATATTATCAATAACTACAAGATAATTTTCTTGTCTATATTCGAGTACAGATAAGAAAAAATAATTTCCTTGGTCCTCAGCGCGCTCGATAACGATTTCTGGGATTTTCTTTTTGGGCATAGTTGCACGGTTCTAGGTTATTTCAATACGTGGTATTTACAGCTGGGCCGGGGCACATGTAACAGATTTTGCCCTGTTGCAAAAAGAAGTGTACATCGCTGCAGGTTGATGTATAATAGCTCTATCGATTGAAATGCTGGAGAACTTCTGAATGGCAACCATCAACGAGCTTACTGTCAAGGCCTTCAACAAGGAGCTGGCGGAGATGCTGGACGCCTTTGCTACCAAGCATGGCTTGAAGAAGGGTGCTCAGCGAATCGTCTATGCGCGTGATGGTTCGACCATGAAGATGACGGTCGAGTTCGGTGACAAGGCCACAACCGGCGAGGTCAACCCCAAGTTCTTCAAGAATACTGCCCGCTTCGGCTGGCAGGCCGGACTGGCCACCTCGATGATCGGTACCGAGATCACGGTTGGTCGCCTCGGCAAGGTCAAGTTCGTCGGCATGTCCTCGCCCAAATTCGCGATCGTCGAAACCACCGACAAGCGGCTCTTTAAGTACGACCCGCTGGTTCTCGCCACCCTGCTGAAGGCTGCCTGAACATGAACGCTCATTACATCTTCGTTGTAAGTGCTATCATTGGTTGGATCGGGGTGATCGGCTTCTCACACGAGCACCTGTCCGGTCGGATGAACCGCTTCACTCGCTGGGCTGAGATGACCGACAGGCAGTGGCTCTACTGCTACATGATGGTTCAGTTTGCAGCGGCGATTGTTGTCTACATTCCGTACCACGCTTTCAAAGGCTGAAGCATGAACGTCACCCGCAGCACCTTCGCGTCCCTTGACGACATCCTCGCCGCTACACCTCCTGGTCGCGTCGCGATGTTCCGCGTCACCCGCATCTCACCCAACGTCGAGGACTGGGTGTGCGGTGAGAGCGTCTATGTCCAAGACGGCAAGATCTTCGACTTCATGACCGACGAGGCGCAGGCCTACGTCACCGAGGTCGGCCTCCACTTCATCGACTACATCGACTGCTGAAAGGCACATCATGGTTAAAACTCCCTACCTCATCCAACGCGCCACCATCCACCACCCGCGGCGCGAAGGCCGCTTCAGCGAGGCCGTCAGCCTCGACTACATGGGCTCGGCAGAGTTCGAGTGGGGCGCGCTGCCTCAGAGCCTTCGCGAACTGCAGGCCCGCGTCGACGACATCAAGGTGACCATCGAGCCGCGCATCACCGGCGACAATGGTGAAAGCCTTCGCGTGCTCCACACCTTCACCGACGAGGAGTACGAGGAGTACTTCGGTCATCTCATGAAACTTCGCGAAGGCAAGGGCCACACCAAGGAGAACACGTACTTCGATAAGGACCACTCGAAGCGCTTCAAGACCCTTCGCTGCGATCTCTGGTGGGACCTCGACAACAGCGTGATGTTCACCTTCGACAAGGTGTTTATGAAGCGGCTGCCTGACCACCTGGTGGTATCGTGGAAGTACATGGACGAGCAGAAGGTAAAGTAACATGACCCATCAAACTAAGCTCAACGTTGGAGATATCGTCTCCATCAAGAAGGCAAAGTTGCCCTACCTGGTGGTTAGGAGTGAACACGTGCAGGACGACCCAGGTGACGGTATTCCATACAGCGTCGATGAGATCGATGTCGTTAAGATCGATGCGTTGGCGTGGATGTTCATGTTCTCTGCCGGGCCAGAGAAGCAGCTGACCTTCAATGACAGCCAGCTCAAGTCGTTTTACTTCGGGGGCGGCTCGATGTCCGGCAAGGGAAAGAAGATCAAGGGCAGCGACGTGCTGGTGCTTGGCACCTCGAAGGTCGAGAAGCAGGTATCGGTCACCTATCATGTAACAAAGCCAAGGTCGTACGGCTGATCGTTACACTCTAGTTGTGTACAACCTGCGCATTTGATGTATAATAGCCTTATGAACAAGCAAATCCTACTCTCTCCGGAACTGCGTGCCAAGGTCGAGAAGGCTGTCGAGGCTGCTTTCACTAAGTGTGAGAAATACTACAAGCAGAAGTTCAAGCGACCCGAAATCCGCTACAACATCCGTAACACCAACGGTGGTGAGGCCTGGCTGCAGCGCAACCTCATCCGTCTTAACCTAACCTTCCTCGTTGAGAACGAAGCGGATTTCCTGGCGAGTACCGTGCCCCATGAGGTCGCCCACCTGGTCGCCCACCACGTCTACGACCAAAAGCCGATGAACGGCAAGAAGGTTCGTCCACACGGCAAGGAGTGGAAGGAAGTCATGGGTGTTCTTGACCTGGAACCGAAGGTCAAGCACACCTACAACATCGCGTCGCTCGACATCGTCAAGGTAAAGCGCAAGCGGGCGATGAAGTCCACTGCTGCGAAGATCGCGGCGGTGGTCAAGCAGATCAGCAAGTTCGAGCACGCTGACCGTGAGTTCATTCGGCTGGCGATCGAGGAAATGGGAGACGAGTGATGCTGCGCACCTTTCTGATAGTGCTCCTACTGTCTACCAGCTTGATGTCGTTCATCATGTTTGTCGTCAAGTGGATGGACACCGACCTCGACACCGCCTGGAAGGCCTTCGAGGACCACGTCGACAACTGTTGCGGAGATCTGAAGTGAGGCAGTTCGAGGTGTGGCGCGGTGACGAGTACCTCGGCGTCTTCTGGCAAGACGAGCTCTGGCAGTTTGAAGGCGAGCGCTGGATCCGCATCATCGACATCAGCACCTGATCATGTTCCGACCCTTCAAGCACAAGGCAATCATCCGCCGCTTCCCACGCGGCACCCTCGAAAAGTGTGGTGAGGAGCTGGCCGAGCTCAAGGACGCCCACAAGCAGGGTAACACCATGCACGTCGTGATTGAAGCGGCAGACCTCATCAACTCGACCTACACCTTTGTCTGGCGTCACCACCGTGTCCCCTTCTTCGTTGTCATCCTCATAGCCATGATGACAGGCGTCTACAAACCGATTGTCCGATGGTGGAAGAAGAACATCTGGAAAGTAGCCTGACCTGTTACAGGTCACAATTTAGCTGTGTACATCTTCTCAGGTTGATGTATAATAGCAACATCAACAAGGAAACTATAGATGCCCACCTCTCAAATCGCAAACTTTGTTCAAGTCATCAGGTCCTGTCAGTCAGCCAGTGGAGCTGGAAAGAAAGCTGCCATCCAGGCAGCCCTCTCCATGTGCGATGAACACGCGCGTGCTCTTATCTGGCACGCGCTCAACCCGTATCTTACCTACGGGGTTCGCAAGTGGGAAAAGCCTGCCAGCTTCCAGAAGACTGGCTACGCCGGCGTTGGCCAGTTCCTGGACCTCCTGCAGGCCCTCTCGAGCCGGTCGCTCACTGGAAATGCCGCACAGGATGCGGTTGCCAAGACGCTTGCCCTCTACACCGCCGAAGAGGCCGAGTTCCTGGAGCTGGTCATCGAGAAGGATCTGAAATCCGGCTTCTCTGAGGACACCTTCAGCAAGGTCTGGTCCGGCAAGGATGACCTCTACGGCACCATCCCAACGTTCGAGGTGATGCTCGCCGACAAGTGCGAGAGCCCCGATGAGTTCCTGGAGCGCCTTACCTTTCCATGCCAGGCCGACTGGAAGTACGACGGAAACAGAGCGATTGCAATTGTCCGCGCTGGTCAGCCCGTCGAGTACCGTGCCCGCAGCGGCAAGCCGAGCGACCACCTCAATGGCTTATTTGACGAGGACCTTCTCAACATCCGCGCTGCCGTCGGCTACGACTTCGTGATGGACGGCGAGGCCTTCGCCAGCGACTTCACCGAGACGATGAATGCTAAGAAGGAAGGTAACGACGCTGCTAAGGCCAACCTCAAGCTGCGCGCCTTCTTCATGATGCCACTCACTGACTGGATGAACCAGAAGACGAGCATCACGATGCGCCAGAATCGCGCCTTCCTGAAGGATCGGCTGCATAAGAGCGGCTGCACGAAGGTCATCCTCTCCGAGGGTCGCGAGGTCAAGGACTACGCCGACATGGTGGCCTACTGCAACGAGGTCATCGACACGCACAAACAAGAAGGTCTAATCCTCAAGAACTGGGACGCGACGTACCAGTGGGACAGGACGATGGATTGGTGTAAGGTGAAGCGCTTCTACGACGTGGACGCCCGCGTGGTTGGCTGGTACAAGGGCCGCAAGAAGTCCCGCCTAGAGAACACCTGCGGTGGCATTACCGTCGAAGGCCGCGACGAGCATGGTCGTCCATTCCGAACCAACGTCGGTAGCGGGTTCAGCGACGAGCAGCGCAAGCACATCGCAGAAAACTTCGGCGCGCTTTACAATGGCTCGACCGCGGTGATCACGTACCAGGAAATGAGCAAGGCAAAGGACAGTGATCTTTGGTCTCTCCGTTTCCCCACCATCAAGCAACTACTGCGCGACGACAAGGTCGTACCTGCACTGGAGGTTTAAGATGTCTCTTCTTCTTTTTATCATCTGGCTTATCTTAACCGTGGTTTGGTCGGGGTGGGTACTTCACTGCATCTATGAACGATATGGCCCCACAGCGGCAGATAGCTCAGCAACTCAAGCTACGGTGTTCATTTTAATGGCATCATTTGTTGGAATCTTGCTGCATCAAATTTTCCAAGAAATCAAATGAGCGCTGTTGTTGTACGGTATCTGGTGACGCTACAGGAAGCAACGAAAATTATTCGTTTCTTCAAGAAGAAAAAGCACTCGGGCACTGGTTACTTTTTGAACTTGATGATCTTGGGGTGTCAATGCTGGCTGCGATTGAAATCAACATCGCTGATGCGTACAGCAACTTACCGCAAACACCAAATTCAGCAAGGTGGAAGGAATCATGCTATCTACTAAAAGTTAGCAGGGACGTGCATTGTAAGTAAATACTGTGCTACAGTATGTAAAGTGCCATGAAGCTACAAGGACAAAAATCAGTTGCCGACCTGAAGATAGAGTACACTGGCGGTGACTTCGACTGCAACGACAACCAGTTGACATCCCTTGAAGGAGCACCATCCCATGTAGGTGGTGGCTTCTTCTGCAACTACAACCAGCTGACATCCCTTGAAGGTGCCC